>Ga0335082_10004105_pt1 | contig 15842 bp, 6 predicted proteins | sample Lox_Sample_41_FD_206718 | JGI IMG/M metagenome (GOLD analysis project Ga0335082, IMG submission 206718) | Soil microbial communities from Loxahatchee National Wildlife Refuge, Florida, United States - Lox_Sample_4.1 | ecosystem: Environmental > Terrestrial > Soil > Wetlands | place: USA: Florida...
GCGCGTTGGCCGCGACCTGGATCGCCGAGACGGCCTTCAGGCTCACGGTCGCGCCCGCCGCGTGCGTCGCGCCGCCGTTGGCGTCGATGCCCGTGCCGCCGTCGCCACCGACGTGGCCGCGCAGCAGGACGCGTCCGACGTCGGTCTCGGAAGCCTCGATCGTGATGCTCCCGCCCTTCCCGCCGCCGAGCGGCACCTTGCTCGTGGAGTTCTCGAGCACGGCGTCGCCGCCCGACATGTCCATGTCGCCGATGGTGACCTTGGCGGTGGCGTCCGGCTGGTCGGGCGCGGTGATCGTCGCGCCACCGTTGCCTCCCGCGATCGTCGCGATGCCGCCTTCGCCTCCGTTCCCGTTCGTGGCCTTGCCGCCCCTGGCGATCACGCCGCTCGAACCGGACGCCGTGCCGCCGAGATCGATCTCTCCCAGCGTGCCGACCGAGAGCGTGCCGCCGTTGCCGCCGATCGCGAAGGCGCTTCCGTTCGAATCGCGTGGCGGATCGATGCCGCCCCGCACGGAGGCGAAGTTGCCGTCGCCTCCGCTCATGTCGAGGAGCATGTCGCTCGGGTCGGTGTCGCTCGCGTTGAGGCTCTGCGCCTGGATGTTGGTGTCGCCGCCGCGGCCGCCCGCGCCGCCGGTGAGCTTCGACTCGTCGATCCCATCTCCGAGGTCGGCGCGCGCCTGGCCGCCGCGCGCGGTCAGCTCCGCGTGGATCTCGACGTCGCCGTCCGTTCTCCCGAGCGTCCCGCTCGCAGCAACCGGGCCCGTGAAGCGGAAGGCCTCGGTGAACGACGGCGACGGGAGGTCGCTGCTGAGCTGCGTGAGGCCGCCGCGCGCGCTGCCGCCGGAGGAGGTGCCGTCGCCGCCGGAGGCGACGAAGTGGACGCGCGCGCCGGGCGCTCCGAGCGTGATCTTGTCCTTCGCCGAGAGCGCGATCGCGCCGCCGAGCCCGCCGGCCGACTCGAGCACCGTGCCGTCGGTCAGTGCCACCGCGTGGCCGTTGCCGCCCCGGACGTCGAGATCCGCGTTCACGTCGACCCGCCCCAGGCCTGCGTTGTCGACGGTCGTGTCCGCCCCGAGCCCGATCGCGCCGCCTGCGCCGCCGCCCGAGAGGTCGCTCGTCGCGCCCGTGCTCGCATTCGTGACGGTGATGGAGCCATACCCGTCGCCGCCGTGGACGTCGATCTTGCCGTAGACGTGGAGGTTCCCGCCCTGGGTGCCGTCGGTGCCGGTGCCGATCGTGACATCGGCGCCGTTCGCGCCGGGGGAGAAGGCGGTCGGAGTGCCGCTGCCGCCGATGGCCTCGATCGCCACGTCGCCGGGGAAGCCTTGCTTGCCGATCGTGACGTCGCCCTGCGCGGTCGTGATCGTGATCTGCGCGCCCGCGCTGGCGCTGCGCGCCTTTGCGAGGGGGGTCGGGTCGTCCGGCGAAGTCGGGTCGCCCGCCGCCTTCGCATTCTGGCCGTCCGCGATGATCTGACGCACCTCGATGTCGCCGCGCTTCGCGGAGAGCGTGATGCTGCGGTCCTTCGGCAGGTCGACGCTCACCGTATCGACGGTCTGGTAGGCCGCCCCGTTCGACTCGAGCTTCCCGATCTTGATCGAGGCCTTCGGGGGCTGCGGCGTCTGCGACGGCGGCGCGTCCGACGTATTGAGCGCCGTCTGGATCGTGATGTTCCCGCCCTGGCTGACGCGCCAGGTGAGGTTGTCTCCCTCCGTGCTCTTCGTGAGGTCGATGCCGACGTCGGCGTCCGTCGCGCCCTGCGGCGCGGTGGTTCCCCTGGTCTCCAGGGTCAGGCTGTGGCCCGGCATGATGACGACCACGCCGTTCCCTTCGCCCGCGACCTGGTTGGTGAACGTGCCGGCGGTCTCGATCCGGTTCGTCGCCTGGATCACGACGTTGGCGTCGGTGTTGTTCTCGAGGCTCGACTCGAAGATCTCGCTGTCTGCGCCGGTCACCCCGCACGTCGTGCCGCTGCCGCCGCAGATCACGACCTTGTCCGGGTCGTAGAGCACCGTGCCGGCCTCGCCCTGCGCGGCGCCGAGGTCGACCCGGCCCGCGGCCACCAGCCTCTTCGCGGAGATCTCCGCGAAGCCGCCGTCGCCGCCCTGCGGACCGCCGCGCGCGGAGACCGCGCCGTAGAAGCGCGTCTGCTCGTCGGCGTAGACGATGATCTTCCCGCCGTCGCCGGCCGACGTGGCGTCGGCCCGAAGCGTCGAATCCGCGCCGACCTCGACCTCGCGCGCGTGCGCGAGCGTCCCGCCGCCGCGCAGGTCGCCGCCGACGAGGATCTCGCCGCCACCCGCGGCGCCCGAGGCGTCGAGCGTCGCGCCCTGCACGTCGATCTTCCCGCCTTCGACGTGGATGCTCCCGCCCTTCTGCCCCGGCGCCGCGTTCGAGGCATCGAGCGTGCCGGCGAGCTGCACCTCGCCCGCGGGCCCGGCGTGGGCGTCGATCTCGCCGGCGCGCGTGATGCCGGTGTGGTTCATCGCGAGCGAGTAGCTGTCGCCGGCGGAAAGCGTCACGCGCGGGCCTTCCAGCGTGCCCGCCTGCGTGAGCGCGAAGTTCGGATCGCCCGCCGCGGGCTCGTCGGGAGCGTCCACGTGGAGCAGCACGTGGCTCCCCTGGCGCGTCAGCATCACGTTCTGGCCGGCGACGAGCGCGATCATGCCGCGCTCGCTCGCGATCTCCCCGAAGTTCTCGACGTGGCGCCCGACGAGCAGCACGTCGCGCGTGGCCTGCACCTGCGCGCCGTCGGCCACGCCGACGTCGCCCTGCAAGTCGGTGATGCGGTCGACGCCGCGCGAGAAGTCCTTGTTCGAGAGCGAGCCGGCGCCCGCCACGAGCCCGCCGACGTCCACCACCGCGTGGTTGCCGAGGAAGACACCGGCAGGGTTCAGGATGTAGACGATGCCGTTCGAGCTGAGCGAGCCATCGATGCGGCTCTCGTCGCCGTTCGGGACGCGGTTCAGGATGCGCGAGCGCGAGGTCGGCTGGTCGATGCGAACGCTCTCGCCGGAGCCGACGTCGAAGCGGTCGTAGTCGACGATCGTCTCCTTCGTCTGCGTCGTGATGTGCGTGTCGCTGCCGTCGCGCTCGAAGGTCGCCCGGCCCTTCACCACACGCTCGCCCTGCGGCGCGGCGATCGCGGCGGGCGCGCCGGGGAGCGTGGCGAGGAAGGCGCCGAGCATGCCCCAGGCCGTCGCGCGCCGCGCCCGCGACGCCTCGCCCCCGCTCCGCTTCCGTATCGTCCGCATGCGCGCTCCTAGTAGAGAATCGTGGCCAGGACGTTGGTCTCGGTGGTGCCGTCCCGGCTCTCTTCCGCGCCCTGGATCATGTATCCGACGTCGACTCCGATGACGAAGTTGCGCAACACCTGCAGCTGGAATCCGGTGCCGATGCTCCAGAGCGTCGCGTCGTGCTCGGTGGAGTTCGCGTCGGTGAAGGCCGTCCAGCCGACGTCACTGAAGAGGCTCACGACGAAGTCCCAGTCCGGCAGGCCGAAGACGTGAGCAGGCCGCGTGCGGAACTCGCCGAAGACCGGCAGCGTGGTCGGCGTCGCGTCGGGCTTGAAGAGCCGCGGCACGTGCAGGCGGTACTCCGCGCGGCCGAGCACCAGGTCGTCGCCCGCGACCTCGGCCTGCTTGGCGCCGCGCACGGTGTCGAGTCCGCCCGCGATCGCCTGGTACTGCGGCACCAGGCGCTGAAAAGAGTACTGGCCCGAGAAGCCGAGCTGGATCTCGTGCGCGAGCGTCGCGTTCGAGTTCGAGCCCGGGTCCTCCCAGCCGGCCGGGTTCAGCAGCGGCTCGAGGAAGAAGGAGAGCGCGCTGTTCCAGTTGAACAGCACGAAGTGATCCTGCGCGTCGGGGTTGCCGAGGTTGTCGAGATCGCAGGTGCTGGCGTCGGTGACGCCGACGTCGAGCCCGATGCCGCTGCGCATGCTGGTCCAGCCCGTGTCGCGCTCGCTCTCGACACCGAGATGCGGCACGACGAAGGCGGCGTGGCCGTTGCCGTTCGAGTTGCACGCGCCGCTGCCCTGGTTGAACTGGCCGCCGTCCGAGGAGATGTCGTGGTACCGGACGCCGCCCACGAGGTCGACGAAGAGCTTGTGGTTCTGATAGGCCTGCCAGACGAGCGAGCCCTCGGTGAGCCACTCGTTGCCCTTGAAGCCCAAGGTGTCGAAGCCCACGTCGCTCGCGTCGTACTTGTCCCAGAGCCCGCGCACGCGGCCGCGCAAGGTCGGGTAGTTCAGGCTGAAGGGGGCCTCGTAGCCGCCGTAGACTGCGTGGACGGTGTCGAAGTCGCCGGTCGAGTAGGTGAGGTCGAGGACGTCGTCCCGCGAGGTCAGCTGCGTGTCGACGAAGCCGAAGCGCTCGCGGTTCTTCGTGGTGGCCGCCGTGCCGGTGTTCGAGTATTCCGCGAAGACGCGCCAGGGCTTCTGCTCGGCGATGCGAAGGTTCACGTTCGAGCTGCCGGGGTGAGGGCCGGGGCTGATCTCGGCGTCGACGCGCCGGCCCGGATGGCGCGAGAGCCAGGACGCGTAGTCCTCGAGCGCCACGACGTCGAGGATCGCGCGCACGCCGCCCGGCTGGACGGGCGCCCGATCGCGGATCCATTCGTGCTCCGCCATGTCCGTGCGCTCGTCCACGCTGAGCCCGCCGAAGCGCTCGTCGTCGGCGAAGCTCGTGAGGCGCGTGATGCGGCCGGTCCAGATTCGCAGACGCAAGGTGGTGTCGCCCGGCGGGCGCAGATCGCGGCCGGTGCCTTCCTCGATGTCGGGCACCGACACGATCACGCCGTTGTAGCCGCGGCGGTTGAAGGTCGAGACGATGTAGCGGTTGATGTGCTGGATCGCCTCGGCGGTGAAGAGCATGCCCTGCGGCGGCGCGTCGAGGCGCATGCGCATGGTGCGGTCCACTGGACGAGGCGCGGTCAGCAGCCCCGGCTGGCCGGCGAGCCCGACCTCGAGGTTCAGGATCTCGTACTCCGGGATGTGATGCGGGTTGCCGATCGCGTACTCGACCACGAACTGCGACACCGGGTAGGCGGGGCCCTGCGGCGTCACGATCGCGCGCGCGGACGCGGCGGCGAGCGCGAGGCATGCGCACGCGATGGCTAAGTCAACGGCACCGCGCCGCGCACGGCGCACCGAGGTCGAGGACTCGTTCGTCTTGCGCATGGGAACGGCACCGAAGCGGGGGCGTCGGTGGACGGCATTCTAATCTGATCGACTTCGCTCGGCTGCGCCTCACTGCGCGCGCCGGCTACGGCGGCGCTTGCGATCGCGAAGCTCAGAGGGGCACTCCACGCGCCTGGCTCTCCACCGCCCGCGCGAACGCGCGCGCGTCGGGCGCGTCCGGACCGTGATCGGCCAGGATCTCGCGGTAGAGCGAGTCGCGTACCGACTGGTACTCCGCCTCGGAGAGCCCGAGCAGGCGCACCTCGGTCAGGAAGACGGCGAGCTCTCGCAGCGCGGACGGATCGAGCCGCGCGAGCGCGGCCCGAAGATCGCGGGCCTCGGGCGAGCCGCCGAGCAGGCGCGCCGAGTCCGCGGCCAGCTGCCGGCCGCGCGGCGAGTCGAGCGGCGAGCCCGGCGCCACCGGGCAGTCGCCGCGCGATTCGGCCGTGCAGCGGAGATACGCGAGCGTGACCTCTGCGCCGGGCGGGAGCGCGCTGCCCGCGGCGCTCTGGTCGCCGCGCCGCAGCGGCACGATCTCGCTGACGGTCGGCCCGCGCTGCGGCGTCTCGTTCGGCAGCTCGGTCGGCAGCAAGGTCAAGTCGAGCACCGTGCTGAGGTTGCGCCCGCGCGTGAGGTCGCTGGTCTGGACGGGGTTCGGCAAGGTCCGCACGGGCAGCGTGCCGGCGCCGTCTGCGTGGCCGCTCTGCGTCGCGATGCGCGGCGTCGGCCCCGTCCCCTCGACACCGACGTCGGACGAGAACGAGACGGTGTTGGCGATGATGTCGGTGCCCTGGTCCTCGACCGTCCCGCCCACCTGGAGGAGGACCTTCCCCGGCGCGCGCGCGCGCACCTTCGCGTCCGGCGAGGTGACGTTCAATCCGAGCGCGGAGACGTCGCCGAGCAGGACGTGATCGGCGTCGATCGTCGCCGTGCCCTGCACCGTGAGCTTCTGGTTCAGGCCGAAGTCGATCGTGCCGCCGCTGCTCGTGAGCGTCAGGTCGCCGTTGCGCTTCGCGACCTTCGCGCGGTCGGGGATCTGGGTGAGCCCGGCCGGTGTGAAGGCGATGCCGCCGGCGCCGGTCTGCACCGTCTGCGCCGCATCGCCGCCGAAGACGACGAGGGGATCCGGCAGCTCCACCGTGAAGGGCGGATCGGTGTTGCGAGCGATCGAGAGCCCGGCGAGACGGCCGTTCGCCCCCGTGCCAACGTCGCCGTTGAAGTCGACGCGCGGCCCGGCCTGGATGTCGAGCGAGGCGGAGTCGGTCCCGTCGGCATTCACGTCGCCGAGGAAGCTCAGCAGGTTCGTCGTCACGATGGAGCGCGCGCCGCCCGAGAGCACGACGTTGCCGTCGAAGACCAGACCGCGCAGGTCCTTCGTGACGCCGATGTCATGGCTGATCTGGATGTCGCCCTTCGTTCCCGGCGCCCGCGTGCAGCTCTCCTTCGCGTCGCAGGCGACCACGCCGAGCGAGCGCACGCGGTTCACGAGCGTCGGGTCGCTGTCCGTGTCGATCGCGCCGTCGAACTCCACGTTCCCCTGGCGGCTCCGCACGCGCGAGTCCTGCATCAGCGTGACGTCGCCGTCGAACGTCAGCTTTCCGTTGGCGTCCGCGTCGAAGATGGCCGGCGGCGAGTTGAACACGATGTGCGAGCCCGAGGGCACGCGCAGCGTGACATTGCCGCCGTTGTGGCTCGTGTCGCCCGAGGTCTGCACGCTCCGCTCGAGCACCAGGTTGCCGACGGTGTTCTCGAGCTCGATGTTGCCGGCGCCGGCGGCCGTGCTGACGCCGCTCCCCACCAGGTTCCCGCCCTGCGAGACGGCGCCGACGGTCAGCGTGTCGCCCGCGGCGCCGTCGTTGCGGAGGAAGACTCCGCCGCTCTGCAGGCTCTGCGCGGCGACGCGGCTGCTTCCGACCGTGACGATCGGGTCACCCTGCAGGCCGATGTCCTGCGATGCGACCGCGGCGAGGCCGCCCGCCGTACCCGGCGTGCCGTTCACCGGCAACGGCTGATAGAGGACGAGCTCCCCGCCGGCCGCGCCCGCGACACCGTCTCGGATCGCGCCGCCATTCGGGTGAGCCGTCGACGCGTCGCGGTCGGAGTCCGCGTTGAGCAGCAGCGAGCCGGAAACCCGCGGGTCGTTCGGATGCGCGGGATCGATCGGCAGCTCCTGCATCGTCGCGACCGTTCCCGGCGAAGTCCCGACGACGATGTCGCCCTCGGAGACGACGCGCGCGTTGCCCCCGGCATGGAGGCTCCCGGTCTGGAGCGTGAAGGCGAGGAGCGCGCCATCGTCGTGGACGTCGTTGGTGCCGTCGAGGCGGTCCTGCAGGCCGACCGTCAGGTCGGGCCCGTGCGCCGTGGTGTCGGCCTGCACGAGCTGCGCGTTCTGGATGCGGATGATCTGCGAGGCACCTTCGACGACCTGGAGGTCGGCGCCCGTGCCGAATGCGACGACCTGGAAGTCGTTGAAGGTGCCTTCGTCGACCACGACGCGGGCGAGCGTGTCCGCGCCGAGACCGAGCAGGCCGGTCGGCGAGGGGTCGCTCGCGTCCCGGCGACCGCTGACGACGATGGGCGAGACCGCGCCCACGTTGGCCGCGTTGAAGATCACACTTCCCTGCGTCGTGATGTGGGGGCCCGCCTGGCCGCCGTGCTCGATGGAGTCGTGCGCGCGCAGCTCGGCCCCGCCGCCGAGGCCCTCGCCGCTCTCCGGGCCGGTCCCCTTGCTGCCGCCGAGCAGGACCATGTTGCCGTTCAGATGGATGCTGCCGGTGCCGCCCGTGTCGCTGCCGGCGAGCATCTGGACCTCTCCCGCGGTGCCGCCGAACTCGAGCGGCTTCGGCTTCATCGGATCCGAGAGATCGACGTTGTTGCCGTTGGTTGCACCGCCGCTCGTGTCGATCGCGCCGACCGTGATGTCTCCGTGCAGGGTCCTCATCCCGACCGTGCCGCCGAAGCCACCATCGCTGGCGTTCGCCGAGCTGGCGTCGCCGCCCCGGCTCGTGATGTCGCCCGTCGTGATGGAGCCCTGCTGGTCGGCAGTCGCGATCACGAAGCCCGCCGCGCCGCCGCCGGACGCCTCCTTGCCGCCGGCGGTGTTGCCGCCGGACGTATCCACGTTCTGGAAGACCACGTCGCCGTTGGTGCTGCCGAGATTCACGCGGCCCCCGGTTCCGCCGACGCTCGTGTCACGGGTGCCCTGCGAATCCCCGCCGCGGGTCGTGATGTTGCCGAGCACGGTGATCGAGCCGCCGCCGACGGGCGGAGGCAGCGCCGGCTTCGGCCTGGTGACCAGGCTGATGACGCCGCCGTTGCCACCCGCGCCGCTCGTTCCGTCACCGCCGCGCGTCACGAGGTCGCCGCTGACGAGGATCGCGGAGCCGCCGCTGCCGTTCTTGTCGCCGGCCTGGAGCACGATGTCGCCCCCGTCGGCCCCGGTCGCGCCGCTCGCGCCCGCGGTCGTGATGCGGTTGGCGGTGATGCCGCCGTCCTCGGTCTGGAGGCCGACGACGCGGCCGTCGGTCCGGAGCACGCCGACCGCGATCGGCGCCTCGGGGCCGTCATTCGTGCCGGTGCCGGTCGCGATGCTGATGAGGCCGTCGCCCGTCGTGCGGAACTCGAGGTTCGCGCCGTGCGTCGAGCCGGTGAGGTCGATGCCGGGCGCCTTCGTCGAGCCCGTCTCCTCGCCGGCCTGGTTGCTCGTCCGCATCGTGAGGTCGTTGCCCGACTGGATCACCACGACGCCCGCGCCCTCGCCGCCAGCGTCGTGATCGAAGGTCCCGCTCGCGGTGATGCTGTTGCGCGCCTCGAGCACGATGTTGGCGTTCGTGCCCTCGAGCTCGGACTCGAACACCTGGAAGGGCTCGCCGCTGCTGCCGACGTCGGCGAAGAGGATCTGGCCCGCGGTCGTCTGGGAGAGCTGATCCGGCGCGGTGTTGGGCTGGTCGCCGCCGTCCTGCGTGCCGCCGACGATCACGATGTCCTGCGGGTCGAAGAGAATGGTGCCCGCGGCGCCGTGCGGCGCGGAGAGATCCTTGCTGCCTTCGTCGACGAGGCGCCCGCCGCTCGAGAGCTCGGCGAAGCCGCCGTTGCCGCCCGCGGCGCCGCCGCGCGCGGAGATCGTCCCGAGGAAGCCCGCCGCCTCGGTGCCGTAGACGACCGCGCTGCCGCCGTTGCCCTCGTCGAGCGCGTCGGCGCGGAGCGTGCTCTGCGCATCGACGAAGGTGCGCCGCGCGTCGGGCATCGGGCCCGCGCCGCGGACGTCGCCGCCGACGCGGATCTCGCCGCCGCCGGCCGCGCCCGACGCGTCGAGCGTCGCGCCCTCGAGCGAGACGAGATCGCCGGTCGCGCGGATCGTGCCGCCCTTCGCGCCGGCCGCCGCGTTCGAGGCGTCGAGCGTGCCGGCCACGCGCACGAGCCCGCCGTCGCCGCCCGAGAGATCGATGTCGCGCGCGCGCGTCACGCCGGAGTGGTTGATGGCGAGCGAGTAGTGGTCGCCGACCGCGAAGCTCGCGCTGCCCATGCCCGCGTCGACGAGGCCGCTCTGCTCGATGCCGGTCTGCCCGCCCTCGGGCGGACCGTCTACCTCGATCGCGATGCCGCCCTCGAGCTTCGTCAGTACGACATGGTCGCCGGCCACGAGCGCGATGACGCCGTCCGGCGTCACGATCTCGCCTCCGTTCGCGACGCTCGTGCCGAGCAGCTTCACGGCGGACGCGCGAAGCGTGCCATGGTTCTCGACGGGGCCCGAGAGGTCGATGCGGTCGATGCCGCGCGCGAAGTCGCGGTTGCTGAGGTCGCCGCCCGCGGCCATCAGGCCCTTCACGTCCACCACCGCGGTACGTCCGAAGAAGACACCGGACGGATTCATGATGTAGACGATGCCGTTGGCGGAGAGCTTGCCCTCGATCAGGCTCGCGGGGCCCGACACGCGGTTCAGCACGCGCGACTTCGAGCTCGGCTGCTCGAAGCGCACCGCCTCGTTCCGCAGGATGTCGAAGCCGGTGAACTCGATGATCGCGCCGTTGCTCGGCCGGATGACCGTGAGGTCGCCGTCGCGCACGAAGCTCGCCTTGCCGCGCACGACCTTCTCGCCCTTCGGCGCGGCGAAGGCCGAGGGAAGCCCCGGCGGCGCGACGGAGAGGCCGACGAACAGCGACGCGGCGAGCGCGCGCGCGGCGCAGGAGCGGAGCATCCGGGGGCGTCGCGACATGGGTCCTCCACGTCCTAGTAGAGCACGCTGATGGAGCCGTGCAGCATGGGCTTCTCGAGCTCGGGGTTGTTCGTTTCGAGTCGTCGCTGCGGCCACGCGAGATCGAGGCGCGCGGAGAAGTACCGCAGGATGCGGAGCTCCCCGCCGAAGCCGAACGAGTGGATGTCCTCGTTCGGCTCGTTCAGCTGACTGCACTGACCCGGCTGGTTCAGGGCGGGAACGGGAGGGACGCACGTGTTGTGATGGCTCTTGTATTGCACGACGTGCGCGGCGTCGACGAAGGCGCGCGCGATCAGGTCCCAGTCCGGGAGGCCGAAGGCGTTCTCGGGGCGCACGCGGAAGCTGCCGAGCAGCGGAACCACCGGCGCGTCGACCGACGGCTCGAGCAGGCGCGGCAGGTGCAGCCGGTATTCGGCGCGCACGATCGCGACCGTGTCTCCGGCCGTCACCGACTGCTCGTAGCCTCGGACGGTGTAGAGGCCGCCCGCGACCTGCTGGAGCTGCGGCACCAGGCGGTCGCCGAACGAGTACTGGCCGAAGGATTCGAAGGCGAGCTCCTGCACGAAGTCGTAGGCGCCGAGCTGCGCCTCCTCGTGCCAGCTCGCGCGCCGCAGCAAGGTCAGTGGATAGAAGGCGGTCTCGGCGTGCCAGGTGAAGAGCGTGAAGTTCCGGTCGGCGTCCTGGCGGCCGAGCGCCGCGAGCGACTCCCCGCTCTTCGTGCCGGCGAGGTCGGCGACGTTGTGCGAGACGCCGGCCTCCGCGTCGAAGGACCAGGCCTCGCCGACGCGCGAGGCCGTGACGCCGGCGCCCGGCAAGAAGAAGTCGCTGTTCACGTGGCTCTGGTCCGATGCGTCGTTGTGGACGCCGATCTCCTGCCAGCGCGCGCCCGCGAAGAGGTCGACGAAGAGGTCGCGGTGCTGGAACACGTTCAGATCGAGGCGTCCGCCGGTGGCCCACTCCGTGCCCTTGAAGTCCACGTTGGAGATGCCGACCTCGGAGGAGTCGTAGTCGCTCCACGTGCCGTCGACGCGCCAGCGCAGGCGCGGCACGCGCCACACCGGCCCGCCGTACTCGCCCCAGATCGCGTGCACGCTTTCGAAGTCGGTCGTGTAGTCGAAGCGCAGCACGTCGTCGCGGCCGGTGAGCTGCGTGTCGCTGAAGCCGAAGCGCTCGCGCCAGTCGCTCGTCGCCGGCGTGCCGGTGTTCGAGACCTCGGCATACACCAGCCAGGGCTTGTCCTCCGCGACGTGGTACTCGAGGCGCGTCGCGCCCTCGAGCTCGCCGGGCCGCAGCACCGGGCTGACGCGACGGCCGGGCTGGCGCGAGAGCTGCGCGGCGTAGTCCTCGACATCGTCGGGTCGCAGCAGCGCGTGATCGCCGCCGGCCGTCACCGGCGAGCCGTCGCGGATCCACGCCTGGTCCGGGCGGTTCGTGCGCGCCTCGATCGGCTCGTCGCCGTAGCGCGAGCCGTCCGCCACCGTCGAGACCTCCTCGACGCGCCCGGTCCAGATGCGCACGAGCAAGGTCGTGTCGCCGGCGTTGCGGTGGTCGGCGCCCTTCGCCTCGTCGAGCTCGGGCAGCGTGATCAGCACACCGCCGATGCCGCGCTTCGTGAACTCGGCGAGCAGCATCCGGTTCACGTAGCGCAGGCCGGCCGGGTAGAAGCGCGAACCGGCCGGTACCGCATCGAGCCGGAAGTGCACGCCCTGCGCGGCCGGATTCGGCGGCAGGAAGCCGCCCGCGGCGACGCGCATCTCGACCTCGGTGGCGAGCAGCTCTGCGGGAGCGGGCTGGCCCGGGGCGTCGAGCGCGTATTCGATGCGGAAGGAGCTCACGGGATAGGTCTCGCCCTCGAAACGCTGCGACTGCGCCGACGCCCGCTGCGCGACGACCGCGCACGCGCATAGAGATGCCGCGAGGAGGAGCCGTCGCAGCGCGGCCGCTCGGCTCGATCGTTCAGTACGTGTGCTTTCTACCACGATCGATTCGCACCCGGGCAGCTCGGAAGGGCCTCACTCATCGGCAACTCGTGTGCATCACAAGAGCATTCCCGCCACGCAAGCGGTCATGAACGATGCGAGAGTTCCCGACGCGATGCTGCGCAGTCCGAAACGCGCGACCTCCTCCCGTCGACTGGGGACGAGCCCGCCGAGACCGCCGAGCAGGATTGCCAGCGAGCCGAAGTTCGCAAAGCCGCAGAGCGCGTAGGAGGTGATCGCGACCGAGCGCGGCGCGAGCGCCCCCTGCTGCGACAGCGCAGCCAGCTGCTGATAGGCGATGAACTCGTTCAGCACGGTCTTGATCCCGAGGAGACCGCCTACCCGCACCGCATCCGACCAGGGGATGCCCATCAGGAAGGCGAACGGCGCGAAGAGGACGCCGAAGACACGCTGGAGTGAAAGGCCCTCGATGCCGAGCGGCGCGCCGATCGCGCCGAGCCCCGAGTTGACCAGCTCGATCAAGGCAACGAAGGCCACCAGCATCGCACCGACGTAGGCGGCCAGCCGCATTCCCTCGGCCGCGCCCTGCGCAGCCGCGTCGAACACGTTGATCGCCAGTCGCTCGATCTGCGCGTGTCCGCCGCCCGTGGTCACGGGGCGCTCGCGCTCGGGCACCATGATCTTCGCGACCAGGATGCCGGCCGGCGTGGAGAGCAGGCTCGCGGTGGCGAGGTGGCCAGCGTAGCCGGGCCCGAGCATCGCGGCGTAGGCGACGAGCACCGAGCCCGCCGCGCCGGCCATTCCGACCGTCATCACGCAGAAGAGCTCCGAACGCGTCATGCGCTCGAGGTAGGGCTTCACCACCAACGCCGACTCGACCATGCCGAGGAGCACGTTGGCCACCGCGGACAGGCTCTCCGCGCCCGAGGTGCCCAGGGTGCGCGCCAGCACGATGCCGATCCAGTCGACGAGGCGCTGCATGACACCGAGGTGATAGAGGACGGCGAAGAGGCTCCCCATCACGACGATGATGGGCAGCACGTGCACGGCGAAGGAGAAGCCCGCGTCCGCGAGTGCGCCGAACACGAAGCGGACGCCGACCTCGGTGACGCGCGAGAGCCCGTCGACCAGACCGTCCATCGCGGCGAAGAACACGGTGCCAACGGGGGTCAGCAGGAGCAGCGCCCCGAGAGCGAGCTGGATCGCGACGCCCCAGAAGAGCACGCGCCAGGGCACGTGGCGGCGATCGGACGAGAGCGCCCACGAGAGCAGCAGCAGCACGGCGAAGCCCGCCGCCGAGACCGCGCGCATGCCGGTGTCGCTCACGCGGCCGACGCCGCTCCGGGTCGGAGCGCCGCGACCAGCGCGCGCGTGGCCGCGACGGGGTCGTCCGCGCCGGCCACCGCGCCGATCACCGCGACACAAGCGGCGCCCGCCTCGCGACACGCGGCCGCGCGCGCGGCGTCGATGCCGCCGATCGCGACGAGCGGCAGCGGCGCCAGCAGCTTTGCCACCTCCGCCAGCGCCGCGAGCCCTCGCGGCGAATGCTCCGACGCCTTCGACTCCGTCCCGAACACGGGGCCGAAGGCCGCGTAGTCGACGCGCTCCTCGCGCGCGGCGCGCGCCTGCTCGAGTGTGTGGGTCGAGCGGCCCACCAGCAGCCGCGCGCGCGCGGCGGCCGGCAGTCGGCCCGGCGGCAGGTCGCCCTGGCCGAGGTGCACGCCGTCGGCCTCCGCGAGGAGTGCCAGGTCGAAGCGGTCGTTCACGATGAAGAGCACGCCCGCCGTGCGCGTGCGCTGGCGGATCGCACGCGCCCACGCGAGCGCCTCGCGGTCGGTCGCGCGCTTGGCGCGGAGCTGCACCACCGCGGCGCCGCCCGCGCAGGCCGCGTCGGCCTGCGACACCGGATCGCGGCGCCAGCGCGGGTCGTCGTCCGCGAGCACGTGGAGGCCGCACAGGCGCTGGTCGTCCACCGTCGAGATCTCCAGCGCGGGGTGGTCGTTAGTCGCGGCCCGGCACGGCGATGCCGAGGTCGGCGATCTTCTTGCGCAGCGTGTTGCGGTTGATGCCGAGCAGGCGCGCGGCGCGGATCTGGTTGCCGTCGGTCCGAAGCAGAGCCGTCTCGATCAGCGGCCGCTCGACTCGCTCGAGCAGATGGCGGTAGACGTCGTCGCCGCCCGACTCGATCGCCTTCTCGATCTCGGCGCGCAGCTGGTCCTTGAAGCTCCCCTGCGCGGGCGCCGCCGCCTGCTCGAGGAACGCGAAGTCCTGCGGCGTCAGCACCTCGCCCGCGCCGAGCACGAGCGCGCGCTTGATCGCGTTCTCGAGCTCACGGACGTTGCCCGGCCAGCGCTGGCGCTCGAGCAGGGCGAGGGCGTCGCGCGACAGGTAGCGAGGCCCGCCGGTGAGCGGCTCTGCGTAGCGCGCGACGAAGTGCTCCGCGAGCGCGCCGATGTCCTCGCGTCGCTCGCGCAGCGGCGGCACCTGAAGCGGCACGACGCGCAGCCGGTAGAGGAGGTCCTCGCGGAAGCGCCCCTCGGCCACCGCGGCGTCGAGGTCGCGGTGGGTGGCCGCGAGCACGCGCACGTCGATCGGCACGGGCTCGCTGCCACCGACTGGCGTCACCTCCGCCTCCTGGAGCACGCGCAGCAGCTTCGCCTGGAGGTCCATCGACATGTCGCCGATCTCGTCGAGGAAGATCGTCCCGTGCGCCGCCTCGCGGAAACGCCCCGGCCGCGACGCGACCGCGCCCGTGAAGGCGCCGCGCTCGTGGCCGAAGAGCTCGCTCTCGAGCAGCTCGCGCGGGATCGCCGCGGTGTTGACCGCGACGAAGGGCCCGCTGTTGCGCGAGCTCGCCGCGTGGACCGCGCGCGCCACGACCTCCTTGCCGGTGCCGCTCTCGCCCGTGATCAGCACCGGCACGTCGCGCGCAGCCACGCGCCCGACCGTCTTGAAGATCTCGAGCAGCGCGGGGCTGCGTCCGACCCAGCGCGCATCGCCGCCGGGCGCGCGACGCCCGCTCTCGCGGCGCAGCCGCTCGACCTCGCGCTGGAGCTCGCGCGCGCGCAGCGCCTTCTCGAGCAGCGCGGTCACCTCGCGCAGCTCGAAGGGCTTGACCAGGTAGTCGAGCGCGCCGCGCTTCATCGCCTCGACCGCGTTCTCGAAGGTGTTCTGCGCGGTGATGATCACGGCGGCGGTATCGCTCTGCTGCGCGCGCATGCGGTCGAGCAACTCGAGCCCGGACGGGCCCGGCATGCGGATGTCGAGGAAGGCGAGGTCGAAGCCGCCCGCGGCGAGCGCCTCCTGCGCGGCGTCGCCGTCCTCGACGAGCACGACCTCGCAGCCCTGCTCCTCGAGCGCCTCGCGCAGCACGAAGCGGATTGAGGGCTCGTCGTCGGCCACGAGCACGCGCGGCACGGGCTTCACGCGTTCGCCTCCGCCTCGGGGCGCCGCAGCGGCAGCGACACGCGCACGCGCGTGCCGCCGCCCGGCGCGTCGCCGATGCGAAG
>Ga0335082_10004106_pt1 | contig 15842 bp, 17 predicted proteins | sample Lox_Sample_41_FD_206718 | JGI IMG/M metagenome (GOLD analysis project Ga0335082, IMG submission 206718) | Soil microbial communities from Loxahatchee National Wildlife Refuge, Florida, United States - Lox_Sample_4.1 | ecosystem: Environmental > Terrestrial > Soil > Wetlands | place: USA...
GCGCGCACGCCCTGCGCCGGGTTGGCGCGCACGCGCGCACCGCGGGAGCGGCGCGTGAGCTCGGCCGGGGACTCGCGCAGCAGGAACTGGTAGAAGCTGCGCACCGCGGACAGCCGCCGCTGGATGCTGCGCGGGGCGAGGCCGCCGGCGTGCGCATGCGCGGCGAAGGCGCGCACCTGCTGCGCATCCAGCCGGGCCCACTCGGTGATGTTGCGCTGGTCGCAGTAGCGCACCAGCGCCGCCAGGTCGCGCGCGTAGCTGCGGTCGGTGTGCACGGACAGGCGGCGCTCTGAGTTCAGGTAGCGCCGGAAGCGCGCCACCCACTCGAGCGCCGCGGGGCTCATGTGTGCAGTTCGCGCGCGCTCAGCGCGCCGCGCCGAGCGCATCCCCGATGAGGTCGGCGAGGCGCGCGAGGAACTCGGTGCTCATGCCCGGATGGAAGCGGTCGCGGTCGGCGCTGCCCAGGGCCAGCAGGCCCAGCGCACCCTTGTCCCCGAGCGGCACCAGCGCCAGCGAGCCCATCTCCAGGCCCTCGGGACCGAAGAGGAACTCGCGCTGCGAGTCGCGCGCCTGGCCGCAGCGCGGCTTGCCGCTGGCGAACAGGGACTCGAAGGACTTCAGGTGCGGGTCATCGACGCTCACCCGGCGCACGAAGGACGGCAGCGCCGCCTCGCCCGGCACGCCGGTGAGGATGAGCGCGGCGTGGAAGGCGTCGAAGTCCTCGCGCAGCCCGGCCTCGACCTGCTCCAGCGCCGCCGCCGGGCCGGTCGCGCGCAGCAGGCGGCGCGTGAAACGGTGCAGCCGCTCGGCGATGGCATCGTTGGCCCGCGCCACCCGCACCAGCTCGGCGAGCTTGCCCTCGAGGGTGGTCTGCTTCTCGCGCAGCACCTCGATCTGGCGCTCGACCAGCGAGATGGTGGCGCCGCCGCGGGCGTGCGGCAGGCGCAGGCGCGCCAGCAGGCCCTGGTGGCGCTCGAAGAACTCCGGATTGCGCTGCAGGTAGCCGGCGATCGTTTCCTCTTCGCTGTCCACCGCCACCAGCCCGCGGGCTTCACGTGTCGTCATGCTCTAAACCTCGACGTGTCCTTCAAATGATATTTCGGTCGGACCGCTCAGCCAGACGTGTGCGCCCGGACCGTCCCAGTCTACCTGCAACTCGCCGCCGCGCGTGGCGACGCGCACGCGCGCAGCCAGCAGCCCGCGCCGCCGGCCGATCGCCACCGCCGCGCACGCCCCGGTGCCGCAGCTGCGGGTCTCGCCCGCGCCGCGCTCGTAGACGCGCAGCCGCACCGCATCGCGCGCCACGACCTGCAGGAAGCCGACGTTCACCTGCCGCGGAAAGCGCGGGTGCTGCCCGATCGCCGGCCCGAGCGTCGCCACCGGGGCGCGCTCGACGTCGGCCACAACCAGCACGGCGTGCGGATTGCCCAGGGAGAGCGCGCCGATCTCGAGCGTCTCGCCCGCGACCTCGAGCGGGTAGGGGTCGGCGGCTGCCGGCGCCTCGAAGGGGAGCGAGGCGGGCGTGAAGTCCGGCACACCCATATCGACCGAGACCTGCGCCTCGCTCACGCGCGCGCGCACGATGCCGGCGGGGCTGTCCAGGGCCACCGCGCCATCGCGCGTCAGACCGCGGCGGTGCAGGAGCGCGGCGATGCAGCGCGCGCCGTTGCCGCACTGCTCGACCTCGTCACCGTCGGCGTTGAAGATGCGGTAGGCGACCGCACTGTCGGCGCGGCGCGGCCGCGTCAGCACCAATGCCTGGTCGAAGCCGATGCCGGTGCGGCGGTCGGCGAGGCGGCGCACGCGCGCGGGCTCGAGCAGCGACTCATCGGCGGGGGCATCGAAGACGACGAAATCGTTACCGACCCCGTGCATCTTGGTGAAATCGATGCGCATGTGGGGCAAGCATAGCCGAATCCGGCACACACCCGCATGTCGGGCTTGCGCCTCAGCGCAGCGCCGCGCGCGCCTTGAACAGGCAGCGGTCCATGACCGTGAAGATGCCGGCGGCGCGGGCGCGCACGGCGGCGGCCTCATCGACCACGCCCTCCTGCAGCCACAGCGCCGGCAGCTGCAGGCGGATGCATTCGGTGACGATCCCCGGCACGTGCTCGGGGCGGCGGAACACATCGACGATGTCCACCTGCTCATCGCTGGCGAGCACCTCGGGCAGCTGCGCGAGCGCCGGCACCGCGAGCTCCCCCAGGATCGTTTCGGCGACGGGCGTCACCGGGATGATCCGGTAGCCGAAGCGCTGCAGCGCGCGCGCCACCCCGTGGCTCGGGCGCGTCGGGTCCCGCGACAGGCCGACGACGGCGATGATCGAGGCGCGCTTCAGCAGCGCGACGATCTCGGCCTCGGGCGGGTTGGCGAACACGGCGACTCCTGCCTGCAGCCGGCGGCCGCCGGCGCGCTAGTCTATTCTCTTCAGGTGACAGTCCCGCCCGTAGAGCCGCGCGCGTGAGCGAGTTCAGCGTCCGCATCGAGCCACACGGCCGCACCCTCAAGGTAGCGGCGCGCCAGAGCGTGCTCGAGGCGGCCCTCGCCGCCGGCCTCAACCTGCCGCACAGCTGCAAGTCCGGTCACTGCGGCTCCTGCCGCGCGCGCCTCGTCGCCGGCGCGGTGCACTACCCCAACGGTCCGCCGCTCGGGCTGAGCGCCGCGGAGGCGGCCGCCGGGGAGGTGCTGCTGTGTCAGGCGCGGCCGGCCGCCCCCCTCACGGTGCAGGCCCGCCTCATCGCGAGCGTGGGCGAGGTGGAGATCAAGACCCTGCCGTGCCGCATCGAGCGGCTCGAGCGCCTCGCCGCGGATGTCATGCAGGTGTGGCTGCGGCTGCCGGCGGTCGAGGCGCTGCCGTTCCAGCCGGGACAGTACCTGGACGTGCTGCTCGAGGGTGGCCGCCGGCGCAGCTTCTCCATCGCCAGCCCGCCGCACGACAGTACGCTCATCGAGCTGCACGTGCGGCGCGTGAGCGGCGGCGGCTTCACCGAGCGGCTGTTCGGCGGCGGCACGCCGTTGCGCCCGGGTGCGTTGCTGCGCATCGAGGGGCCGATCGGGCAGTTCACCTACCGCGCAGGCGAGACGCCGGTGATCATGATCGCCGGGGGCACGGGCTTCGCGCCGCTGAAGTCGATGCTGCGGCACGCGCTCGAGAATGGCAGCCGCCGCCGCATGCACCTGTACTGGGGGGCGCGCCAGGCGGAGGACCTGTACGAGGAGGCGCGCGTGCTCGAGTGGCTCGCGCGCTACCCGCAGCTGAGCTTCACCGCGGTGCTCTCGGAGGCGACCGCCGGGGCCGCCGCGCAGCGGCGCCTCGGCCTGGTGCATGAGGCCGTGCTTGCCGATCACCCGCGCCTCGAGGATTTCGAGGTGTACGCCGCCGGGCCGCCGGCCATGATCGAGGCACTGCGCGCGGGCCTGCCGCGCCACGGCCTGCCCGCCGGAAGGCTGTATTTCGACTCCTTCGACTATGCCCCGGATGAGCGCCGCTGAGGGGCCGCCTCAGTCCTGCGCCGCGCTGAAGTTCTCGCGGTAGTCCTCGAGCGCCGCGCGGATCACCGCGGCGGCGTGCGCGTAACCGTAGCGGCCGGCGAGGCGGATGCTGCTCGGCTGGTCGGGTATGAGCTTGTAGGTGCTGAAGTAGTGCTCGACCCGCTCGAGCAGCGCCGGCGGCAGCTGCGCCAGCTCGGCCGCGTCGCCCCACACGTAGTCGCCCTCGAGCACGGCGATGATCTTGTCGTCGGCCTCGCCGCGGTCGATGATTTTCAGTCCCCCGACCACGCAGGCCCGCAGCAGCACCTCGGAGTGATTGATGGGCCGCTCGCTGATCACCACGATGTCGAGCGGGTCGCCGTCGCCGCGGTCGCAGCTTGGCGCCAGCTGGCGCACGCGCTCGCCGCAGTAGGTCTGCGGAATGAACCCATAGAGCGCCGGCGGCTGCGAGGAGGTGCGCTGCGGGCGGTCGACGCGCAGATAGCCGCTCGCCTTGTCGACCTCGTACTTCATCAGGTCGAAGGGCGTGATTTCGATGTAGGCGTTCACCACGCGCGGTGCGTCCGCACCGGCATCGAGGCCGTGCCAGGGGTGCGGTCGCCAGCGTGAGTAGGAGCCCGGGTGCGCCACGGCGCGATTGTACGCCGCGCCGCGGTGGCGCCGGCGCTCAGAAGCGGCCGGCGTCCACGTCCTCAAGGAACTGGATCAGGCCGTGCATGTACACCTGCTGGTCGTCGTAGAGGGCCATGTGACTGCCGTTGGGGCAGAAGAGGTAGCGCCCCTTCTTCACCTGGCGGGCAATCTGCTGCATCTGCGCCGGCTCCATCGTGTCGTAGCGCGCGCCGATGGCGAGCGTCGGCACGCTGATCTTCGCCAGGTCCGCGGTGCGATCCCAGGACACCAATAGCCCGCTCGCGCCCATCTCGCTCGGACCCTGCAGCGGCACGTAGATCTTCTTGTTGAGCTTGGCGAAGCTGCGCAGCACCGGGTCGGGCCACTCTGCCGGCGGCATGCGCAGCACGTGCTGGACGTAGAAGTGCTGCATCAGCAGCTCCTCGTAGCGCGGGTCGTCGAACTTGCCGGCCGCCTCCAGCGCCTTGATCTGGGCCAGCGCCTTCTGGTCCATCGCCGGCATGAGCGCCTGGTGGGCGTAGCGGTTGTAGGCCGGGATGCTCGGCACCATGTTGGAGATGACCAGGCCCTTCAGGTTCTGCTGGTACTTGAGCGCGTACTCGAGCGCGAGGATCCCGCCCCAGGAGTGCCCCAGCAGGTAGAAGTTGCCCCTCTCCAGGTGCAGCGCCCTGCGCACCTGCTCCACTTCGTCCACGAAGCGCGGCAGCTGCCACAGCTGCGGGGCGTCCGGCTGGTCGCTGTAGGCCGAGCCGAGCTGGTCGTAGTAGTAGTACTCGATGCCGGCGGCCGGGAAGTAGCTGTCGAGCGCCTCGAAATACTCGTGCGTCGCCCCCGGTCCGCCGTGCAGCAGCAGCACCTTGATGCGCGGGTTGTTGCCGACGCGCTTGGTCCAGACGTGGAACGCGCCCTTGGGCGTCTGCACGGTGATGATGCGCACGCCGCCGGCAAGCACATCCTCGCGCCCGGTGGAGTCGAAGTAGGCACTGGCAGGCGCCGCCAGCGCCGCCGCGAGCGGCGCGAACAGCAGCCCGACCGAGACCAGCAGGGAACGCAGACGGCTCATGTGCGCACTTTCGGGTGCGGCGACAGCGCCGCGGCGGCAATCCTCACCCAGTTGCTGAGCTCACGCCAGTGGCGGACTGCTATTCTTGGGGCAGCAGCGGGTGCGAGCGGGGGACGCGTGACATACGCCGCGATCACGGGCTGGGGCAAGTGCCTGCCGCCGGCGGTGCTGAGCAATCACGACCTCGCCACGATCCTCGACACCAGCGATGAGTGGATCGTGAGCCGCACCGGCATCCGCGCGCGGCGCATCTCGCACGTCGGCCTCGGCGAGCTCGCCTACGTGGCGGCCATGCGCGCGCTGGCCGCCGCCGGCCGCAGCGGCCGCGACATCGAGCTCATCGTCTTCGGTACCTGCAGCTTCGAGGACCAGGTGCCCAACATGGCTTCCGGCATCCAGGCGCGCATCGGCGCCCAGCCCGCCGCGGCCATGGACGTGAATACCGCCTGCACCAGCTTCCTCTACGGGCTTTCCAGCGCCAGCGCGCTGATCCGCACCGGCGCGGTGCGCTCCGCGCTCGTGATCGGCGCCGAGCATATCTCCCCGTTCATGGACTGGAGCGACCGCGACGTGGCGGTGCTCTTCGGCGACGGGGCCGCCGCCGTGGTGCTCGAGGCCAGCGAGCAGCAGCAGGGCGTGCTGGCCGAGAAGCTCGGCTGCTTCGGCGAGGCGCGCGAGATCCTGCGCGTGCAGGGCATGGGCGGGCGCTACGCCAACCACGGCGTGCTCTACGGCATCGTGCGCTGGCAGTTCGAGGGCCAGGAGATCTTCAAGCGCGCCGTGGCCGGCATGAGCGGCGCCTGCGAGGCGTCATTGCAGCGGCTGGGCCTGGGCACCGCGGACGTCGACCTGGTGGTGCCGCATCAGGCCAACCTGCGCATCATCGAAGCGGTGGCGCGGCGCGTGCGGGTGCCGATGCAGCGGGTGTACGTCAACATCGAGCGCTACGGCAACATGTCGGCCGCGACGGTGGCGGTGGCGCTGTGCGAGGCCCTCGAGGAGGGCCGCGTGCGCCCGGGGTCGCTGCTGCTGCTGCCGGGCTTCGGCGCCGGCCTCAGCTACAGTGCGCAGGTGATCCGCTGGGGTGCGCGTGTCACCCCGCTGTCACAAAGCCCGGTGGAACTGCCCCCGAGCGAGGCGAGCGCGCTCGATCTCATCCGCGAGTGCCTGCGGCGCAAGAGCACGCCGGCGGACCCCGCCGCCGCGCCCTTCGACGCACTGTAGCGGCGGCTGCGCTCAGCGCTTGCCGGCGCGCTTGCTGGTGCGGCGCTTCTTCTTGGCCGGATCCTTGGGACGGGACTTGCCGAAGGAGCCCTGGTAGATCTTGCCGCGGCGGCTTCTGTGGTCGCCCTTACCCATGAACATTCACTCCCGTGACGACTGCGTGCTCGAGCAATGCAAAAGGGCCGGCCGCCGATGCCCGTGCGGGCACTGACGGCCGGCCCTGTTAGCGGGCCTTTGGCTTACCAGCGCTTGGGGGCGCCGCCGCCGCGGTTGCCACCGCCGCCGCTGCGCTCCTGCGCCTCGTTCACGCGCAGCGCACGGCCACCGAGCTCCTTGCCGTTGAGGTTCTGGATGGCGCGCGAGGCATCGGCGCGCGACATTTCCACGAAGCCGAAGCCGCGCGGGCGGCCGGTGTCGCGGTCGGTGATGAGGCTGACCGACTCGACGGTACCGTGCTGAGCGAACAGCTCGCGCACTTCGGCGTCGGTCGCGGAGAACGGCAGGTTGCCAACATAGATCTTCGTCATGCAATCAACTCCTGAAGGTAACAGTACGGGCAGGAGTGCATGTCGAAACCACGGAAACGCACACTGCCACCTGGTCGGGAACGATTCGGCTTTTCAGACTCGGAAGCCAACTCGCGAACAGGCGGGCGGCAGGCGGCAGGAAAGGGAAAGGTCACGATCCGGCGCGGACGATACCCCAGCAGTGGGTCCCGCACAAGCCGACACAGACTGCAGCCCGGGCGCGGGCGCTACGCTGTCCGGCGGTGCCGCCAGACATAACCGGTCGAGGGCAACCAGCAGCAGCGCGACCGCGAGTGCGGCCAACACGGCGGCGAGCGGGCGGGGGAAGAGGAACATCGCGCTGAGCGCCCCGGAAGCAGCTGAACTGCGGGTACTCTAGCCCGGGCGATCATTCCGAAAAACAGTCTAATCCTGAAAGAATTGTTCTGTTTTTCACTACAATCGCGGATGTGGACCAGCTGGTGTGCATGCGCAGCTTCGTACGGGTCGCGGACCTGCACTCCTTCACCCGCGCGGCGGATGCGCTCGGACTGTCGCGCGCGGTGGTGAGCACGCACGTCGCCGACCTCGAGCGCCACCTGCGTTGCCAGCTGTTTCACCGCACCACGCGGCGTGTCGGCCTGACCACGGACGGCGCCGATTACCTTGCCAGCTGCCGGCGCATCCTCGCCGAGCTCGAGGCGGCCGATGAGGCGCTGCGCGGCACGCGCCTGAGGCCCCAGGGGCGGCTGCGGGTGGACGTGCCGGTGGTGTTCGGGCGCGCGCTGCTCACGCCGGCGCTGCCGCGCTTCCAGGCGCGCTACCCGGACCTGCAGCTCGAGCTGCGTTTCAACGACCGCCGCATCGATGTCATCGCCGAGGAGGTGGACCTGGTGGTGCGCGTCGGCGCGGTGAAGGAGCCACAGCTCATCGCCCGCCCCGCGGTCAACACGCGCCTCATCACCTGCGCCGCGCCCGAATACCTGCGCACGCACGGCGTGCCGGAGAGCCCCGAGGCGCTGCGCCGCCACAAGCTGATCGCGCACCTGGGGTCGAACAGCCAGCGGCCCTTCCCGTGGCGCTTCCGCCGCGCGGGCGTGCGGCGCCAGTTCAGCCCGCCCTTCAGCGTGGCCTTCAACTCCGTGGAGGCGCTGGTGTCGGCCGCCATCCGCGGCGTCGGCATCATGCAGGCCATGGATCTGGTGGTGGCGGAGGCGCTGGTGTCGGGCAAGCTCGAGGCGGTGCTGCAGGACTGGTCGGCCCCGGGGGCCCCGGTGGCGGTGGTGTGCCGCAGTGCACTGCGCGACTCGCCCAAGATCCGTGTGTTCGCGGATTTCGCCTGTGAGCTCTTGGAGCAGTACCGCGCCCGCGTCGATGCACTGCTGCGGCTGTGAGACGCGCGCTTCAGCGCGCGCCCTTGCGAGGGGTGAGCTGCGCCAGCGCCTCGATCTGCAGCACGGTCGAGTCGGAGGCCGACAGCAGGCCGGTTGGCCTCGCGCACGAAGGGGGCCACCTGGGTCAGGAGCAGCGGCGGGCTGATGAGGTAAGCCCTGCGCGAAGTCGCAGCCCAGCCGGCGCAGCAGGTTCCACGCGCACCCCCTCGGCGACCACCTTGAGCCCCAGGCTGTGGCCGCGGCTCGATGGTCGAGGTGACGATGGTGACCGCGCTCGCATCCGCCTGCCAGATGAAGGAGCGGTCGATCTTCAGCTCATCCCGGCCTACCTGTTCGAGCTGGACCACCACTGGCGATTCGCCCTCGAGTGGCTGCGGGTCGAGGACAACTCCTACAAGCGCCACGACCTCAGCGGCGGCTCACCCTACGCGACCCAGACGCAGCTGCAGCTCTCGGTGCGCTACGCGCTCGGCTCGCAGCTGCGCTAGCGATAGCGCGCCAGCATCTTCTTAAGGCCCGCGGAGCCGGGCGAGAGCGCCTCGTACGGCACGCGGTTCAGCGGGAAGCGCGGCGTGCCGTTCACCGCGTGGAACTCGTTCTGCGAGGGCTCCAGGTACAAAAGCCCGGTGAGGTACTCGCCCTCCTTCATGCGTTCCTGGATGTGCGCGGCGGCGGCGCTGCGGTTGGTGGGGTCGTAGGCGGCATCGAGCTTGCGCAGCACGATGCGGCTGCCGTCGTGCATCACGACCGGCAACGCCTCGCCCGCGCCGTAGTCGGCGGTGATCTCGCGCTCGAGCGGCACGAAGTCCGCGTGCACCGCGGGCTCGTAGTGCTCGCGCGTGTAGGCGTAGCTCTTGGTCGAGCCCTCGTGGTCGTTGAAGGTGACGCACGGGGAGAGCACGTCGAGCAGCGCAAACCCCTGGTGCTTGAGGCCGGCCTGGATGAGCGGCACCAGCTGCTGCTTGTCGCCGGAGAAGCTGCGCGCCACGAACGAGGCGCCGAGGGTCATGGCCAGCAGCACCGGGTCGATCGGCGGCTGGAAGTTGGTCTCGCCCTTCTTCGCCTTGCTGCCGAGGTCGGCGGAAGCGGAGAACTGCCCCTTGGTGAGCCCGTACACGCCGTTGTTCTCGATGATGTACAGCATGTTGAGGTTGCGGCGGATGGCGTGGCAGAACTGCCCGAGCCCGATCGAGAGCGTGTCGCCATCGCCGGAGACGCCGATGTAGTACAGCTCGCGGTTGGCGGCATTGGCCCCCATGGCGATCGAGGGCATGCGCCCGTGCACGGAGTTGAAGCCGTGGCCGCCACTGACGAAGTAGGCGGTGGTCTTGGAGGAGCAGCCGATGCCCGACAGCTTCACCATGTTCTGCGGCTCAAGGTCCAGGCCCCAACTGGCTTCCACGATGGCGGCGGTGATCGAGTCGTGCCCGCAGCCGGCGCAGAGCGTGGAGAGCGCGCCCTCGTAGTCGCGCCGCGTCAGCCCGAGCGCGTTCTTCGGCAGCGACGGGTGCGCCACCTTCGGCTTGGCGAGGAATGTCATGTCGGCCTCCGCCTGGCGCGGGTGCGTTGGGTGTTCAGCTCAGGCACGGGCGGCTCCCTTGCTCTGCAGCTGCCCGCGCGGCTGCAGCTCGGCAAGCACGCCGGCCACGATGAAGCTGGAGGAGATGGGCAGGCCGTCGTAGTGCAGCAGCGAGCGCAGCTTGCCCTTGTCCACGGCGCTCTCGAGCGTCAGCAGGGCGCGGAACTGCGCATCGCGGTTCTGCTCCACCACGAACAGCAGCTCGTGTGCGGCGAGGAAGCGCTCCACGTCCTCGCTGAAGGGGAAGGCGCGCACCCGCATGTAGTTGAGCGCCACCCCCTGGCCCTTGAGGATGTCGATCGCCTCGCGGATCGCGCCGTCGCAGCTGCCGAGCGAGACGATGCCGAGGCGCGCCCCGGAGGTGGCGTCGATCACGGCCCGTGGCACCAGCTTCTTGGCGGTGGCCCACTTCTTCAGCAGCCGGTCGAGCACCAGCTGGTACTCGGCGGAGTCCTCGGTGTAGGTGCCGAACTGCGTGTGGCCGGAGCCGCGCGTGAAGTAGGCCGCCTTGGGGTGCATGCCGGGGAGCGTGCGATAGGTGATGCCGTCGCCGTCCTTGTCGACGAAGCGGTGAAACTTCTCCAGCTTCAGCAGCTCCTCCTTGCCGAGCATCTTGCCGCGGTCCGGGCGGTAGCCGTCGTCCCACTTCAGCTCCGGGCACATCCAGTCGTTCATGCCGATGTCGATGTCGGACAGCACCAGCACCGGGGTCTGCAGGCGCTCGGCCAGGTCGAAGGCCTGCACCGCCATGTAGAAGCATTCCTCCGGGTTGGCCGGGTACAGGCACACGTGGCGGGTGTCGCCATGCGAGGCGTACGCGGCGCTGATCAGGTCGCACTGCTGCGTGCGCGTCGGCAGCCCGGTGGAGGGCCCGACGCGCTGGACATCGAAGATCACCGCCGGCACCTCGGCGTAGTAGGCGAGGCCAATGAACTCCTGCATGAGCGAGATGCCGGGACCGGAGGTGGCGGTGAAGGCGCGCGCGCCGTTCCACATGGCCCCGATCACCATGCCGATGGAGGCCAGCTCGTCCTCGGCCTGGATGAAGGCGAAGTTGCGCGCCCCGGTCTCCTTGTCGATGCGCTGGCGGTCGCAGAACATCTTGAACGCGTCCATGAGCGAGGTGGAGGGGGTGATCGGGTACCAGGCCGCCACCGTGGCACCGGCGAACACGCAGCCGAGCGCGGCGGCGGTGTTGCCGTCGATCATGAGGGTGCCGGCGGTCATGGACAGCGGTGCGACGTGCAGCGGCAGCGGGCAGCTGAAGTGCGTGCGCGCATAGTCGTAGCCGAGCTGGATGGCCTGCATGTTGCTCTCGACCAGCTGCGGCTTCTTGGCGTAGGTCTCGGCCAGCAGCTCGCGGATGCGCGCCAGGTCCAGGTCGAGCAGCGCCGCCAGCACCCCGGCGTAGCAGATGTTCTTCATCAGGATGCGCGTGCGCACGCCGTTGAAGTTCTCGTTGCACAGCTGCGCGAGCGGCACGCCGATGACGGTGATGTCCTCGCGCTTCAGCAGCGCCGGGCGCGGCCAGGTCGAGTCGTAGATGAGGTAGCCCCCCGCGGCCACCTCCTTGACGTCGCGCGCGTAGGTCTCGGCATTCATTGCCACCATGATGTCCACGCGCCCGGCGCGGGCGACGTAGCCCTCGCGGGTGACGCGGATCTCGTACCAGGTGGGCAGGCCCTGGATGTTGGAGGGGAAGTAGTTCTTGCCCATCACCGGTATGCCGCTGCGGAAGATGGACTTCATCAGCAGCGTGTTGGCACTGGCCGAGCCGGTACCGTTGACGGTGGCGATCTTGATGGTGAAATCGTTGACGCGGTCTGGTGATGCTTGCGACATAGGCGTGGTGGTGTTCCTCGCGGGCGGCGGCTGTCCGGGCGCGCTCCGCTTCAGGCTATCTTGGGCTTGCGGGCCTCGAGGGCAACGGCTTCGTCGGTGGCCTGCGGCCAGCGCAGCTCCGACTTCTGCATGTCCCAGGCGGCGGTCGGGCAGCGCTCCGCGCACAGCCCGCAGTGCACGCACAGGTCCTCGTCCTTGACCATGACGCGCGCGGTCTGGGGCAGCGGCGCCGACACGTACAGCGGCTGCGCCAGGTTCTTCGCCGGGGCCTTGAGGCGCGTGCGCAGCTCGGCCTCCGGGCCGTTGTGCGTGATCGTCAGGCAGTCCACCGGGCAGATGTCGAGGCAGGCGTCGCACTCGATGCACAGCTTGGCGGTGAACACGGTCTGCACGTCGCAGTTGAGGCAGCGCTGTACCTCCTGCGCCACCTGCTCGGCGGTGAAGCCGAGCTCGACCTCGATGTTGAGCTTCTTGAAGCGCTCCTTGAGCGAGACGTGCGGCATGAGCCGCCGCTCGACCGGCGTGTAGTCGTTGGCGTAGCTCCACTCGTGCATGCCCATCTTGCGGCTGTGCAGGTTCATGCCCGGCGGCAGCCGCGCAGCCACCGCCTCGCCCTGGCAGTGGCGGTGGATGGAGATGGCGGCCTGGTGCCCGTGCTCGACGGCCCAGATAATGTTCTTCGGCCCGAAGGCGGCGTCGCCGCCGAAGAACACGCCCGCGCGGGTCGACTGGAAGGTGGTCTTGTCGATCACCGGCACGTCCCACTTGTCGAACTCGATGCCGAGGTCGCGCTCCACCCAGGGGAAGGCGTTCTCCTGGCCAATGGCGAGGATCACATCATCAGCCGCCAGGAACTCCTCGCCCACGATGCGCTCGGCGAGGATGCGGCCGGCGGCGTCCAGCTCGTACTCCATCTGGTCGAACAGCATGCCGGCGAGGCGCCCGTTCTCGAGGACGAAGGACTTGGGCGCGCGGTTGATGACGATCTGCACGCTCTCCTCCTCGGCGTCCTCCAGCTCCCACAACGAGGCCTTGAAGAAGGCGCGCGGCTTGCGCGCCATCACCTTCACGCTCTCGGCGCCGAGGCGCAGGCTGGTGCGGCAGCAGTCCATGGCGGTGTTGCCGACGCCGATGATCAGCACGCGCTTGCCGATCTTCTCCACGTGCCCGAAGGCGACCGATTCGAGCCAGGCGATGCCGATGTGCACGTTGGCGGCGGCCTCCTGGCGCCCGGGCAGCTCGAGCTCCTTGCCCTTCGGCGCGCCGGAGCCCACGAACACCGCATCGAAACCCTCCGCCAGCAGCGCACGCATGCTCGCCACCCTGGCGTTGAGCCTGAGGTCCACCCCCATGTCGGTGATCATGGCGATCTCCTCGTTCAGCACCTCATGCGGCAGGCGGAACGAGGGAATGTTGGTGCGCATCAGCCCGCCGGGCTCGCCGTACTGCTCGAAGATCGTCACCTGGTAGCCGAGCGGCATCAGGTCGTTGGCCACCGTGAGCGAGGCGCAGCCCGCGCCGATGCAGGCGATGCGCTTGCCGTTCTTCGCCTTGGGGATCTTCGGCAGCCGTGGCCCCACCTCGTCGCGATGGTCGGCGGCGACGCGCTTCAGGCGGCAGATCGCCACCGGCTTCTCTTCGATGCGGCCGCGCCGGCAGGCCGGCTCGCAGGGCCGGTCGCACACCCGCCCGAGGATCCCGGGAAACACGTTGGAATGCCGGTTCACCATGTAGGCGTCGGTGAAGCGGCCCTGCGCGATCAGTCGAATGTATTCCGGGACATCGGTGTGGGCCGGACAGGCCCACTGGCAATCCACGACCCGATGGTAGTAATCGGGATGGGCGGTATCGGTGGCTTCCATTCACTGCTTCGGGCGCAGCGAGCGCCCTCAAAGCCCTCGGCACGAAAAAGGGACCGTGAGTATAGAGGCGCGCCGTCGAATGTCACCGTCGGCCGCCGCGCCCCTGTGGCCGTCCGGGGCCGCCTGGGCTTAATATATGTTGCGCTGCAGCAAAGAGTCCGTCCAGGGGCCGCCTATACTGCCGGGTCCCATGAGTGAGTCCATTCCCACCGAGATCCGCCTGCGCCGCAGCTCACGGCTCCTCGAGGTGAGCTTCAGCGACGGCACCCACTATCAGCTGCCGTTCGAGTACCTGCGCGTGCACTCCCCCTCCGCGGAGGTGAAGGGCCACGGTCCGGGCCAGGAAGTGCTGGTGCTCGGCAAGGAGCAGGTGGGCATCGCGGCCGTCGAGCCGGTGGGACAGTACGCGGTGAAGCTGGTGTTCGATGATGGCCACGACACCGGCCTTTACACCTGGAAGTACCTGGCCGAGCTCGGCCGCGAGCAGCCACAGAAGTGGGCACGCTATCTGGAGCGGCGCGCGCAGGCGCAGGCCGCAGGCGCGCCAAAATGAAACGGGCCGGACGTGTACGCCCGGCCCGCCTCATTACAAGACCCCCTTAACGGCGGCGATTCTGCGCGCCGCGCGCCCGCAAATGCAACCGCCGCAGGCACTGCGGCCGCAGCGCGCGCCGGCCCGATGAGTAGAATGTGTCTGAGTTCCCCGAATCCGCGCCCGACATGAGCGACGAGCCCTCCACCGATTTCGGCTTCCAGCGCATCCCGCGTGCCGCCAAGGCCGAGCGCGTGCGTGGCGTCTTCGACTCGGTGGCCGACAGCTACGACCTGATGAACGACCTGATGTCCGCGGGCACGCACCGGCTGTGGAAGCGCTTCACGCTCGGGCTCGCCAACCTGCGCGCCGGCCAGCGCGCCCTGGACGTCGCCGGCGGCACCGGTGATCTCGCGGCGGGGCTGGCCCGGCAGGTGGGGCGCACGGGGCTGGTGGTGCTGAGCGACATCAACGCCGCCATGCTCGCGCGCGGCCGCGACCGGCTGCTCAACGAGGGTTTCACGGCCAACGTCGCCTGCGTGCAGGCCAACGCCGAGCGGCTGCCCTTCGCCGAGAACGCCTTCGACTGCGTCACGATCGGCTTTGGGCTGCGCAACGTCACCGACAAGGCCGCGGCGCTCGCCGCCATGCGCCGCGTGCTCAAGCCCGGGGGGCAGCTGCTGGTGCTCGAGTTCTCGCACGTCCGGCTGCCGGGGCTGAAGGAACTCTACGACGCGTACTCGCTGCGTGTGCTGCCGCTCATCGGCCGGGTGGTGGCGCACGATGAGGCGAGCTACCGCTACCTGGCCGAGTCGATCCGCATGCACCCCGACCAGGAGCGCCTGCTCGCCATGCTCGAGGCGGCGGGACTCGAGGGCTGCCGCTACCACAACCTGAGCGGCGGCATCGTCGCCGTGCACCGCGGCTACAAGTCCTGAACGCGCATGCTGCTGCCGACGCTGGAAAAGCTCCTCAACCGCGGACTGCCGCGCTCGCCGCGCGCGCGCGCGCTGTGCGCCGAGCTCGCCGGACGCAGCGTCGCCCTCGAGTTCACCGACATGACACGGCTGCGCCTGAGCTCAAACGGCGTCACGCTCGCACTGCAGGCGGGTGGCGAACCCGCCGAGGCCACGCTGCGCGGCGGGCCCTTCGGGCTGCTGGCGCTCGCCGCGGAAGCCTCGCCGCGCGCCCCCTTGCAGCGCGGCTCGGTCACCGTGAGCGGCGACACCGAGCTCGCCGAGCGCTTCTTCGAGCTGCTGCAGCGGCTGCGCCCGGATGCCGAGGAGGAGCTCGCGCTCGTGATCGGTGACGTGCCGGCACACCAGCTGGCACGCCTGGCGCGCGGCGGCCTCGCGCTCACGCGCCGGGCGCTGGCGACCGGGGTCGAGAACCTTGCCGAATACTTCGCGCACGAGCGCGGCGATTTGGTGCCGCGTGCCGAAGGGGAACAGTTCCTGCGCGGCGTCGATGAGCTGCGCGAGGCCGTCGACCGCCTCGGTGCGCGGCTGGCAGCGCTCGCGCAGCGGCGCGCGCAACCGTGAAGCTGCGGGTACTGCTGCGGCTGCTGGAGATCCAGCGCGTGCTGCTGCGGCATGGGCTCGATGAGTACGTGGGCGCCACGCACCTGTACCGGCCGCTGCGCTTCGTGTTCTACCTGTCCCCGGCGATGTGGTTCGCGCGCCGCGGGGCGGCGAGCCGGGCGGCACGGCTGCGGC
>Ga0335082_10004107_pt1 | contig 15838 bp, 7 predicted proteins | sample Lox_Sample_41_FD_206718 | JGI IMG/M metagenome (GOLD analysis project Ga0335082, IMG submission 206718) | Soil microbial communities from Loxahatchee National Wildlife Refuge, Florida, United States - Lox_Sample_4.1 | ecosystem: Environmental > Terrestrial > Soil > Wetlands | place: USA: Florida...
GCGCGCCGGCCTACTTGGCCGCGTGCTGGCGCTCGAAGGTCGAAACGGCGCGCTGCAGCTCGGCCTGCTCGGCGCAGCCCGCTTTGCACAGGCGGTCGAGCTCGGCGAGCAGCTCCTTCGCCTTGGCGACGTTGCCGGTCATCAGGTAGGCCTCGCCGAGGTACTCGCGCGCGGCCCGATGCCGGGGATCGAGGCGCAGCGCCTCGTTGTAGTGACGGAACACGAGGTCCATCTGCGGATGCGGGCCCTTGCGCATCGAATACGCGTAGAGATTGTGCGCGTCGGCGCTGTTCGGGTTGCGCTCGACGGCGCGGCGCGCCGCGGCCTGCGCCGCGGCCCAGTCCTCGCGCGCGATCGCGGCGCGCGTCTCGGCGAGCGGGTCGGTCACCGCCTCCTTCTTGTCGGGATCCTTCGGGTCGGGCTTCGGCGTGTCCATCGCGAACGCGGGCGCCGACAGTGCGGCAAGCAACAGGGCGGATAGCAGCGTCTTCTTCATGGGATTCTCCGTGGAGGGCTTGATGGCTACGTTAACATGCGCGCGCCGGGAAAATTCCGCGCGCGGAATAAGTCACGCCTAGACGTAATCCTTCGCCGCCGTCTCGGCGTCCGCCGGCTTGCCGGTGAGGTAGCCCTGCAGGAAGTCGCAGCCGCAGGCCTTGAGCGCCTCGCGCTGGGCCTCGCTTTCCACGCCGACCGCGACGACCTTGAGCTCGAGCGCGTGCGCCAGGCCGACGATGCCGGCGACGATCGAGCGGCCCTCGCGGTGGACCTCGGCCACCAGCGTGCGGTCGACCTTGAGCTTCTGGATCGGCAGCTGGCGCAGCCCGACGAGGCTGGAGTACGCGGCGCCGAAGCCATCGATGGCGACCTGCACGCCGAGCTCGCGCAGCCGGCGCAGCACGCTGTGCGCGAGGTCGGCGTTCTGCATCACCACGGGCTCGGGAATTTCGAACTCGAGCAGCGTTGGCGGCAGCCCGCTCTCCTTCAGCACGCGCGCCACCGTCTCGGCGAGGCGCGGGTCGTGGAACTGGCGCGCCGACAGGTTCACGCCCACCGGCAGCCCGCGCTCGGCGCCGATGAAGGCCGTCCAGCGGCAGGCCTCGCCGAGCAGCCATTCGCCGAGGCGCTGGATGAGCCCGGTGTCGTCGGCGAGCTGGATGAACTCCGCGGGCTCGATGACGCCGCGCGTCGGGTGCTGCCAGCGCAGCAGCGCCTCGTGCCCGGCCACGCGGCCGTCGGCGGCGGCCACCACCGGCTGGTACCAGGCGCGCATCTCGCCCTTCAGCACCGCCTGGCGCAGATCGCCCTCGAGCGCGAGGCGCCGCGAGGCCGCCTGGTTCATCTGCTCGGTGAAGAACTGGTAGTTGGCGCGGCCGGTCTCCTTGGCGTGGTACATCGCCGCGTCGGCGTTGCGGATCAGGCTCTCGGCGTCGCGCCCGTCGTCGGGGAACACCGCGATGCCGACCGAGGGCGTGATGCTGAGCTCGCGCTCCTCGACCCGGAAGGGCTGCGCCACGGTCTCGAGGATCTTGGCCGCGACGTTGGCCGCGTCCGCCGCGCGCTTGATCTCCGGCAGCACCACCACGAACTCGTCGCCGCCCATGCGGCAGATGGTGTCCACCTCGCGCAGCTGGCGCACGAGCCGCTCGGCGCACTCCTTGAGCACCACGTCGCCCGCGGCGTGGCCGAGCGAGTCGTTGATGTTCTTGAAGCGGTCCAGGTCGACGAACATCACCGCGGTCTGCCGGCGGTTGCGCTGGCTGGAAGCGAGCGCCTGCGTGAGGCGGTCCTCGAGCAGGCGCCGGTTCGGCAGCCCGGTGAGCGCGTCGTGGTCGGCGAGGTGCTGCGCGCGCGACTCGGCCTGGCGGCGGTCGGAGATTTCGGCCTGCAGGCGCTCGTTGGCGCGCTGCAGCTCGGCGGTACGCTCGGCGACCGCGCGCTCGAGCAGCTCGCGCGAGGCTTCGGCCGCCTCGCGGGAGGCTTCGGCGGCGTCGCGCGAGGCGAGCAGCGACTCGCGGGAGGCGTGCTCCGCGGTGACGTCGTCGTAGATGCTGATCGCGCCCTCCTCGGGCCGCGCCGGGTCGATTGCGCGCGCCACCACCTTGCACCAGAACGTCGAGCCGTCCTTGCGGCGCAGCTGGCGCTCGCTCACGTAGGCTTCGCCGCCTGCAAGGTGCTCGTAGAGCTCGGCGACCGCCTGGTCGTGCTCGGCCGGCGAGGCGAACAATGCCTCGCTGCCGCGGCCGATGAGCTCGCCGGGCGCGTAGCCGAACATCTCCTCGAAGCGCGGATTGCAGCGCTGCAGCAGGCGGTTGCGCGCGAAGGCGATTCCGACCGTGGCGTTGGCGAGGATGAGCTCCTGCTCGAGCAGCGCGCGGCGCACGCGCGCGCCCGCCTCGCGCTCGAGCGTCACGTCCTCCACGCTCCAGATCCACTCCTGCTCGCCGCCGCCCGCGTCGATGCGCCGGCCGCGCGAATGGCCGATGAAGGTCGTGCCGTCGGCGCGCCGGAAGCGGGCCTCGAAGTCGTGCGTGGCGCCCGGGTCGGTGCTCGCGTACGCCGCCTCGGTGACCGAGCGCCATTCCGCCTCGTCGTCGGCGAGCGAGCCCGAGGTGCGGCCGATCAGCCCGCCGGGCGCGGCGCCGAGCATGTCCTCCATGAAGCGGTTGCAGCGCTGGATCACGTGGTTGCGCACGAAGGCGATGCCCACCGTGGCGTTCTCGAGGATGAGGTCGAGCTCGCGCACCATGCGCTGCACCTCGGAGTCGGCGCGCTTCCTCTCGGTGATGTCCTCGAACAGCCAGACGTAGCCCTTGGCCGGATGCCCCGGCTCGACCGCGCGCCCGGACATGCGGCACCAGAATCCCGAGCCGTCCTTGCGCCGCAGCCAGTGCTCGCTGCTCGTGGTGCGTCCGGCGTCGAGCTCGCGGTACGCGCGCTCGGCGCTCGCGTAGTCCTCGTCGGTGAAGTAGCACTGGCGCGTCGAGGCGCCGAGCGGCTCGCCGGGCTCGTAGCCGAACAGCTCCTCGTAGCGCGGGTTGCAGCTCATCGTCTTGCGCTCGCGCACGAAGGCGATGCCGACCACCACGTTGTTGGCGAGCGCCTGCTGCTCCGAGAGCACGCGCTTGAGCTCCTCCTCGGCGCGCTTCTGCTCGGTGACATCCTCGAGCAGCCAGACCGAGCCGCGCGCCGGGCTGGAGGGGTCGACCGCGCGCCCGGTCGAGCGCTCCCAGAACAGCGAGCCGTCCCGGCGCCGCGCCTGCATCACGTGCGAATACGCCTGCCCGCGCGCCATCTGCGCGTCGGCCTGCTCGGCCTCGGCGTGGTCGGCTTCGTTGGCGTAGATGACCGAGGTGGGCTTGCCGTTCAGCTCGCCCGGCGCGTAGCCGTACATCTCCTCCATGCGGCGGTTACAGCGCACGATGCGCCGGTCGCGCACGAACAGGATGCCGATCGTGACGTTGTCGAGGATCGCCTCCTGCTCGCGCAGCAGCCGCGCCACCTCGTCGGCGTGGCGCTTGCGCTCGGTGATGTCCTCTACGATCCAGACCGTGCCCTTCTGCGTGTCGGTCGCGCTGATTGCCTTGGCGATCATGCGCGCGAGGAAGGTCGTGCCGTCGCGCCGGCGCACCTCCCACTCGACGTCGAGCTGGCGGCCCGCCGAGAGCACGGGCACGGCGATCGCGCCCATCGCCTCGTAGCTCTCGCGCGACGGATACACGATCTCGCCCGCCTGGCCGATGAGCTCCTCGGCCTTCCAGCCGAACATCTCGGCGAACTTCGGGTTGCAGAGCGTGAACTTGCGGTCGCGCGTGAAGGCGATGCCGATCGAGGCGTTGGCGAGGATCGCCTTGTACTCGAGCTGCGTGTCGTGCGGCCGGCCCGCGTAGCCGGAGGCGCGCGGGCTCTCCGCGCGCGTCGCCGGGCCCTCGGCCGGCGTCGCGTCGAGGCTGTCGGGCTCCGGCGCGTTGCTCTCGAGCGCGCTGCGGTCGCTCATGGCTCGCGCGCCAGCTCCTCGAACAGCCCGGCGAAGCGCTTAAGGCGCCGCGCCGCGTGCTCGCGCTGCCCGGGTGCGAGCATGCCGTCGAGGTCGAGCAGCAGGTCCATGTATTCCTCGCGAGTCGCGCTCACTGCCCTCGCGTATTCGGGTGCGCGCCCGGCCTCCCAGTCCTGCGCCCAGGCCGCGAGCTTCTGCCGCGCTTCGCGCGCGCGCAGCAGGGCGAGGAACTCGGCCTGGCGGCGCCGGCGGTCGCGGTCCTGCAGCTCGGCGGTGAACGGCGCGCGCTCGTTATAGCGCTCTATGCGCGCGAGCTGCGCGCCGCTCAGGGGCCCGAGCCAATCCTCGAGCCGCTCCACGTTGCGCTTAACGCGCCGCTGGCGGCGCTCTTCCAGGGTCCCCTGCATGCGCTCTTTCGCGAACTTGCGGTTGTCCTCCTCCAGCCGCCGCTCGAGGTGCGCGATCTGCTCCGCGCGCAGGCCATCGAGCAGCCCCCCGGCGTCCGCGGCGGCGCGGCCCAGCGTTTCCCGGATCTGGGCCCGCACGGCATCGTAACCCCATTCGAGGTCCTCCCGCTTGAGTCCGCGCTCGGTGCGGGAAGCCGCCTGCGCCCCCAGCCGCGCGTATTGCGGCAGCGCGCGGGCGCGGTGCCAGGCGAGGAACGCGGCCAGGCGCCGGTCGAAATCCTCGCTCTGCTCGCCCTCGAAATCGAGGTAGTAGTTCGCCTGCCAGCGCAGGAACACGTCCGCGTTGTCGTAGGCGACGCGCGTGGGGCTGCAGGCTTGCAGGAGCGTCAGCAGCAGCGCGCAAACGAGCGTTCGTTTCACCAGAAGCTTTCCACGGTGACCTGCCCGGGAGAGCGGCGCCGGTGCTTCTTCAGCCCTCGGGCGGCGAGCGCCGCCTGCATGTCCTTCAGCATCGCCGGGTTGCCGCAGAGCATGAACTGCGAGCGCTCGGGCGCGATCGGCGCGCCTGCCGCTTCGAGGCGCCCGTCGGCGATCGCCGCGGGGATGCGGCCTTCCAGCGCTCGGGGGGCTTTCTCTCGACTCACGAACTTGATGCTCCTGAATCTGTCGCCGTGTTCCTTTTCAAACTCCAGAATCAGATCCGAATAGACCAATTCCTTCGCAAAGCGCGCCGCATGCACGAGGAGGATCCGGCGGTAGCGCTGCCAGGGCGCGGCCGTGCGCAGGATCGAAAGGAAGGGGGCGAGCCCGGTGCCGGTGGCGACGAGCCACAACTCCTCGGCGGGGGGTACCTCCGACAGGATCAGCCAGCCGGCCGGGTTGTCGGCCACCCAGAGCGCGTCGCCCGGCGCGAGGCGCGCGAGGCGCGGCGAGAGCGGCCCCTCGGGCACGATCACGCCGTAGAACTCGAGCACCGGGTCCTCGGGCGCGTTGACGAAGGAGAACGGCCGCGCCACGCGCTCGCCTGCCACATCGAGCCCGATGCGCACGAACTGCCCTGCTTCGAAGCGCGGCATGGGCGCCTCCACGCGCAGCGAAAACAGCGTATCGGTCCACGCCTTGTTCTCGATGACCTTGCCCTGGAGCCAGCCGCTCATTGCAAGCTCATTGGACCTGGTACGGCTCGAGCTGCAGGTCCTGCAGCTCGGCCCCCAGCATCACGATCGCTCCGTGGCGGCGGTTGTCGCCGGTCTCCGAGAACTCGAACGTGTAGGTCCGGCGCAGCCGAAGGCGGCCCTGCTCGTTGCGCCCCAGGCGCAGCTTGGCGAACTGCACCGTCTCATCGAGCAGCTGCACGCCGTAGCGCGCGCAGGCGCGCCGCCCCGCGGCGAGCGCGCGCTCGCGCACGCGCAGCGTGTCGACCCAGAACGCGACGCCCGCGCCGATCGCTACGATGGCCGCTCCTTCCCACATCTACTGCGCGCAGGGGCTCGGATACAGGGAATTGATTTGCTCGATCCCTGACAGGATTTCCGGCGAAAGGACGAGATCGAAATACCCGCCCAGCTCCTCGAGCTGCGCGACGCTCGTCGCGCCCACGATCGTCGAGGCCGTGAAGAACTTGCCCCTCGCGAACGCGAGCGCGATGCCGGCGAGCGGCACGCCGTGCTTCCCGGCGAGGCCGTGGTACTCGGCGACCGCGGCGAGCACGCGCGGCCGCTTGTAGCGCTCGCCGAAATCCCTGAATTTCTCCAGCCGCGCCTCCCCGGGCCAGGGCTTCGCTTTCAGCTTCGCAGTCAGCAGGCCCATCGCGAGCGGCGAGTAGGCGAGCAGCGGCACGTTGCAGCGGCGGCTCGCCTCCGCCAGGTCGCCGTCGAAGAGGCGATTCACGAGGCTGTAGCCGTTCTGCACCGAGGCGGGCGGCGGCAGGCCGTTCTCCTTCGCCAGGCGCGTGAACTCGCACAGGCCCCAGGCCGTCTCGTTGGAAAGCCCGTAGGCGCGGATCTTGCCCGCCTTGATCGCCGCCGCCATGCCCTCGATCTGCTCGAGGATCGGCGTCTCCTCGCGCTCCTTCGCAGGGTCGTACTGCCAGGCGCCGAACGAGGGCACGTAGCGCTCGGGCCAGTGGATCTGGTAGAGGTCGATCCAGTCGGTCTGCAGGCGCTTCAGGCTGTCGTCGATCGCCCAGGGGATGGTCTTCTTCGTCACCTGGTTCTGGCCGTTGCGGATCCACTCGCGCCGCCCCGGCCCGGCGATCTTGGAGGCGATGACGAGCTTTTCGCGCTTTGACTTGTTCTTCCCGATCCAGCTGCCGAGGATCTTCTCGGTCTTCCCCTGCGTCTTCGCGTTCGGCGGGATCGGGTACATCTCGGCGGTGTCGATGAAGTCGATGCCGCGCCCGAGCGCCCACTCGATCTGCGCGTGCGCCTCGGCCTCGCTGTTCTGCTCGCCCCAGGTCATGGTGCCGAGGCAGATCTCGCTCGCTTCGAGCCCGCTCGCTCCCAGCTTGTTGCGCCTCATGATGGGCGCGATTTTCTCACGCCCCGGTCAGCTTTCCGGCGCGAGCTTGCGGATGAGGTTGAGCAGGTCGAAAGGGCTGTAGGGCTTGGCGAGGTAGGCGGTGGCGCCCGCCTCCTTCGCCTTCACGTCGTCACCCGAGAGCGCGAAGGAAGTGATGGCGATGATGGGGGTATTCGCCGTCGCCGCCTCGGCGCGCAGCTTGCGCGTCGCGTCCAGCCCCGAGATCTTCGGCAGCTGGATGTCCATCAGGATCAGATCTGGCTTGATCTCCAGCGCCTTCGCCACGCCCGCCTCGCCGTCGTGCGCCTCGACGAGCTGGTACTTGGTGCGCTTCAGCAGGTCGCGCACGATCTTGCGGTTCAGCTCGTTGTCCTCGACGTAGAGAATTGTCTTCGCTGTCATGCTTCGACTCTCAAAGGCACTTCAAAAATGAAGGCGGAACCCTTTCCTACTTCGCTCTCGACCCAGATGCGGCCGCCGTGCATCTCGATGAACTTCTTCGTGATCGACAGCCCCAGGCCCGTGCCGCCGTATTCGCTCGCGATCGCCGCGTCGGTCTGCTTGAACTCGGTGAACAGGCTGCCGATCTTGTCGGGCGGAATGCCGATGCCAGTGTCCGAGACGCTGTAGCGCAGCTGCCCGTTCTCCTGCGCCACCGCGATCTCCACCTTCCCCTGCTTGGTGAATTTCAGCGAGTTGCCCGCGAGGTTCATGAGGCACTGCGTGAGCCGGCCGCCGTCGCCGTGCGCGAGCGGAATCTCGGCGGGGACGTGGGTCGTGAACTCCAGCCCCTTGTCCGCGGCCAGGGGCCGCAGCGTGGAATGCACGCTCGCCACGGTGTCCTGCACCGAGTAGTCCGCGAGCGCGAGCTCCATGCGCCCGGACTCGATCTTGGCGAGGTCGAGCACGTTGTTGATGAGGCGCAGCAGGTGCTTGCCGCTCTTCTGGATGTCCTGCATCGGCTCCAGCATGTCGCCCGGTACCTCGCCGTAGACCTGGCCGAGCAGCATCTCGTTGAAGCCGAGGATGGCATTGAGCGGCGTCCTCAGCTCGTGGCTCATGCTGGCGAGGAACTGCGACTTGTGCTGGCTCGCGACCTCCAGTTCCTTGCCCTTCTCGGCGATTTCGCGGTACAGGCGCGCGTTCTGGATCGCCATCGCCGACTGGGTGGCGAAGGTCTTCATCAGCTCGACGACCTCCGGCGGGAACTCGCCAGGCGTCTTGCGGAATACCTGAAGCGCGCCGAGCAGGTGATCCTCGCGCAGCAGCGGCACCGCGAGAATCGCCCGGTACCCGGCGCGGACCAGGAGGTGCTTGCGCTTTCCGGTGTAACTGTCATCGGCGATGTCGGCAACCTGCTCGGGCGCGAGCGTCTCCGCGCAGCGGCCGAGCGCGCCCTCGCCCTTCTTCACCGGCCTCTCGCGGATTTCCCTGACCAGCTCCGCCTCGATGTTCTGCGCCGCCTGCAGGCTGAAGCGCCCCCGCGCCTCGTCGTACTCGTACATCGAGCCGCCGTCGAGCCCGGTCAGCTTGACCGCGTGCTGCACGATCGTCTGCAGCACCTTGTCCAGCTCGAGCGTCGAGCTGATCGCCTGCCCCACCTCCCCGAGCGCCGTGAGCTGCCCGACCGACTTGGTGAGCGCGTCGGTGCGGCTCTGCAGCTCCCTGAACAGGCGCACGTTCTCGATCGCGATCACCGCCTGGTCGGCGAAGGTCTTGAGCAGCGCGAGCTGCTTGTCGTCCAGTCCGCCAGCTTCGAGGCGCGTCACGGCTATGGTGCCGATCGCCTCGCCCTCGCGGAACATCGGCGCGTGCGTCATCGAGCGAATGCCGAGGCGGCGGCCGTTCTCGCGCGCATGCAGCGGCGCCTCGGGCGCCTCGGTGTCGCGGATATTCACCACGCGCCGCTCCAGGATCGCGGTTCCCCCCGCGCTCTCGCGGGTCAAGGGCACTCTCAGGCCGAGCGGCGAAACCTCGAGGCCCGCCGACGCGTCGACGCGCAGCTCGTCGCCTTCGACAATCCCGATAGTGACCGCGGCGCCGCTGAACAGCCGCAGCCCGCTCTTCACGATCGCGTCGAACACCGGCTGCGTATCGGTCGGCGAGCTGCTGATGACCCGCAGGATCTCCGCCGTCGCCGTCTGCCGCTCGAGTGCCTCCTTGGTCTCGTTGAACAGGCGCACGTTCTCGATCGCGATCACCGCCTGGTCGGCGAAGGTCTTCAAGAGAGCGACGACGTTCGGACTGAAATCGCCCGCTTCCTTACGCGAGACGCTGAACAGGCCGACGCCAACGCCGTCCCGCAGGAGCGGAACCAGTATTCGACTCCGGAAACCTCGCGCCAGCGAGAGTTCATGCAATTCGGGGGAAACATTCGGGCCCGCCACTGTGTCCGCATTGATGACCGGCTGCCCGGACTGCAGAGCAGTCGTTACATCTTTCGAAATTGGGCGCGGAAAATAGCTCTTCAGGGTCACATCGCCGCCGGGATCCGTTGACGTGAACGCAGCGAGATGCAACTGCCCGTCAATTACGCGCATGACGGTCGCAGAATGACCATTGGCGAGCTGTAGCGACGCCTTCGCGATAGCATCGAACACCGGCTGCACGTCAGACGGCGAACTCGCGATGACCTTGAGAATCTCCGCCGTCGCCGTCTGCCGCTCGAGCGATTCCTTGGTCTCGTTGAACAGGCGCACGTTCTCGATCGCGATTACCGCCTGGTCGGCGAATGTACTGAGCAACTGCTCCTGTTGCACCGTGAAAGCCGTCGGCTCTGCCCTGAAGACGGCAATCGTGCCGATTGCGTCACCGTCGCGAAGAAGGGGGGCAGACATGATGCTGCGGAATCCCATGCGCTGCGAAATGGTCCGGAGCCGCGCCGGCGCCCCAGGCTCGCTCATCACGTCGGCGACTTGCACGAGCTGCCTTGTCCGAATAGTTCTCGAGTTAACGCCTCCGCCATCGAGCTTCGCGGGGAACATGTCGTGCGCCTCGTCCTTCGAACCGGGCGCGAGCGAAAATGCAACCCGATCGATGAGATCGCCGCGCTTTAGGAACAGCGCGACGCTCATCCCTCCGAACAGGGGCAGGCAACCCTTCACGATGGCATCGAACACGGGCTGGACGTTGTCCGGCGTGCGCGCGATCACCTTGAGGATTTCCGCCGTCGCCGTCTGCCGCTCGAGCGCCTCCTTGGTCTCGTTGAACAGGCGCACGTTCTCGATCGCGATCACCGCCTGATCGGCGAAGGTCCGCAGCAGATTGACCTGCTTTTCAGGAAACAGCCCGGGCTCGGCGCGGTTGACTGCGATCGAACCGATGACTTCGCCTTCGCGGAGCATGGGAACCGCCATCGTGCTGCGGAATCCAGCCAGCCGCGCAGCCTCCTTGACGGGGTATCGTGTGTCAGCAAGCACGTCCTCGATCTGGACTGGCGCCCGTTCGCGGATCGCACGCACGGTCACCGCTCCCCCGTCGGCGCGCATCGGAAACTGGCTGCGCATCGCGTCGCTGGCCTCACGCGAAACACCATGATAGGAGACCAGATGCACCTGCTCGCCATCGAAGCGCGCCACCGCGCTGACAATGCCGTCGCACAACACGCGAGCACGCTCGGCGATAGCCTCGAACACGGGCTGTACATCGGTCGGTGAACTGCTGATCACCTTCAGAATCTCCGCCGTCGCCGTCTGCCGCTCGAGCGCCTCCTTGGTCTCGTTGAACAGGCGCACATTCTCGATCGCGATCACCGCCTGGTCGGCGAAGGTCTGAAGGAGGCCGATTTCGTGGTCGTTGAAGGGGCCCGGCTCCTTGCGGGCCACGACGAGGGCGCCGACAGCGGCGCCGTCGCGAGACATGGGCACAGCTAGCTGGCTACGGTATCCCCTTACGCGCGCGAGCTCGCGCCCGCCGGGCGGCACTTTGGGATCGGTTTCGGTATCAATCCGCACAACCGGAGCGAGCGAGGACATCGCCTCATTGAAGATGCTTGGGGCGGAAACCGGCTGGGGATACCGACTCCTCAATAACTCGTCGGCGGTCGCGTTCGTGGAGGTCAACGCCGCAAGATGCACCGTCTCACCGATGAGCTGCACTACTGACGCCGAGGACCCGCCGATTAGCCGCAACGCGCTCGCAACGATGGCATCGAACACCGGCTGCACATCTGACGGGGATTTCGCGATGACCTTGAGGATCTCCGCCGTCGCCGTCTGCCGCTCGAGCGCCTCCTTGGTCTCATTGAACAGGCGCACGTTCTCGATCGCGATCACGGCTTGGTCGGCGAAGGATTTCAGCAGCGCGACGTCCTTCTCATGGAAGGGTTCCGCGCTCGCCCGCGACACCACGATCGCCCCTATTCCCTCGCCCGTCCGCAGCAATGGCACTTGCAGGCACGCCTTGACGCCGTACGCCTTGGCGACGTTCCTCTCGAACTCGGGCATATGGGCGCCTTCCCAGTCGGGAATGTGCAGAACCTTGCCATCCAAGATGACCTGTGACGGGAAGTTCTTCTCCCGGTCAAGCGGCAGCACACGCACCTCGTGCGGAATCTCATCGGCAAATCGCTCGGAAAATCCGGCGACCGTCACCTGCGATCCCTGACGCAGGAGGATCGCGGCCTGCGCGGCGCCCAGAAGCCTCTTCCCGCAGCTCGCGATGGCATCGAACACCGGCTTAGTATCGGTCGGCGAAGCGGCGATCACGCCCAGAATCTCCGCCGTCGCCGTCTGCCGCTCGAGCGCCTCCTTGGTCTCGTTGAACAGGCGCACGTTCTCGATCGCGATCACCGCCTGGTCGGCGAAGGTCTTGAGCAGCTCGATCTGTCGCTCGGCGAAATACCGGGGCTCGGATCGCCTTGCCGCGATTACGCCGATCGCACGCCCTTCACGCAGCAGCGGCACTGCCAGTATTGTCCGAACGCCCAGCCGCCGCGCGAATTCCCTTCCCTCCGGAAAGTCGTCGGCTTCCGACTGGACGTCGAGAATATGGATCACTTCGCGCTCGAGGAACGACCGTCCGATGACAGATCCGCGCACCATCGGCAGATCGTCGACCGCGACCGGCCCATGATGCCCACCGACCCGCATGGCATCACCATCTGCACGCCAGATGACGACGTCGCTCGCCTCGCAGAGACGAGCGGCACTCGCGCACATGGCTTCGAACACCGGATGCACATCTGACGGAGATCTCGCGATGACCTTGAGGATCTCCGCCGTCGCCGTCTGCCGCTCGAGGGCTTCCTTCGTCTCGTTGAACAGGCGCACGTTCTCGATCGCGATCACCGCCTGGGAGGCAAACATGGCGACGAGATCGATCTGCTTCTGCTCGAACGGCCGTACATCGGGCCGGTAGGCCGCGAGGTAGCCGAGAAACTGCCGTTCCTTCAGTAGCGGAACGAGCAGCATCGAGCGAGCACCTCCCTGCTCGACAAAGCCGACCACGTTCTTTTCGCCGTTCCGGTAGGCCTCGGACGCTTTCAGGTCGGCAAACTGGATTGCCTCCTCGGTTTTGGCCAGCCGCTCGGCAATGGCTATCGCAAACGGACCGCGCGCGTACACCCACTTTACGAATTCCGCGCTGCCGCCGCGGTGTGCGACAGTCCGGAACACGTCGCCCTCGCGCAGATTCAGCACGCCGAGGTGCGCATCGCAAAGACGCGTGGCGCCTTCGAGAATCGCATCGAACACCGGCTGCACGTCCGACGGCGAGCTCGCAATGACCTTGAGGATCTCCGCCGTGGCGGTCTGCCGCTCGAGCGCCTCCCTGGTCTCGTTGAACAGGCGCGCATTCTGGATTGCGATGACAGCCTGATCGGCGAAAGTCTTGAGCAATACGATCTGATGCTCGCTGAACGGCCCGGCGGCCTTGCGCGTCACGCTAAGAGTGCCGATCACGTCGCCCATGCGAATCAAGGGCACGATGAGGTTGCTGCGAAATCCCCGGGCGCGCGCGAGCTTCCGGTACGTGTCCAGCAGTCCTTCTGCTTCGGTGTCGGCGATGTGGACGGGCGCCGCGGTGCGAATCGCCTTGCTGTGCTCCGTCGGACCGACGACCGGACTCGGATATCGGCTACGCAGGGCCGCGTCCCCGGACGGATCGGTCGACGTCAGCGCGCCGAGATGCAGCTGATCTCCGACGATCCGCGTCAGCGCCGCGGAATGGCCGCCCACCAGCCGCATCGCGCTCGCGACGATGCCGTCGAATACCGGCTGAACGTCGGAAGGCGACCGGGCGATGATGCCGAGAATCTCCGCCGTCGCCGTCTGCCGCTCGAGCGATTCCTTGGTCTCGTTGAACAGGCGCACGTTCTCGATCGCGATCACCGCCTGGTCGGCGAAGGTAGCAAGCAGCGCCATTTGCTTGTCCGAAAGAGCGCCAGGCTCCGGGGAATTCACGGAGATGGCGCCAATCGCCCGTCCATCACGCACGAGCGGCGCCGCCGCGTTGGATCGGAAGTTCCATTTGTGCGAATGCGCGCGAGCGTACGGCGGCGCGTCCGGACCGCGCGTGTCGGTCACCTGCGCCGGCTTGCAATCGATCACCACCCGGCCGGAGAGATTGTCCCTGTTGAGTGGCATGAGCTCGGGTGGGCCGAGATGCGCGACGCTCGCTTCGCTCAAGGCCCTCCGGCGCAGGTTGTCGCCCTCGACTAGCCGCAGGATCGCGCGCCGCCCGAACAACTTCGCGGCACTCCCTACGATCGCATCGAAAACCGGCTGCACGTCCGAAGGCGAGCTGGCGATGACCTTGAGGATCTCCGCCGTCGCAATCTGCCGCTCCAGCGCCTCCTTGGTCTCGTTGAACAGCCGCACGTTCTCGATCGCGATCACCGCCTGGTCGGCGAACGTCCGAAGCAAGCCGATCTGGTGCGAGCTGAAACTGCCCGCCTCGCGGCGCGTCACGCTGATCGATCCGATCCAGGTCCCCTCGCGCATCATCGGGACGATGAGATTGCCGCGATAGCCGCGCTTGCGCGCCACGGCGCGAACCCCCGCGTGCACTCTCCGGTCCGCCTGAACGTCGCTGTTCATGTACGGCGCACCGGTACGGAGCAACCTCGCGAGCCTTGGAAAGCTCTCGACTGGCGTCGGGTACATGCGTCTCAGCGCTTCGTCGCCCTCGGCATCAATCGACGTCAGGGCGGCGAGATGGATCATGCCGTCCTGGAGCCGGAAAACCGCCGCGGTATAGCCGGCGAGCAGGCGCACCGAGCTCGTGGCGATCACGTCGAAGACGGGCTGCACATCTGACGGCGAGCTCGCAATGACCTTGAGGATCTCCGCGGTCGCCGTCTGCCGCTCGAGCGCTTCCTTCGTCTCGTTGAACAGCCGCACGTTCTCGATGGCGATCACCGCCTGGTCGGCAAAGGTTTGCAGCAGCGTGATCTGGTCGTCGGAAAACAGGCCGGGCTGCGGACGCGTCACGTGGATCGCGCCGATCGCCTTGCCGTCTTGCAACATCGGCACCGCCAGCAGACTGCGGTAACCGCGAGCGCGCGCTCCCTTGCGGAATCCCGCCGAGTACGCCGGATCGGTTTCTACATCGACGATCCAGGCCGGCTTGCGGCTGAGAACCGCCCTGCCCGTCGCCCCCTGGCCGGTCAACCTGGTTGGAAAGAGCCTGTCGAGTGCTGCGTCGCCGGCCCTGGTGGTCGTCGTGCGCGCAACCAAGTGCAGCAAGTCGCCCACGCGCCGGACCACGACCGCTCCGCGGGCGCCGAAGAGTCTTTTCGCGCTCCTGGCAATCGCATCGAAAACAGGTTGCGAGTCGGACGGCGAGCTCGCGATGACCTTCAGAATTTCCGCCGTCGCCGTCTGCCGCTCGAGCGCCTCCTTGGTCTCGTTGAAGAGGCGCACGTTCTCAATGGCGATCACAGCCTGGTCTGCGAAGGTCTGGATCAGGTTGACCTGCTGCGGGGAGAAGCCCCCGATATCGGCGCGTGCAGCGTGGATCAAGCCGATCGTTTTCCCGTTGCGCAGCAGCGGAACCAGCAACAGACTGCCCACTTTGCGTGCGCGAACGACGGCAGGGGCCGCCCTGTTGCGCGCCGCCGACACCTTTGCCGGCACGTTGGCGATGGACTGCGGCCGGCCGGTCCGCACCGCCTCGAGCACGGCCTCGCGCTGGCCGATCGGTTCCGGATACAGGGCGCGAAGGGCCTTGTCCGTGGCCGGGTCCGTCGAATTGAAGGCCATGAGATGCAGGTGGCCCTCCGCCACGCGCGTGACGGTACAGGAGTTCCCTCCGACCAAGCGCATTGAGCTCCGCACGATGGCGTCGAACACCGGCTGCACGTCCGACGGCGAACTCGCAATGACCTTCAGGATCTCCGCGGTCGCGGTTTGCCGCTCGAGCGCCTCTTTCTCCTCGTTGAACCGTCGCGCATTCTCGATCGCGATCACCGCCTGGTCGGCGAAGGACGTGAGCAGCGATTCGCTGGACCGGCCAAAGGCGTCGGATTGCGGGCTGAAGGCCGCGATCAGCCCAATAACCTCGCGGCCGCGCAGCAGCGGCACCCACAAGCCGCTGCGAATCTTTCTCGAGCGGTAGAGCGGCCGCGCCCACTTAGCGACGCGCGCGTCTTTCTCTACGTCCCTTACGTTGGCGAGCTTGCGCGTGCGCACGACGAGACCCTGAACGCCTGCCCGCTCGACCGGCATCGGCCAGAGCTTCGCGAAGCGAGTGCTCAGCGCCAGATTCGAGGCGGCCAGCTGCAGCGTCCCGCCCTCGACAAGGACGACCGTTGCCATCGGCACATTGCAGAGCCTCGCCGTGTAGCGAACGATGCAATCGAAGGCGGGTTGTGTGTGCGCGGGCGAGCGGCGGATGACCTTGAGGATCGCGGCGGTCGCGGCCTGTTGCGCGCGCGCTTGGGCGAGCTCCTGGCGCAGCCTCGCTTCGCGGTCGC
>Ga0335082_10004108_pt1 | contig 15837 bp, 19 predicted proteins | sample Lox_Sample_41_FD_206718 | JGI IMG/M metagenome (GOLD analysis project Ga0335082, IMG submission 206718) | Soil microbial communities from Loxahatchee National Wildlife Refuge, Florida, United States - Lox_Sample_4.1 | ecosystem: Environmental > Terrestrial > Soil > Wetlands | place: USA...
TCGCACCGCTCGCCGCCGCCAAGGGACTGGGCCTCACATTCATGCGTTCATCGCTGGTGGTGCGCTCCGACCGGCGTCTGCTGCGCCGGCTGGTGCAGAACCTTGTCTCCAACGCGGTGAAGTACACGCCGGCCGGCCGCGTGCTGGTCGGCTGCCGGCGGCGCGGCAACGCGCTGCGCATCGACGTCTGCGACACCGGCGTCGGCATTCCGGAATCGCAGCAGCGTGACATTTTCGTCGAGTTCCACCGTCTCGATCAGGGCGCGCGGATCGCACGCGGACTTGGCTTGGGACTGTCGATCGTCGAGCGCGTCGCGCGCGTGCTCGGCTGCGCGATCGAGGTGACCTCTGCGGTCGGGCGCGGCTCCCGTTTTGCGGTCATGGTGCCGCTGTCGACGGCGGTCGCGGTCGAGCTGCCGGCGCGCAACGATTTCCGCGTCGATCCGAGCCAGCTGGTCGGCACCACGGCGCTGTGCATCGACAACGAGCCGGCGGTGCTCGACGGCATGGAGACGATGTTGCGCGGCTGGGGCTGCGAAGTGATCAAGGCGCCCGATCTCGCCGGCGCGCTGGCGGCGGCCGAGGAAAGCGCCCATGCGCCGGGCGGACTGCTGGTCGACTATCATCTCGACCACGGCAACGGCATCGAAGCGATCGTCGGCCTGCGCGCGCGCTACGGCGACCTGCCGGCGATTCTGATCACCGCCGACCGCTCGCCGGCGGTGCGCGAAGCGGCACGCGCGCAGGGCATTCAGCTGTTGAACAAGCCGATCAAGCCGGCGGCGCTGCGCGCACTCTTGGCGCAGTGGCGCGTGATGCGGGTGGCGGCGGCGGAGTGATTAGCTTTCCGCAGCGGCGCCTTGCGACCACTGGCCGGATTCGATCTTGGCGGCGGCAATCACGGCCTGTGTGCGGCTCTCGACGCCGAGCTTCTGCAGAATCGCCGAGACATGGGCCTTCACCGTCGCCTCGGAGACGCCGAGCTGATAGGCGATCTGCTTGTTGAGCAGGCCTTCCGACAGCATCATCAGCACCCGTACCTGCTGCGGCGTCAGCGTCGCCATGCGCGCCATCAAGGCCGCCGTCTCAGCGTCCGAGCCGGCGGTAAGGTCGACGTCGGGCGGCGTCCAGACACCGCCGCCAAGGATACGTTCGATCGCACCACGCATCGCTTCGACGCCGAGCGTCTTGGGGATGAAGCCGGATGCGCCGAATTCCATGCAGCGCCGGATCGCCGCGGGGTCGTCGTTCGCCGACACCACGATCACCGGCACGCCGGGATACTGCGCGCGCAGATACATCAGACCGGAAAAACCGCGTACGCCGGGCATGGTGAGGTCGAGCAGCACGAGGTCGACGTCACCGCCGCGCTCGAGCAGCTCGGCCACCTCGTTGAAGGTCCCCGCTTCGGCGATGTCGACGCGCTCGAACAGGCCGGTGACCGCCTCGCGCAACGCCCCGCGGAACAGCGGGTGGTCGTCGGCGATCACCAATCGATAGTGCGGATTCTCATTCAACCGTAGAGCCTCGCGAACGTCCCGGCTTCCCGTTCCGGAACACCTATCATGCGCCGCCGCACCGATCTGCATCAATAGGCCAGGCCGCGCTATTTCCGGCTGCCGGTGAATTGCAGAACGACCTCGCGGCTGTGCGGCCGCCGTCGGTGCTCGATCAGATAAAGGCCCTGCCAGGCGCCGAGCGCCGGTCTGCCGGCGGCGACCGGCACCTGCAGCGATATGCCGGTGAGCATGGCCCTCACATGCGCCGGCATGTCGTCCGGACCCTCGGTATCGTGGATCCAGGGCGCGTCCTGCGGCGCCAGGCGATCAAGCGCCGACATCAGGTCGGTCTGCACGTCGGGATCGGCGTTTTCCTGGATGGTGAGCGAGGCCGAGGTATGGCGCAGAAACACCAATAGTGTCCCGTCGCCGGCCCCGGCTTGCGCGAGGAAAGCCATGGCGCGTTCGGTAATGTCGATGAAACCCGGACCAGGCGTATCCAGCCGCAGCGTCGCGGTTGCGATCGTTTGCGGCGTGACTTCGGTGATGGCAGACAGTTTGCCGGGCATGAGGCGCCATTCGCGCGAAGCAGGTTAGCTCTTGCGCTTCATGTCCTTCTGCAGGTTCACGATCATGTCGACCAGGCGGCGCCACGCGTTTTCAAACGCCAGACGGGCGCGCTCGAGATCCGCGCGCAGTTTCGCGCTGTCCTGGTTGGCGCGGTCCTGGTCTTTGTCGGCGATCGGCGGCGGCGGTCCGGGCGGCGGCGCCGGCGTCAGGTCGGCCGGCGGACGCGGCGGCGGAGGTTCGTGCAGCAACGCGATTTGCGCCTTCAGCTCTGCGACTTCGTCCTTGAGGCGCGCGATCTCTTTCTCCAGCGCGGCGCGGTCTTCCGGCACCGCCTGACAGGCCCAGCCGACGGTGTGCGGGCTGCAATAGGCGATCTGGCCGGTCTGATTGTCGAGCCGCAGAAAACCGTCGTCGACGCGGTTGAAGGTAAAGCGGCCCACCTGCGGCGCCTTGTCGGCGACGGCCGGCGCCTTGACCGCGGCGGGCGCCTCTTCCGCTTTCGGCGGAGCGGCCTGTGCCGCAGGCGGCGGCGGTTGCTCTTGGCCGGTCTGGGCCAGCGCAGACGACATCACGCAAGCCAGAACGGCGGCAATGGCGAGTGTCGGTTTGCACATGGCGGGCGTCCTCCCTCTGCGGCGGCGGGACGTAGAACCCTACCACCGGCACACGGCGGCCTGAACCTCCGCGCCGTGCGCCGTCTCGCCTGTCATATCGCAGCGCACGCGGGCTCGCGCAACGCGGCGGAAAATTTTTAGTTTCTTGACCGATTTCAAATACTTACGGCGCAAAGCCGGTTTCTTGACTCGGGTATACCCGATCAGTATGGTCCGCGCGGCTTTTAGGGCGGCGGGGTAGGAGCGAAGCCTTTCACGTTACGCGGGTCGAAGGCATGGCTGACGGCACGCGCGGCACGGGCGATCGCAAGGAACCGCCGGACGACGAGGCCGCTCTCTCCGCGAGGCTCAAGCGTCTCGGCGAACGACTCGACAGTGCGAGCCGGCCATCCGAAAACGTGAACGGTCCTCGTCAGAACGTCGACGTCTCGGCGTTCGCCCGCGGTTTCCGGTTGTCGACCGAGCTGGTGGCGGGCGTGCTCGTCGGCGCAGTGATCGGCTGGCTCCTCGACCGCTGGCTGGGCATCTCGCCGTGGGGGTTGATTGTGTTCCTGTTGCTCGGCTTCGCCGCCGGCGTATTGAATGTGATGCGCGCGGCCGGCGTGGTTCGCGAGCGGAGATTAGACGACTAAGACGCGGCCCATGGATCCCATCGAGCAATTCAAGATCGTCAACCTGTTTCCGATCGGCAAGCTCGGCCATACCGAGATCGCCTTCACAAATTCCGCCGCCTGCATGCTGACCGCGGTGGTGGTGCTGACGCTGTTCCTGGTCGTCGGCGCGGCCGGCGGCCGCGCGGTGCCGACCCGGCTGCAGTCGGCCGCCGAGCTGACCTACGAATTCGTCGCCACCATGCTGCGCTCGACCGCGGGCTCGGAAGGCATGCGTTTCTTCCCCTTCGTGTTCACGATCTTCATGTTCGTGCTGTTGCTGAACGTGTTCGGGCTGATTCCCTACAGCTTCACCGTGACCAGCCACATCATTGTCACGGCCGCGCTGGCGCTCACGGTGTTCTTCACCGTGCTGGGGTATGGCCTGATCCGGCACGGATTTCACTTCTTCAATCTGTTCGTGCCCAAAGGCGTGCCGATCTACATCCTGCCGATGATCGTGGCGATCGAAATCCTGTCCTTCATCTCGCGGCCGATCTCGCACAGCGTGCGTCTGTTCGCCAACATGCTCGCCGGCCATATCGCTTTGCAGGTGTTCGCCGGCTTCATCATCTTGCTCGGCGGCGCGCTCGGCGCAATCGGCTGGATCGCCGGCGTGCTGCCCTTCGCCATGATCGTCGCGCTATTCGCGCTGGAAACGCTGGTCGCCTTCCTGCAGGCCTACGTGTTCGCCATCCTCACCTGCATCTATCTCAACGATGCGATTCACCCGGGCCATTGAGCGCCCGAACGGAAAAGTAGAACCAGAAGGAGTTGGTTATGGATCCAGTGGCAGCGAAATATATCGGCGCGGGCATCGCCGCGATCGGCATGGGCGGCGCCGGCGTCGGCGTCGGCATCATCTTCGGCAACTATCTGGCCGCCGCGATCCGCAATCCGTCTGCCGCGCAAGGCCAGTTCGGCAACCTGATATTCGGCTTCGCCATCACCGAAGCGCTCGGCATCTTCTCGCTGCTGATCGCGCTCTTGCTGTTGTTCGCACTGTAAGGCGACGCCGAATGGCCGTACCGGCCCATACGACAAGCACCGAGCACGTCCCGAAGGGCGAGCATGACGGCGGTTTTCCGCCGTTCAACGCGCAGACTTTCGCCTCGCAGCTCGTCTGGCTGGTCATCGCCTTCGTCCTGCTCTACGCGCTGATGGCGAAATGGGCGCTGCCCAAGGTCGCCGGCGTCATCGAGAAGCGGCAGAAGGGCATTGCCGACGATCTGGCGGAGGCCGCGCGGTTGAAGCAGCAGTCCGACGAGGCGGTGGCGGCCTATGAGAAGGCGTTGGCCGATGCGCGCGGCCGCGCCCAGGCGATCGCCAACGAGACGCGCGAACGCCAAGCCAAGGACGCCGAAGCCGCGCGCAAGACTGTCGAAGACGACCTCAACGCGCGCCTGGCGCAGTCGGACAAGACCATTGCCGCCACCAAAGAGGCGGCGATGAGCAACGTGCGCGGCATCGCCGAGGGCGCCGCGAAGGCCATTGTCGAGCGGCTGATCGGCGCCGCGCCGAGCGAACAGGCGGTCACCGCCGCGGTCGCCGATGTGCTCAAGCGCTAACGGACGGGACGCGCCATGCTGCATGAAGCCGAATTCTGGGTCGCGATCGGGTTCATCGCCTTTCTCGGCCTCATGGGCTATGTCGGCGTGCACCGCAAGATCGCGCTGTCGCTCGACGACCGCGCCGCGCGCATCAAGGCGGAGCTCGACGAGGCGCGCAAGCTGCGCGACGACGCCGCGCAACTGCTTGCCGACTATCAGCGCAAGCGCGGCGAAGCCGAGCACGAGGCGGAAGACATCATCGCCGGCGCCAAGGCAGAGGCCGAGCGGCTCGCCATCGAAGCCAAAGCCAAAGTCGAGGAGTTCGTCACGCGGCGCACCAAGATGGCCGAAGTGAAGATCGCTCAGGCCGAGGCGCAGGCCGCCGCGGATGTTCGTGCCGCCGCCGCCGACGCCGCCGTCGCCGCCGCCGAGCGCATCCTTGCCCAGCAGACCAAGGGCCCGCTCGCCGGCGAATTGATCGCCAAGGGCATCGAGGATATCCGCAAAAAATTGAACTGATGGTCAGCCCTGCGGCCTGGCCACGGGCTTCTTCTTGGCGACCGGCTTGCGCTTGACCGGCGGCCTCTTCATCAACTTGTCGCCGAGCGGATCGAAGCCGATATAGACGACGTAACGGTCGATCAGCCCGAGCGGCTGCGGTAACGGGAACATAATATCGGGCTCGATATGGGTGAAGGTGACGCGGTCGACCGCGTTGCTCACGGTCACGACTTCTTTGCCGAATTTCGTCGCCACCGTCTTCGGGTTGACACCCTCCTGCACCACCGCGACCCGCATCGGCACCTCGACAGTGCCGGGGCCGCCGGCAGGCCCGGTAATGATGCGGCCCTCGATGCCGACCTTCATGGTCATCATGCCGGCGTTGACGTGGCATTCGCGCGCGGTGCGGATGATGGAGCCCTGGTAACGGACGTCGAGCGCAGACGGCGCGCCCTCGCCCGGCTTGCTGCCGACCATGAGGGTGGCCGCGCCGGTGCGGATCTGCACTTCCGGACAATCGATGTCGTCGGCGGAGACCGAGCCGCTGCCGCCGTTCGGCGACGCGTCGCGGGTCGCCTTCGACGAGGAGGAAAACAGATCGAGCGGCGACGACTTGAGGAGATCGCTGGTGCTGCCGCAGCCGGCGAGCGCGAGCGCCATGGCTATCAGTGTTACCGCGCGCGCACCGCGCCACACGCTCCGATCGGTTCGTCTACGCATAAACCCGGCTCATCTGTCGTGGGCGCCCCCGCCCGGCGACGCCCTTATAGCAAGGCAAGCGTGGCAACCCAAAGGCAGCAAATTTTGCCGGCGCATGATCTTTTCCGACCTTGCTTCGCCCGCCGGAGCGGGGCTTCGCGAAGGCGGGAAACCGGTGCCCACTTCTCGGGATCATGCGCTAATCCGCATCGTCCTTCAGCCGTGCGTAGAGCAGATGGTCCTGCCATGCGCCGTTGATGCACAAGTAACTGCGTGCATAACCCTCGCGTTGAAATCCGGTCTTTTCCAGCAGACGCACCGACGCGGCGTTGCCCGGGATGCAGGCCGCCTCCAGCCGGTGCAGCCGCAATGTGCCAAAACAGAACGGAATGAGCCCGCGCATCGCCGCGGTCATATAGCCCTTGTGGGCGAAGGGCGCGCCGATCCAGTAGCCGATGGAGCCGGCCTGCGCGACGCCGCGGCGGATATTAGCAAGCGTCAAGCCGCCGACCAGCGCGTCATCGTCGTTGCGGAAGATGAGGAAGGCGTAAGCGAGATCGTTACGCAGGTCCTCGGCGTAGCGCTTGAGCCTGCGGCGGAAAGCGCCGCGCGTGAGATCGTCGGATGGCCAGGTCGGCTCCCAGGGCACCAGAAAGGCGCGGCTCGTCTCGCGCAACGCCGCCCATTCGGCGAAGTCGCCGCTCTGCGGCAGGCGCAGCGTCACGCCCGGACCGGTGATGGCCGGCAGGCTGTCGTTGCTGACGGTACGGAAAAACGCCATTACGATCAGTCTTGTTTCCGCGTGATCTTATCCGACCTTGCTTCGCCCGCCGAAGCGGGCTTCGCGAAGGCGGGAAACCGGTGCCCACTTTTCTGGATCATGCGCGTGCTCCCCGATCACGCGGCCTGGCGCATCAGACTTTCAGCGATCGCCGCCGTGCTTTCAAGCCGATCGCCCGGACCGAGCGCCGCGATCGCCGGACGGCCGCGGCGGATCAGCGCACGGCCGGCGGCGCGCGCGCTGCCGACGGTGACCGCTTCGACACGGGCGACGATCTCCTCCAGCGGGATCGGCCGGCCATAGGCCAGCATCTGCCGCGCAATCTGGCCAAGGCGGGCCTCCGAGCTTTCCAGCGCCATCAGCAGACCCGCTTTCATCTGCGCCTTGGCGCGCGAGACTTCCGCCTCGCTGAGCGTCTCGGTGGCGAGCATGATCTGGTCGATGGCGACCCTCATCAGTTCGGGCGCGTCCGTTTCGTCGGTGCCGGCATAAAGCGCGAACAGCCCCGTGTCGGAATACGGCATGTGGAAGGCATGGATCGCGTAGCAAAGACCGCGGTTCTCGCGCACTTCCTGGAACAGCCGCGACGACATGCCGCTGCCCAGCACATTGGTGAAGACCTGCAGATTATAAAGGTCGTCGTCGCGCACCGGCACGCCTTGCAGCGCCACCGCAATATGCACCTGCTCGAGGTCGCGCGTTTCGACGCGCGTGCCGCCGCCGAAGTGCGCCGGTTCCGGCGCCGGCGCGGCCGGACCGGTGAACTTGGCAAAGCGTCGCTCGGCTTCGGCGACGATGGCCGCATGGTCGACGGCGCCGGCGGCGGCCACCAGCATGTCGGGACCGCGATAGTTGCGCGTCATGTAGCCGCGCAGCCGCGCCGGATCGAACGAGCGCACCGTCTCCGGCGTGCCGAGAATGGTGCGGCCGACCGGCTGCTTGGGGAAGGCCGTTTCCTGCAGGCGGTCGAACACCACGCCGTCGGGATCGTCTTCGCTGGCGCCGATCTCCTGGACGATGACGTTTTGCTCGCGCCGCAATTCCTCCGGATCGAAAGCCGGCTCGGTCAGGATGTCGGCGAGGACATCGAGCGCGAGCGGCACGTCGGCCTTGAGCACGCGCGCGTAATACGCGGTTGATTCGGCGCTGGTTGCGGCGTTGAGCTCGCCGCCGACCGCCTCGATTTCCTCGGCGATCTGCCGCGCATTGCGCCGCTTGGTGCCCTTGAAGGCCATGTGTTCGAGCAGGTGCGAAATGCCGTGCTCGTCGGGCCTTTCGTTGCGACCGCCGGCGCCGACCCAGACCCCGAGCGAGGCGGACTCCAGATGCGGCATGCGGTCGGTGACCACCGACAGGCCGGAGGCAAGACGAGTGACTTCAACGCTCATGCGACCGCTCCTTGACGCGCCGCGCGGGACGCCGACGCCACGAATTTCTCCACTGCCCCCTGCTCTGCCGGCAATACGGTGACGCGCTCGGGACGGTTTAACAGATCGCCGAGCCAGTCGGGCAGCGCCGGCGTCATGCCGCATGCGGCGGCGACCGCATCGGGAAACTTGGCCGGATGCGCGGTCGACAGCACTACCATGGGCACCGCCGGGTCGCGCGTCTCCTTCTCCGCCACGGCCAGCGCGACCGCGGTGTGCGGATCGGCGCAATAATCTGCCTCGCGCTTCCAGGCGCGGATCTCGGCGGCGCTTTCCTGCTCGTCGGCGCGGTCGGCGGTGAACAGCGCGCGCATTTCTGTGAGCGCATGCGAGGACACCGCGAAGCGGCGCGACTGCGCCAGCGAAGCCATCAGCGCGCGCACCGCATGCGCATCACGGCCATAGGCATCGAACAGCAGCCGCTCGAAATTCGAGGAGACCTGGATATCCATCGACGGCGAGGTGGTTGCCACCACGTCGCGCAGCTCGTAGGCGCCGGTTGAGAAGGTGCGGGCGAGGATATCGTTGACGTTGGTCGCCACCACCAGGCGGTCGACCGGCAGGCCCATGCGCTTGGCGGCATAGCCGGCGTAGACGTCGCCGAAATTGCCGGTCGGTACGGTGAAGGCGACCTTGCGGTGCGGCCCGCCGAGCGCCACCGCGGCGGTGAAGTAGTAGACCGCCTGCGCGACGATGCGCGCCCAGTTGATCGAATTGACGCCTGACAGCCGCACGCGGTCGCGGAAGGCGTGGTGGTTGAACATCGCCTTCACCAGCGCCTGGCAGTCGTCGAAGGTGCCCTCGATGGCGACGGCATGGACGTTGCCATCGGCCGCCGTCGTCATCATGCGCCGCTGCACCTCGGAGATGCGGCCGCGCGGAAACAGCACGACGACGTCGACCTGGGCGCGACCGCGGAACGCCTCGACCGCAGCGCCGCCGGTGTCGCCCGAGGTTGCGACGACGATCGTGGTGCGTTCGCCGCGCTTGAGCAGCACATGGTCCATCAGCCGCGCCAGCAGCTGCATCGCCAGGTCTTTGAAAGCAAGCGTCGGCCCGTGGAACAGCTCGAGCACGAACAGGTTCGGCGCGAGCTGCGCCAGCGGCGCCACCGCCGGATGGCGGAAAGTGCCGTAGGCCTCGCGCGCCATGCGGGCGAGGTCTGCCTCTGAAATCGACTCACCGACGAAGGGCCCGATCACCTCGACCGCGACTTCGGCGTATGGCTTACCGGCAAAGTTCTGGATCGTTTGCGCGTCGAGCGTTGGCCACGCGTCAGGCACATAAAGCCCGCCGTCGCGGGCGAGCCCGGCGAGCATGACCTCGACAAAATCGAGCGCAGGGGCCTCGCCCCGGGTGGAGATATAACGCATTGAATTCGCTATATTTTACGGTTCAATCGCAGCCATCCGGGGCACAGTAGCCTTGCCGCGCCGCGGGCACAAGAAAACGCTCACGCGTTGCGTTTGATTCGTCCGGCGAGCCATACGGCGTACACGCTGGCGAGACCGAGCGCGAGCGCGAACCAAGTGATGGCATATTGCAGGTGATTGTCCGGCAGCGCGACAACCAGTCTGCCGGGCTTGGGCAGGCCGCCGGGCGGCAGCGGCGTCTCCTGCTCGATATAGAACGGCGCGGTCGTATCCCATTTCTTCGCCGCTGCAATCGCCGTCGAATCGCGCAGATACCAGACATTGTTCTGCGGCTCGGCTTGCGGCGTGAACAGGCCCGGCGCCTCCGGCCAGCGCATGACGCCGACGATGTCGACGACGCGCTGCGGCGCCCCTTGGGCACGACTCGCGGCGTCCTTGCGGTCGGCCGGCACGAAGCCGCGGTCGACGACGACGATGCCGCCGCCGGAAAGTCGCGCCGGCGCGAACACCCAGTAGCCGGCGCCCTGCACGTCGGGGCGGAATGCGGAACCCGCGGAGTAGACCAGCGCCTCCTGGCCCGGCAGGAACTCCGCAGGGAACGTCACATGGCGATATTCATCTGCGGCCGGCGTGAGCCTTTGCCAATCCGCCCGCGGCGGCAATGGCTCCGGCGCGCGATCGAGCCGCGCGGTGATCGTCGCGATCAGGTTTTCCTTCCAGACCTTGCGGTCGAGCTGCCAGACGCCGAGCCCGATCAGAATGGCGATGCCGACAACGGTGAACAGCGTCGGCCCAACCACTCCGCCTTGCCGCTCGCTCACTCGTCGCCTCGCTGCACCAGGCGGCCTTCCTGCGCGCGATGATGATATTGCAGCGCGATCATCAGACCCTTGATCGGCCGTAACGGCGCCAGCGTCACCAACAGGATAAGCGGCAGCCACAGCATCGCATGCACCCAATAGGGCGGTTGGTAGACCACCTCGGTAATCAAGGCCGCGGCGACGACGATGGCGCCGCCGATGAGAATGACGAATACCGCAGGGCCGTCGCCGGCGTCGGCGAAGTTGAAATCGAGGCCGCAGCGTTCGCAGTCCGGGCGCAATTTCAAAAAGCCTGAGAATAACCGGCCCTCGCCGCAGCGCGGGCAGCGGCCGCGCAGGCCGCGGGCGATCGGCAGCGATTGATCGGGCATCTTTACAGTTTCCCCTAAAGAAAAAGGGCGGCGCGTGTCACGCCGCCCTCTTGAATGCCGCGCGCGCGACGGTCACTCCGGATGCGGCATCCCGGCGCCCCACACATATATGCAGGCGAACAGGAACAGCCACACCACGTCGACGAAATGCCAGTACCAGGCGGCAAATTCGAATCCGAGGTGTTGGGTCGGCGAGAAGTGGCCTTTGAGGGCGCGGATCAGGCAGACGATCAGAAAGATCGAGCCGATGATGACGTGCGCGCCGTGGAAGCCGGTCGCCATGAAGAAAGTCGCGCCGTAGATGTTGCCGCTGTAGTGGAACGCGGCGTGCGAATACTCGTAGGCCTGGACGCAGGTGAAGGTCAGCCCGAGCATGATGGTGAGCGCGAGGCCCCATTTCAGCCCCTGCCGGTCGTTTTCCAGCAAGGCGTGATGCGCCCAGGTCACCGTCGTCCCCGAGGTGAGCAGGATCAGCGTGTTCAACAGCGGCAGGTGCCAGGGGTTGAAGGTCTCGATACCCTGCGGCGGCCACACGCCATGGGTGATCGCCAAGCGGCCGTAGTCGTGCGCGTCGCCGGGGAACAGCGCGGTGTTGAAGTAGGCCCAGAACCAGGCGACGAAGAACATCACCTCGGAGGCGATGAACAGGATCATGCCGTAGCGGTGCGAGATCTGCACCACGCGGGTGTGGAAGCCGTCGAACTGGGCCTCGCGGATGACGTCCCGCCACCAGCCGACGAAAGTGTAGAGGATGCCGATGGCGCCAAGCCCGAACACAAACGGCGCCGCCGCGGTCATGTGGTGCATCCACAGGATGGCGCCCAGCGCCAACAGAAATGCCGAGATCGAGCCAACGATCGGCCAAGGGCTCGGATCGACCAGATGGTAGTCGTGATGCTTGGCGTGGGCTTCGGCCATCGTCGTCTCCGTTCGACTCTTCGTTCTGTCTGCGCGAGGCGCCGCCGGCGCCCCCAATCCCCGTTAGAGCTTGCTCGAATTCTTTTGCGGCGCTTCCGCCACCGGTTGCTCGGCGTCGGGCAGCCGGTAGAAGGTGTAGGACAGCGTGATGGTATTGAGCGGATCCTGATCACGGTCGTTGACGATCTTGGGATCGACGTAGAATACCACCGTCATTTCGCGCGTCTCACCCGGATTCATCGTCTGCTGGGTGAAGCAGAAGCAATTGATCTTGTCGAAATAGGCGCCGACCGTCGGCGGCGTGACGTTGTAAGAGGCCTGCGCGGTGATGGCGCGCGCGGCTTCGTTGATCACTTTGTAATGGACGGTCGCCACTTCGCCGATGTGCAGCTTGATCTCGTTCTGCTCGGGCACAAACTTCCACGGCAGTCCGGGCGCGACGTTGGAATCGAACCGGATGGTCAACTCGCGCGCGAGCTCGTGCTTGGGCGCGATGCGGGAGACCTGCGTGGTGCCGGCAAAGCCGGTGACGCTGCAGAAGATCTTGTAGAGCGGGATGGCGGCGAACGAGGCCCCCACCATGCCCGCAACCAGAACGCCGCAGGCCGCGGCGATCGCCACGTCGCGCCGCAGCCGACCCCTGCCGATGGCGGGTTTGGCGTCGTTTGTCATAGCGGGCGCACCAGCACGATCGGACCCTTCACCAGGGTCACGACATAAAACAGGATCACCAGTGCAGCGAGCGACAGCGCGATGGCGATCGACCGCGAGCGGCGGGCGCGCTTCTGCGCTTCGGTGAGCACGATGCCCTCGTCCTTCGGCTCTTCGGTCATGGCGATTCCCATGGTCACGCCGCCAACCGGGCGATCAGCCCGCCCCACCCTCGCTCGATCAGTAGCACGGCGAACAGCAAGAACAGATAAAGGATCGAGAAGGCGAAAAGATGCTTGCTGGCGTGCTCGGCCGGCCGGCGCTCGCGGAGCACCTGCCAGGCCAGCGCCAGCATGATAGCGCCGGTGACGGCCGCAATAAGCCCGTACAGAGCGCCGGCATAGCCGAGCGCGTAAGGCGCAAGGCCGAGCGGCACCAGGATCAACGTGTGCGCGAGAATTTGCCGGCGCGTCGAGGCGTCACCGGCGACCACCGGCAGCATCGGAATGCCGGCGCGGGCATAATCTTCGGTGCGGGTAAGCGCCAGCGCCCAGAAGTGCGGCGGCGTCCAGAAGAAGATGATCATGAACAGCAGCACCGGCTCCGCCGACAGCGAGCCGGTCGCCGCGGCCCAGCCGATCACCGGCGGGAAGGCGCCGGCGGCGCCGCCGATGACGATATTCTGCGGCGTCCAGCGCTTGAGCCAGATCGTGTAGATCGCGACGTAGAAGAAGATGGTGAAGGCGAGCAGGCCCGCGGCCAGCACGTTGACGAGAAGGCCGAGCGTCACGACGGCAAAGCCGGCGAGCGTAAGGCCGAAGGCGAGCGCCTCGCCCGGCCTGACGCGGCCCATCGGCACCGGCCGGCGCGCAGTGCGCGTCATCACCGCGTCGATGTCGGCGTCGTACCACATGTTGAGCGCGCCGGCCGCTCCGGCGCCGACCGCAATGCAGAGCAGCGCCGTAAAGGCGATCAGCGGGTGCATGGTCCCCGGTGCGACCGCAAGGCCGACCAGCGCCGTAAAGACGACAAGCGACATAACCCGCGGCTTCATCAGCGCGACATAGTCGCCGACGCCGGCGAGGCTCGGCTCGGCACGGTCGAGCCCTGCCCCGGCGGCGACGGAACCGCGGAAGTCTGCGCCTTCGCTGACAAGCGACATCGAGTCCGGAGCCCTTATTTAATCCGCGGCAGCGTCTCGAATTGATGGAACGGCGGCGGCGAAGACAGCGTCCACTCCAGCGTGGTGGCGCCGACGCCCCACGGGTTGTTGCCCGCCGCCCGCTTTTTGATGAAGGCCTCCGCCATGCCGATGAAGAACACCAGCAAGCCGACGCCGGCGATGTAGGAGCCGAACGAGGAGACCTCGTTCCAGCCATGGAAGGCGTTCGGGTAGTCGACGGTGCGGCGCGGCATGCCGGCGAGGCCGAGAAAGTGCTGCGGGAAGAAGATCAGGTTCACGCCGATGAAGGTGATCCAGAAATGCAGCTTGCCGATGGTCTCGTTGTACATGTAGCCGGTCATCTTAGGGAACCAGTAGTACCAGCCGGCGAAGATAGCGAAGACCGCACCGAGCGACAGCACGTAGTGGAAGTGCGCGATCACGTAATATGTATCGTGCAGCACGCGGTCGACGCCGGCATTCGCCAGCACCACGCCGGTCACGCCGCCGACGGTGAACAGGAAGATGAAGCCGAGCGCCCATAGCATCGGCGTGCGGAACTCGATCGAGCCGCCCCACATGGTGGCGATCCAGGAGAAGATCTTCACGCCGGTCGGCACCGCGATCACCATGGTGGCCGCGATGAAGTAGGCCTGCGCGCCGGTCGACAGGCCGACCGTGTACATGTGGTGCGCCCACACCACAAAGCCGATGCCACCGATGGCAACCATCGCGTAGGCCATGCCGAGATAGCCGAATACCGGCTTGCGCGAGAAGGTCGAGACGATCTGGCTGATCATGCCGAAGCCCGGCAGGATCAGGATGTACACTTCCGGATGGCCGAAGAACCAGAACAGGTGCTGGAACAGCAGCGGGTCGCCGCCGCCTTCTGGACTGAAAAAGGTGGTGCCGAAATTGCGGTCGGTCAGCAGCATGGTGATTGCGCCGGCGAGTACCGGCAGCGCCAGCAGCAGCAGGAACACCGTCACCAGAATCGACCACACGAACAGCGGCATCTTGTGCAGCGTCATGCCGGGCGCGCGCATGTTGAAAATCGTGGTGATGAAGTTGATGGCGCCGAGGATCGACGAGGCGCCCGCGAGATGGATCGACAGGATGACGAAATCCATCGCCGGGCCGGGATGGCCGGTGGTCGACAGCGGCGCATAAATCGTCCAGCCGGTCCCGGCTCCGAGCGCACCGGGCTCGCCTTCGACGAACATCGAGCAGAGCAGGAGCGCAAAGGAAGCGGGCAAGAGCCAGAACGAAATGTTGTTCATGCGCGGGAACGCCATGTCGGGCGCCCCGATCATGATCGGCACGAACCAGTTGCCGAAGCCGCCGATCATCGCCGGCATCACCATGAAGAAGATCATGATCAGGCCATGCGCCGTGGCGAAGACGTTGTACTCGTGCGGCGACGGGAAGAACTGCAGGCCGGGATTCTGTAATTCAAGCCGGATGGCGATCGACAGCAGCGCGCCGATCACGCCGGCGATCACCGCGAAGGTCAGGTACATCGTGCCGATGTCCTTGTGGTTCGTCGAATAAACGAACCGGCGCCATCCGGTCGGATGGTGCTCGTGGGCATCGTGAACGTCGTGGGCGGCTGCGTTGCTGGCCATCATTCTTATCCTTCAACCTTCGTCGTTGTCGCCGGCATTATATTCTGATTTTTATATGTGTTACTTCGCCCCGTCGGCCGCGGCAATCGCATTTTTCGGCACGGCGCTGTCGTCATTGGCGAACTTCTTCTTCGCCTGATCGAGCCAGGCTGTGTAGTCCTTCTCGCTCACCACATGCACGGCGATCGGCATGAAGGCGTGATCGCGGCCGCAAAGCTGCGAGCACTGCCCGTAATACATGCCCTCGCGCTCCGCCCTGAACCAGGTCTCGTTGAGGCGGCCGGGGATGGCGTCGATCTTGATGCCGAAGGACGGCACCGAGAACGAGTGGATGACGTCGGCGCCGGTGACCAGCACCCGCACCACCTTGTTGACCGGCACCACCATCTCGTTGTCAACCGCCAAGAGCCGCGGCTGACCGGGCTTGAGATCCTTGTCCTGCACCATCAACGAATCGAATTCGAACTTGGAGTCGGGATAGCTGTAGCTCCAGAACCATTGCTTGCCGGTCACCTTCACGGTCAGATCGGCGGGCGGAACCTTGAGCTGGTAGAACAGCAGGCGGAACGAGGGCACCGCGATCGTCACCAGGATGAGCACCGGCACGACCGTCCAGACGATCTCG
>Ga0335082_10004110_pt1 | contig 15836 bp, 15 predicted proteins | sample Lox_Sample_41_FD_206718 | JGI IMG/M metagenome (GOLD analysis project Ga0335082, IMG submission 206718) | Soil microbial communities from Loxahatchee National Wildlife Refuge, Florida, United States - Lox_Sample_4.1 | ecosystem: Environmental > Terrestrial > Soil > Wetlands | place: USA...
ACGAGCAGCCCGATCGTGACGATCACGACCGTGAGCACCGGCCCGCGCTCGAAGGGGCGGATCACGACCCGCTCGACCGCCACGCCGAACACGAACGCGAACGCGAGCGTGAGGAAGAACGCGCCCCAGAACGGCACGCCCCAGTGCCCGAGCTGCCAGGCGACGTAGGTCGTGAAGGTCGCCATCTCGCCCTGCGCGAAGTTGATCACCTCGGTCGAGCGGTAGATCAGCACGAGCGCGAGTGCGAGCGAGGCGTAGACCCCACCCGACGCGAGCCCGCTCACCACCTGTTGCAGGAACTGCTGCATCAGTAGCCGAGGTACGACTTGCGAACGGAGGGATGGCTGCGGAGCTCCTCGCTCGGCCCGTCGAGGGCGACGCGACCCACCTCGAGCACATAGGCGTGCTGGGCGGCGTCGAGGGCGAGGTTCGCGTTCTGCTCGACGACGAGCACCGAGAGGCCCTCCTGCTCGTTCAGCTCGCGCACGATCCGGAAGATCTCGCGCGTGACGAGCGGCGCGAGCCCGAGCGAGGGCTCGTCGAGGAGGAGCAGGCGCGGGCGGGACATCAGCGCGCGCGCGAGCGCGAGCATCTGCTGCTCGCCGCCGGAGAGCGTGGCCGCCTGCTGGTCGCGCCGCCGCTCGATCCAGGGGAAGTAGTCCACCACCCGCGCGAGGTCGGCCTTGAGGTCGGCGCCGCGGCTGCGCGTGTAGGCGCCGAGCTTGAGGTTCTCCCAGACGGTGAGCTCGACGAACGTGCCGCGGCCCTCGGGAACGTGCGCGATGCCGAGGCGGGCGACCGCCTCCGGGCCGCGCCGGCCAAGCTCCTGCCCGGCGAAGGCGATCCGCCCTGTCCTGCGCACGGTGCCGGACACGGCCCGCAGCGTCGTCGTCTTGCCGGCCCCGTTGGCGCCGAGCACCGCCACGACCTGCCCCTCGTCGACCGAGAGGGAGACACCCTGGAGCGCGACGATCGGCCCGTAGCGGGCCTCGACGTCGCCGAGCTCGAGCAGCGGCATCGCTCAGGCTCCGAGGTAGGCCTCGATCACGGCCGGATCGCGCTGCACCTGGTCAGGCGTCCCCGAGGCGATCTTCTCGCCGAAGTTGAGGACGTGGACGTGGTCGGAGACCGACATCACGAGGTTCATGTGGTGCTCGACGAGGAGCACGGTGAGGCCGAAGTCGAGCCGCAGCTGGCGGATCATCTCGCCGAGCGCAGCGACCTCCTCGTGGTTGAGCCCTCCCGCCGGCTCGTCGAGCAGGAGCAGCCGCGGCGCCGCGACGAGTGCGCGCGCGAGCTCGACCCGCTTCAGCGTCCCGAACGGGAGCCCGGAGGCGGGCCGGCCGGCGACGTCCGCGGCGCCGACGTACTCGATCACCTCCATCGCCCGGGCCCGTGCAGCGCGCTCGGAGCCGGTGCCGAAGCGGCTGTGCCCCCCGACGAGCACGTTCTCGAGCACCGTCATCGTCTTGAAGAGCTCGACGTTCTGGAAGGTGCGGGCGATCCCGCGCTTGACGATCTTGAACGGCGGCGTCTTGAGCAGGCTCTCCCCTTCGAAGCGGAGCTCCCCCTCGTTCGGCCGGTACAGGCCCGTGATGATGTTGAAGAGCGTCGTCTTGCCGGCCCCGTTCGGACCGATCAGCCCGACGATCGCCCCCTCGTCCACATCGAGCGACACGTGGTCCACCGCCACGATCCCGCCGAAGCGCAGGGTGACATCCTCGACCGAGAGCAATGCCATCGCTGCGCTACCGTAAACCACCTTGGAGCTTCATCCCACCGCGAGCAAGGTCCAGGAGCGCCTGCGGGAGCGAGGCCTCGACGTGGAGGTCCAGGTCCTCGCCGACTCGACGCGCACCGCGGCGGAGGCCGCAGACGCCGTCGGGTGCGAGCTGGGCCAGATCGTGAAGTCGCTCGTGTTCGAGCGCGACGGCGACGTGGTGATGTGCCTCTGCGCCGGCGACCGGACGGTCGACACGACGCGGCTCGCCCTCGCCCGCGCCGACGCGGAGCGGGTGCGCGCGGCGACCGGCTTCTCGATCGGCGGCATCCCGCCGCTCGGCCACGACCGCGAGCTGCCGACACTCGTCGACGTCTCGCTCCGCCGGTTCGAGACGGTGTGGTGCGCGGCGGGCACCCCGCACGCCGTCTTCTGCGTGCGCACGGAGGATCTCCTGCGCGCACTGCCGGACGCAGAGCTTGCCGAGCTCGGCTGAGGTCGTCGTGATCGGCGGCGGCGCCGTCGGGGCGAGCACGGCGTGGCATCTGCGCGAGCTCGGGATCGAGGACGTGCTGCTGGTCGAGCGCGACTCGCTCGGCTCGGGCTCGACCTCGAAGTCCGCCGGCGGCGTGCGGATGCAGTTCGCCGACGAGCTGAACGTGCGAATCGCGCAGCGCTCGCTCGCCGAGCTCGAGCGGATGGACGGGATCGACCTGCGGCAGGTCGGCTACCTCTTCCTGGTCGACCGCGAGGAGGACCTGGCCGAGTTCCGCGCCGCGCTCGCGCTGCAGGCTCGGCTCGGCGTCCCGTCCCGCGAGCTCTCGGTCGCGGAGGCGCTCGAGCTCGTGCCTCAGCTCGAGCCGGACGGCCTGCTCGGCGCCACGTTCTGCCCGCTCGACGGGCACTGCACTCCTGAAGCGGTCGTCCAGTGGTACGCGCGCGGGCTCCGGGTGCTCCAGGGGTGCGCGGTGACGGAGATCGACCTTCTCGCGGGCCGGGTCGAGACGAGCCGCGGCCCGATCGCCGCCGGCACCGTGATCGACTGCGCCGGCGCCTGGGCCGCGGAGGTCGGCGCGCTGGCAGGCGTCGAGATCCCGGTCCACGGCGAGCCGCGCTGGATGTGGTTCTCGCCCGAGGCCGGCGGCCTGCCCGACCCGATGCCGATGACGATCGACTTCTCGACCGGCCTGTACGCCCACCGCGAAGGCCCGGGCCTCGTGTTCGGCGGCCGCGAGGCGAGCCTCGAGGCGCTCGCGCCGGCGATCGAGCGGCGGCTGCCGGTCCTCGCCGAGCTGCCGGTGCAGGCGTCGTGGTGGGGCTGGTACGAGGTGAGCCCCGACCACAACGCGATCGTCGGCGAGCTCCCCGGGCCGGGCCGGTTCCTCGTCGCGACCGGCTTCTCAGGCCACGGCTTCCAGCAGGCGCCGGCGGTCGGCGAGCACCTGGCCGAGCTCGTCGCCGGGGTGACGCCGACGCTCGACCTCTCGCCGTTCTCGCTGGAGCGGTTCGCGAGCGGCGTCCCGCGCGTGGAGCGATTCGTGGTCTAGCTCGGCCAGCCGTGCGACTTCGGCCTGAGGTCGAGCTTGCCGCCGTCGCGGCATTCGGCAGACCAGTACCACGGGAAGTTGCTCGTGCGCCGGAGTGGGTAGATCTCCTTCCAGTAGAACTGTGCGAGCTCCTGCGAGAGCTCGACCGAGGCACCGAGCCGGTGCGCCGCGTACCAGAGCGACTGCATCCCGTAGCACTCGGCCGTCGCCTCGAGGTAGAAGCCGAGCACGTGGTACGACTCGTGCGCGATCGTCTGGATCGACTGCACCATCTGGAAGGCGCGCTCGGCGCACGTGTTGTCGGTGCAGCCCCTCGGGTCGTAGACGGAGGGCTTCGTGCGGAACGCGGCGAGATCGGCGCAGACGTCCGAGCTCAGCAGGAAGTAGCCGACCGGCTTGCCGTTCACGAACGGCGTCACGCCGAGCTCGCCGCTGCCGAGGGGCACCGTCGTGCAGCGGACGACCGGCTTCAGTCCCGTCAGCCGCGCGGCGACCGACTGGGCGAGCTGCTCGTCCCGGGTCGCCGCCCGCTTCAGCAGGGGTGCGTCCTGGGGCCGCGCGGGAGTGACGGCCGCCGCGGCGGGCGCGAGGGCGAGTAGCAGGAACAGGGCGAGCGCGACGCGCATCCACCCCGTATCGGCACGTGCGCCGGGGTGCTAGAGAGCGCCGCCGGCGGCCGGGGGAGCGTCGAGCTCCGAGGCCGGAGTGCCGCCTGCGGTGCGCGCGAGGTGCTCCTCGGCGAGCTGGATGTTCGTCGTCGAGGCGCGCTCGACCACGGCGAGGAGAGACGACATGCTCGAGACCTCCTCGAGCTGCTCCTTCAGGAACCAGCCGAGGAACTGCTCGGCGATGAAGTCCTTCTCCTCGCGCGCGAGAGCCGCGAGCGCCGAGATCTGGTCGGTCACGCGCCGCTCCTGCTCGAGCGCGAGGGCGACGGGCGCGACGGGGTCGGAGAACGCCGTCTGCGGCGCGGCGACCCCGGGCGTGACGACTGCCTCGCCCGCGTCGAGCAGGTACTGCACCATGATCATCGCGTGGTTCCGCTCCTCCACCGCCTGGCGGTAGAAGTGGGCGGCGAGCCCGGGCAGCGTCTCCGCGTCGTAGTACACGGCGATCGCCACGTACTGCTGCGAGGCGCCGAACTCGTAGGCGACCTGCTCGTTGAGTGCGTCGCTGAAGCGGCTCACGCCGAGAGCTTACTCCGTGACCGGCGCCCGGCAGGCGAAGTGCTCGCAGACGTAGACCGCGGGCTTCCCGTCCACCAATCCCTTTCCCTCGAGCAGCGGCACGCCCTCGGCCGGGCCGACCGCGACGACGGCGTTCGGGTCCCACGCGTCGAGGAACCGGCGCGCAACCGGCGAGTCGGGCGGCCCGATCACCGCGAGCTCGCGCGGCGGCGAGAAGTGGAGGTCGAACGCGCAGAGCGCCCACCCGAACGCGGACGGCACGCGCGTGACGGGCCCGGCGACGAGACGGAGCACGGAGACCGCCTGCCGCTCCAGTTCGTCGTCGCCGTAGAGCCGGCCGAGCCGCAGCAGCACGTTCGCGAGCATCGAGTTCCCGGACGGGGTCGGGTTGTCGTCGAAGCTCTTCTGGCGCGCGACGAGCCGCTCGCCGTCGACCGGCGTGAGGAAGAAGCCCGCTCGCTCGTCGTCGCCGAACAGCTCGACGGCGAGAAGCGCGAGCCTGCGCGCCTCCTCGAGCCAGCGCAGCTCGCCGGTCGCTACGTGGAGCTCGAGCAGCCCGTGCGCGACGTCGGCGTAGTCGTCGAGGTAGCCCGTCCCCTTCGCGCGGCCCGCCCGCCACGTGCGGTGGAGGCGGTCCTCGGGGGTCGAGAGCGGCCCGAGCAGGAACTCCGCCAGGCTCACGGCCGCGTCGAGCCAGTCCCGCCGCTCGAGCCTCCGTCCCGCCTCGGCGAGCGCCGCGAGCGCGAGCCCGTTCCACGACGCGATCGCCTTGTCGTCGCGAAACGGCTTCGGGCGCTGTTCGCGCAGGGCGAAGAGGCGCGCCTTCGTCTCCGGGTCGAGCTCGCCGCGGAGGATGGAGCGGCCGTGCTCGAACGGCTCGAGCAGCTCGGCGGGCGCCCCCTCCTCGGCCGTCCACGTGAACGTGAGCCCCTCCACCCCGTCGGTGTCGGCGTCCTGCGCCGAGGCGAGCCCGCCTCCCTCGAGCGAGAGCTCGCGCAGCATGTAGTCGAGCGTCTCCTCGGCCACCTCGCGGTAGCGCGGCTCGCCCGTCACCACCCAGCCGTGCAGGTACGCGGCCGCGAGCAGGGCGTTGTCGTAGAGCATCTTCTCGAAGTGCGGCACGAGCCAGCGCCGGTCGACCGAGTAGCGGTGGAAGCCGCCGCCGAGCAGGTCGTACATCCCGCCGCGCGCCATCGCGTCGAGGGTCCCCGTCGCCAGGTCGAGCTCGCCGCGGCGAAGGAGGAACTCGATCGCCGAGGCGGGCGGGAACTTGGGCGCGTAGCCGAAGCCGCCCCACTCCGGGTCGTAGCTTCGGCGCAGGCCCTCGACGGCCTCGTTCAACAGCGACGGGCCGAGCGGCTCACCGGACGGCTCGGTCAGGCCGGAGCGCGCGAGCGCCTCGACGAGCGCCCGGCTCTGCGTCGCGACGTCGTCGCGCCGCTCACGCCACGCCTCCGACACGGCGAGCAGGACCTGGCGGAAGCTCGGCAGCGAGTGCCTGGGTTCGGGCGGGTAGTACGCGCCGCCGAAGAACGGCTCTGCGTCAGGGGTGAGGAACACCGTCATCGGCCAGCCGCCCTGCCCCGTGAGCGCCACGACGGCGTCCATGTAGACGGCGTCGACGTCGGGGCGCTCCTCGCGGTCGACCTTCACGTTGACGAAGCGCTCGTTCATCAGCGCCGCGGTCACCGGGCTCTCGAACGACTCGTGCGCCATCACGTGGCACCAGTGGCAGGCCGAGTAGCCGATCGAGAGCAGCACCGGCCGGTCCTCGCTCCGGGCGAGCGCGAAGGCCTCCTCGCTCCAGGGGAACCAGTCCACCGGGTTGTCGGCGTGCTGGAGGAGGTATGGGCTGGTCTCCTGCCCGAGCCGGTTCACGCCGCCGGCCTCCTCCGGGCCGCGAGCTTCCGCCCGAGCTCGACGATGCCCGTGATCGCGGCCGCGAGCCCGAGCGCGACCAGCAGGCCGAGCCACGGCTTGTCGGTGAAGATGCGACCGCCGAGGTAGCCGAGCAGCGCGGCATAGGTCGCCCAGATCGCGGCCGCGATCCCCGCATAGATCGAGAACCGCAGCACACTGTAGTGGACGCTCCCCGCGGTGAACGTGGTCGCGGTGCGGCCGCCCGGGATGAAGCGCGCGACGACGATCAGGTACCCGCCCCGCTTGTCGAGCGTCTTCTCGGCCCAGCCGATCGCCTTCGTGCCGCGGTCGCCGCGGAAGAGGCGGTGTCCGAGCACCGTGCGTCCGAGCGAGCGCCCGAGCCAGTAGGCGGTCGAGTCGCCGATGAACGCCCCGAGCCCCGCGGCGAGGATCACGTAGCCGAGCACCAGGTCGCCGGAGCCTGCGAGCACCCCGGCGGCGATCGCCGTCGACTCGCTCGGGACGACCGGGAACACAGCATCGAGCGCTGCCAGCCCGAAGACCACGGCGTAGGCCCAGGGCCCCGTGATCAGCTCGTGGATCGAGGCCGCAATCACGAGGCCACACTACCCTTGTAGGCTCGCGGCGATGGACTTCCGGCCGCTCACGGGGATCAGGGTCGTCGACGTGACCTCGTCGCTCGCCGGCCCCTACTGCACGGAGATCCTGGGCGCACTCGGCGCCGACGTCGTCAAGATCGAGCACCCCGAGCGCGGCGACGAGGCCCGGGCCTGGGGGCCGGAGTTCTTCCCGGGCGGCAGCGTGATGTTCTTTGCGGCGAACGCCGGCAAACGCTCGCTCGGGCTCGACGTGAAGCGAGGGCTCGACGTGCTCTACCGGCTCGCCGGCCAGGCGGACGTCTTCATCCAGAGCCTGCGGCCCGGGACCGCCGAGCGCCTCGGCTTCGGCCCGGACGAGCTGCGCGGCCGAAACGAGCGGCTCGTCTACTGCTCGATCGGCTCGTTCGGGCGCACCGGCCCGCTCTCGGAACGGCCGGGCTACGACCCGCTGATGCAGGCCTTCGGCGGGATCATCAGCGTCACCGGCGAGCCCGACCGGCCGGGCGTGCGGATCGGCGCATCCCCGATCGACCAGGGCACCGGGATGTGGGCCGCGCTCGGGATCGTGGCTGCGCTGCTGGAACGGGTCACCACCGGTGTCGGCCGAACCGTGGACGTCTCCCTGTTCGAGACGACGCTGGCCCTGCTCCCGTACCAGCTATCCGAGACGATCGCGACGGGGGCGCTGCCGAAGCGGCACGGCACCGCGTTCCCGCTGATCGCACCGTACGAGGTCTTCGACACCGCCGACGGGCAGCTGATGATCGCCGCCGCGAACGACCGGCTCTTCGCGCTCTTCTGCGAGACGGTCGGGATGCCCGAGCTCGTCGACGACCCCCGCTTCCGCACGAACCCCGACCGGGTCGCCAACCGCGACGCGCTGCTCCCCCTGCTGCGCGAGCCGATCGCGGAGCGGCCGTCCGCCTACTGGCTCGAGGCGCTCGAGGAGATCCCGGTCGCGCCGGTGAACGACCTCTTCGAGGTCTCGGAGCATCCGCAGACGCTCGCCCTCGGGATCCTCCAGGAGCTGGACGGCCGCAAGACGGTCGCGCCGCCGCTCTCGTTCGACGGCGAGCGGCTCGAGTACGTCTCGCCGCCCCCCGTCCTCGGAGAGGACGGCGAGGCGATCCTGCGCGAGGCCGGCTACTCGGAGGCGGAGATCGCCGAACTGGCCGCGGAGGGGATCGTTGGCCTGCCGGACGGTACGTAAGTCCCCGCAAGCCGATTCGGGGCCGCCCGGATGTGTCCGGCCCCGCCGCCCGTGAGGATCCGGTCATGGATACGACCCCGACAACCATTTCCGCGCCCGCGTTCTCGAGCGACCGCGTCGCCGACGTGATGAGCCCCGGCGTCCTGTCGTGCCCGCCCGAGACGCCGCTTCGCACGGCCGCCCGGATGATGGCGACCTACCAGGTGCACGCCATCTTCGTGTTCGCCTCCAGGGACGACGACTCGCCGTTCTGGACGGTGCTGACCGACCTGGACCTGATCGAAGCCTCGCTCCCCGACATCGAGAACCGCACGGCAGGCGGGACCGCCCACGAGCACGTGGTGACCGTGGAGTCAGACGCGCCGATCGCGCGCGCCGCACAGCTGATGTCGCAACACCGGATCACGCACCTCGTGGTCGTGAGCCCCGAGACCACACGGCCGCTCGGCGTCGTCTCGAGCCTCGACCTCGCGCGTGCGATCGCGGCCGACACCACGCCCTACGACAACAGCTACGCCGGTTGAGCGAGGGCCTGCCGCGCTAAGGTCCACCCCGATGTCCCATCCCTCGGCGTCGTTCAGCGCGATCATCCGGGTCCACATCGAGGACCGTCCCGGCGCGTTCGCGAAGCTGGCGGAGGCGATCGGCGACGCGGGCGGCTCGCTCGACGCGATCGACCTCGTCCGCGTGGGCAAGGGCGAGAAGGTGCGCGACGTCACCATCCTCGCCGCCGACACCGACCACATCCAGCGCATCGTCGACGCCGTTCGCGAGGTGCCGGGGATCGAGGTCGAGCACGTCTCCGACCGCACGTTCCTGCTCCACCTCGGCGGCAAGCTCGAGATCACGCCCCGCAATCCGATCAAGACGCGCGACGACCTCTCGATGGCCTACACACCGGGCGTCGCGCGGATCTGCACCGCGATCCACGAGAACCCCGTCTCCGTCTGGAACCTGACGATCAAGCAGAACACCGTCGCCGTCGTGACCGACGGGACGGCGGTGCTCGGGCTCGGCGACATCGGCCCCGAGGCCTCACTCCCAGTGATGGAGGGCAAGGCCGTCCTGTTCAAGGAGTTCGCCGGCGTCGACGCATTCCCGATCGCGCTCGCGACGAAGGACACCGACGAGATCGTGCGGGCGGTGGAGCTGATGGCACCCGTGTTCGGCGGGATCAACCTCGAGGACATCTCCTCGCCCCGCTGCTTCGAGATCGAGCGGCGCCTGCGCGAGTCGCTCGACATCCCGGTCTTCCACGACGACCAGCACGGCACCGCCGTCGTCGTCCTCGCCGCCTTCGAGAACGCGCTCAAGCTCGTCGGCAAGAGGCCGGAGGACGTCAAGATCGTGCTCACGGGCGTCGGCGCCGCGGGAGTCGCGACGACGAAGATCCTGCTGGCGGCCGGGGCCCGGAACGTGATCGGCTGCGACCGGATCGGCGCGATCCACAAGGGGCGCACCGACCTCGACGACGTGAAGCGCGAGTACGCCGAGATCACGAACCCCGACGGCCTCACGGGCACGGCGGACGAGCTGCTCGTCGGCGCCGACGTCTTCATCGGCCTCTCGTCGCCCGGCGCCGTCAGCGTCGAGGGCATCCGCAACATGGCGGAGGGCGCGATCGTGTTCGCGATGGCGAACCCGACCCCCGAGGTGCTGCCCGAGGAGATCGAGGGGCTCGCCGCGGTGATCGCGACCGGCCGTTCCGACTACCCGAACCAGATCAACAACGTGCTCGCCTTCCCCGGGATCTTCCGCGGCGCGCTCGACGTGCGCGCAACGCAGATCACCGAGGAGATGAAGGTCGCCGCGGGACACGCGATCGCGGGAGTGATCCGCGAGGACGAGCTCGAGGCCGAATACATCGTCCCGAGCGTTTTCAACCGCGACGTCGCCCCTGCCGTCGCGGTCGCAGTCGCCCAGGCGGCCGAGGAGAGCGGCGTGGCACGCAAGCGCCCGACCCCGGCCGTCGCCCAGTAGCTGTTCGAAAGGAGGAGCCATGCCGGAAGAGACGCTCACCGTCACCGACAACCGCACGGGCCAGACCGTCGAGGTCCCGATCGAGGACGGCGCGTTCCACGCGACCGCCTTCCGTGAGCTCCACCTGATGAGCTACGACCCCGCCTTCCTCAACACCGCCTCGACGAAGAGCCGGATCACCTACATCGACGGCGACGCGGGGATCCTCCGCTACCGCGGCTACCCGATCGAGCAGCTGGCCGAGCAGAGCACCTACCTCGAGACGGCGTACCTGCTGCTCTTCGGCGAGCTGCCCACGGAGGCCGAGCTCGCCGCCTGGACGCACGAGATCACCGTCCACACCTTCCTCCACGAGAACGTGAAGCGGCTGATGGAGGGGTTCCGCTACGACGCGCACCCGATGGGGATGTTCATCAGCGTCGTGGCCGCCCTCTCGACGTTCTACCCCGAGGCGAACCACGTCACGGACCCGGTGAACAGGCTCGAGCAGGTTCACCGGCTGATCGCCAAGGTGCCGACGATCGCCGCCTTCTCGTTCCGCCACAATCTCGGGCAGCCGTACGTCTACCCGGAGAACGACCTCGGCTTCACCGCCAACTTCCTCTCGATGATGTTCCGGATGGCCGAGCCGCGCTATGCGGTCGACCCCGTCCTGGAGCGCGCGCTCGAGGTGCTGTTCATCCTCCACGCCGACCACGAGCAGAACTGCTCGGCGAACGCGATGAGGTCGATCGGCTCCAGCCTCGTCGACCCGTATTGCGCACTCGCGGGCGCCGCGGCCGCCCTCTACGGGCCGCTGCACGGCGGCGCGAACGAGGCCGTGCTGAAGATGCTCACCCAGATCGGAGACATGAAGAACGTGCCCGAGTTCATCGAGGGCGTGAAGGCCGGCAACGGCCGCCTGATGGGCTTCGGCCACCGCGTCTACAAGAACTACGACCCGCGCGCGAAGATCATCAAGGAGACCGCCGACCAGGTGTTCGAGATCACGGGCCGCAACCCGCTTCTCGACATCGCGCTCGAGCTCGAGAAGATCGCGCTCGAGGACGAGTACTTCGTCTCGCGGAAGCTATACCCCAACGTCGACTTCTATTCGGGGCTGATCTACCAGGCACTCGGTCTGCCCGTCGCGATGTTCCCCGTGATGTTCGCGATCCCGCGCACCACCGGCTGGCTCGCGCAGTGGCTGGAGCTGCTGACCGATCCCGAGCAGAAGATCGCCCGCCCGCTCCAGGTGTACCTGGGAGCGGGCGAGCGTGACTACGTGCCGATGGCCGAGCGCAAGCGCGACCTGGCGGGAGTGAGCTAGACGGCCGGCGCCGCCTCGGCCTCGACGAGCGGGACCACCGCCGTCTTGCGGCGGGTCGGTGCGCCGAGCGCGTAGAAGATCACGCCGATCGCGAGGATCACGGCCAGCGGGATCAGCTCCGCGGCCTCGTACTGCCAGCGCTGGTGCGAGAAGCCGAGGCTGTCGAGCGCCGAGTTCGGGTCGGACGTGCCGACGCCGGGCCAGAGCAGGACCACCGTCGCAAGCAGTGTCCAGCCCGTTGTGAGGATGCTCAGCGCCCAGGCGCCCGCCATTCCGCCGCCGACCCTGAACGGCCGAGGCACGTGCGCGTGGTTGTAGCGCAGCTTCACGAACGCCGGGAAGATCGCGAGGTACGAGATCGTCGTCGTCGAGATCGCGAGCCCGAGCACGACGCTGAAGTACTTCTCCGAGCTGCCCGAGGTGAGCACCGAGGCGAGGATCATCACCAGCGTCGCGACGACGCCCGAGAGCAGGTTGACGACGATCGGCGTGCCCCAGCGCTTGGAGAAGACGCCGAGCACGCGCGGCGCGGCACCGTCGTAGCCGGCGACGGCCTGCGTGCGGTCGGCGCCGATGATCCAGGTCGCACCGCTCGACATCAGCACCCAGATGAAGCCGATCGCCGCGAGATCGCCGAGCACGTGCCCGGCCCCGGTCAGCGTCGGCGTCCCGTCGGCGGCGACCGAGCCGCCGTAGACGGTGAACACGGTCTTCATCGCGTCGATGAAGCCGCCGAGGTTCGTGACCTGCCCGGTCGGCAGCACGAGCAGGATCATCAGCACCGGGACGCCGTAGAGCAGGATCGAGGCGCCCGCGGCACGGAGGATCGTGAAGGGCACGTCGCGCTTCGCGTTGATCATCTCCTCGCCCGCCGCGTTCGGAAGCTCGAAGCCGACGAAGTTGAAGAAGAGCACCGGCACCGCGGCGATGAAGATCGCGTACGTCGGCTTGAACGAGCCGGCGCCGAAGCCGTGCACGCCGTGCTTGATCGCGTAGATCAGGACCGAGATCGAGAAGAAGGCGAGCAGGATCACCCGCGCGAAGGCGCCGATCGTCGGGATCCACTTGCCCACGCTGAACGAGAGGATCGCGCCCCAGACCGCGAACCAGATGAACACGAGCAGGAACACGTAGCGCCACGGGTCGCTCGTCCCCGAGATGTCGGTGAAGAACGTCGAGAACGTCGTCAGCGCCGTGATCGCGAGCACGCCGCCGAGCCAGATCGGGTTCGAGAGCCAGTAGATCACCGCGTTGACGCCCGAGACGAAGCGCCCGAACGCGAGCTTCGTCCACTCGTAGCAGCCGCCCTCCTCCGGGAACGCGGCCCCGAGCTCGGCCGTGAGCAGGGCGTACGGGATGAAGAAGAAGATGGCCAGGCAGATGAGCCAGGTGAAGCCCTCGGCGCCGTTCGAGGCGACCGTGCCGAGCGTGTCGAGCCCGACGATCGTGCAGATCAGGAAGAACAGGATGTCGAAGCGCCCGAAATGCCGGCGGAGCTTCGACTTCTCCTCGAGCGCCGCGGTTGTCGTGACGTCGACGAACTCGGACGGTGCTGCGCCTGCTTCCACGTGAACCTCCCCGGGGTAGTCGGTTACGTCATCCGTTGCCATGCCTCGGCGAGCACGTCGCCGAGGATTCCCACGATCTGGTCGAACTCCGCCTGCCCCGCCACGAGCGGCGGGGAGATCTGGATCACCGGGTCGCCCCGGTCGTCGGCGCGGCAGATCAGGCCACGCTCGAACATCGCCGGCGAGAGGAAGCCGCGCAGCAGCGTCTCGCACTCCTCGTCTGAGAACGTCTCGCGCGTCTCCTTGTCCTTGACGAGCTCGATCGCGTACAGGTAGCCCGCGCCTCGCAGGTCCCCCACGATCGGCAGCTCGAGCAGCTGTGCGAGCGTCTCGCGGAAGCGCGGCTCCTGCTCGCGCACCCGCTCGACGATCCCCTCGCGCTTCATGATCTCGATGTTCTTGAGCGCGATCGCGCTCATCACGGGGTGGCCGCCGAACGTGATCCCGTGCGAGTACATGCTCGTCGACTCGAGGAACGGCTCCATCACCTTGTCGGTCGCGATCACGGCGCCGATCGCCGCGTACGACGAGGAGAGGCCCTTGGCGCAGGTGACGATGTCGGGCCGGATGTCGTAGCGCTCGGAGCCGAACCAGTAGCCGAGGCGCCCGAAGCCGGTGATCACCTCGTCGGCCGAGAGCAGGATCTCGTAGCGGTCGCAGATCTCGCGCACGCCGCGCCAGTAGCCCTCGGGCGGCGTGAAGCAGCCGCCCGCGTTCTGGACGGGCTCCATGTGAACGAGGCACACCGTCTCGGGGCCCATCGCGAGGATTGCCTGCTCCAGGTCGTCGAGCAGCATCGCGGTGAACTCGGCCTCGGTCTCATCGGGAGGCCGGTGGTAGCGGTTCGTGTTCCGAACGTGGCGCACCTCGGGCACCAGCGGCTCGAACGGAGCCCGGATCGCCGAGATCCCGTTGAGCGACAGCGCGCCCATCGTCGTGCCGTGGTAGGCGATATGACGGGCGATCGCCTTGGTGCGGTGCGGCCCGCGCCTTGCGGCGCCGACGATCGCGTCGTGACTCCGCTCGGGCTCGATCACCGCCGCCTGCAGCCGGTGCTCGCCGCGGGCGACGTAGTACTGGCGCGCGAGCTTCCACGCCGACTCGACCGCCTCCGAGCCTCCCGAGACGAAGAAGACCCGGTTCAGGTCACCGGGCGCGAGCGAGGCGACCTCGGCGGCGAGCTCGATCGCGCGCGGGTGCGCGTACGACCAGTTGGTGTAGAACGGCAGCTCGCGCATCTGCTCGAGCGCGGCCTGCCCGATCTCCTCGCCGAAGCCGTAGCCGAGGTTGACCGAGAAGAGCCCGGCCAGCGCGTCGAGGTAGCGCTTGCCGCTCGAGTCCTCGAGGTAGCAGCCGTCGCCGCGGACGATGATCGGCACCTCGCCGTCGTCGTAGCCGCCCATGCGGGTGAAGTGCATCCAGAGGTGGTCACGCGCAGCCTGCTGGAGGTCTGCGGACGACATCGCCGTGGTGGGTCGGCTCATGCATCTCCTTTGGCGCGGTGGTTCTGGACGAGGATGTTGGTGAGCATAAGGGCGACGGCGACCACGAAGATGGCGGTGCCGATCACATTGACCTGCGGAGGCGCGCCGACGCGGGCCGCGCCCCAGACGAAGAGCGGGAACGTGACGGTCGTGCCGGCGACGAAGTTGGTGATCACGAAGTCGTCGACGGAGAGCGCGAAGGCGAGGAGCGCCCCCGCGAGGATCGCCGGTGCGATCAGCGGCAGGGTCACCCTCATGAACGTGGTGAGCTCGTTCGCGCCGAGGTCCATCGCCGCCTCCTCGAGGTGCCGGTCGAACGAGATCAGCCGTGCCTTCACGGTCACCACCACGAAACTGATGTCGAACATGATGTGGGCGATCAGGATCGTGTTGAAGCCCTGCGCCTGGTCGATCGTGAGGAAAAGGGTGAGGAGCGAGGCGCCGAGCACGATCTCCGGTGTCGCCATCGGCAGGAAGACCAGCAGGTTGGTCGTGCTACGGCCGCGGAAGCGGTAGCGCACCAGCGCGAGCGCGATCAACGTCCCGAGCGCGGTGGCGATCAGGCTCGCGAGCAGGGCGACCTCGAGCGACACCGTCAGGGCGCTCCGCAGGCCGGGCACCGCGTCCCAGTAGCGCCAGTTGTCGAAGGTGAACCCTTGCCAGACGTAGTTGAAGCGCCCGGCCGGGTGATTGAACGAGAACGCGACCACCACCGTGATCGGCACGAGGAGGTACGCGAACACGAGAATCGCGTAGACGGTCAGCACGTTCCTGCGCGCGAACGCGAGCGACCGCCGCAGTCCGGTTCGCCGCGCCGGAAGCGGCAGCGCCTCGGCCGAAGCGCTCATCCGGTCAGCTTCTCCGTCCCGATCGCACGCGCGTAGACGGCGACCAGCACGAGGATCACGGCCATGAGGATGAACGAGAGGGCCGCCGCCGCCGGATAGTCGGTCAGCTCGAGGAACTTCGACTGGATCACGTTGCCGATCATGTACTGCTCCGGAGTGCCGAGCAGCTGCGCGTTGATGAAGTCACCGGCCGCGGGGATGAACGTGAGCAACGTCCCGGCCACGACGCCGGGCAGAGAGAGCGGCAGCGTGACGTGGAGGAACGTCCGCGCGGGGCTGGCGTAGAGATCCTTTGCCGCCTCCAGCATCCGCGCGTCGATCTGCTCCAGCGAGACGTACAGCGGCAGCGCCATGAACGGGAGGAAGTTGTAGGTGATCCCGGCGATCACGGCCGTCGAGGTCGCGAGGAGCCGACCGTCCGCCCCGAGCACGCCGATGTCGCGCAGCACGCGGACGACTACGCCCTGGTCGGAGAGGATCGTCTCCCAGGCCAGGGTCCTGAT
>Ga0335082_10004111_pt1 | contig 15836 bp, 14 predicted proteins | sample Lox_Sample_41_FD_206718 | JGI IMG/M metagenome (GOLD analysis project Ga0335082, IMG submission 206718) | Soil microbial communities from Loxahatchee National Wildlife Refuge, Florida, United States - Lox_Sample_4.1 | ecosystem: Environmental > Terrestrial > Soil > Wetlands | place: USA...
AGCCGTCTCTCGACCACGTTCGCTGATGTCACGGCTTCGCTCCAAGCACTTCGATCTCCCGCCGAGGATGAGGCGAAAGGGCTTCTCGTACTACTACGTCGTCGGCAACAAGTGGACACCACTCGGACTCGATCGTAACAAGGCGCTGCTGGCATGGGCACAGCTGGAGCAGACCGAACCGGACGAATCCCTGACGACGTTCGGAGTGGTTGCGGAGCGCTACAAGAAGGACGAGCTTCCCGGGAAAGCCCCGGCCACGCAAGTGGAGTACACCCGGGCACTGAAGGAGCTGCTGCCGGTGTTCGGCCAGGTCAAGCTCGAGTCGATCCACCCCAAGCACATCCGTATCTATCTCGACCGTCGCACCAAGAAGATCTCCGGGAACCGGGAGATCGCTGTGCTCTCGGCGATATTCAACCGGGCGCGGGAGTGGGGCTATACCCGTGCGGCGAACCCGTGCGCCGGCGTGCGGCGGAACGCGGAGCGCGGCCGGGACCGGTACATCACCGACGAGGAGTACCGTCAGCTCCATGCGGCCGCTGATGCGGTCCTGCGCGATGCTATGGCGCTTGCCTATTACACCGGTCAGCGCGTCTCGGACGTGCTCAAGATTCGGCGCGCGGACATCCGGGACGGAGCGCTATGGATCAAGCAGGGGAAGACCTCGAAGACGCTCAGGATCGCCGTCGAGGGCGAGCTGCGGCGCACAATCGAGGAAATCACTGCGCGGGGTGTCGTCGGGATCTATCTCCTAACGACGCCGAAAGGGGAGCGCGTGAGCTACGAGGCCTTGCACCAGCGCTTCGCCAGGGCACGGACCAAGGCGGGACTCGATCTCCAGTTCAGGGACCTTCGGGCGAAGGCTGCAACCGATCTCGAGAACCTCGACCTCGCGCAAAAGTTGCTCGGCCACTCAGGTCGGGAGATGACCGAGCACTACACGAGGAAGCGAGCGGGCGAGCGCGTGAGGCCGGTCGGAAAAAGAATAATTGGAGAAGATTAGAGAATCCCGACTTCAGCGATCGGGTATTCAAAACGCTCGCAAGTCGCTGATTCTGGCGGAGAGGGAGGGATTCGAACCCCCGTTACGGTAAACCGTAAAACAGATTTCGAGTCTGCCGCATTCGACCACTCTGCCACCTCTCCGGGGCGGCGGATTCTATCAGGTGGCGGTGCGGATCGCCTCCAACCCGCCCATGTAGGGACGCAACGCCGCCGGAACGGTGATGCTGCCGTCCGCGTTCTGGTAGTTCTCCATTACCGCGATCAAGGTTCGCCCGACCGCAAGGCCCGAGCCGTTCAACGTGTGCACCGGCTCGGGCTTGCCCTTCTCGTTGCGGAAACGCGCCTGCATCCGGCGCGCCTGGAACGCTTCGAAGTTCGAGCACGACGAGATCTCGCGGTAGGCGTTCTGGCCCGGCAGCCAGACCTCAATGTCGTAGGTCTTCGCCGACGAGAACCCCATGTCCCCCGTGCACAGCGTCACCGTTCGGTAAGGCAGCTCGAGGCGCTTCAGGATCGTTTCCGCGTGGCCGGTCAGCTCCTCCAGCAGCTCGTAGGAGCGGGACGGATGGACGATCTGCACCAGCTCCACCTTGTCGAACTGGTGCTGGCGGATCATGCCGCGCGTGTCCTTCCCGTAGGCGCCCGCCTCGCTACGGAAGCACGGCGTGTGGCAGACGAACTTGAGCGGCAGCCGCTCGAGCTCGACGATCTCGTCGCGCACGATGTTCGTGACCGGAACCTCCGCCGTCGGGATCAGGTAGAACTTCTCGTCGCCGCGCGGGACGGCGAACAGGTCCTCTTCGAACTTCGGCAGCTGCCCGGTGCCGTACATGCTGTCCTTGTTGACCATGTAGGGCGCATACACTTCCACGTAGCCGTGCTCGCGCGTGTGCACGTCGAGCATGAACTGCGCGAGCGCACGATGAAGGTGCGCGACCCCGCCGGTCATGAGCGCGAAGCGCGCCCCGGCGATCTTCGTCGCGCGCTCGAAGTCGAGTCCGCCGAGCGCGGCCCCGAGATCCACGTGATCCCTCGGTGCGAAGCCGAACGTCCGCGCCGCCCCGATCCGGCGCACCTCGACGTTGTCCTCCGACGACCTGCCGACCGGCACGCTCTCGTGCGGAATGTTGGGCACGACCGCGAGCAGCTCGTGCAGCCGCGCCTGGACCGCGTCCAGTTCCCTCGGCAAACCCTCGAGCTCGGCGTTCGCCGCGGCGGCCTCGGCCATCAGTGCCGAGACGTCGCCGCCCTTCGCCTTCGCCTGCCCGATCTGCTTCGCGAGCGCGTTCCGCTTCGACTGGAGCTCCTGCGTGCGCCCCTGGACGCGCTTGCGCTCCTCTTCGAGCGCGCGGAACGCAGCAGTGTCGAGCGTGAACGGCCGGTCCGCGAGCCGTTTCGCGATACCTTCGAGATCGGTTCTAAGCAAATGTATATCGAGCATATGACCGTGTGGTTACGCGGGTGTCATGCGGCGGCGCCGCACGATGACATCAGCATCGGGTTTCCCTTGCCTAATGCAAGCGCTGCGACTATAAAGCGAACCATCCCCGCAGGACTTCCCGTTGAAGGTTTCCCATGCTGTCCCTCCGCGACTGTTTCGCCTTCAGCGAACTCACTGACGAAGAGGTGCAGGTGATCGCCGAACACGAGCACATCCCCGAGATCGTCGCCGCCGAGCTCGGCAACGGCCTGGTCCACTCCGACGAAGGCGTGCTGATGATCAAGGCGTACATGCTCGATTGCATCGAGCACGCCCGCCGCAACGGTCATTTCGACCGCGCCGACGCGCTTTACGCCGTCTATCGCCGGTTCGACGCCGCACACCCGGCGAGCACGTCGCACTAGCCCTTCCCGCGCCGCGCCTTCTCGTCGCGCTCCCGCAGCTCGGCGAGCCGCTCGGCGATGCGCGCCTCGAGCCCGCGATCGGTCGGGCGGTACCAGCTCACGCCGGGCATTCCGTCCGGAAAGTAGTTCTCTCCGGCCGCATACGCGTCGGCCTCGTCGTGCGCGTACCGGTACTCCCGGCCGTAGCCGAGGTTCTTCATCAGCCGCGTCGGCGCGTTCCGCAGGCGCAGCGGTACCGGCCGCGACTCGTCCTCCGCCACGAACGAACGCGCCGAATTATAGGCGACGTACACCGCGTTCGATTTCGCCGCGCAGGCGAGATAGATCGCCGCCTGCGCGAGCGCGAGCTCGCCTTCGGGCGTGCCGAGCCGTTCGTACGTCTCGGCGGCCTCCAGCGCGAGCGTGAGCGCGCGCGGGTCGGCGAGCCCGATGTCCTCGGTCGCCATCCGGATCATGCGCCGCGCGAGGTAGAGCGGATCGGCCCCGCCGTCGAGCATCCGCACGAGCCAGTAGAGCGCGGCGTCCGGATCGGAACCGCGCACCGCCTTGTGCAGCGCGGAGATCTGGTCGTAGAACGCCTCGCCGCCCTTGTCGAAGCGGCGGAGGCTCCGCGCGACGGCGTTCTCGACGAACGCGCCGTCGATCGCGCTCACCCCGGCGCTCGCCGCGGCGGTCTGGATGATCTCGAGCAGGTTGAGGAGTCGGCGCGCGTCGCCGTCGGCGAAGCCCACGATCCGGTCCCGCGATGCGGCGTCGAACGCGAGCTCGGGCAGCGCTTTCGCCGCCGCCCGATCGAACAGGAGCCCGAGCTCCTCCGCGGTCAGCGGTTGCAGCACGTACACCGCGGCCCGCGAGAGTAGCGCCGAGTTCACCTCGAACGACGGGTTCTCGGTCGTGGCGCCCACGAAGGTGACCAGGCCCTGCTCGACGTACGGCAGGAACGCGTCCTGCTGCGCCTTGTTGAAGCGGTGCACTTCGTCCACGAAGAGGATTGTCGAGCGTCCGTTCCGGGCGAGGACGTCGCGCGCCTGCTGGACGGCCTCGCGGATCTCCTTCACCCCGGAGAACACCGCCGAGAGCGCGATGAACTCGGCGTTGAACGCGTCCGCCATCAGCCGGGCGATCGTCGTCTTGCCGGAGCCGGGCGGACCCCACAGGATCATCGAGTGCGGCTTGCCCGACTCGAACGCAAGCCGCAGCGGCTTGCCCGGCCCGATCAGATGGACCTGCCCGACGACCTCGGCGAGCGTCCGCGGCCGCAGCGCCTCGGCGAGCGGCGCCACCGGCTTCGGGGGAGCGAAGAGATCGCTCACTTGTCGCCGACGACGTCGGCGCCGTTGGGCGGCGAGAAGCTGAAGAGCGCCGGGTCGACCCGCGGATTGCGGCGGAGCCCGCTGAAGCGGAGCTCGGTCGTCTGCCCGAAGACGTCGACGAGCTCCATGCGCTCGATGCCGGAGAAGCCGAACCCCAGCCGGATGCGCTCGAACCCCGACTCCTTGTCGCGCGGGGTCGCCTGCACCCACTCGAGGCCCTCCCGCGTCCCCTCGTCCTTGAGCTCGAACGCGGCGAGCGCTTCGTTCGAGCCGGCGAGCAGCGCGGCGGGGGTGGCGCCGAGCGCCTGGCCGAGCTTGCGCACCGTCACCTGGTTGAGATCCTCGTCGTACACCCAGACGCGCGCACCGTCGCCGACAATCACCTGGGGATAGGGCTTGGCGTAGGTCCAGCGGAACCGGCCCGGGCGAGCGAATGCGAGCGTGCCGCGCGACTCCTGGATGAGCTTGCGGTCGCGGTTGACGACGCGCTGCTCGAACTCGCCGGTCGCGGTGATGGTCGAGGCCATGAACTGGTTGAGACGCTCGATTCCGGACGCGTACGCGAGTCCGGTGGCGATCGACGAGGCAATGCCAAGCGCAGCAGCGGCCGGCCGAACGAACCGCATCGCTACTCCGCCCGGTTCGGGACGAGCACCTCGCGGTTGCCGTTCGTCTGCATCGACGACACGAGCCCCGCCTGCTCCATCTGCTCGAGGAGGCGCGCCGCCCGGTTGTACCCGATGCGCAGGTGCCGCTGCACGAGCGAGATCGACGGCCGGCGCGTGCGCATCACGATCTCCACCGCCTGGTCGTAGAGCGTGTCGGACTCGCCGCCGCCGCCGCCCGCCGGGACATCGCCGGCGTCGCCCTCCTCGTCCGCTTCGAGCAGGCCTTCGACGTAGTCGGGTTCGCCCTGCTGCTTGAGGTACTCGACGACCTTGTGCACCTCCTGGTCGGCGACGAACGCGCCGTGGACGCGCTGGGGGTGTCCGGTGCCGGGCGGCAGATAGAGCATGTCGCCCGCCCCGAGCAGCGTCTCGGCACCGTGCTGGTCGAGGATGGTCCGCGAATCGACCTTCGACGACACCTGGAACGCGATGCGGGTCGGGATGTTCGCCTTGATCAGGCCGGTGATGACGTCGACCGACGGACGCTGGGTCGCGACGAGGAGGTGGATGCCGGCCGCGCGCGCCTTCTGCGCGAGACGCGCGATCAGCTCCTCGACCTTCTTCCCGACCACCATCATCAGGTCCGCGAGCTCGTCGATGACCACGACGATGTGCGGCAGGCGCTGCAGCGGCACCGGGGTGTCGGTGGCGACGGTGTTCGGGTCCTGGAGCTTCTCGCCGCGCTTCTCGGCCTCGGCGACCTTGTGGTTGAACCCGGAAAGGTTGCGCACGCCGAGCCACGACATCAGCTTGTAGCGCCGCTCCATCTCGCCGATGCACCACATCAATGCGGCGGCCGCCTGCTTCATGTCGGTGACGACCGGCGCGAGCAGGTGCGGGATGTCCTGGTAGACCGAGAGCTCGAGCATCTTCGGGTCGACCATCACCATCCGGACGTCGCGCGGCTCGGCCTTGTAGAGGAGCGACAGGATCATCGCGTTCAGCGCGACCGACTTGCCGGACCCGGTCGTGCCGGCGACCAGGAGATGCGGCATCCGAGCGAGATCCACCACCACCGGGTTGCCGCCGATGTCCTTGCCGAGCGCGAGCGTGAGCGGCGAGTGCAGGTCGTGATACGCCTTCGAGCCGAGGATCTCGGTCAGGCGGACCGTCTGCCGCCGCGGGTTCGGGATCTCAAGCCCCATGCACGACTTGCCGGGAATCGTCTCGACCACGCGGATCGACACGACCGAGAGCGCGCGCGCAAGATCCTTCACCAGGTTGACGACCTGGCTGCCCTTCACCCCCACCGCGGGTTCGATCTCGTAGCGGGTGATGACCGGTCCCGGGTAGGCGGCGAGCACCTTCACCTCGACGCCGAAGTCCTTCAGCTTCTTCTCGATCAGCCGCGAGGTGAACTCGAGCGTCTCGGCGCTCACCAGCTCCGGATCGGGCGGCGCCTCGTCGAGCAGCGCGAGCGGCGGAAGCGGCGTGTCGGGCAGGTCCTGGAAGAGCGGCGCCTGCTTCTCCTTGATGACGCGCTCCGACTTCGGGATCTCGCGTACCGGCGCCTCGATCCGGATCGGCGCGTGGTCCTCCACGCGCTTCTTCTCCGCCTCGACGACGATCTCGCGCTCGACCACGGCGATCTCGCCCGCCTTGCGGTCCGCCCGCCGCTGCCACAGCTCGATCGCCTTGAACCACATCCACTCGCAGGCGCGGCCGATGCCCTCCATCAGCTCGAGCCACGAGATGCCGCTGAAGAGCGAGAGGCCGATCGCACCCATCGCGAGCAGCAAGAGCGTCGCGCCGGTGAACCCGAAGGTCGCGTGGAACACCTGGCCGATCACCGCGCCGAAGAGCCCGCCCGGCGCGAGCGGCAGGCTCGCCTTGATCGAATAGAAGCGCAGCGTCTCGAGCCCGCAGGCGGCCACGAGCAGCATCGAGAAGCCGGCGAGGGCGATCAGGAACGGCCGCTTGTCGGAGATCGACGAGCCGTCGAGCCGGCGGTAGCCCCAGATCACGGCGTAGACGAGCAGCCCCACCCACCACCAGGCGGAGAGGCCGAAGAGATAGAGCATCAGGTCGGCGAGCCAGGCGCCGGCGTGGCCGCCGGCGTTGTGCAGGCGCTCGACCGCGGCGCTGTGCGACCAGCCGGGATCCGCGCGGTCGAACGTCGCGAGGATCAGCCCGAGGTAGGCCGCGACCGCGACCAGCGCGAGCCACTTCGCCTCGCGCAGGCGCGCGGCGATCTTGCCGGGCAGGGGCTGGGCCGCCGCGCCGGTTTTCATGCCCGGAAAACGAGTTCGCCCGGCAGCGCCGGGCGAACATGCGACGACGGGGGAACCAGCGCCGTAAGGGAGGTCGCCCTCCCCGGCGCCGCGGCGTGGGAACGCCGCAGCTCTCGCGGCACTACGCGCGGGCCTCCGACATCAGCATCGCCTCGCGGAGAAAGATCGAACCGGCCTTCACTTCGATGTAGCCGCTCGTCTGCAGGTCCTTCATCACGCGGCTCACCATCTCGCGCGAGGCACCGATCATCTTGGCGATGTCCTGCTTCGGCAGCTTCTTGGTGACGACCCGTTGGCCGTCGACGAGCTCCGCCATCTCCATCAGGAGGCGGGCGACGCGGCCGTAGACATCCATCAGCGCGAGGCTGCCGATCTTCTTGTCGGCCTCGCGCAGCCGCTTGACCAGGCCCTTCATCACCGCGGTGCAGATGTCGAAGTTCTCCTGCAGGCACTTCTTGAAGTCGAGCTTGTTGATGGTGAGGAGCTCGCACGGCTCGATCGCGATCACGGTCGCCGAGCGCGGCGCCTCGTCGATCAGCCCCATCTCGCCGAAGAACTCGCCCTGGTTCAGGATGGCGAGGATGACCTCACGGCCCTCGTCGTCGCTCATCATCACCTTGAGGCGGCCGGAGATCACGATGTAGAGCGCGTCGGTCGGGTCGCCCGCAGCGATGATCGTCGAGTTCCGCGGGTGGGACTTCCGGCCGACCACCCGGGTAAGCAGCTGTAGCTGACTTTCCGGCAACGCCGCGAAAAGCGGCACGTTGCGCAGGAGCAGGGTTGAGACACTCGCTGGGCCTGCCATACGTTTTTCTCCCCTCACGGATTCACTCCTCGCCGACTCAATGTTAACAGATTGAGCCACTTATGCGTCCCTTGACGTCAACTGCAAACGCCACAATCGCACCCCTTTAAGACGCGTCGAGCGCCGGTTTTCGCCGGTACTAGTCCACAAGCGAGATCCGGACCAGTCGCGCCTTTTCGTCTTTCGGCCCGTCACCGTCAGAACACCCACACCAGGCTGAAATTCGCCCGCCCCGAGTCCGGGTTGTTCGGCGTGCCCTTCTGCAGGATGAACCCGTAGTCGAGCCGGAAGCTCACGTTCGCCTTGTACGCGATGCGCAGCCCCGGCCCTGCCGATGAGATGCCGGTGACGCTCTGCTCGGGCGGTTGCGGGTTGTTGAACCACACCCTGCCGTAGTCGTAGAACGCGAGCAGCCGCACGCGCACGCCGTCCGGCGCGCCGATCCCGCCGGCGAAATCCGGCGAATACACCTCGAAGGTGCCCGAGTAGCCCTTGTCGCCGGTGAACTCCCGCTCGAAGAACCCGCGCACCGAATCCATCCCGCCGATCCCGAACTGCTCGCCCGGCAGGAGCATGTCGCCGGTGTACTGCCCGGTGAAGCGCACTCGCGTCTGCACGTCGCGCGGCAGGCTGTGCACCCAGACGCCGTTGAACCGCCCGAGCGTGTAGTGGGCCTCCGCGCCGGGCCGGACGAGGTCGAACTGCGCCTGGTCCCCGTTGGAGCCATAGGGGATGTTCACCACCCCGCTCGCGTAGACGGAGACCTCGTCGGCGGCCTCCCGCCAGGCTCCCGAGTAGCCGAGGCTCAGCGGATGCAACACGTAGTCGGGGACGATGGTGGTGCCCGTTCCCACCGGCACGACGCTGTTGTCGTAGTAGCGGACATCGTAGCCGAGCGAGAGCTTCTGATCGACGTTCGCGACCCGCGGCAGACCGAAGTTGTAGCGACCGGCGTAGATGCGGCCGGCGCCGCTGATGTTGAACAGGTTCTGCACCGTGCCCGAGTTCACATTCGCGTAGCCGGCGACGAGGTCGACCGAATCGCCGAGCGAGGGGATCGGCGCGTGGTAGCCGGCACCCCAGATGGTGACCCGGCTGTTCGGCGGGAGCGCGATCGTGCTCGGGCTGTCTTCCTGCGTCGGTGAGGTGATGTACTGCACGTTCAGCACGTGGTCGCGATTGAAGAGGTTGGCGTACTGGAAGCCCGCGCCGATCCGGGTGTCGCCGGTCTGCGGCGTCCCGGTGTTGTCGAGGCTCAGGCTGAACCGGTACGGCCGCTCGTCGGCCACCCGGACCTCCGCATCGACCTCGTCCTCGCGCGCACCCGGCTTCAACACGACCGTGGTCTGCTTGACCGGATTCTCGTTGGCGAGCCGCAGCTCGCTCGCGAGCCGCCCGGTCGCAAGCGGCTCGCCGGGCGCGAGCCCCGGCAGGCTGGCCCGGATGTTGTCGTCGTCGAAGAACCGGTTCCCCTCGATCCGGACCGCGCCGAGCTTCACCTCCACGACCCGGAGCCGGACCACGCCGTCCTTGATCTCCTGTTCCGGGAGGAGCACCTGGGTCGCGCCATATCCGCGTCGGGCGTAGATCGATTCCAGCGCGGCGCGCGCCTCGCGCAGGTCGTCGATCGTCCGGTCCGCCCCAATGTACGGTGCGAGCGCCGCGTCGATCCGCTCCGAGGTGATCAAGGTCGCGCCGTCGACGACGAAGCGCCTGACCTCGAAGGCTGTGGGCGGCGGGTGCGTCGGCGCGGGAGCCGTTTGTGCTTGCGCGAAGCAGTCCGTGTGCCAGGCGAGCAGGCAAACGAGCGCGACAAGACCACCCCGCGCCGGGAACGCGTGTTTCGTGTCGTCGGTCAGGACTGGTCCTGATAGCAGCTCCTCGACAACAGTATAGCGGGTGAATCCATGAGAAACAAAAGTTTATCTCGTTTTCCTAAGGTAACTTTTAACCCGACCTTCCGGCGCCCGGAAACCGCCCCGCTATAATCGGCCCGACCACCCCGGCGAGCGCCCCGAACACCCTGAAATGCCCGCTAAACCGTCCCGGCACTGCCCTCTGCTGATCCTCGGGTCCGGTCCCGCCGGTTACTCGGCCGCGGTCTACGCCGCGCGCGCCAACCTGAAGCCGGTCCTCATCACCGGTCTCGCGCCCGGCGGCCAGCTGATGACGACCACCGACGTCGACAACTGGCCGGCGGACGCGGGCGGCGTGCAGGGTCCTGAGCTGATGGAGCGCTTCCAGAAGCACGCCGAGCGGTTCGAGACCGAGATCGTGTTCGACCAGATCGAGAGCGTCGACTTCGGGTCGCGCCCGCTCCGCCTCAACGGCGACAGCGCCGTCTACACCTGCGACGCGCTGATCATCGCGACCGGTGCTTCGGCGCGTTACCTCGGGCTCGCATCGGAGAAGGCGTACATGGGGCGCGGGGTCTCGGCGTGCGCGACCTGCGACGGCTTCTTCTACCGCGCCCAGGACGTCGCCGTCATCGGCGGCGGAAACACCGCGGTCGAGGAAGCGCTCTACCTCTCGAACATCGCGCGCCACGTGACGGTCGTGCACCGACGCGACAAGTTCCGCGCCGAGAAGATCCTCCAGCAGAAGCTCCTCGGGAAGCCGAACGTCACCATCCGCTGGGACCACGTGCTCGACGAGGTGCTCGGCGACGAGAAGGGCGTCAACGGCATCCGCATCAAGCCCACCCGGGGCGGGGCGGCCGAACGGCTCGCCGTGCAGGGGCTTTTCATCGCGATCGGGCACACGCCGAACACCGGGATCTTCGAAGGCCACCTCGCCATGGAAGGCGGCTACATCGTCACCCGCGGCGGCCGGGACGGAAACGCGACCGCGACCAGCGTTCCGGGCGTGTTCGCGGCCGGCGACGTGCAGGACCACGTCTACCGCCAGGCGGTGACGAGCGCCGGCTCCGGCTGCATGGCGGCGCTCGACGCGGAAAAGTATCTCGACAACCTCCATTGAGGTGCCGTGAAACGGCCACAAGCCCCCCGAACAGAAGATGAGGACGCCGCGCTCTTCCGCTCGGCCGTAGGCGACGCCGTGCCGCTGCGCGCTCCGCCGCGTCGCACGCCGGACCCGGCACCCGGCCCCGCGGTCGCCGTGCAGTCGCTGCTCGACGAGCACGCGGCCCTGCGGGAGAGCCGCGACGCGTCACTCGATCCGGACGATGCGCTCGAGACGGGCGAAGAGGCGGCGTTCCTGCGCGACGGCCTTTCGCGGCAGGTGCTGCGCAAGCTCCGGCGCGGGCACTGGGTGGTCCAGGACCAGCTCGATCTCCACGGGATGACCCGGTCCGAGGCGCGCGAGGCGGTTGCCGCCTTCATCCGCGAGGCGGTGCGCCGCGCGCGGCGCTGCGTGCGCATCGTTCACGGCAAGGGTCTCGGCTCGAAGAACCGCGAGCCGGTGCTGAAGGGCAAGGTCCGGCTGTGGCTCGCGCAGCGCGAGGAGGTCCTCGCGTTCTGCCAGGCGCCTGCGGCGCAGGGCGGCAGTGGCGCCATGCTCGTACTGCTCAAGGGATGACGACCGCCGGAAGGGAAACCGCGGTCCGGCGCACCGGCCTGCGCTAGATCGCGGCCTCGTTCGTCTCGCCGGTACGGATCCGCACGACGTGTTCGACCGAGGTGACGAAGATCTTGCCGTCGCCGATCTTGCCGGTGCGCGCCGCCTTGATGATCGCCTCGATTGCCTGGTCGACCATCTTGTCGACGACCGCGACCTCGATCTTGACCTTCGGCAGAAAGTCGACGACGTACTCCGCGCCACGGTAGAGTTCGGTGTGCCCCTTCTGCCGGCCGAAGCCCTTCACCTCGGTCACGGTGAGTCCGGTCACCCCGACCTCGGCGAGCGCCTCGCGCACCTCGTCCAACTTGAACGGCTTGATTACGGCTTCGATCTTTTTCACGGTGGCCCCCCGGCGCACTACAATCGCGTTCGAGTATAGCAGCGTCCGCGAGCGACGTTGCCTCGCGCCGCGCATTCGCGAACACTCGATTTGCATGAGGGTGCGCACGGGCGCATGTCCCGGTCGGAGCAGCGCGTGAGCGGCGGCGAGCGTCTCGCCGTGCGCGTCGTCGAGGACCTCGCGCAGCTGAGCGCCGGCGAGTGGAACGCGCTCGCCGGCGGCAACCCGTTCCTGCGCCACGAATTCTTCAGCGCGCTGCACGAGACCGGCTGCGCGTCGGCACGCTCCGGCTGGCTGCCGCGATTCGTCACGCTCTGGGACGGGAAGCACCTTCGCGGTGCACTGCCGCTCTACCTCAAGTCCCATTCGTACGGTGAATACGTGTTCGACTGGGCGTGGGCGGACGCCTACGCCCGTCACGGCCTCGAGTACTACCCGAAGTTGCTGGCTGCAGTGCCGTTCTCGCCGGTCACCGGCGCCCGGCTGCTCGCGCGCGATCCCACGGTGCGCGCGCAGCTCGTCGCCACCGCGCTCGAGCTCGCGCGCGGCGCCTCGTCGCTACACGTGCTCTTCCCGCTCGAGGGGGAGGCGCGCGAGCTCGAGGCCGCGGGCATGATGCTGCGCCGGGGCGTGCAGTTCCACTGGACGAACGCGGGCTACGCGAGCTTCGACGCTTTCCTCGCCGCGCTCACCCACGACAAGCGGAAGAAGATCCGGCAGGAGCGGCGTCGCGTGGCCGAAGCCGGCGTCACGTTCCGGCGCAAGGTGGGCGCCGAGATCACGCGCGAGGACTGGCGTTTCTTCACGCGCTGCTACAACCTCACCTACCGCGCGCACATGTCCTCGCCCTACCTCAACTTAGCGTTCTTCACGCGGCTCGGCGAGACCCTGCCGGAGCACGTGCTGCTGGTGCTCGCTGAGCGCGACGGGCGGCCGATCGCGAGCGCGCTTAACGTGTTCACCGCGGATGCGCTTTATGGCAGGTACTGGGGTGCGATCGACCACGTGCCCTGCCTGCACTTCGAGACCTGCTACTACCAGGCGCTCGAGTTCTGCATCGAGCGCGGGATCCGCGCGTTCGAAGGCGGCGCGCAGGGCGAGCACAAGCTCGCACGGGGATTCCTGCCGGAGGCGACGTGGTCGGCGCACTGGCTCGCCCACCCGCGGTTCGCCGACGCGGTGGAGCGGTTTCTCGCGCGCGAGGCGCAGGGCGTGGCGCGCTACGCCGACGAGCTAGCCGAGCACAGCCCGTTCCGGCGGCCGGATCCGGCCCAGGGCGAATAGCGCGCGCCCGAGCGCGCAGCGCCGCTCGTGCCTATCGGCCAACCGGAGGCTGGACCTGGCGGGCGGGGCTGCTGGCCGCAGCCTCGCGCTCGGCGCGGCTCCTGTCGACGCGCTCCTCGGCGGCCCGTTGCGCCTCCTGCCGCGTCCGCTCGCGCTCTTCGGCCCGGTAGGTGCTGTCCGCGGCCGTGGACGACGGCCCGCGCTGACGGCTGTCGGGCGCCGGGGGGTAGACGACGGTGCCGTCCGGTCGCCGGACGGGCACCGCTTCCGGCGCGTTCGGCGTGATCCCGGCCGCATTGGGATGGACGACCGAGCCGTCCGGGCGCATCGCGGGGACCGCCTCCACCGACTGCTGGGTGCCCACCGTGGAGGGATAGATGATGGTGCCGTCGGGGCGCTTCACCGGCACCTCCTCCGGAATCGTCTGGGCGACGGCGGCCGACGCCGCGAACGCGGCGACGAGCGCCACCCGGGAGATCGTGTTTGTCATCGATGGTCCTTTCATCGGCTGCCCGCCCTCAGAATGCCGGCTTCCTCTTCGCTTTCTTGTAGGCGGCCACGCCGGCGAGGATTTCCCGCTTCGCATCCTCCGGTCCCGCCCAACCCTGCACTTTGACCCACTTCCCCCGCTCGAGATCCTTGTAGTGCTCGAAGAAGTGCGCGATCTGCGCCAGCGTGATCTCGGGCAGGTCGCGCGCCGACTGCACGCTGCGATACAGCGGCGAGAGCCGGTCGATCGGCACCGCGAGCACCTTGGTATCGTCGCCCGCCTCGTCCTGCATCTTCAGCATCCCGATCGGCCGGGCGCGCACGACCGCGCCGGGGACGATCGGCAGCGGGCTCACCACGAGCACGTCGACCGGGTCCCCGTCCCCCGACAGCGTACGCGGGATGTAGCCGTAGTTGCACGGGTAGTGCATCGCCGTCGCCAGGAACCGATCGACGAACATCGCGCCGGTCTGCTTGTCGATCTCGTACTTGATCGGCTCGGCGTGCATCGGAATCTCGACGATGACGTTGCAGTCGTCGGGGACGTCGACGCCGGCGCTCACGCGGTCCAGGTTCATGACGCCCGCATTATAGGCACGGAGTTTGACCCCCGCGCGCGGCGGGCCGGATAATCGCCGCTCGCGCGAAACGGGCGAAAACGGAGGAGACCATGCGGCTCAAGAACAAGGCAGTCATCGTGACCGGCGCCGGCTCCGGCTTCGGCGAAGGCATCGCCACCCGGCTCGCGGAGGAAGGCGCGAAGGTGATGGTGAACGACATCCACGTCACCGGCGCCGAGCGCGTCACCGCGGCGATCAGGAAGGCCGGCGGCACGGCCGAGTTCATCCAGGCGGACGTCGCAGTCAGCGCCGACTGGGCCGCGATGACGAAGGCGACGCTCGCGGCGTTCGGCCGGATCGACGTGGTCGTGAACAACGCCGGGTGGACTCACCGGAACAAGCCGCTGCTCGAAGTCACCGAGGAGGAGTTCGAGCGCGTCTACGCGATCAACGTGCGCTCGATCTTCCTGTCGGCGAAGCACGTCGTGCCGGTGTTCCGCAAGCAAGGCGGCGGCGTGTTCGTGAACATCGCGTCGACCGCGGGCGTGCGGCCGCGGCCCGGGCTCACGGTCTACAACTCGAGCAAGGGCGCGGTGATCACGATGAGCCGCTCGATGGCGGGCGAGCTCGGGCCCGAGAAGATCCGGGTGAACGTGGTGAACCCGGTGTTCAGCCCGTTCACCGGCCTCTCTGCCGATTTCGTCGGCGGGAAGCTCACGCCGGAGATCGAAGCGAAGTTCGTGGCGACGATCCCGCTCGGGCGCCCGTCGACCCCGCTCGACATCGCGAACGCGGTGCTCTACCTCGCCTCGGACGAGGCGGCATTCATCAGCGGGGTCTGTCTGGAGGTCGACGGCGCACGGTGCGTATGAGTCACCGGGCCACCCGGGCGGATCAGCCTGGCTTACGCACGAAGCCGCCGAGCAGCGCAGCCACCTGACGTTCGCGCTTCTGCGGCGCGGACGGCCTCGCGGGTGCGGCTGCAGGCGCCGTCGCCGCGCCGGGCTCGTACGGCTTCGTGAAGATGGGGTCGGAGCCATGCGCCGGCTTCGCGCCGACGGGCCCGGGCCTCGCCGCGACTGGTGCCGGCTTCGGCGGCTGCTCGCGCCGGCGCGACTGCGTCAAGCGATCGTGATCGGCGCCGCGGCGGTTTTCCCGGCGCGGCGGCTCCATCAGCGGCGCCTCCGAGCGGTGGCCGAACCCGGTCACCACCTCGCGCGGGATCCGGATGCGGATCGTTTTCTCGATCTCGGCGAGCCGCTCCTGCTCTTCCGGGCAGACGAGCGAGATCGCGGTGCCGGCGCTCCCGGCGCGGCCGGTGCGGCCGATGCGATGCACGTAGTCGTCGGGCGAGTTCGGCAGGTCGAAGTTGACGACGTGCGGCAGCTCCTCGATGTCGAGCCCGCGCGCCGCGACGTCGGTCGCGACGAGGACCCCGACCTTGCCCGCCTTGAACTCCTCGAGCGCCTGCATGCGCTCGGCCTGCGACCGGTCGCCGTGGATCGCGGTGGCGTGCACGCCCTCGCGGTTCAGCTGGTACGCGAGGCGGTTCGCGCCGATGCGGGTGGCGACGAAGACGAGCACCTGCTTCATGCCGCGCGACTTGACGAGGTACACGAGCAGCTCGCGCTTGCGCTCGCGCGTCACCGGGTGCACGACGTGCGCGACCAGGTCCGCGGTCGCGTGCTTCGGCGCGACCTGCACGGCGATCGGGTCG
>Ga0335082_10004113_pt1 | contig 15835 bp, 12 predicted proteins | sample Lox_Sample_41_FD_206718 | JGI IMG/M metagenome (GOLD analysis project Ga0335082, IMG submission 206718) | Soil microbial communities from Loxahatchee National Wildlife Refuge, Florida, United States - Lox_Sample_4.1 | ecosystem: Environmental > Terrestrial > Soil > Wetlands | place: USA...
GGGGATGGACCGGGCTCGTCGCGCAGGCCGGCGTGGTGCTCGGGCTCGCCGTGTCGATCGAGCGGGCGTTTCCGAGCTTCGGGCCGTCGTTCCGCGCGCTCGCGATCGCGACCGTCGCGCTCAATCAGCTCATCGGGCCGATCGTCTTCAAGCTCGCGCTCGACTCCACGGGCGAGTCCGCGCGCGCGCCCGAGCCGAGCCGCACCTCGCTTCGGCCGACGCCGGGTTGATCACCGCTTGGCGATCGCGTCGAGCTCGCTCGGCGTGATCGTGCCGTCGGCGTTCGTGTCGATGGCGCCGACGAGGAGCTGCGCGGCGACGTGGGACGGGGCTTCGCGCGTGACGCGCGCGATCGCGTCGGCGACCTCCGGCTCGGTGAGGACGCCGTCGTGGTTTTCGTCGATCGCGTCGAAGCCGCCGAGCTTGCGCCACAGCTCGACCGCGAACGCGTCGACGAGGACGTGCTTCACGTCGCGGCCGCTGGTCGGCGGCGGTACGCGCTCGGGGTGCGCGTGCGCGAAACGCACGAGGGGCTCGATGTGGTCCATGCCGTCGAGGAGGTTTCGCACGACGGCGACGCGGTACTCGCGCGCGTCGTCGAGCGCCGCGAGATCGAGGCGGTCGTCGGTCTGGAGGTAGGCGCCGGACTCGACGGGCGCGAGCGCGCGCGACGCCGCGACCGCCTCGCGAACGACGCGCCCCGGCATGCGCACGACGACGATCTCGTTGGCGAATGGGATCTCGGTCTCGAGATCGCCGAACGTGAAGCGCTCGTGGTACTCGCGCGCGCCCCGGATGCCGCCGCCGTTGAAGAGGCACACGTCGGCGCCGAGCGCGTCGCGGATGCGCGAGCAGAGGAGCGCGCCGAGCGAGGTCTGCTGCCTTCGCGCGCCGACGGACGAGAGCGTCTCGCCGGGCGCGAGCACGACCAGGCACGCCGTCTGGATCTCCTGGACCTTGCGCATGTGCGCGTCGACGCGCTCGCGGAGCTCGGCGTCCTCGGGGAATCCTTCGACCGGGACGAGGCGTGCCGTCGCGCGCGCGGCGCCGTCGAGCGCGATCTCCGTGATCACGGCCGCGACCGCGTCCGAGCCGGCCTTCACGATCCACGTCTCGCCGACGCGCTCGAGGAAGGGCGTGTGCTCGTGGCCGCCGATGATCGCCGGAAAGCGCGACGTCTTCGCGAGCGCGCGATCGTCCGCGATCGGCTGGTGGGTGATGGCGACGACGCACGCGCAGCCCTCGCGCTCGAGCTCGTCCGTCGCGCGGAGCGCCGCCGCGTTCGCGTCCTCGACCTCGGCGCCGCCGAACGGGGCGTCCCGGTACAGCGGGCGATCGACCGTGACCACGCCGACCAGGCCAACGCGAGATTTACCGCCGGCGGACTGAACGTCGATGACGTCGGTCGGCTTCGTCCGCGGGTCGAAGCGCACGTTCGTCGCGAGCCACGTCCCGTGGAACTCCTCGATGCGGCGGTGGAGCTCGGCGATCGCGATGTCGTCCTCGTGATTTCCGAAGGTGACGTGCGTCACGCCGACGTCGTTCAGGCAATCGACCATCCCGCGCCCCGCGTCGAGGCTCGAGAGGAGGCTCGGCGCGACGAAATCGCCCGCGAGGACGACGAGGGTCGCGTCGACCGGCTCGTTTTCCACGAAGTGACGGACGAGGCTCTTGAGCCGCGGGAGGTGCTCGAGCGTGTAGACGTCGTTCACCGAGACGATGCGAAGCGTCGGCACGAGATTGCCGAGTATGCTACTCGATCGATTCGATGGCAGCGCGTCCGCCGACCAACAAGTGGCTCGTCGCTCTCTCGGTGACCTTCGGCACGTTGATGGGGACGATCGACTCGTCGATCATCAACGTCGCGATTCCTCACCTCCGCGGCTCGCTCGGCGCGACCGTCGAGGAGATCACCTGGGTCTCGACCGGCTTCATCATCGCGAACGTGATCGTGATGCCGCTCACGGCGTTCTTCGGCCGGTTCTTCGGGCAGAAGCGCGTCTACATGATCTGCCTCGGCATCTTCGTGCTCGGCTCGGCGATGTGCGGGCTCGCGCGGTCGCTCCCGGTGCTCGTCATCTGCCGAATGTTCCAGGGCATAGGCGCCGGCGCGCTGCAACCCACAGAGCAAGCGATCTTGCGCCAGACGTTCCCGCCCAAGGAACAGGGCATGGCCATGGCGCTCTTCGGCGTCGCGGTCGTCATCGGCCCCGCGTTCGGCCCGACGCTCGGCGGCTACATCGTCGACAACTACACGTGGCCCTGGATTTTCTACATCAACCTGCCCATCGGCGTGCTCGCGCTCTTCATGGTCGGCACCTTCGTGCACGAGGCGGACGACATTCGCGCCGCGAACCAGGAGATGGCGGAGAAGCAGAGAAAGCACATGGACTGGGCGGGCATCGCGCTGCTCACGCTCGGCGTCGCCACGCTCCAGTACGTGCTCGAAGAAGGGCAGCGCGACGACTGGTTCGAGTCGGGCCTCATCACGACGCTCACCGCGGTCTCGATCGTGTCGCTCGTGGCGTTCGTCATCCGCGAGCTCACGGCGACCGTCCCGGTCGTGAACATCTCGCTCTTCAAGGACAAGGTCTTCACGTCGGGCACGCTCATCGGCGCGGTGATGTTCGCGATGCTCTTCTCGCTGACGTTCCTCTTGCCGGTGTTCATGGAGGAGATGCTCGGCTTCACGGCGGTGCAGTCGGGCATCGCGCTGATGCCGCGCGCGCTCACGATGATGGTCGCCATGCCCATCGTGGGGCGCATCTACAACACCGTATCGCCGCGCGTCACGGTCGGGTTCGGCGTCGTCCTCTTTTCCATCACCGCGTACATGATGAGCCACTACACGCTCATGACGTCGCAGAGCGACATCATCGGCGTCCTCATCCTCCAGGGCGTGGCGTTCGCGTGCCTCTTCATCCCGCTCACGACGGTGGCGCTCTCGGACATCCCGCGCCACAAGATGGCCGACGCGACCGGGCTCAACTCGCTGCTTCGCCAGATCGGCGGGTCGGTGGGCCTCGCGATCTTCGCGACGATGATCCCGCGCTACACCGTGCGCGCGATGAGCTCGGTCGGCGCGCACCTCACGCCGGGCCGCCCCGAGGTCGCGCAGCGTCTCACGGGCATCACCCATCTCTTCCAGTCGCGCGGCTACGGCGTGAACGAGGCGACCGCCGCCGCGGAGCGCGCGCTCGGCGGGCTCGTGGCGCAGCAGGCGTCGGTCCTCGTGTTCGAGAAGCTCTTCCTCGTCGCGGGCATCGCGTTCCTCGGCGTGCTCCCGCTGCTCGTCTTCTTGAAGTCGCCCGAGCACGGGCAGACGGACAAACCGAAGGTCGAAGTCCACATCGAAGCGTGACGTGGAGCTCGCGCGCGCGCTCCGCCATCGGAACTATCGACTCTTCTTCGTCGGTCAAGGCACGTCGCTCGTCGGCACGTGGATCACGCGCGTCGCGACGAGCTGGCTCGTCTACCGGCTGACGGGCTCCGCGCTGCTGCTCGGCGTCGTCGGGTTCGCCGGGCAGATCCCGACGTTCCTGCTCGCGCCGTTCGCGGGCGTGCTCGTCGACCGCTGGAGCCGGCACCGCGTGCTCGTCGTCGCGCAGGTGCTCTCGATGATCCAGTCGGCGCTCCTCGCGGGGTTCGCGCTCGCGAAGACGATCACGGTGTGGCACGTCGCCGTGCTCGTCGCGTTCCAGGGGCTCGTGAACGCGTTCGACACGCCCGCGCGGCAGGCGTTCGTCGTCGAGATGGTCGAAAATCGCGGGGACCTGCCGAACGCCATCGCGCTGAACTCGTCGATGGTGAACGCGGCGCGCCTCGTCGGGCCCGCGATCGCCGGCGTGCTCATCGCGGCGTTCGGCGAGGGCTGGTGCTTCGCGATCGACGCGGTGAGCTACGTCGCGGTGATCGCGTCGCTCCTCATGATGCGCGTCGCGCCGAAGCCGCGCCGCCCGCGCGCGCACGTGCTCCGCGAGCTTGCCGACGGGATGCGCTACGCCGCGGCGCACGTCGACATCCGCGCGGCGCTCCTCTTGCTCGCGTTCGTGAGCCTCGTCGGCATGCCGTACACGGTGCTCCTGCCGATCTTCGCGAGCCACGTGATGCACGGCGGCCCGCACACGCTCGGCGCGCTGACGGGAGCTTCCGGCCTCGGCGCGATCGCGGGCGCGCTGTGGCTCGCGTCGCGCAAGGACGTCGTCGGCATCGCGCGCGTGATGATGCTCGGCGGCGCGTCGTTCGGGCTCGGGCTCGTGGCGTTCGGCGTGTCGCATTGGCTGTGGCTGTCGATACCGCTGCTCGTGATCGTGGGCGGCGGCATGATGATCACGATGGCCGCGAGCAACACGCTCATCCAGACGCGCGTCGACGAGGACAAGCGCGGTCGCGTGATGAGCTTCTACACGATGGCGTTCTTCGGCATGACGCCGTTCGGGAGCCTCGCGGGCGGCGTGCTCGCCGATCGCTTCGGCGCGCAGGCGACGGTCGTCGTGGGAGGCCTCGCGACGCTCGTCGCCGTGTCCTTCTTCGCGTTCGCGCGTGGCACATCCGATGCTTCGGATGACCTGACGCGCGATGACCCGAGCAGCACGAACGAGCACGATTCGACAAATTGATCCCAACGCATCGCTGCGCCACGGGGCGCGCGCCGGGATCGCGGCGATCGCCCTCGCGCTCGCGGGATGCCCGCACGCGCGTGGCGGCGAGGCGAGCGCGCAACCGGCCGCCGCGCTCCCGGCGAGCCGCCCCATCGCCTCGACCGTGTACGACGGCGCGCTCGGTGCGGGCTGGGAGGACTCCGGCTGGTCGCCGCGCACGATCGGCCACGGCCCCGCGAGCATCGACTTCGCCGACGGCGGCGGATGGATGCTGGCGAACCCGTCGCTGCGCGGCCGCTTCGGCGGGCTCGAGCTCCGCGTGAAGGCGCCGGTCGGCGAGGCGGAGTTCCTCGAGGTGCGGCTCGACTCGCGCGACAAGACGATCTTCCCGCGCGTGATGGTGCGCGCGGACCAGAAGGCGGACCTCGGCGACGGTTGGGAAGAAGTGTTCGTGCCCATCGACGAGCTCGACCCGAGCGGCTCGCCGTTCGATCGCATCGTCTTGCGCGCGTTCCGCGACGTGCCGCACGCGCGCGTCCTCATCGACAAGATCGAGCTCGTCGCCGCGGGCGCCGACGGCGGGGTCCCGCCTCCATCGCGCGTGCCGGTCGCGAGCGCGCAGCTCCGCGTCGAGTGTCGCGCGCGCGCCAAAGCGATCAGCCCGCTGATCTACGGCGTCGCCTGGGCCGAGCGCGACGAAGCGCCGCCCGCGGTGCACGCGACGACGCGCCGCTGGGGCGGAAACCCGGCGTCCACCTACAACTGGCAGCTCGGCAACGCCTGGAACACGGGCAACGACTGGTTCTTCGAGAACGTCGCGGTCAAACCCGTCTCGACGTTCCTCACGGAGAACGAGCGCATGGGCATGACGACCGCGCTCACGGTGCCGATCATGGGGTGGGTCGCGAAGGACACGACGTCCTCGTCGTTCCCCGTGAGCGTCTACGGCGCCCAGCAATACACCGACGGCTACCGAAAGGACGCGGGCAACGGCGTGAAGCCGAACGGGCGCCCGATCGTCGACTCGCAGCCGGAGCGGACCTTCGTGCGCATCGACCCCGACTTCGACGCGCGCTGGCTCGAGTCGCTCCGGAACGGCGGACACAAAATCGGGGTCGTCATCCTCGACAACGAGCCGGGCATCTGGAACGAGACGCACCGCGACGCCCACCCGGAGCCGACGACCTACGACGAGCTCCTCCAGAAGAGCATCGCCTTCGCGAGCGCCGTCCGGCGCGCCGCGCCCGACGCGAAGATCGCGGGACCTGCCGAGTGGGGCTGGACCGGATACATGTATTCTGCAAAGGACAAGGCGATGGGCTTCGGGCTCGCGCCCGACCGCCGCGCGCACGGCGACGTGCCGATGGTCGCGTGGTGGCTCGCCAAGATGAAGGCGGAGTCCGACCGCAGCGGCAAGCGCCTGCTCGATCTGTTCGACCTCCACTTCTATCCGCAGGCGCCGAACGTGTACGGTGACGCGGCGGACCCGAAGACCGCGGCGCTCCGCATCCGCCAGACGCGCGGCCTCTGGGACGAGAGCTACGTCGACGAGTCGTGGATCAAGCAGCCCATCGCGCTCCTGCCGCGGATGCGCAGGTGGATCGACGCGAGCTACCCGGGGCTCGGGATCATGCTCGGCGAGTGGAGCTTCGGCGGCGAGAAGCACATGAGCGGCGGGCTCGCGACGGCCGAGGCGCTCGGACGCTTCGGGCAGTACGGCGTGACTGCTGCGTACTACTGGACGGTGCCGCCGGCGGGCTCGCCGGCCGCGAACGCGTTCCTCGCGTACCGCGACTTCGACGGCAAGGGCGGGCACTTCGAGGACTTCTCGCTCCCGACGCGCGCGTCGCTCGACACGTCGCTCTTCGCGTCGCGGGACCGCGAGGGACAGCACGTCGTGATGGTGGCGCTCAACTTCTCGCCCGACGCCGCCATCGCGGCCACGATCGACGCGAGCACGTGCGGCGCGTCGTCGAGCGTCGTCGCGCGGACGTACGACGGCGCGGGCGACTACGTCGTGGTCCCGGCGCGCGCCGTCAACGGGCGCATCGAGCTCGTCTTGCCGGCGTACTCGATCACCGTGATCGACGAGCGGCTCGCGGCGCCCATCGGGGTGGGCGTCGAGTAGACCATGCTCGCCGCGCTCGCGATGGCCAGCGGCCTCTTCACGACGCTCTTCCTCGGTGCCAGCGCCGAGACGCGCCTCCGCGAGGCGCCGGGCGGGACGCCGGGGAGCGTCGCGTTCGCCGTGGACCTCGCGGCGCTGCCGTACTTTCGATTCGAGACGCGCTCGAAGCACTTCGACTTCAAGCTCGACTACGCCGCCGAGATCACGCAGCCGGACCTCGAGTACGGCATCCACGAGGGGCCGCAGGCGTTCCAGCTGGCGGATCTCTCGGTCTGGTACGCCGCGCGCGACTGGGTGTTCGGCGCGACGCAGGGCGGCGGCGTCGGCACGATGAACTTCTCGTACCTCACGCCGTACGAGATCGCGCCGCAAGGGCAGTCCGGCCCGCCGCCCGTCCAGCTCGTGCCGTGCACCGACCTCGCGCACTGCGCATCGGAGATCGTGACGCTCGGGTCGTCGTACTCGTCGCTCAGCGCGCGCTACAAGCACGACCGCAACACCGTGGCGCTCACGCCGAGCTATTCGGTGAGCGGCGGGCTCGACGAGGCGTCGAAGGTGCTTCTCCCGATCGTGTCGGTGCCGCGCATCGACTTCGTGTTCGAGCACGTGCTCGGGCGACGCGACGCGATCTCGACCCTCGCCTACGCGAGCGCCGCGGACTCGACGGCGCGCGCGTGCAACCCCGCGACCGGCGGGCCGCCGCTCGACCTCACGAACCCGAACCCGCCGACGTGCGCGCCGCGCGCGCAGTGGGGCGGCGCGCGCGAGACGTGGACGCATCGCATCACGCGGCGCCTCTCGCTCGAGCTCACCGGCGGCGCGGCCGTCGCGCGAAACGAGATCGACCCGTCGCAGCCGTACAGCGTGCTGCCGTACCCGGTCGTCGGCGCGCTCGTCGGCTACGCGCTCCAGAACACCGACCCCGATCGTCCCGCGATGCACCCGCTGCTGAGCGATCCGCCGAAGCCGGCGGTCTACGCGTACGGGCGCGTCGAGCCGATGATCGACACGCACTGGGGCATCGTCGACCCGCGCCTCGAGATCGGCGCCGCCATCTTGAAGCCGCTGGACGAGGAGAACACGCTCACCGGGCACGTCGCGTTCGTGCGCAGCCTCCCTCCGACCGTGCTCGACGCGACGTACGTCGAGGGCGAAGTCGGCGCGCTCCACAAGCTCGATCGGTATCGCTTCGAGGCCGGCGGGGGCCTTCGCGGCGCGTACCAGGACGACCCGTTCACCGGGCGCTTCTACGTGCTCGGCGCGTATCTCACGTTCGTGTGGCACGAGCCGAGGATCGTCTTCTGATGGCGCGCCGGCTCATGATGCTCCTCTTGTGGCTCGCGCTGACCGAAGAGGTCGAGGGCGAGATTTTCTCGGGCAAGTGGTCGACGCCGCTGACGACGCTCGGGACGGCGATCTTCAAGCCGCTCCCGGTCCTCAAGATGCCGCTGTGGGACATGGCCGTCCTCGCGACGCTGGTCGTCGCGCTCGGCGCGAAGGCCGCGAGCGCCGACGTCGTCCGGCCCGTCCGCAAATCGATGAAGGTCGCGCTCCTCTCCATCGGAGCGATGTGGGCGTTCGGCGTCGTGCGCGGCGGGAGCATTCGCCAGACGATGTGGCAGCTCCACCCGTTCGTCATCGCCATCGTGTTCGCGTACCTCGTCATCGCGACGTGCCGGACGGCGTCGCACCTGCGCACGCTCGGCAAGGTCGTGCTCTCGGCGGCGCTCTATCGCGCGGGCGTGCTCTTCGTCTTCTACTACTCGATCGGCCGCGACTTCCGGCCGCCGCTCGAGGTGATGACGACGCACGCCGACACGGTGCTCTTCGTCACGGGCATGCTGCTCGTGCTCGTCGACGCGCTCGAGCGGCGGACGCTCGGCGCGGCCCTGCGCGCGCTGATCGTGTGCATCCCGCTCGCGCTCGCGATCAAGCTGAACAACCGCCGCCTCGCGTGGCTGAGCCTCGGCGCGGGCGGCGCGCTCGCGTACTTCGTCCTGCCGCGCTCGCGCTTCAAGCGGCGCGTCAACTGGGCGCTCGTCGCCGCCATCCCGCTCTTCGTCGCGTACGTCGCGGTCGGTTGGGGCCAGCGCGACGGCATCTTCCGGCCCGTGGGCGCGATCTCGACGATGTTCGGCACCCACGCCGACACCTCGAGCGAGATGCGCGACATCGAGAACTACAACTTGGTCCAGACGCTCCGCTCGGATCCCGTGCTCGGTACGGGGTGGGGCCACGAGTACCGCGAAGTGTCGGTCGCGATCAGCATCGAGAAGATCTTTCCGCAGTACCGCTACATCCCGCACAACAGCGTGCTCGGCTTGCTCGCGTTCTCCGGGCTCGTGGGGTTCGCGCTCACGTGGCAGCTCTTCATCGTGGCCGCTTTCTTCCACGCGGTCTCGGTCGGCGCCGCGCGCGCGCCGCCGCTCCGCGTCGCGGCCGTGGTCGGTCTCACGACGATCGTGACGTTCGTCCTCCAGATGTGGGGCGACATGGGGTGGAACACGCTCCCGGCCGACGTGCTCATGGCGACGAGCGTCGGCGTCGCGGCGCGCCTCCCTATCCTCGCGGGCGCCTGGCCGGACCGCGAGGCGACGGCGGCCGTGCCGTCTATACTCGGCGCGTGACCTCCGCCGGCGACTCGCGTCTCAAAGGCGCCGCCATCCGCGAGTTTCTCCTCTGGTACGAGCGCAAGCACGGCGCGCGCGCGCTCGCGGACCTCGTCGTCGGTCTCGAGGCGCCGCTCGCCGGGCTCGTGCGGACCGACGCGCCCGCGCTCGGCATACTCGCGTCGGCGTGGTACCCGTCGGCGCTCGTGCATCGCATCCTCGACCGTGTGTGCGAGAACCGAAGCGACGAAGGGCGCGGGATGGCGCGCGACGCGAACGCCGAGGTGGTGCCGCGGATGATCCGCGGCGTCTACGCGATGCTCTTTCGCGCCGTGGGCTCGCCGACGCTCTACGCGCTCAACGTGGACCGGCAGTGGCATCGCCTGCACTCGACGGGCAGGCGCGAGGTCCGCGTCACGAGCAAGGCCGAGTGCTTCTCGACGGTGAGCGACTGGACCGGGCATCACCCGATGCTGTGCTGGGTGACGATTTACACGATGGTGTACGTGTTCCACGCGATGGGCTACGGCCACGTGGTGCCGGAGCGCGTCGAGTGCGTCTCGCACGGCGGGACGCGTTGCGCGACGGTGCTCCGATATTGGTGAGTCAAAGGTGCGGCGCGACGTAGAGCGTCGCGAACACCCACACGACGCAGTACACGGCGAACGCCGTCACCGCCTTGCGGAGACCCCGCTTCTTCCGGCGCTCGCGCGCGTAGAAGAGCGGGAGGCCGACCGTCGCGAGCAGGATGCTGAAGACGATCGCCTTGCCCACGGCTCACTCCACCACGACCACGTCGCCGCGCCGGAGGTTGAAGCGAACCGCGGCCGGGTCGGAGCCCTCGAGCCCGTCGAACGTGAAGCGGATGCGGAGCGGCTTGTCGGCGCGGCGCACGACGAAGATGCGATCGCGGTTCGCGTAGTCGGTCAAGCCGCCCGCGCCGGCGAGCGCCTCCGACACGCTCGCGTTCGGGTCGAGCTTCACCACGCCCGGGTGCGCGACCTCGCCGAGCACGCTCACGAGGACCGGCGCGACCTCTTCGACGTTGACCGTGACGCTCGGCGCGACGAGGTACTGCTTGAAGCGCGCCTCGAGCTCCTCGCGGAGCGACGACGGCGTCTTGCCGCGGACCTCGACGTCGCCGAGAAGCGGCAGCGCGACGCGGCCGTCGCTGCGAACGCGCGCGCGCGTGCTCATCGAGTCTTGGTTGATGACGCGCACGCTGATCGTGTCGCCGGTCGCGATGAGGTAGCCCTGGGTCGAGTGCGCGGCGGGGAGGTCCTTCGCCCACACGTACGTTCCGGCGCCGGTGCAAGCGGGCGTGAAGGCGAGGGCGATCAAGAACGCGAGGTCACGAGTGCTCATGGTTTCCTCTGGGCTGTTTTCGAATCGAACGAACGAGCGCCACGAGCTCTCGCACGCGGAGCGCGCGCGAGCCGATGACGAGCGCCCCGTAGAGGAGCGCGTCGAGCGCGAGACGCAGCGGGCCGAGGTCGGGACAGGCGAGGTGAAAGACGATCGTCACCGCGCAGGCGCCGAACGACTTGAGCGCGGCCTGCACGTTGCGCGTGTCGAGCATCTCGCGGCGGAGAAGCCAGACGTACGTCGCGGCGACCGCGGCTTCCGTCGCGACCGACACCGTCGCGGCGCCCACGCCCGCCCCGCCCTCGCCGAGCCACCGCCACGACGGCCGCACCACCGCGACGTTGAGCGCCGCGTTCACGACGAACGACGCCACCGTCACCGCGGTCACCGTCCACGAGCGCTCCTCGAGGATGAGCGCCGTCGCGCCGAGGATCGCGACGTACGCGAAGACGAAGATCGGCATGAGCGCGCGCATCGCGCCGACGGCCGGGAGAAAGCGCGCGCCGAAGACGACGCGCACGATCTCGCTCGCGCCGAGCCCGAGGAGCATCGCGGTCGGGATGGCGAGCGCGAGCGTCCACTCGAGCGAGCGGCGCAGCATCGCGGTGAACGCCGGCCGGTCGCGCACCGTGCGCGCGAGCTCCGGCGTCAGCACCCAGCCGAGGAGCGGCGACGCGAGCATCGCGACGCTCGATACGTTCGTCGCCGCGCCGTAGTATCCGAGCTCGCGATCGGTCACGAGCAGGCCCATGATCGCGACGCCGATCTTGGCGTAGAGCACGATCGCGACCTGGTTGATCCAGAACGGGGAGCTGCGGCGAAAAACCGCGAACGTCTCGCGCAGGTCGAAGCGGACGCGCACGCCCGAAGCGTCGCGGGCGAGGCGATAGAGCACGACGAGCCGAGACGCCTCGCTGACGGCGGCGGCCGCCGCGAGCACCCACAAGCTCGCCTTGAGCGCGAGCGCCAAGGCGATTCCCGCGGCCCACACGAGCTTGCTCGCGATGTTGAGCGCCGAAAGCCGACCGACCTGCCGCGCCGCGTAGAGGAGCGTGGCGCACGTGTTCGCCAGGAGAATGCACAGCTGTGCCAGCCCAAAAGCAAGCGCAGTGCCGACGACGGCGGCGGAGTAGCCGGCGCGTCTCGCCACGATCGCGAGCGCGGCGAGCACGAACACGCTGCCGACGACGCGCGCGAGCTGGGTGCCGCCGAAGAAGTCGGAGGCGTGCTCGGGGCGCCGCGGGATCTCTTTCTGGACGTAGACGTCCACGCCGAAGCCGAGGAACGCGAACCCGTTCATCGCGAGCGCTTCGGCGAAGCTGTATTGGCCGAAGAGCGCCGGGCCGAGCGAGCGCGGCAGGACCAGGCGCACGAGGAGCGCCAGGCTCCACGTCGCGACGAGCGAGGCCGCGACGATGGCCATGTTGCGAACGGCGACGAGTCCGCCGCGCGACGTGGGGGTTTCAGCGTACGTGCTCGTGCTCACGGAGCATCCATCCGCTTCCCGCGGTGAAGCCGATGTGCGGGTAGTACGCGACCGCCTGCGGCGCGGCGAAGAGGACGACGGCCGCGCGCCCGCCGATCCGCTTCGTGCGCCTCACGAGCTCCCGGCCGATGCCGCGACGCTGGTAGCGCTCGTCGACGGCGAGGTCCGAGAGGTACGTGCAGTAGGCGAAGTCGCTCAGGCTGCGCGCGATGCCCACGAGGCGAGGCCCGTCCCACGCCGAGACGACGATGTTCGAGCGGCGGAGCATCTCGCGCATCCGCGCGCGGTCGTCGACCGGGCGGCGGGAGCCGAGCGAGCACGCGCGGTAGAGCGCGATCACCGCGTCGACGTCGAGGTCCTTGGCGGTCTTGTAGCGGATCATCGTCGCTCCCGCGCGAAGCGCTCGACGAAGCCCGCGACGCGCTCGATCGCTTCGCGGCGCGCGGCGACCGGCGAAAAGACGTGGTCGCCGCGCTCGACGACGACGAGCTCGAGGCCGCGTGACGCGAGCCAGCCCATCGCGCCGCCGAGGCGCGACTCGATCTCGTCGAGCATCGGCTCCTCGTCGTGGAACAAGAGGAGGACGCGCGCGTCGCGCCGCGCGAGCCCAGCGAACTTGCGCGCGAGGTCGCTCATGAGCCACTCGCCGCGTCCGACGCGCGCGGCCGCTCGCTGCGCCAGGCCGCGACCACGCAGCGCGAGGCGGGACGCGATCACGCGCGCGATCGCGCGCGCCTGCACGTCGCCGCGGAGCGCGCGCCGCCACGTGTCGAGCTCGAACGCCCGCCTCCGGTAGTAGCGCATCGAGCGGAACGAGTCCGGGCGCCGGTTCGGGATGCGCTCCACCTTCCGGCCCGGCGTCCACTCGAACACCGGCGGGTTCATGAGGACGGCGGCCGCGACGCGCTCGTCGGCGAGCGCGGTCTTGAACGAGAGGTACGCGCCGGAGCAGAGCCCGACGGCGACGATGCGCCGATAACCGCGCGCGACGAGCGCGTCGATGGCCGCGCGCACGTCGTCGACGGAGTGATCGGCGTAGAGCTCGTTTTCGCCGGCGCCGTCGTGCGGTGGGCTGTCGCCGATGCCGGCGAGATCCGCGCGGAGGACCCCGTGCCCCGCGCGCGCGATGCGGCGCGCGAGCGCGACGCCGAGACGACCCGGGCCGACGCGCGAGTTCGCGCCGGTGTTCGACACGACGACGCCGACGTCGTCTCGCCGGCCGCGAGGCTCGGTGAGGATGCCGAAGAGTCGGTCCGCCGGTCCGTAACGGAGGGTGGACTCCGCGAGGTCGTCGAGCTCGGTCGTCGGGGCGCGCGAGATTCGACGCCCGCGCGCTTCGGCGGGGCGCGCCGGGAGGCCTTCGAGCCACGTCGTCACCGCGCTCCACATGGCGTCGGGCACCTCCGCGACGTACGGATCGTCGGCCGCGAGGAGCGCGTAGCCGGACGCTCGCACGACGTCGACGCCTCCGCCGAGCGCGCGCCAGCGCTCCGCGATGCGCGCCTCCGCGCCGGCGATGTCGTCGCGTGGAACGAGGAGCGTACGGCGCGCGGGCGGCGCGCGCAGAGCACGCAAGTCGATGCGCCCGAGGTCCGCGACGGTCTCACGCGCGAAGACGAAACCGATCGCCTCTTCGTCGCCGTCCTTCGCGTCGCTCGCGCTCCCGCGGGCGCTCTGCATCGCGCGGAGCTCGCGCAGGAACGCGCTCCCGGTCGCGAGCGGCGCGACCAGCGCGACGGCGTCCACGTCGCCGCGCCTCGCCGCCGCCGCCGCCGCGAGCGTCGCTCCCCCGCGCCAACCGAACAGCGCGACGCGCCCGCAGCCCTCGTCACGCAAGACGCAGACGGCGTCGTCGATGGTGTCGAGCCACGCTTCGACGCCCGCGGCGGCTCCGTCGGCCGAGTCGCCCGTGCCGTGGTAGTCGAAGCGCAGGACCGCGAAGCCGCGCGCCGCGAGCCGCTCGGCGAGGTGGCGATACGCGCGGTGGGTGCAGAGCATCTCGTGGCCGAGAGAAGGACAGAGCGCGACGCCGATCCCCCGCGGCGTCGAGCGCGGCGCGTGGTACCAACCGAACGCGGCGCGGCCGTCTCGACCGAACCAGAACGGTTCGTCGCCGCCCGCCGTCACCGGGAGCGCGACCTCACCCTGCACGGCACGCTCCGTGCTGGAAACATGGGCTCATGTGGAGGACAGCGCTCCGACTCGCCGAATGCGATCGCGTGGGCCGCGGCACCCGCGTGCACGGCCGCGTGCTCGTGCGAAACGAAGGTCGCGTCGAGGTCGGACGCGACGTCACCATCCACTCGCGCCTGTCGCCCGTGCGCCTCACGACGACCTCGGCGGGCACGATCGTGCTCGGCGATCGCGTCACGATCGAGCCGAACGTGTCGATCTTCTCCGATCGTGAGGTCCGTGTCGAAGACGACGTGGTCATCGGCCCCAACGTGATCATTTGCGACCGCGACGAGCGCGGCATCTCCGGTGAAATACGCATCGAAGCGGGCGCGCGCATCGGCGCCAACGCTCGCATCGGGTCCCCTTGTCGAATCGCACGCGGCACGGTCGTCGCTCCTGGTGATCGTTTTCCATCGGACGAGGTTGCACGAAGCGTGCGAGCGGACGGCGCGCGTCCGGCGAACGAGGCGAAGACGCGCATGCGCGCGCTCCTCGCGGCGGACTTCACCGCCGACGCGCTCGCCGCGAAGCTCGCCGAGCCCGACTTCGACGGCCTCGCGATCGACGCCGAGATCGCGCCGTTCGACCGCGTCGTCCCGACGTTGCTCGAGCTCGGCGCGCGCGCTCCGAAGCCGGACGTCGTCGTCGCGTGGACGCGCCCCGAGGCCGTCTCGCCGGCGTTCCGCGCGCTGCTCGACGGCGACCACGCCGACGCCGACCGTGTCCTCGCGGACGTGGACGCCTTCGCGTCCGCCGTCGTCGGCAACGCCGACGGAGCGCGCGTCGTGCTCACGCCGAGCTGGGTCCTCCCGCCTTGGCACCGCGGCGTCGGGCCGATCGAGCTCCGCAACGGTCCGACCGCGATGCTCCACCGCATGAACCAGCGACTCGTCGAAGCGCTCGCGCCCGCCGGAAACGCCTACGTCCTCGACGCTCACCGCTGGCTCGCCGCGGCGCGCGACGGCGGCGCCGATCCGAAGCTGTGGCACGCCGGAAAGATCGCGTTCAGCGACGACGTGCTCGCGGAGGCGTCCCTCGACGTTCGCTCCGCGCTGCGCGGCGTGATGGGCTCGTCGCGCAAGCTCCTCGTCGTCGACCTGGACGACACGCTCTGGGGCGGCGCCGTCGGCGACGTCGGCTGGGAGAACTTGCGGCTCGGCGGGCACGACGCGCACGGCGAAGCGTTCGTCGAGCTGCAGCGCCGCCTCGTCGCGCTCACCAAGCGCGGCGTCGCGCTCGCGGTCGTCAGCAAGAACGACGAAGCCGTCGCCCTCGAGGCGATGCGGCGCCACCCGGAGATGCTCCTGCGCCCGGAGCTGCTCGCCGCGTATCGCATCGACTGGAACGACAAGGCGCGCAACGTGGAGGCGATCGCCCGCGAGCTCAACCTCGGGCTCCAATCGGTCGTCTTCGTGGACGACAACACCGTCGAGCGCGCGCGCGTGCGCGAGGCGCTCCCCGAGGTGTACGT
>Ga0335082_10004114_pt1 | contig 15832 bp, 15 predicted proteins | sample Lox_Sample_41_FD_206718 | JGI IMG/M metagenome (GOLD analysis project Ga0335082, IMG submission 206718) | Soil microbial communities from Loxahatchee National Wildlife Refuge, Florida, United States - Lox_Sample_4.1 | ecosystem: Environmental > Terrestrial > Soil > Wetlands | place: USA...
CGAGCCGGTCGTGTAGGCGATCATGACGACATCGGCCGGCGTCTGCGCGAGCTCGCCGTCGCGTCGGTGGCGCGCGATGAGCTCCTCATAGTCCGTGTCGAGCCCATGACTTCCGCCGAAGCCGATCAGCGTGGGTCTGCCGCTCTCGACCGGCGTCAATGAGCGGCGATGGTCGCTCCGCACGAACAGCAGATGCGGCTCGCTGTCGCCGACGAGGGCCGCGATTTCGGGCGCCGCCAGACGCACGTTGAGGCCGACGCGAATGGCGCCGATCTTGGCGCAGGCGATGAAGATCTCGGCAGTCTCGATGCAATCAGGCGCCAGCATGGCGACGCGATCGCCGGGCCGGACGCCGAGCGCTCGGAGCGCGTGTCCAAGCGCGTCGGTACGCGCGTCGAACTCACCCCAGCTGACGCGTCGGTCGAGCTCGACGAAGGCGTCCTTGTCGCCGCAGGTGCGGCCGTTTCGCCTTGCGAGCTCACCGAATGTCAGCATAGACCCTGTCTCCGCCCTATTGGCCCGCGCTGATCACACTCCCATCGGCTCGATCACACTTTCGGCGAATTCTCGCAGCATGGCCATTTCGACGTCCTGCGGGAAATAGCCGATGTGATGCCAGAGGAAGAACTCCTCGACGTCATATTGCCGAGCGAGACGAGCGACGTGATCGAGGACCTGCTGGCGTGAGCCCATCCATAGCCTCCCCACGGGCACATTGTAGGGCGGTGCATTGTAGGCGTAGTTGAAAAGCTCGACGAAGCCCTCGTGGATGTCCTTCGTCTCGGCCGGGTTCCGCCCCATTAGCAGGTGGCCTCCGATCGCCAGCGCGTCTCGCGGCCGGCTCGCCCGGCCCGCAGCCTCGGCCTCCTTCAGGTACGAATCCAGCATGATCGGGATGAATTTCTCCTTATCTTCTGAGACGAAGGAGACCATCTTTCCACCCTCGCGCGCCCAGAAGCGCACGGTCTCCATGCTGTAGCTGAAGGGCGCATAGACCGGCGGATGGGGTTCCTGCAGAGGACGCGGGACGATACCGATCTTTCTCAGCGTCTTGTCCGGGCCGATCGTATCCGGGGCCCAATCGTCGGTGGGATGGAAATGCCACTCGATCTCCTTGGGTACCTTCCAGAACTCGCCCTCGATGCGCACCGTCTCCTGCGTCCACAGCGCCTTCACGATCTTCCAGTTCTCGTAAAAGATGGCTCGGTTCCGACGGTCGGCATCCGACTTGTCGGAATCGGTCGACATGACGTCGACATGCTGACCGAAGGTCGCGGTCCAACGCGGCGTGTTCCCGCGCGAGAAGCCGCAGAACGCTCGCCCGCCCGTGAAGTGGTCGAGCATCGCGATGTTCTCGGCAAGCTGGATGGGGTTGACCACCGTCAGGTTCATGCCGAGCTGACCGACCCGCATTGTCTTGGTGTGCTGCGCCACGAAATAATCCCAGAACAGCGGATTGGTGGTGGTTTCGATGCCTTCGATCTGCATATGCTGCTCGGTCATGCAGAACCCGTCGTAGCCGAGAGTCTCGGCGAACTGCATTTGCTCGCGCAGCTTGTGCATGAGGATTTGGAAACGCTTGCGGTCGGATCCGGCCAATGCAACGCTCTCGCCACGCTCACGCATGTAGGGTACCGCGAGTATTGAGAAGCGCATGATCGTTCTCGTCCCGTGACAGCGGCAGCAATCGGTGAGCCTATCAAAGTTTGAACGGCCGACAAATCATGCCGATGGCAATGCAGGGAACATGGTCGACGGCCCTCCGCACTCCGGCTCACCGCGCACCTTCTGCATGGCTGGATTGCGTGGATTTCTTGCGGTTTGACAGGTAAATTGGACCCATAGCTTTCCGGGCCACTCGAAGGACGCTCGCCATGAATTTAGTTTCGCCGAAGAGAATGACTGTGCCGGAATCCGCCGAGCGGCAGGCGCGCATTGACCTCGCAGCGGCGCATCGCCTCGCGGTTCATCAAGGCTTCAGCGAGGGGATTTTCAACCACTTGACCCTGGCGGTGCCGGGCACGAGCGACCGCTACTTCCAGATCCCCTTCGGCATGCATTGGTCGGAGGTCTCGGCGAGCTCGTTCATGACCGTCGGCTACGACGGCAAGCTGATCGCGGGAAGCGGCGAGATCGAGCGCTCAGCCTACTGCATCCATGCGCCGATCCATCGACTCAAGCCCCGGCTGGCCTGCGTCTTCCACACGCACATGCCTTATGCGAGCGCGCTCACGCGCCTCGATGAGCCGGAGCTCCAGCCGATCGGCCAGACCGAGATCGGGTTCCTCAACGAGGTCGCCTACGACAGGGAGTACACGGGCCTCGCCTATGATCCCGCCGAAGGCGAGCGGCTCGCGGAAGTGCTCGGTGACAAGTCGATCCTGTTCATGGCCAATCACGGCGTGCTCGTTTGCGGCGAGACCGTCGCCGCTGCCTATGACCGGCTCTATTACCTTGAGCGTGCCTGCCAGGTGCAGATCTACGCGATGTGGACGGGCAAGCGGCTAAAGCAAGTCCCCAACGCGGTGGTGGAGAAGACGCTCGCGCAGTTCAAGACCGGGAATGTCTATTACGGGAAACCCGCCGCCGAGCATCACTTCGCCGCGCTGAAGCGGATGCTTGACCGCAAGGAGCCCGACTACCTCGACTGATCCGCCGCCGGGTCCGAAGCGTTCAACTTCCGAGCCTAAATGCAGAACCGTCGACGGTCCTCCGCTTTTACCTGGCTAGAATCGCAACGCTAGCGTCAGTTGCGGGCACTCGTGGGAACGATCACCCTGATCGATCTTGCGGCGTCGCTCCGCGCGTACAGTGTAAAGAGCGGACCGCCCAGCGGGCGGTAAACCTGCATCGTCAGGATCACCAGATTCGCCAGGAGGAGCGCAGCATGGCGAGCTTCGACGGTGGCCATATCACGAAGACCGACCAGAAGGCGCTCAACCAGCCGCTAAACACCGTCAGCACCGAGATCGGTCACTGATGCGGCTCACGCACTCTATGAGAGTTGTTCGGTAAAGGTGGTATCCCTCCCCCGCTACCACCGTACCTCATCTGAGTGTCAGTCAGCGTCGCGGGAGTCACCTTTCGACGGTGACTCTTGTCGCAACCGCGCATCCGGCGCATGCTCGATCTCGCCAAATGGTTTCGCGAGTGCGGATTGGGCATGGGACGGGGGGTCCAGATGCGCGACGCGGTTCGCATCAGGTCGGCATTCATTGCCGCGATCGGAGTGCTAGCGCTGCTCTCGTGCGTGATCCTCGCGCCGCGGGGGCAGACGCAGACGACGAACCAACCGGCGGAGCCGCCCGTCACCGTCGACAAGTTCCTCGACGATCAGTTCGATTATACCGTCACCTCGATCGAGATCGCGCCGATGGTGAAGAAGGGCGACGCGACGCCCGGCGATTGGACGGCGGCGAAGAACGGGTTTTGGCAGGCGATCCTCACTCGCGTGGGCATCAAGCCCTGCGTCACCGATCCCAAGGATCTCAAGGGCAAGCCGGGGGTCCAGGATTACATCAGCGACTCCAACGTGCTCAACAAAGGCGGCACGCGCGCGACGATCGGCTATTTCGTGAAGGTGAAGGGCGACTCGCCGGACGGGCCGGTCACGCAAGAATTCTTCATCCTCATGAGCTACGACACGATCAAGGACAAGGCCGCGAACAAGACGCTCTGCGCCTTCGAGGTCTTCATGTTCGGACCGCTGCCGCGTCCCGGAAGCCAGGCCGCCGCATTCATCAAGAGCGGGACTGCGCCGCTCTTCGCGGGGCTTGCCGTCAACGATAAAGGAGAGCTTCTCAAGGAAGTCCCGCTCACCATCGCTCGGGTGAAGAATTTCCAGTCCGACACGCCTGCGAACGAGAGCGTCAAGCCCGGCGTCAATACCGAAGGCGTCGGTTGCTTCAAATGTCACGGCCGCGACGATCAATTTCCCGAGGAGACATTGCCGTTCCCCTGGATCGGTAAAGTCGACGGGTCCGAGAAGAAGCCGGACGCACCGAAGACCGCGACGGCAACGCCGCAGGGTGGCACGGACAAGCCGAATTCGCAGCCGTCCCCGACACCGACGACACCGCAGACCGGAAACGCGACGCCGCCCAATCAAGGAGGAGGCGGAGGCAACCAGCCGGCGCAGCCGCAAGCGCCCCCTGGGCCGCAGGCGATCCCGTCGCCGCCTCCGATCAAGACCGGCAATAGCGAGCAACAGGCGCTACAGGACCTCAACAGCCCCACGCACGCGATCGTCACCGGCACCGGCCAAACCCTCACTTGGGATCCGGCCAAGAAGAGCTGGATCGATGACAAGACCGGCGCCGCGCTGGGGTTCCAGGGCGCGCTCGCGAAGGACGGCACGGTCATTCCCGCACCGCCCCTCTTGAGCGACCGCTCGGGCGTCCATCACCAAGCGCAGCAGGACAAGAACGATCCCGAGCGCGCCTATGACAGTCGAACCGGGCAAAACCTCAAATGGGATCGGACGAAGGCGAGCTGGGTCGACACGAAGACCGGGAACGTCGTGGGCTTTTCGGGTGCCTACGCGTCGGCTGCAGGTGCGACAGGGGCGAGCCCCGTGCTTCCAGGAGGGGAGTTCGGTTTCGGCTTTGGCTTCGGTGTCGGTGGCGGCAGGGGCGATCACGACCAGCCCCGCAGCGAGCCCTATTCGAAGAAGCCGTAGCCGCGCGCGCACGAGGCCACCCAGCTCGGCAGCGTTGAGAGCCATGATTGCGGACATTGCGAGAAACCGCGAACGGTTTGTGGCGCGTGACTCGAACTGTCGAAGCGCGGCCACCTATCTGAGCGCCTCCTCGAGGAACGTCCTGACGGAATCGCATGGCACGAGTAGGGACTGCCACGCTCGATGCGCTTGATCCTGCGCTTCATTGCCTACATATCGGTTTCCCGAGACCCGGTGCACGATCCCGACGAGGTCTCCGTCGGCACTGAATGCCGGTGCTCCAGAGCTGCCTTGTAGTGCATCGGCAGTGATGCCGATCCAATCTCCCTGGGACGCGACCGGATCAAGGGTGACGCCCCTGCTCCAGCGTCGCTTCATGACACCTTGATCGCCAATCGCTTCCATGCCGCCTGCGGCGCGCGCAGCCGTGTTCGGATACCCGATGAGGAAGACCGGCCGTCCTTGGTTCTGATCGCACTGCTTCGCAACGGGAACGGGCTGGAGCGCCCAATCCTCGCTGGTGTCGACTTCGACCTTGAGCAGGGCGAGGTCCAGGGGCTCGAGGCGTGCAACCACCTCGGCCCCGGAAACCGTACGCATCGGAGAATCCTCAGTCGCGCCGTTCCCAGAGGAAACAGGCGACCGGCCGGAGCCGAGGAGGATGTTCTTGCACCAGCCCAATCGCGGGCCGCACTTCGAGCTGACGACGTGCTCCGCAGTCAGAATATGGAGAACGCGCCCGCCGGAGCTCGAGAGGCCGGATGAGACGAGAACGCCAGATCCGGTTCCGCCCTTTTGACCCGGTAGGGCCGTAATCGAAAACACCGACTCCCAGACGGCTTGAATCGCCACCGCGAGGGCGTGCTTGTCGCTACTAAAACCCTCTTCAGCGAGCGAACCCGACCGCATTGCGAGAATGCACATCGCGGAGATCGCGAGGAGGCGAGCCGCGATCTTCGAGGTCATTCCCGGGCCATCGCTCGATTGCCGCCCGGACCGATGCGCGGCATCACCGGCCGTCGCTCGCCTCCGGCAACGGCACATCGAACCCGTTGAGCGTCACCGAGACCATGCAGTAGAGGCCGACGAGGCTGATGAGCTCCGCAGCCCCGCCCTCGCCGAAGGCGCCTACCGCCTGCCGGTAGGTGAGTTCCGGGAGCACGCCGCCGGTGACCAGCGCCGCGGCCATGTCGTAGGCGATCGCTTCCTCACGCGTGAGATCGACGGGACGCTGGCCCGCGACGATGGTCGCGATCTTTGCGTCGCTGATGCCGCGGAGCTCGGCGACCATGACGTGGGCGTAGATCTCGTATGCCGCATGGAACCGTGCGCCGGTGACGAGGATCGCGACCTCGCGAACCGGACGCGGCAGGCTCGGATCGGTCGACATCGCCTTCACCAGCTCCCAGACGGGAGCGCCGAATTTTGGGAACCGCAGCCAGGGATTCCATGGACCGATCAGCCGCCCCTCCGCGTCGATCGCAGTGAATCCCTTGAAGTTCCTCTCGATGCCCTCGCGCATGTCCTGGTAGAGCGGACGTAGCTTGCCGTCCAGCTCGGAGGGCGAGATTAGCGGCAGGCGCATGGCAGGCTCCATTCTGCAGGGGGAGGGCTCGATGTATATTAGGGCGCGTTCTCCGCGGTGACAGGGAAGGCGGCCATGCGCGATCACCCGAAATGGCTCGGTCGAGGGTTTCCGGGCCTCTGCAGCATCGCTCTCATCGTCGCGCTAGCGGCGGCCTCGCTCCTGGCGTTCGGGCGCGACGCCCACGCCATGATCATGCTGGAGTCGCGTCCCAAAGTGGACGAGATGATCGAGGGGAAGGGCGTCTCCTTCGCGCTCCGCTTCGACCAACCCGTCAGTCACCGATCCTCGCGACTGATCTTGGTCACACCGCAAGGGCAGCGCTCGCTGGGGATCCGGATCGATACGGAGGTGGACACGCTCTACGCCTTCGCCGGCGATCTCGCGGACGGGAAGTACGAGTTGCAGTGGGAGGCGCACGCAACCGATGGCACCGTGATCTCCGGGAGCATCCACTTCTCCGTCGGCAAGAAATAGCGCGGGTTCTTAGCGTTCCTCTCCTGCAAATCCCCGCTGCAACTCCGCGAGCCGGTCGAGCGCCGCTTTCGGCAGCGGCCCTTTTTCGACCGCCGCGCGCGCCTGCTCGAACTGCTCCGGCGTCGCCATGCCCACGAGAATGGTGCCGACCGCGGGGTGCGAGATCGCAAAGCGCGTCGCGGCCTCGGTGAGGCTCGCGGCATAGCCGTCGCGCACGATCGGCGCGAGGCGACGCGCGCGTGCGACATCGGCCTCATAGCTGCGCGCGGAGCCGATGGGGTCGGGCGGCGGGCTCGCGATCGGATGACGATCGAGCGAGCCCGAGAGCGCGCCGCCCGCGAGCACGCGGATCGCGATGACACCGACGCCCGCGGCCTGCGTGTCGTCGAAGAGGCGGCCGTAATCCTGTGCGGGGTAATGCGCGGGCGGCGGCGTCCCGGCCGAGGAATTCAGCATGTTGTAGGTCACCTGCGCGCTCTCGAAGCGGCGAGAGTCCACGACCTCCTTGAGCGCGAGCGTGTCGCCGATCGCGGTGAAGCCGGGATGACGGATTTTGCCCTCGCTCCTGAGGCGCTCCAAGGTGGGTGCAACCTGCTCCAGCACCTGCCGCGCGCTCAAATTCTCCCCGCCGCCCGCCAAGGTGACCTCGTTGTGGAGGTGAAAGATGTCGACGCTCTCCATCTGGAGCCGGCGCAGGCTGCCCTCGAGCGATTGCGTGATCGCCTCCGCGATGTGGCCGAAGTCGCGCGAGGGGAGGCGCACCTTGGTGCCGACGATCGCATGCTTCGGCTTGAGCGCTTTCAGGACGCGGCCGAGATTCTCCTCTGAAGTGCCGTTCCCGTATTGCACGGCGGTGTCGAAGTAGTTGACGCCGACATCGAGCGCGCGGGCGACTGTCCGCTCCTGGTCCGCAGGTGCGCCGCGCACCATGAGGCCGCCCACCGTGCCGCAACCAAAGCCCAGCGCCGACACACGCAAGCCGCTGCGGCCGAAGGGACGTAGCTCCATGATTGCTCCTCCGCTCCGTATATCCCTCTGCCCGGAGGGGAGAGGAATTCATTAGTCAGCTACACCCCGCCCCAGACCTCGCGTGCGACGTCTACGACCAGGCGAAGCTTTGCGATCTCGTCTGCGACGGTGACTTTATTGCCCTCGATGGTGCTGGAGAAGCCGCATTGCGGGCTGATGCAGAGCTGCTCCAGCGGCACATATTTCGCGGCTTCATCGATGCGCCGCTTGAGCTCGTCCTTGCGCTCGAGCGCGGGAAGCTTCGTCGTGACGAGGCCCAGCACCACCACCTTCCCCTTCGGAACGAACCGCAGCGGCTTGAAGTCGCCGGCACGCGGCGTGTCGTATTCGAGGAAGAAGCCGTCGATCCTGGTTTCGCTGAAGACCTGCTCGGCGACTGGGTCGTAGCCGCCCTCGGCGAGCCAGGCGCTCTGGTTGTTGCCGCGGCAGATGTGCATGCAGACCGCCATGTCCGCGGGCCGTTTCGCGATCGCCTCGTTGATGAGCTTGATGTAGGTCGCCGGAAGCTTCTCGGGGTCCTCACCGATGGTCTCGCGCACTTGCTTGCGCAGCACGGGGTCGCAGAGATAGGCGAAGTTGGTGTCGTCGATCTGGAGATAGCGGCAGCCCGCGGCGCCGAGGTCGTGGATTTCCTCGCTGTAAACGCGCGCGAGGTCGGCGAAAAAAGCATCCATCTCGGGATATGCCGTGCGGTCGACCGCACCGCGTCCGCCACGGAAATGCATGATCGTGGGTGAGGGGATCGTCTGCTTCGCCGTCGCGTGCGCGACCGATTTCACGAATTTGAAGTGCTCCACGAAAATGCCTTTGGGGCGACCGAGCTTCCCCTCGATCCTGAGGCTCGGTGGCGTCACCTCGTTCTCGCCCTCGGCGCTGTGGAAGTGCAGCTTGATCTTCGAGGGGACCTCGCGGACGTTGGCGAAGCTCTTTAGGAAATCCATGTGCCACTCGCGCCGCCGGAACTCGCCGTCGGTGACGCCCTTGAGCCCGACCTCCTCCTGTAGCTTCACGACGTCGCGGATCGCCTGATCCTCGATCTCCGAAAGCTCCTCCCTGGGGAGTGTCCCCTTCTCGAACGCCACGCGCGCCTCCTTGAGCCGTGCCGGTCGCAGCAGGCTCCCCACGTGATCGGCGCGAAAGGGCGGTTTTGGTCGGGCGGACATCGGTGCTACTCCTAATCGAAATCGAGGGCGGCATAATAGCGCCGGAGCAAGGTCGAGTGCGAGCGTGGGGAGGTTAACGCCGGTGGGAAGGCGCCCATGATGGTGGCTTGGCTCGACCGCGCCGACCGCGCGGTGGGGGCGGCGGTGGCGGCGGGGCGGTGGCTCGCTCTTCCCGTGAGCGTGCTGCTCTTCGCGCAATGGCCGCTGCGCGATCTCGTCCACGCCTATTCGACCGATGCCAACGATCTCGCACAGTGGCTCTTTGCGCTCTATGTGAGCCTCGCTCTCACCTACGCGACCCGCATGCGGAGCCATCTCGCCGCGGATGTGCTGGCGCGGCGCTACCCCGCGTCAGCGCGCGAGTGCCTCGCGCGGCTGGGCGCGATCCTCTGCATCGCGCCCTGGGCGCTCTTCATCCTCGTCGTCGGCACGTCCGAGGTGTGGCAATCCCTGCGTGGCCTCGAGCATTTCCCAGAAACGCTGAGCCCCGGCTATTTCCTGGTGAAGGTAAGCGCTTGGCTCCTGGCCCTGCTCGCCCTTGCGCAAGCGCTCATCGACGCGCTTCGGCCGCGACGGGAGCGGTAGCGCAAATGGAATCCGCCGGATTCTACATGCTCGGATGCGTGGGCCTGCTGCTGATCGGCACGGGCCTTCCGGCCTATGCCGTGCTGATCGGCGTCGCCACGCTCTTCGCAGCCCTCGGCGTTGCCGCGGGAGCGATGCCGTTCAACCTGCTGACAGCGCTTCCGTCGCGGCTCATTGGGCTCCTCGAGAACGACCTCCTGCAGGCGTTGCCGCTCTACGTGCTGATGGGCGCTCTTCTCAACCGCCTTCCGCTCGCGGACATCCTCTTCCGCGCGGGGAACGCGGCCTTCGCGCGGACGCGCGCGGCGCCGCTGCTCTCGGCGATGGGTCTCGGCGCCATGCTCGCGCCGATGAACGGCTCCGTCGGCGCGAGTGTCGCGACCCTCTCGCGGATCCTGCAACCGCGGCTTCGCTCGCATGGCGTCGCTGCGGCCGACGGTCTCGCCGTCGTCTGCGTCGCCAGCACCCTGGGGGTGGTGGTGCCGCCCTCGCTCGTGTTGATCCTGCTCGGCGACGCCATGCTCCGGGCGCACACCGAGGCCGTCAACGCCACGCACGTCGCGGTGCGCATCATCAATACGCAGGACGTCTTCCGCGGCGCCCTTGTCCCAGCCGGGATCTTTCTGCTCCTCGCCTTCGTACTCGCCTGGTGGATCGGCCGGCGCGAGCCGCCGACGCCCGCGCGCGAGCGGCTCGGCTGGGGTCATCGCCTGGTCGCGCTGGGAACCGCTGGATTCATCTTGCTGCTCCTGGCGGCGGTCGTCCTGGGCTACGTCTACGCGGTCGAGGCCGCGGCGGCGGGAGCCATGGCTCTGATGCTCGCGGGCCTCGCCACGCGCACCCTCACGGCAGAGATCATGCGTGAAGTGCTCAGAGACACCATGGCTGTCACCGGCGCGCTCTTTGCGCTCCTCGTCGCTGCGACGACCTTCACCCTGGTAGTGCGGGGTTTCGGCACCGACCGGCTCCTCGCGGAGTTCATGGCGGTGCTCCCCGGCGGTCCTGATGTCGCCGTGGCGGTGGGGCTGTTGGCGCTCGGTCTGTGCGCCTTCGTGCTCGACGCTTTCGAGATCATCTTCGTGGTGATCCCGCTGCTGATGCCGCCGCTGCTGATGCGCGCACCCGATGCGGTCTGGGTCGCCGTGCTGGCGCTCCTCGCCCTGCAAGCGAGCTTTCTCATCCCGCCGATCGGGTATGCCGTGATGATGGCACGGAGCCTCGGCGGCGAGGGGGTGGCGCTGCCGCCGCTGGTACGCGCGCTCCTTCCGTTCCTCGGGGCGCAGGTGCTGGTGCTGGGCTTGACCCTCGCGCTACCCGCGCTCACCCATGTAGCGGCGGCAAAGCTCGAGAGCGAGACCCCGACGAAGCCTCCGCTCTCGGACGAAGAAGTGCGCAAGGCCCTCCAGAGCATACCGCTGCCGCCCCTTCCGGAGGAGCCTCCGAAATGAGCGCCCCTGCGGTGCGAAGGTGCTTGCTCAGGGAAGCGCGGCGGCAAAAGATGCGGGTCTGACCTCGCCAGAGCAAAAGGCCTTGCCGCATGACCGCGTCGCGCATCACCTCGACCGTCGACTTCGAGAAGAACGGCCGCCAGACGGGCTTCCTCCGCCTGCCGCATTCCGTCCACGAATCCGCCTATGGCTGGATCCCCATCCCCGTCGCCTGCATCAAGAATGGCAGCGGGCCCACCGTGCTCCTGAGCTCCGGCAATCACGGCGACGAGTATGAGGGCCAGGTGACGCTGATGAAGCTGATCCGGGAGCTGAAGCCTGAGCAGGTGCAGGGGCGGTTCATCTTCCTGCCGGCTGCGAACTTTCCCGCGGCGATCGCGGGGAGGCGGACTTCGCCGATCGACGGCGGGAATCTCAATCGCTCCTTCCCCGGCGATCCCGACGGCACACCCACCAAGCAGATCGCCCACTATATCGACACGGTCATTCTGCCGCTCTGCAATTTCGCCTTCGACCTCCACTCCGGCGGCAGCTCACTCATGTACGTGCCGAGCGCGCTCGGGACCATCTTTGCCGGTGAGCCGGAGCGCAATCAGCGCATGGTCGAGCTCCTGCAGAGCTTCGGCGCGCCCATCACCTATCTCTCGAAGCAGAAGGTTGCGATGGGCTCGGATCAGACGCTCGGAGCATCGGCGGCGCGCCGTGGCGCGCTCCATCTCGGCACCGAGCTCGGCGGCTCCGGCACGGTGACGCCCGCGATCCTACGATTGGCGGAGGCCGGCGTGCGGCGCGCGCTCAAGCACACACGAGTCCTGCCGGAGATCGCCGTCGAGCCCGCGTCGCCGACGCGGCTCATGGAGGTCGGCGGACCCGACTATTACGTCTACACCAGTGAGAGCGGCCTCTGGGAGCCGCTGGTCGAGCTCGGCGACACCGTCAAGGCGGGGCAGCCCGCTGCGGCGATCCATTTTTCGCACACGCCTTGGCGCGAGCCTGACATCGTGCGCTTCGAGCATGACGGCGTCGTTCTCTGCAAGCGCATCCCCGGCCGGACCGAGCGCGGCGATTGCCTCTTCCATCTCGGGACCGACTATCGGCCCTGAGGTCCGGGCAGAACGAAGGGCGCGGGATCGATGAAACGGTCGACGACATTGCGGATGAGGCGGGAGACGTTGTTGCGGTAGTTGTCGTGCCCGAGACTGCCGACGAAGGCGATCGAGCCCACCGAGAACACTGCGCCGCCGGATGGAGTCTCGAAGAACACGATGTCCGCCCTCACACGGTCGTTGAGCGTGCCGTCGACGCCGCGAATGTTCGAGAGAATCTCCTCGTTGACGAGGAGGAAGGCCTGGGAGTGGTTCTCCGAGCTCGCGACGACCAGCGCATGCGGTGGCGAGCCGAGCTTCGCATCGTAGCAGTCGATCTCGAGCCCAGCCGCGCCGCCTCCGCTCGCGCAGAAATCGCCGATGATTTCGTCCCCGATCCCCGCGAACATGAAGGCCGCGCGCGGATCGCGCGAGGCGACGGTGCGCCGGTAATAGCTCCCGGCATCGAAGCCCTGCGCGATGAAGCCGATGCCCACGAGGGCGTTGGGCGGACGGCCGATGCGGCGCCATAGCCCGCCATACTCTCCGGTCGCGTGATAGTACTGTCCGGGCTCTTCCGCCCAGGAGCGGGTGCCGTCCTCGGCGCGGCGCAGCTCGATCAGGTCGGGATAGGCGGGATTGAAGCTGATGCGCCAATAGAAGCCGTTGCCACCCATGTACATGAATCGCCCGCCGCCGCCGAGATAGGCTTCGATCGCCTGCATCATCTCCAGGCTGTGATACTCGGGATGGCAGCCGCTCATCACGGCGGCGTAGGGTGCCAGCAGATCGAGGCCGCGCGTGTGCAGCTCGTGATCCGTGATGACATCGTAGGCGATGCCCTGCGCCTCAAGCCAGTCGATGAGGCAGAGGTCGAGGGCGAAGTTCCAGAACCGCCCGGTCGGGCGCATGTTGAAGAGCGGTCGTCGCAACGAGGCGTGCGAGATGCCGAAGCCGTCGCGATGGAGGTCGTAGGTGGAGCTCGCGTATTCCGGATGCTCCGCGAGGAGCACGTCGGTCAAATCCACCGTCGGCAAATGCCCCATGCTGAGCTCGAAAGGCCCCGGCAGCATGCGCCGGCGATAGTTCGCGTAGACGAGATAGGTCGCGGTCGAGGCCAGCACCGCAAGCTTCGCACGCGGTGCGCCGGGCTTGGGGCTCACAATGAAGCTCACGCGAAACGCGGGCCCGCTCGCTTCGAGCCGGACGGCATAGACGCCGCTTCTGAGATTTTCCGGCAAGCGGAACTTCAAGCCTGGCTTCCAGCGGGCGTCATAGAGATCGTCACCGTGGAAATGGACGGCCGCGTATTGGCTGGGGTCGTCGCGCCAGTTTTGGACGGAGCCATCCCATTTCGAGCCCGTGACCGCGCGCTTCGGCGCATTGACGGTGCGTCCATGCAGTTTCAGCGGCGAGCGGTCCTCGATTGCGGCCGTCCCCATGCCGCGGGAGAAATCCCACTCCGCTGCAACGCCGCTGGACCTCAGCGTCGGCGCCTCGATCTTGCCGTAGAAATGCTGGACGACGTCGCCGTTTCCTTCGCGGTGCGCGGCCAGCAGGAGTGGCGCCGCGAGCTTGACCGCTTGCGCGAAGCGTCCGCCTGCCTCTGCGACATGGTCGGCGTGTGGCCCGGGTGCCGGGGTGCTTTTGACGAAGGCGGCGCCGTTTGCGGGATCGTAGCGTGCCTCGATCCGATACCACGCCCGCGAGCGCAGGGGCTGGCCGGTGGATATCGTCCCTTCGCCGCCCGCGAGTGCCGCCGCGCCCGTCGCATCGAGCATGAGCCGGAGCCCGCCGAGCGAGATCAGGGATTGAGCGCCGCGTCCCGGAAGCGTGGGCCAGACCAGGAGCGAGAGTTCGACGGCGCCCAGCGGGGGTAAGTTCTCCACGATCGCATAGGAGCCGATCGGCACTGGTTGCAGCTCGCCCGTGTGCTCGCCGGAGATGGCGCTCGCGACCACCTCTTCTTTAAGGCCCGGCGTTTCCCCGCAGATGAGGCGAACCAGCTCCGCCCGATAGCGGCCTCCGCCGTCGAGCACGCTCACGCGCACCGTCACCTCGTCGCCGGGATGGGCGTAGAGCGCATCGACGTAGCCGACGACGCCCGGCCCTTTCATTTGAGCTCGAGCTCCTCGCCCGTGAGCGCTCGCCAGCGGCGCCGGAAGGCAGCCCATTCTCCGGCTTCGAGGCTGGTGAAGACTTCGTCCTCGAAAAGCCGCGGCGGCTTGAAGTCCGGCTGTCGTTCGCCTAGGACCCAACGCCCCGGAGCGATCGAGACCAGAATCAAGTCTTGGCAATTCTCCGCGCGGCGCATGGTATCGAGAAGCCCCTGCAAATCCGGGCTATGGCGGCCGAACGGGCGCGCACGGAATTCTGCCGCGAGATCGAGACGCTTGGGATCGATAGCGGGCGCTGCCATGAGGGGGAGAGTGGCGGCGCGCTCGTTCCCTCGTCAAGCCCTCCCGACTTTGGAGCAGTCCGGAGGGGTCTTGTTACCGCACGGTCTTTGAGCAAAATTAGCCCCGCGGCCATAAATCCATTCCCCGCGAGGTCTCCATGACGGCGCTCTCCAATCAACGCATCGCCTATTTCAACGGCAAATACGTGCCGGAGCGCGAGGTGATGATCCCGTTCCGCGACAGCAGCTTCACGCGCGGCGACGGCGTCTTCGACATGACGCGCTCCTTCAACGGCCGCATGTTCAAGATCAAGGAGCACATCGACCGCCTCTATCGCTCGCTCAAATATCTCAACATCGATCCCGGCATGGCGCCCCGGCAGATGATCGAGATCAGCGAGACTGTGCTCGACCGCAATCGCCACCTCCTCGGCAAGGACGAGGACTACTGGATCGGTCAGCGCGTGAGCCGCGCCGTCGAGGCCGTGGGCGATGAGGGCTGGGAGCACACCGGGCCCAACGTCATCGTCGAATGCAGGCCGCTGCCGTTCAAGAAGCGCGCAAAGCTCTACCGCGACGGCATGCGTGTGATCGTTCCGGCGACCCGGCGCGTCGCGCCGAGCATGCTGAGCCCGCGCGCGAAGATGCATCAGTACCTGAACCTCGTCGTCGGCGACATGGAGGCGAAGGCCGCCGATCCCGAGGCGTGGTCCGTGCTCCTCGACGAGAATGGCAATCTCGCAGAGGGCACTGGCAGCAACATCTTCCTGGTGCACGACGGCAAGATCAGGACGCCGCAAGAGCGCTATGTGCTACCGGGCGTGAGCCGCGCAAGCGCGATCGACCTCGCGCGCGAGCTTGGGATCCCGATCAGCGAGGCCGACATCGACCTCTACGACGCCTCGACCGCGGATGAGATCTTCGTTACCTCGACGAGCCTGGTTGTGTGTCCGGTCTCACGCTTCAACGGACGCACCGTCGGCGACGGCAAAGTGCCGGGGCCGGTCACGAAGAAGATCATCGACGCCTACATCAAGTTCGTCGATTGCGACTACGTCCACCAGTACACGCGGCACCTCGCCTGAGCGACGCGCGTTAGGCCGACGGCATCTCTCCCTCCGCGCGGAGCATGCGAATGCTCTCGCGGAGGGCACGCGTGGTGTCCTCGATCTCCGCCTTGCCATGAGTTGCCGAGGTGAAGCCGCCGATGCGGTTGTTGACGTCGACGCCGTTCGCGAGCAGCGCCAATCTGAGCTTCCGCGTAAGCGCCGGCTGCGTCGCGAGCATCTCCGTGTAGTCGATGCCCGCGGTCTCGAACCGGCGCGGATCGAAGGAGCGCCGCTTCGGGTTCAGGAACAAGTGGAAGCCGCTGAAGGTTCCATGG
>Ga0335082_10004115_pt1 | contig 15832 bp, 17 predicted proteins | sample Lox_Sample_41_FD_206718 | JGI IMG/M metagenome (GOLD analysis project Ga0335082, IMG submission 206718) | Soil microbial communities from Loxahatchee National Wildlife Refuge, Florida, United States - Lox_Sample_4.1 | ecosystem: Environmental > Terrestrial > Soil > Wetlands | place: USA...
GCGAACTGGTGCGGCTGGTTGATGCCTCCAGGGGCCGGCAGTAGCTTCCGCCCAACAACAGGAGACTTGTCGTGCTCAAGCTGGGATATAAGGCGTCCGCCGAACAGTTTGCTCCGTCCAAGTTGCTGGCGTTCTCGGTGTTGGCGGAGCAGAGCGGCTTCGACTCGGTGTTCGTCAGCGACCATTTTCAGCCGTGGCGGCATACCGGCGGGCACGCGCCGTTCTCGTTGTCCTGGCTCGGGGCGCTCGGGGCACGCACCGATCACATAATGATGGGCACCAGCGTCCTCACACCCACGTTCCGCTACCATCCTTCGGTCGTCGCACACGCGTTCGGCACGCTTGGCGACCTGTACCCGAGTCGAGTGGTGCTGGGCATCGGCACGGGTGAATCACTCAACGAGACGCCCGCGACCGGCATGCTCTGGCCGGAGCAAAAGGAGCGCACCGCGCGGTTTCGCGAAGCCCTCCATCTGATCAAGCAGCTGTGGTACGAGGAGCGGGTCTCATTCGAGGGCGACTACTACCAGACCCGCAAAGCCACGATCTACAATCGGCCGGAGGAGCCGGTGCCGATCTACGTCGCGGCCGCCGGCCCGGTGATCGCGAAGCTCGCCGGCGAGCACGCCGAAGGCTTCATCTGCACCAGCGGCAAGCAGCCCGAGCTTTACAGCCAGACGCTGCTGCCCGCCGTCGACGCGGGGCTGGCCAAGGCGGGGCGGGCACCCGATGCGATCGATCGCATGATCGAGATGAAGGTCTCCTTCGACACGGATCGCGAACGCGCGCTGCAGGACACGCGCTACTGGGGCGCGCTCGCCCTGTCGCCGGAAGAGAAGATGAACGTCGAGGACCCGCTGCACATGGAGCGTCTCGCCGACGCCTTGCCGGTGGAGCGCACCGCCAGCCGCTGGATCGTTTCCTCAGACCCGGAAGAACACGTCGAGCGAATCCGGCCGTACATCGAGCTCGGCTTCAACCACCTCGTCTTTCATGCGCCGGGGCCGGATCAGGAACGGTTCCTTCGGCTTTACGCCGAGCGCGTGCTGCCGCTGCTGCGCAAGCGCTTCGGTTGACGAACAAGCGGGAGAGCTCCCTCCCTTGCGCCCGAACGGCGCGGGGGAAGGGAGATCAAGTTCGGCCGAGCTCGATTGGGCAATCAAGAACCGACTACACGCGCGACAGGACCTTGTCGCTGAACCGCTCCATCGCCGAAATTGACTCGGCGAGCGTAGGCCGCGCGAAAGAGAACAGCAGATGGCGCACGCCCAATGCGCGGAACGCCCCAATGTCCTGGATCACATCGGCGTCGCTGCCGGTGAACACCTGCCGCTGTCCGTTATCGAGCTTGAGCGTTTGCGCTTCCTTGTACCAGGACGCCCAATAAGCCAGCGTGATCGTGGCCGGGTCGCGGCCCGCGCGCCGGGCTTCTTCGTGCAATTTCGCCACGCCCTGCGAGAATCGCTCGGCCGTGTTCAACGGAAACTCGGGATTGGATCCGATCGGAAACCACGCATCGCCCAGGGCCACGGTTCGGCGCACGGCAGGAGGGCTCTCGCCGCCGACCCAGATCGGCGGATGCGGCTTCTGCACCGGCTTGGGCAGGAAGCTCACATTGTCGAACTGGACATACTTGCCGTCGAACCGGGGATTGTCCTCGGTCCACAGCGTCTTGAACACGCGCAGGTACTCGTCGGTGACCTTCCCACGCTCCGCGAATGGCAAGGCACCGATGGCGCGGAACTCTTCCTCCATCCAGCCCGCGCCGATGCCCACTGTCACGCGTCCCTGAGACAGCACGTCGAGCGTGGCCAGCGCCTTTGCCGTGAATACGGGTGGCCGATGCGGCACCACCATCACCGAGCTGAGGAGGCGCATTCTCGAGGTAGCAGAGGCGAGGAACGCCATGACCGTCAGCTCCTCCAGGCAGTCGCCCTCCCCGACCGCGCCCATCTTCCGCGTGGCGCTGTACGGATACGGGGAACCGATCGTGCGCGGGATGACGATGTGATCCGGCAGCGCGAGATAGGTGTAGCCGAGTTCCTCACCGCGCTTCGCGAGCGCGAGGATGCTGTCGCGGGTGGCCAGCGGCCCGCGCGTTGGCAGGTTGAAGCCGAAGTCCATGGTTACAGTCCAGTCCGAGTATCAGCAAAGTTCAGTGGGTGGATGCTTGCGCTTCCAACCACCCCGTCACGCTTCGCATGCCACCCCTCCTTGAAAAGGAGGGGAAAAGAAAAGCACTTCCCCTCCCGCCCGAGGAGGGGTAGGCGCGTTGGAGGGCGGAAGAGGGGCCCCAGTTTGCTGGGGATCTGACCCCGGAAACGCGCCGGCAGGCACAGGTTACGTCTAAGAGCCCAAGAACTCTCACGGACGGAGTCGACGATGGGACAACGGCCTGCCCACGCAGTGGGCGGGGTGGTGGGAGAAGTATACCGCCCGAGCGCCATTCATCTAGAATTTCCGATCGGAGTCCAAGCATGGCGCTGACGCCGCAGACAATGAGACTGACAACGCTGGCAGATGTGCCGGAGATCCACCCTGGCGACTCGCTCGCGGCCGTCCTGTTGACGGCGCTTGAGCAAAACCGAATCGCGCTGGCGGACGGCGACGTCGTCGCGGTGTGTCAAAAGATCGTATCCAAGGCCGAGGATCGCTTCGTCGAGCTGGACACCGTTGCGCCCGGCTCCCGGGCTGTCGAGCTCGCACAAGTCTGCAACAAGGATCCGAGATTCGTCGAGGTGGTGTTGCGCCAATCGAGCCAGGTCGTGCGCTGCGCAAAGGACGTGCTCATCGTGCGCCACCGGCTGGGCTTCGTCGTCGCCAACGCCGGTGTCGATCAGTCGAACATCGCGAACGCAGGAAGCCGCGTCTTGCTGCTCCCCGAGGACCCAGACCGTAGCGCCGTTCTCCTTCGCGACGCGATCGCCGCACGGCTGGGCGTGCGTGTCGGCGTGCTCATCACCGACAGCTTCGGCCGCGCATGGCGGCTGGGCGTGTGCGGAACCTGCATCGGCTGCGCTGGGCTGGTTCCGTTGGTCGATGCACGCGGTCGGCCTGATCGTTTCGGGCGCCCGCTGCGCGTGACCCAGATCGCGGTGGCCGATGCCATCGCGGCCGCGGCCGCACTCGCGATGGGCGAAGCGGACGAAGGCCGCCCTATCGTCGTCGTGTCCGGCGTCGCATCCGAGTTCCTCGCGGACGGCGCGCCTGCGACCCATCTGGTCCGGCCCGCCGAGGCCGACCTGTTTCTGTAGCTGGTAACAGCCCTTGCCCGGCATCGTTGCACTGTGTGGCGGCGTCGGCGGAGCGAAGCTCGCCTACGGCTTCGCGCACGTGCTGCCGCCGCACGATCTCACCGTCATCGTGAACACGGGCGACGACTTCGAGCATTTCGGTCTCAAGATCTGTCCGGACGTGGATACGGTGCTGTACACGCTCTCGGGCAGCGACAACCGCGACACCGGCTGGGGACGCGCAGCCGAAAGCTGGGCGGTGCTGAACGAAGTGGGTCGGCTCGGGGGCGAGACCTGGTTCAAGCTCGGCGATAAGGACCTCGCCCTGCACCTGCTGCGCCGGCAACTCCTCGACTGCGGCGAGCGATTGACCACCGTCACACGGCACCTCGCTGCACGGCTTGGGGTGCAAAGCGCTGTTCTGCCGATGAGCGACGCGCCTGTCCGCACCATCGTCGAAACCGCCGAGGGCGACCTCGCGTTCCAGGAGTACTTCGTGCGCCGGCGCTGCGAGCCGAAGGTGACGGGCTTCCGCTTCGAGGGCGCAGCGCGAGCCACGCCATCGCCGGAGGTCGACGCGGCTCTCTCGCACCCCGGATTGCGAGGCATCGTCATCTGCCCATCGAATCCCTACGTAAGTATCGGCCCAATGCTGGCCATTGACGGCATCCGGGAGCGGCTCGAGAGCGCATCAGCACCGATCCTCGCCGTTTCCCCAATCGTCGCCGGACGCGCCATCAAGGGACCTGCGGCGAAGATGATGGCCGAGTTGGGCGGCCCGGTGTCAGGACTCCATGTGGCGCGGCTGTATGCAAAGCTGATCGACGGCATGGTTCTCGACGAACAGGATCACGCTCTTCTGGGACAGCGCCGCGACGACGATCCCAGGCTGTTCGTCGCGCCGACCGTGATGCGGAGGTCCGAAGACCGCATCGCGCTGGCCCGGGAATCCTTGCGGTTGCTGGCGGAACTGGGGTAAACATCGGGCTGACGTCCGCCCGAATCGCCGGCAGCGATCAGGGGTTGGGCTTCGCCTATGTCGCTGACTGATTGACCATCGGTTTGGTCACCGAAGCCCGCACGATGGGAATATCCGCATCGGCCAGTGGCCTCATGCGCTGCTTACGTGCGAGCGCCTTCTCGATGTAGGGAGCAAGCTCGTCTGCCTTGCGCTCTTCGCGTTCGACGGTCCGCGATCCAAATTCGGGAAGCACATCGCGCCCGAGCAATTCGAGCGACTGGCAGATGTGGTCGTGCCGGTTCCGGCCGGCCTGCTGAAGCAGGATGATCTGATCCACGCCGGCGGACTCGAAGGAGCGCACGTGTGCGCAGAATTCGGCCGGCGTGCCGATGCCGCGCGACTGCTGGAAGGCGCCCGACAGGCTCTCCGTGCCGCCCGCGCCTGCATCGAGCGCGCCGCTCGCCCGTTCCTGCTCGAACTGCTCGAACAGCCGCGAACGTCCGGGCACGGCGTCCTTCGTCACCAGCGCGCTGATGGCATAGCGGAAGAACTCGAACCCCTCCTGCCCGCGCCGAACCGCCTCAGCCGCGTCGGCGTGCAATGAGAACGCCGACACCATGGCGATGTTGGCATTGACGCTATGGCCGAGCGGCACGCACGCATCGCTCTTGACGATGTCGTAGTAGATGCGGCTCCAGGTGCGCGCCTCCTCCTCGTCGATGAAGGAAAAGGCCAGCGCTCCCAGGCCGAGGCTTGCTGCCACTTTGATCGTGTCGCGGTTGGTGCAGGCCATCCACATCGGCGGGTGCGGCTTCTGCACCGGCTTGGGCAGCACGTTGCGGCAGGGCATCTTGAACGAATGGCCGTCGAAGCCTGGGTACGGCGTCATCACCATCATGTTGGCAATCTGCTCGGCAGCCTCCAGCGACATGACGCGCTTTTCCTTGGCAGGGATGCCAAACCCACCGAGCTCGAGCCGCGTCGCGCCCTCGCCGATGCCAAATTCGGCGCGCCCGTTGGAGACGAGATCGAGCATCGCAATCGCCTCGGCCGTGCGCGCGGGATGATTGTAGTTGGCGATCACCTGGCGGATACCGTGCGCGAGCCTGATGCGCTTGGTGCGCGCGGCGGCAGCGGCAAGAAACACTTCGGAAGCCGAGCAGTGAGAATACTCCTCGAGGAAGTGGTGCTCGACCGCCCACGCGTAGTCGATGCCAAGGCTGTCGGCCAGCTCGACTTGCGCGAGCGCATCCTCGACGAGCTGGCGCTCGTCGTCAGGACCCCATGGTTTGGGGAGCTGGAGTTCGTAGAAGATCCCGAATTTCATCGCCTTCGCTCCTCCCCGCGGCTGGGCCGGGTCACGGCCACTCGTCCTGCGGCCGGTCGAGGGCGGCGCGGTCCCAGCGCCCGTGCTCGGCCGCCGCGTCATACGTCGACTGAGCGAACCCGAGCAGCAGCTCGTCTGGTGCGGACGCCTTGCGCACGACCTCATACGGCAAAATGAACTCTCGCATCTCGCGGTGGTAGTAGGCTCCTGGCGGGCGCACCACGTGATCCGCGTATCCGGCGGGCTCGGGATACGCGTACGCATAGAATGCGGGCTCCGCGATCGCCCCGGCGCCCGGCCAGAACCCACAGCTGCTGCATTCGTGGGAGTAAGCCTCCACCATGACGTAGTCGGGGCAGTTCGGCGCACCGCCGCCATGACGCGGCGCACGCCGCCCCGAGAAGCGCGTCGCCGCCAGATCGAAGCTGCCCCAGAAGAAATGCACCGGGCTCGCCTTGCCCAGGAAGCGACCACGGAACCGCTTCAGCACGCGGTCGGTTTGCAGCAGGATCTGCCAGCAGCGCCGTGCAGCGTCGGGGTCGTAGGCCGCGTGTTCCCGATCCTCGGCGAACGGAATCGCGGTTTGCACCTCGACCGGTGAGGGCATGAGCGCGACTTCGAGATCGAGCGCGCGCAATCCAGCCATGTACTCCGCATAGAACTCCGCTACCGAGCGCGCGGCCAAGGCGAGCGCCCGCGTCGCGCCGTCACTGGTTCGCATCCACAGGGTGTGGTCGATGAAATCGAAGTCCACCGCAAAGGTCCGCTCACCGTACGGGATCGCAGAGGTGGTGAGCCCGCGCGGCGTCACATAGAGCGCCACCTGCCACCAATGATTCTCCATGGGCGCGAGCGCGAGACGCGTCTTGCCCACGATCTGCGTCCACATGTGCAGCGTCGCATATGTATCCTGCCACTGCGCGAGAGGCAGCGAGGGCCACGCTGGATTGGCTGCCGAATTCATTGCACGACCGGAAAGGGTTCCATCAGGGACTCGCGCGTCGCGCTGCCATCACAAGGTTCCCATGCGGCGCACGCCCTGTATCCAGCGCTCGAAGGCGAGCATCTGGTCGCCGACGAACTTGCGGGTGTTTTCGTCTATGCATTGCCGGTTTGCGTCGAACTTGGTGTTGACCATGCCGATGAATACCTCCGGCTTGGCCAGCACCATCGCGTTCAAGAACAGGAGAACCCTGCGCAAGTCGTACTGCACTCGTGCGCCGCCGAGCGGCCCGGGTGAAGCGCTCATGATCGCGACAGGCTTCATGGCGAAGGGTTGGTCGCTGCCGCGAGACACCCAATCGATCGCGTTCTTGAGGGCGCCTGGGATGGAGAAGTTGTATTCGGCGGTAGCGATGAGAACACCGTCAGCGCGACGAATCCGTTCTCGCAGCGCCAGCACTTCGGGTGGGAAGCCACGCGCGAAGACGTCGGCGTCATAAGGCGGCACCGCCCGGAAGTCTGCGATGTCCAAGACCATGCCCTGCGGCATCATCGTCCCGGCAAACTCCAGCGCCATCCTGTTGAACGAGCCTGCCCGCAGGCTCCCACACAGTCCAACGATATCCAGCGTGCTCATCTTTGTGTTTGTCTCCGCGTAGGATGCATGGAAGCCGATCTCGCTCGATGACTCACGTGCGCCCAGTCCAAGCGGCGGCGCGCTCGACGCTTATTCAGGCAGGGAGCCCGAAGAGAGAGCTCATGCGCTCGGCGCTGAGCATCTCCGCCATCTCGCCATCGGATGGCCGCCGCTCGAAGCGGCTTGCAGCATCGAGAATTTTGGGCAGCAGCGTCAGGTCTCCCGCCGTGTTGATGAATGCGTCGGGGAGCAGACCCATGATCCAGTGGATCGCGCGGTCAATGTCCGCCTGCCGCTCGAGCGGTTGATACCAGGTGGTGTGAGTGCGCTCGGCCGCCGCCCATGGACCGCGCGCGAGCGACTTGATGATCTGGACGGCCACGTTCCGCTCCCGGCAGATCGCGAGCACCTGCTGGAAACTCTCGCGATAGCGCTGGTCTTGCGCCATGAAGAAGTTGTACGGCAGGAGCACGCTGTCGAAGTCGAAGCGCGCGAGACTCCGCCGGTGCATCGCGGGGATGGCCCAGCCGTGGCCGGTCACGCCGATGAAGCGAACCAATCCTTGTTCCCGCGCTTCGACTGCCGCCTCCAGCGCGCCGCCCGGCCCCATCGCCTGATCCCAGTCGTCCGGATGCCCGAGAGAGTGAAGCTGGATGAGATCGACGTGGTCGACGCGCAGCCGCTCGAGAGAGCGATGGATGTCTTCGCGGGCCTCCACGGCACTTCTCGACCCGGTCTTGGTCGCAAGGAAAAAGTCCTTGCGATGGCGTGCCATCCACGGCCCGATGCGCAGCTCCGAGTCGCCGTACCTAGCCGCGGTGTCGATGTGATTGACGCCGTAGCGCACCAGCACTTCGAGCGCCCGGTCCGCATCGCCTTGGCTGGCTCGCGCCAGTGCGGCTGCGCCGAACAGCGTCACCGTGCTCGAATGGCCAGTACGTCCGAATGGTCGCCGTTCGATCATCTGCGCGTCTCCCGTTGCGATACCGAACCGGAGCCGCCGCGTCGGGCTTTGGTTCGATTTGCGGCACCAGCATATCGCAACGAGATCAGGCTTGTCCTAGCCGAATGGGGTCAGACGGCCGCATGCGTACGCTGTCGGTCCAGCCATTGGGCAACGGCAGCAAAGGCTACGTAAGAGAGGAGCGCGGTTATGGCAGCCGCGCTGGGCGAGACCGGCGGAGGGCCGAAGAAGACATAACACTGAATCGCGAGCATTAGGATCCCAAAGACCGGCGGGCCGATGCGGCCGATAGCATTGGTGGCCCTCGTTCGCCTCAGGTACATCGTCATTCCGGCGAATAGCAGAAGCGCTTCAAGAATGAGAGCGATCGCCGGATAGTTCCAGATACCCAGACCGACCTTCATTGCATCGTCGTACAGCGGGAGGTCGGGCCTGTGCACCAGGAAGTCCAGCACCCAATGCGAAAACACGGCCAATCCGATCCAGGCCGAGGCCGACCAAGTGCGCACCCCGGCCAGCGGTCTGCAGACGACAATTGTTGCCACTGCCCAGAGGATCCCGGCAACAAGGCTATGGGTGTAGGGCATGTAGTAAAGATCCAGCGGGTTGGAAGCAGTTATCCCGGGAACAATTCGAACCTTCTCGATTCCGAGAAGGACCAGCACGGCCCACACGACGTCCACGAACTGAACGGCAATGAACAGAAGCCATAGAGGGATTGCCGGCCGGATCGCCTTGACAGCAAAGCTCGGTCCATAGTGTCCAACGAACATGGCTGCCTCTCAGGCATCGTCTAAGGTCTTGAGTCGTTCGCATGCAACCGTCACTTGCAAATTTGATGGTAGCGCGGCTGACCCAGTCATGCATTCTTATAGCGACACGGGCAAAACGCCATGAGGGAGCTCACCGGGAGACCCTGCAACATCTGCAGTCCAGTCACGGTGCCGATCAACCAGAACGGAACAGAAGCGCGAAAACCAACAAGAAGAACGTTAGAGGTGACCGACTCTGAGGCGCGATGGCACTCGAGGAATCCTCGTTAACTGACCGTGCAAGTCGTGGCATCGGCGGGTCCTCGCGCGGCCCAGGCCCTTGGACCGAGGGTGGCTCGTCTGGTGAGCCTGGGGGTGGTGCTTAATGGGCCCCGTAGCCCCTTTTCGCCCGCATCCCACGCGGGCGCTTTTTTTTCCAGCCAGAGCGTGAATTTCTCACACTCCCGCCGGTAATGCGTCAATGAGCAAGGGAGTCCGCAACCGTAGAGTGGCTGCAACACAAAACACTTTGCGGAGGACCCGGAAAATGACGACCACCAAGATCCTGAAGAGCCTGCTGATCGCCGCGCTGCTGGCTTGCACCTCAGCCCACGCAGCCCACAACGCGATCCAAGCCGACATGGAAGACGGCAAGACTGTCGCCGAGTTCAAGATCGGCGATGCGGACTGCGTCCTGGTCGACGGCCAGATCCGCTGCTCTCTCGGCAGGTAAGCGACGCTGCCCACAGAAAAGGCAGTCAGGGGGATCAGACCATGACAACCAAGACCCTAGGCCACCTCGTTCTCGCGGTCGTGCTGGCCGGCTCAACGGTGGCCGCTCTCCAGACCACCGGTACTCCTCCCGAGTCAGCCCCGCGCTTGTCGGCTGCCCCGAGCGAGACTGAAGCCGCCCCTTCTGCTGGGGGCCTCTTCTTCGTTCTTCCCCTGGCCTCGGATCGGCTCACCGCAACCTGTGCGGGCCTCAAGGTGGCGCCTCCACCCATCGTTTGCCTGACGCCTTAGCTGCCTCTGGGTTCCTGAGCCAGCAGTTGCACGACGTCGTTGCCGGTCCGTGCCTTGTTGCGGTTTTCCGGCGTCTCCTTCCCGAGCGCCGTGCCGGCAACGAAGCGATAGATGTCAGCCGTGCCCTGAAAGACCTTCGGGGTGATGCCGGCAGCAGAGAGCGTCTTGGAGATCTCGAGCATTTCCGGCACCCAGCGATAGGCCTTCGGCGGCATGGCTGGAAACTGTCCCAGCGCCCAGCCATAAAGATCGGCGCGAGATTGCTGCAACTGCCGCTCCAGCATCGGCGCTACTCCGAGGCGTTGCGCGGCGATCAGCACCTCCAGCCACAGCGCCTGCGTGCCCTTGTTGAGCGCGCCGTAACACATCTTGAGCGCGCTCGCGTCCGAGATGCGTTCGCTCACCACATGCACGAGAAGCTGCGGCCCAGCGAGGCGCTCGAGATCGCTAGCACCGGGGCCCGACACGTACAGATTGGTCTTGGCGTTACCGCGCGGCGGCGGACCGATGATGCCGGCGTCGAGGAAACGCCCGCCGGCTCGTTCGACCAGGCCGGCAATTTCATCCACGGTGGCCGGCGCGATGGCATTGCAGTCGACGATCAGCGTACGGCGGCCGCTGGCGCGCAGCGCGTCGGCTGCTTCGCGTGCGAAATCAAGCGCCGCCCCCGGGTTCATGATCGAGAGCACGACATCGCACTCAGTCACCAGTCGCGCGACTGTGCCGACGTCGGCCAGCCCCGCCTCGCGCGCGAGCGCGCGGCTGCGCTCGCTGCGCTGGTCGAGCGCGGTGCAGACAGTGAAGCCCTTGGCTTTGATCTGCTGCGCTACTGCCTGCCCCATATCCCCGGGGGTCATCACGCCAACGGTCTCGATCTGCATGGGTTAGCCTTTCAAGTGCCTTTGAACGGTGACCGTACCACGCCATAGATCGTTCGGCCAATTCCCCGGACAAACATGAGTGCGCAATAATCGACCGATCGCTCGGTAGGGCAAACGCATGGACATGGCCGGACAGCAACCCGCAGATCCCTACGCACCTCCAAGGACGGGCGTCGGTTCGGAAGCTGAGCACACCAGGCGGTCTCCCTGGGTCGCCGTTTTGCTGGCAGTGCTCTCTCCCGTCTATCCCATGCTCTATGTGGCAAAGGCGTGGCGTGCACTGGGTTACCTCGCAGCCGCGATAGGCTTGCTCGGGCTGGGGATCCTCCTGACGACATTCATCGGCTTGCCTGCGAATGCGTGGGAGTTGATCGGCGCAGGCGGGCTGCGCCTTGTGAGTGCCATCGACGGTTATGGGCGCGCCAAAGCCTGGACGGGATCGGCGACACTACCTTGGTACGCGCGGTGGCCGGGCCTCACCGCGATCATCGTCGTCTCCATTCTGGGTCTGGTAGCGCTGCGCGCGTTTGTCGTGGAGCCCTTCCGCATCCCGTCCGGTGCAATGATCCCGACGCTGCTTGTGGGCGATTACATTCTAGTCGACAAGAACGCGTACGGACTGCGGGTACCGGGCATGGAGCGGCCATTTGTCATGCTGGACAAACCGAAGCACGGCGACGTGGCAGTCTTCTTCTACCCGGAGAAACCGGAGCTCCACTACATCAAGCGCGTCGTGGGCCTACCAGGCGATCGCGTCGCGTACATCGACAAGGAGCTCTCGATCAACGGGCAAGCAATGCCCCTGAAACTGAAGCTGCTCAACTATGGCTCCACGCTGGAGTACCAGGAAGATTTCAAGGACCATCGACACGCCGTGCTGATCAACCCGGAGATGCCGCCGGTTCAAGTCGCCGCAGTACGGCAGTTTCCGTACCGCGAGGCTTGCGAATACAGCGAACGGGGCTTCGTCTGTACGGTGCCCCAGGGGCATTACTTCATGATGGGCGATAACCGCGACTCCAGCAGCGACAGCCGCTACTGGAGTTTCGTGCCCGAGGCCAACCTGGTGGGGCGCGCATTCATGGTGTGGTCCTCCAGCGGGCGGCCGGAGCGAGTCGGCATGAAGGTGCAATAGAGCACCGCACAGCGTAATTGCTCGCGGGCGCCCTAGCCTGGCTCGTATTCCAGCTCGAAGGCCTTGTGCAGCACGCGCACGGCGAGCTCCATGTACTTCTCATCGACCACCACGGAGATCTTGATCTCGGAGGTGGAGATCATCTGGATGTTGATGCCCTCCTCGGCCAGGGTGCGAAACATCTGGCTCGCGATGCCCACGTGCGAGCGCATGCCGACGCCCACGATCGATACCTTGCACACCCTGTTGTCGCCCACGAAATTCTTAGCGCCGATGTGTGCCTGGACTTTGCGCGAGATCTCCATCGCCTTGTTGAAGTCGTTGCGATGGACGGTGAAGGAGAAATCCGTGATGCCGTCCACGCTGGCGTTCTGGATGATCATGTCGACGTCGATGTTGGCGTCGGCGATGGGTCCCAGGATCGCATACGCGATTCCGGGGCGGTCGGGCACGCTCATCACGGTGATCTTCGCCTCGTCGCGGCTGAACGCGATGCCGGAGATGATTGCCTGTTCCATCTTCTCGTCGTCCTCGTAAGTGATCAACGTGCCGGACACCGCCTCCCGCTGGACCGGGATCATCGGGTCCGTGAGACTGGAGAGCACACGCAGCGGTACCTTGAACTTACCCGCGAACTCGACAGAGCGGATCTGCAAGACCTTGGAGCCGAGGCTCGCCATCTCTAGCATTTCCTCGAAAGTGATCTTGGTCAAGCGGCGCGCTTCGGGGACGATGCGCGGGTCGGTGGTGTAGACGCCGTCGACATCGGTGTAGATCTGGCACTCGTCGGCCTTGAGCGCTGCGGCCAACGCGACGGCGGAGGTGTCCGATCCCCCGCGCCCGAGCGTGGTGACGTTGCCGTCGGCGTCGACGCCCTGGAAGCCGGCCACGACGGGAACGATGCCGGCAGCGAGGTCGGCGCGCAACCGCTGCTGGTCGATGTCCTTGATCCGCGCCTTGGTGAAGGCGCTGTCCGTGAGTACTCTCACCTGAGCGCCGGTGTAGCTCCTGGCCTTGACGCCAAGGTCGATCAGCGCCATCGCCAGCAGGCCGATGGTGACCTGCTCGCCGCTGGAGGCGACGACATCGAGCTCGCGCGGGTCGGGGTGCTGCTGGATCTGCTGCGCCAGGGAGACCAGGCGATTGGTCTCGCCGGCCATAGCGGAGGGGACGACGATGACGTCATGGCCGGCGGCCTTCCACTTGGCCACGCGTTTGGCCACGTTTTGAATCCGCTCGGTGGTGCCGACCGAGGTCCCTCCGAACTTCTGGACGATCAGTCCCATGCCGCTGCCGAGGGTGCCAAAGAGGGCGCATTGTACCCGATCGATTGGCCCACGGGGCCGCCGGGACGGGCGTCTTGGCACAGAAGGTGCATCCCACCCCGCCATCCCCGTGAAGGAGAAGCGCCGTGAGCCTGTATACCATCGTCCTCCTCGCCGTCATCGCGTTCGTGATGTTCTACGCGGTCATGGTCTACAACAGCCTGGTGACGGTGAAGCACAACGTCTCCAAGGCCTGGGCCAACGTCGAAGTGCTGCTCAAGCAGCGTCACGACGAAATTCCGAAGCTGGTGGAGGTGTGCAAGCAGTATCGCCAGTTCGAACAAGACACCCTGTCGCGCGTGATCGAGGCGCGCTCTCGGGTGTTCAACGCCAGTCAGTCGCAGAACATGGGTGAGCTCGGCAAAGCCGAGACGCAGCTGCGCGGCAGCCTGGCAAGTCTGTATGCGGTGGCCGAGGCGTATCCCGAGCTGAAGACCAACGAGCAGTTCATGAATCTGCAGGCCCGCATCACGTCGCTCGAGAACGCGATTGCCGACCGGCGCGAGTTCTACAACGAAACCGTCAACATCAACAACGTGCGCATCGAGCAGTTCCCCGACGGGATCATCGCGGGCATGTTCGACTTTCCGCCGCGGCATCTGCTGGAATTCGGTTCCGAAGAAAAGAGCGACGTGGACGTGAGGAAACTGTTCGCTGCTTAGCCAGCGTCATCCCTGCGCAAGCAGGGATCCAGCGCCGTCCTTTCACCAACTGGATTCCGGCTCGCGCTGCGCTTGGCCGGAATGACGTTCCTCCAGAACCACCGGCTCTCCTTGGCGCCCTGCCGACCCGATGCTCAGCGAATTCCAGTACCAGTACGGCAACTTCCTCACCTCGGGCACGCACCTGGTCCTGCTGCTGCTCGGCGCCCATGTCGGTACGCCCGGCGCATGGGCCTGCAGCTTGGCCTTGATCGGCGCGCTCTCGCTGTTTGCCTGGGGCGCGAACTTCCGCCGCTCCCGGGTGATATCGGACACGCCCACCTCCCGTGTGGCGTCTGCGCCACAAGGCTACGTCGAGCTGTACGGCAAGGCGAAGCTGCATCCGGGCTACAACACGATCAGCCCGGCCTCGCGGCGCCCCTGTGTCTGGTTCCGCTATCTGGTCGAGCAGAAGATCGGCGACAAGTGGGAGCGGGTAGAGGGCGGCATGAGCAGCGATACATTCTTGCTCGACGACGGCAGCGGGCAGGTCGTGATCGACCCCGACCATGCCGAAATCATCACCCGAGATCGGCGCTCCTGGCGCGAGGGTACCCTGCGCTACAAGGAATGGCTGCTCACTCCCGGCAACAACCTGTACGCACTGGGTGAGCTCAAGACCGAAGGCGGCGGCGCCACCCAAACGGACACCACGGGCGATCTCAACGCGCTGCTCGCTCAGTGGAAGAGCAACCGGCCTGCGCTGCTCAAACGCTTCGACCTGGACGGCAACGGGCAGATCGATCTGAAGGAATGGGACCTGGCGCGCCGCGCTGCGCTGCGCGAGGTGCGCAAGGCGCAACAGGAGGTCCTGTCACAGCCAGGCGTGAGCATCATGCGCAAGCCGCGCGACGGGCGGCTGTTCCTGCTGTCCGATCTCGCCCCGCAGCAGATGGCGCGCCGCTATGGCTTCTGGACGCTGATCCAGCTCGCGATCGCGCTGAGCGCGGGCTCCGGCTTGGTGGTTCTGGCTGCGAGGTTCCTGTTGCGCTAGTCCCGGGTTGCGCTGCTTTCCATCCGGGCTAAGAGAAACGGTAGCCTGGATGAAGCGGCAGCGGGAATCCAGGAATCAACCACCCTACGAGGTCTTCAGCAACGCCGCCACTTCCGCGTATCCCTGCTCCCGCGCGATGTCGGCCGCGGTCTTGCCGCGATCGTCCTTGAGCGTGGGATCGGCCCCACGCGCGAGCAGCAGCTGCACGCACTCCGTCTTGCCGTAGCCCGCTGCCCACATCAGCGCGGTGAGGTTGTGGGCGTAGGCGCGGTTCACGTCGACACCGCGAGCGAGCAGCAGCGTCACCGCTTCCACGTGACCTTGCGCAGCAGCATAGATCATGGCGGTCTTGAACACCTGGTCGATCCGGTCGACATCGGCCCCCGCGGCGAGCAGGATCTGCATGAGATCGGCACGCCCGGCATAGGCGGCAGCCATGAGGGGCGTGGTCCGGTTCAGCGAGTCCTGATTGACGTTGGCGCCCTTCTCGATCAGCCAGGCGACCATGTCCGCATTGCCTGCCTTCACCCATAACATCAGCGGCGTCTCTCCGAGCCGGTTGCGCGAATCGACGGAGGCGCCTTCTTCGACCATCCGGCGTGCGCCGGCCTTGTCCTGCTGCTTCGAGAACTCGAGCAGGCGCACGTTGAGCTGCTTCTCCGTCTCCTGGGACAGGGCATCAGAGCCGCACAGCAATGCGGCGGTTAGCGACGACGCCAGTGCGACATCGCGCAAGAATCTGGACACACCGCGCAACGATCTAGACATGTGCTGAAAGTTCCTCCGGGATCGCAAAAAAAACCTTTCCTGGCGCTCGAGGTAGCGTCCATTCAGGCTTGAACTTAGGGGGACGACACATTATAGTCCGACCCACCGTGGCGGCTACAAATGCTGCGGTGCAAGGCGCCTGTAGCAAAACCAACGTTTGGGAGGTTGTATGAAGTTCTCAATGATAAG
>Ga0335082_10004116_pt1 | contig 15832 bp, 16 predicted proteins | sample Lox_Sample_41_FD_206718 | JGI IMG/M metagenome (GOLD analysis project Ga0335082, IMG submission 206718) | Soil microbial communities from Loxahatchee National Wildlife Refuge, Florida, United States - Lox_Sample_4.1 | ecosystem: Environmental > Terrestrial > Soil > Wetlands | place: USA...
AAGTCGAGCAAGCGATACGAGAGCAGGTAGGCGTGCGGCGCGCTCACCGTCGCTTCGCCGGAGTCGTCGAGCGGCAGCGGCGCGTCGATCTCGGCGCGGTGCTCGTCGTCGGCGCGCACGAAGCGCTCGCGCGGCACGTCCTCGAGCGCGCGCATGAGCGCCGGCGGAAACGGGCCCATCTCCGCGTCGATGCGCCGCGCCATCTCCGCGCGTCGCGCGCGCGCTCCGTCAGAAGGCGGTGGTTCCATTCGTGCAGAAATCCTCGGGCCCTTGCGCGTAGTGCGCTTTCGCGAACGCTTCGAGCGTCGGCAAGTCGAGGCACGCCGCGTTGTACGTCCATCCCCACGCGGCCGCTGCGACGGGATAGTCGAGCAGCGGATCGGGCGTGATGACGTGGCGCACGCGCACGCTCGGGTCGCACAGCGGATCGTCCGGGATCGAAGCCGCGGCCTGCCTCAAGCCTTCGACGTTCGCGTCGCAAGCTCCGCCGTCGTCGCCCGCGTCGGCGGGACAGTCGTAGAAAAAATCGATCGCGCCGTGCTCGAGGTCGTGCACGTAGTATCCGCGCGGCACCGCCGCGTCGTACTCCTGGTACGCGGCCCAGATGGGATAGTGATCGCCGCTCGACGGCGGGTTCGAATCCCACGTCGTGATGTCCGAGCCGATCGCGACGTGGTTGCCGGGCTGGAGCGGCGGGCTGTCGATGCGGACGAAGCACGACGCCTCGGGGAAGTAGGGCTCATCCATCCGCGCGGCGTCGAACGACGCGTCCGGCTCGGACATCCCGCTGACCTGACCGCACGCGGTGAGCTCGGCCGTGCCGAGGACGGAGAGCACGGCGACGCATACGACGAGTCGCCTCACGGAATGAAACACTAGCACGAGCGCAGTCGCCGCGCCGCGGCGCGCATGTCCCACACATTTTCGTCGCGTGGCCTTTCGCTGCGTGCGTTTTTGTCGCTCTTCCTTCACAGTCAAAAGTGAGACGACGCATCCGTGCGTCGCTCGGCAGCACCCTATGAAAGAGAAGCACCGTGCCTCGTTCGCGCGAGGTGGGCAGTTCGTCGTCGCAACCCTGTTTTCCTGCATGTCCGTCACGTGCGCGCGGCCTTTGCCGCCTGTGACGGCGAGCGTGACCCACGACGCCACGCGAAGCGTGGTGGCGATCGCGACGCGGCATCCGGACGACGGCTCGCTCACGCTCTGCAGCGGCGCGCTGGTCGCGCCGAACTTGGTGCTCACGGCGCGCCATTGCATCGCGCGCGCCATCACCGCGACGCCCGCGTGCGACACGCGCGGCGAGTCGCACAACGGCGATCACATCGGCGCCGACGAGGACCCGTCGCAGATCGCGATCTACACGGGCAACCACGTCGACGTGACCGAAGACGTGCCGCGCGCGTACGCGACGAAGACCATCCACCCGCGCACGCGGATCCTGTGCGACTCGGACGTCGCGTTCGTCGTGCTCGATCGCCCGCTCGACGGCGTCCAGACGCTCTCGATGCGCCTCGACGAGCCGGTGCAAGAGGGCGAGTACATCGTGCCCGTCGGATTCGGCGGCGGCGTCGTCGGCGACATCGGGACGCGCGTGCCACGCGACGCGACCGAGGTGCTCTCGGTCGGCCCGGGTCACAACTCCTCGACCGGCGCGGTGCTCGGCCCGCGCGAGTTCGAGGTGGACGAAGCGACGTGCCGTGGCGACTCGGGCGGCCCCGCGCTCGACGCGCGGAGCGGCGAGATCGTCGGCGTCGTGTCGCGCGGCCGGAGCTGCTTCACCGACGGCAACCACGTCTACACGCGCATCGACGCGTACGCGACGCTCGCCCACGACGCGCTGCTCGAAGCGCGCCGCGAGGAGCTCCAGCACCAAGCGACCGCCGCCGCCGCGTCCGCCCCCGCCTCCCACGCGCTGCGCTGACACGCGCACGCGCAACGCGCACGCCCACGCGCACGCCCCACGCCCACGCGGTACGCGTTGTTGGTCGCTCGCTCGGTCTTTCGAGCGTGCGTCCGTGCATCTTCGTATCCAGCGCGGCCGAGCGGTATCACCGGCCTTGCGCTCCTCGCTAACCAGTATTACTAAGTACTGGTACTCAGCGACGCTGAGTAGCGCGAGGAGCTGTCGTGGGAAAGCAGCAGATGACGGAAATGCTCAAAGGAATCCTGGAGGGGATCGTGCTCGCGATCCTCGCTGCGCGACCCGCGTACGGCTACGAGATCACGGCCGCGCTGCGCGACCAAGGCTTCACCGACATCGCCGAGGGGACCATCTACGCGCTGCTCATCCGAGTCGAGCAGCGCGGGCTGGTCGACGTCGAGAAGGTCCCGTCCGAGAAGGGGCCGCCGCGCAAAGTGTATTCGCTCAACCGGGAGGGCCGGAAATACCTCGAAGAGTTCTGGAGGACTTGGAGCTTCCTCGCGGAACGGCTCGCACAGCTCCGCAAAGGCGGTCGATGATCATGTTTCTTTCCAAGCTCGTCGCGACGCTGATCGGCCCGAAGCGGCAGTGGTGGGAGTACAAAGCGCGCGTCCAAAAGCTACCGGAGAGCTACCGCACCGCGCTCGAAGCGATCGAGCGGTACCTCAACTACTGCGGAGGCGCAGGGGGCGACGGGACGGCGATGTTCGCGGATCTGCTCGAGCTGTTCGAGCAGAGCGCGGCGAACGAAACGCCCATTCGCGAGATCGTCGGGGACGATCCCGTGGAGTTCGTCGAGACCTTCGTCCGCAATTACCCGCGTGGCGAGTGGATCGTCCGCGAGCGCGAAAGGCTGAATCGGGCCATCGAGCGCGCGGCTGGCGAAGAAAGGAAATGAACATGATGTTGTCGGTGTCCGGGCTCAGGAGGAGTTACGTCGGGGCGACCGTGGCTCACGTCCTCCAAGGCGTCGATCTCGAGCTCGGGAGAGGCCAAATCGGAGCCCTCCTCGGTCCGTCGGGCTCGGGCAAGTCGACGTTGATGAACATCATCGGCGGCGTGGACCGCGCCGACGCCGGGACGGTCGTCGTCGACGGCGAGCGCGTCACGGATTTGAGCGAGACGCAGCTGGTCGACTACCGGCGCCAGCACGTGGGATTCGTCTTCCAATTCTACAACCTCGTTCCCAACCTCACGGTGACCGACAACGTCGAGGTGGTTTCGAACATCAGCAAGAGCCCGCTGAGCATGAACGACGTGCTCTCCGCGGTCGGGCTCCGCGACAAGAAGCATCGATTCCCGCGCGAGCTTTCCGGCGGCGAGCAGCAGCGCGTATCGATCGCACGAGCCATCGTCAAGAATCCGAAGCTCCTGCTGTGCGACGAGCCGACGGGCGCGCTCGACCTCGAGTCGTCGCGGGGCGTGCTGGCGTTGATTCGCGACCTCAACGAGCGATTCGGGACGACGATCCTGATGATCACGCACAACACCGCGATCGCGCGAATGGCACACGCGGTGTTCCGCCTGCGAAGCGGAGAGATCGCGGAGGTCGAACGTCATCCGAAGCCCGAGCCGGCGGAGGCGATCCAATGGTGAGCGCGTTGCACAGGCGCGTTTGGCGCATGCTGAGCGAGAGCAAGGCGCGCCATGTGGGCGTCGTCCTGCTCGTCTTTCTCGGAAGCTTCTATTTCGTCGCCGCCACCGGCATCGCCGGCAACCTCGAAGCGATGGTCGTGGGGTTCGCGGAAGCGAACCAGCAAGAAGACCTGACCTTCTCGACGAACGCGCCCCTCGCCGACGTCGCGGCGCTCGAGCGCGAATCCGTCGCTCGAATCGAGGCCTACCGGCAGATCGACGTCGCGCTCCCCGAGGGCGAGCTGCGACTGCTCGGCGCGAGCACGAAGGTCAACCTGCCGGCGATCACGTCGGGACGCGCGCTCTCCGAGCCCGGCGACCTCCTGCTCGATGCTTCGTTCATGAGGACGCACCGGTCGAAGCTCGGCGACCACCTCGAGCTCGCCGGAAAGACATTCACGATCGTCGGCACGGTGGCCGTGCCCGACTACGTCTACATCGTCGAGAATCCATACGACGTTCTGCCCACGACCGGTTTCGGGATCGGCGTCGTTTCGCCGGCGGATATCGACGCATATTCGACGGCGACGACCGTATATGCCGTGCGCTTCCAGGACCGTGAGAGCCTCGGCGCGCAGACTGCGAAGTTGCATCGTCTCTTGAGACGCGAAGGCTACGCCGTCTCCGAGTGGGTGGACCGAAAAGGCAACAAACGCATCAGCATGCCTTGGGGAAACATCTCCAGCATGAAGTCGATGAGTCTCCCCGTCTCCTCGGCGTTCTCTCTTCTCGGCTGCCTCGTCGTGTGCGTGATGATCGCGCGCATGGTGAAGGCGGACGGCGTGGTGATCGGAACGCTGTACGCGCAGGGCTACCGTCGCAGCGAATTGGTTCGGCACTATCTGGCCGTTCCCGTCATCCTGTCGGCCGCGGGAGGGCTCGCGGGCGTTCTCGTTGCCGCGCCGTGCGTCGGCCCCGTCGTTCGATCGATGCTGACCTCCTACGTTCTGCCGGCAAGAGCCATCACGTTCTCGCCCGTGAATCTGGCGTTGGCCATCGTGATGCCCGTCGCGCTCGTCGCGACGTCGAGCTTCCTCGTGGTGCGCAAGCTCCTCGGGAAGTCCGCCGTCGAGCTCATGAAGGGTGACGAGGACAAAGCCAAGGTGAGCTTCCTCGAACGCGCGCTCCGCTTCGAGCGCATGAAGTTCGCGACGAGGTTCCAAATCCGCGAGCAGCTGCGGAGCATTCCGCGCCTGCTCATCCTCGTGCTCGGCGTGAGCGTCGCATCGATGATGCTTCTGTATGGCTTCTCCTATCGCTACTCGATGGAAGTGATGACGAACAAAGGAACGCTGGCGCGATACGCTTATCCACTCGAGTACAACTTCAAGAAAGTACAGAACCTCGAGCACGCGCCGCTTCCTCCGGAGGCGGAGCCTTACAACGTGCTGCGCTGCTTCCCCGAGGGTCGCGAGTCGGTCGAGTTCTACCTCGTGGGCATGAAGCCCGACTCCGTGGGCTTCAGAGTGAATGACGGTCAGGGACGTGCGCTGCGGCGGGACCAAGTCAACATCTCTTCGCCGCTCGCGGCGCGGCTGAAGATCGGGAAAGGCGACACGCTGCGTCTCGTCGACAAGCTCGACGGTCGCTCCTTCAGTCTGACCATCGACGGCATCGTCGACGCGTACGGCGAGCAGTTCGTGTTCATGCCGCTCGACGCGTTCAACGCGATGACGGGGCAACCGCGCGGGAGCTACCGCACGGTGCTCGCCGCCCACGAGCTCGAGTTGGACAAGAGCCGGCTCGCCGGCGTGATGGATGCGCGAAATCGCGACGCCTACGAGCGGCTAGGCAGACCCACGACGGTCGTCGTCACGTCGCTCACGGTGCTGGCCGTGCTCGTGGCCACGACGATCATCTTTCTCGTGACGTCGCTCATGATGGACGAGAGCCGCAAGACGATCTCGCTGCTCAAAGTGCTCGGGTACCGCAAGAAGGAGCTCGCGAAGATGATCCTGAACGGCTCGACGCCGCTCGTCTTCCTGGGCTTCTGGCTCGGTCTGCCTTTGACGCTCGTCGTCGGAAACGGCATCTCCGGCTACGTCGCGGAGATCGTCAACATGCTGATCCCCTTGATGGTGCGTCCGCTGCACGTCCTCCTGAGCTTCGCGCTGATCTTCGCGGTATACGAAGTGACCCGGCGCTGGTGGCCGGCACGGAGTGACGGACGTGGCCGTCGACGACGCACTGGTCAAACTCCGTTTCTGCAACGAGCGCTCGCCAAGGCGCGTCCGCGCCGAAACACAGCGCCAGCTCCGAATGGACTTGGCCGCACGTCCGACACGTCCTCGCTGACCGACGAGATCGAACGCATCATCGCCACGCTTCTCAACCTCATCGTCTGAGGTTGAGACGGAGAACGTTCGTGAGCGTCCCGATGACGATGTCGAGACGCTCACGGACTTCTTTCTCGATGCTCACGTAACCGAAGGCTTCCGCCACGTCGAAGCAAGCGCCCACCTCTCGCGCGCTTCCAAGCGAAGAGAAGTACCTCTGCCGCCGATTTCCGCCGAAAGATCCACTCCCTTCGGCCAGATTCAACGCCACGCTCTGCCCAGCCCTCCGAAGCTGCCGAGCCAGATCTCCATCGAACCGCTCGACTGCCTTCGCGATCACCGCCACGTCCCGGCACAGTTGCAACACCAACGAATAGATTCGCAACATCTCGATAGCCTCCTTCGACAGCCGCCAATCGACGTGCGAAAATCAAAAGAGCGAGCGAGCCAAGCTCCACCAGCCACGAAGGCGCCGGAGCACGAGCACGAGGCACGCGCACGCCCACGCTCACGCGCGCGCCCACGCCCACGCCCACGCTCACGCGCGCGCCCACGCCCACGCTCACGCGCGCGCCCACGCCCACGCTCACGCGCGCGCCCACGCGCACGCCCACGCCCACGCTCACGCGCGCGCCCACGCCCACGCGCACGCGCGCGCCCACGCCCACGCTCACGCGCGCGCGCACGCCCACGCCCACGCGCGAATCCCCTAGCTCTTCCCCGGCACCGCCAGCCCGAGCTCCTTCATCACCTTCCGCAAATCGTCCCACGCCTCCTGCTTCGCCACCTTCTGCAGCGGGCCCTCGCGGAGCAAATACGACGGGTGGTACGTCGGCATGACGAGCGTCTTGCCGCGATAGAGCTTCCACTGGCCGCGGAGCTTCGTGATGCCGAGCTTCGTGTCGAGGAGCGCCTGGGCGCTCGTGTTGCCCATCGCGACGATCACCTTGGGCGCGACGTTCGCGAGCTGCTCGTGCAGGTACGGGATGCACGTCGTCGTCTCGTCCGGCGTGGGGCGGCGGTTTCCCGGCGGGCGGCACTTGAGGATGTTGCAGACGTAGACGTCCTGGTCGGGCGAGAGGCCCATCGCGCCGATCATCTTGTCGAGGAGCTGGCCGGCGCGGCCGACGAACGGGAGGCCCTGCGCGTCCTCGTCGGCGCCGGGCGCCTCGCCGACGATGCACAGCGCGGCCTTCGGGTTGCCGCGCGAGAAGACGGTCTTCGTGCGCGTCTTGGAGAGCTCGCAGCGCGTGCACGAGGCGACGAGCTCTTCGAGCATCGGGAGCGAGCGCACCATCGGCGCTTCAGCGCCGGCCCCGGTGACCGTCGCGACGGCCGACTCGGACACGGGCACCGGCACCGTGTCGGGCGCGAGGCTGACGGGCGCGAAGCTCGGCGGCGGCGCGCCGCTCGATGGCGGAGGAGCCTCGACCGGCGCGGGCTTCGGCGCCGCCTTTCGAGCGCCTTTGGGGATCCCCGTCGCGCCCGTGTCGACCTGCAGCTCGAGGTACGCCCTCAGCGAAGCGGCGATCGAAGCGAGCTCGGCGCGTTCGTCCATGCGCGCGCCACCATAATCACGAACTCAGAATACGGGAACGGGCTTCGCGAGCTCGGCCTCGATCGCCGTCGTCACCTCGGTCGAGTCCGGCTCGACGGGCGAGTCGTAACGAGCGACCACGTCGCCCGCGCGCGAGAGGAGGAATTTGTTGAAGTTCCACGTGATGTCGCCGCCCGCGTCGACGCTCGCCGCCGCGTGGCCCTTGAGCCACGTGTAGATCGGGTTCTCGTTGGGCGGGTTCACGTCGCTCTTCGTGAACATCGGGAACGTGATGCCGTACTTCGCGGTGCAGAAGGTGCTGATCTCTTCGTCGTCGCCCGGTTCCTGCCCGCCGAACTGGTCGCACGGGAAGCCGAGCACGGTGAAGCCCTGCGCCTCGTACTTCGTGTAGATCGCCTCGAGCGGCGCGTACTCGGGCGTGTACGCGCACTCCGACGCGGTGTTCACGACGAGGATCACGTTCCCGCGGAACTCGCACATCGACACGGTGCGGCTCTCTCCGAGGTCCGGCGAGCCGAGCTCGAAGAAGCTCCCCGCCTTCGCCGCCGGGTCGCACGAAAACGGACCGTCGTCGCTCGCGTCGGTGATCGGCTGGACGCCCGCGTCTTTCGTCGGGAGCGTGCCGGCGTCACTCTGCGAGCTCGGGCCGGCGCTCGAGCACGCGACCGCCACGCCCAGCCCGAAGAACAGAGCTTTGCCCCGCATGAGGTGGAGCGTAGCAGCTTTTCACTTCCCGACGAGGAAGCGCAGCGCGAGATCGATGGTCTTGCCGTACGGCGGGCGCAGCATGCCCGTGCTGTTCAAGCGCGCCTGGTAGAAGATCGGCTTCTTCTTGCTGAACGTGTCGAAGCCCTCGCGCGCGTGGTAGTGACCCATGCCGCTCGGCCCGACGCCGCCGAAAGGCAGATCGTCCTGCGCGAAGTGCATGAGCGTCTCGTTGACCGAGACGCCGCCGGAGATCGTGTGGTCGAGCACCTTCTGCGTCGCGTCGTCGTCGTACGAAAATACGTAGAGCGCGAGCGGCCGCGCGTGCTCGTTCACGTACGCGATGGCCTCGTCGAGCGAGTCGTACGGGAGGATGGGGAGGATCGGGCCGAAGATCTCTTCGTTCATGAGCGCGAGGTCCTTCGGCGGGTCGACGACGAGCGTCGGCGCGAGGCGGTGCTGCTCGCTCGAGAGCTCCTCCTTGGCGGGGTTCACCTCGATGACCTTCGCGTCCTTCTTCTTCGCCTCTTCGAGGTAGCCCTTCAGCCGCTCGAAGTGCTTCGCGTTGACGATGCTCGTGTAGTCGGTGTTGGACTTGATGGTGGGCAGCATCTTCGCGACCGCGGCCTTGCACTCGTCCACGAATCGGTCGAGCTGCTTGCGCGGCACGAGCGCGTAGTCCGGCGCGATGCAGGTCTGGCCGGCGTTGAAGATCTTGCCGTACATGATCCGCGTCGCCGCGACGTCGATGGGGAAGTCGTCGGTCACGAGCGTCGGCGACTTTCCGCCGAGCTCGAGGGTGACGGGCACGAGGTTCTCGGCGGCGGCCTTCATCACGACTTTGCCGACGCGCGTCGAGCCGGTGAAGAGGAGGTGGTCGAACGCGAGCGACGAGAACGCCGCGCCCACGTCCGCGCCGCCGGTCACCACGACGAGCTCGTCGTCCGTGAACATTTCCTTGGCGAGCTTCGCCATCATCTCGCCGGTCTTGGGCGTGAGCTCGCTCGGCTTGATCATGACGCGGTTGCCCGCCGCGAGCGCGATCGCCGCGGGCGCGAGCGCGAGCTGCATCGGGTAGTTCCACGGCGCGATGATGCCGACGACGCCGAGCGGCTGCGCCACGACCTCGGCCCGAGCGGGCGCGAACAGCCAGCTCACCGGGCGCGGCTCGACCTCCATCCACTCGTGGAGGTGCGCGCGCGCGTGCTTGATCGTGTTGATGGTCGTGAAGACCTCGGCCACGAGCGTCTCGTGCTTGCTCCGGTTGCCGAAGTCGTCGCTGATGGCGCGCACGAAGTCGTCGCGATGGATGAGCAGGCCCTTCAAGAGCTTGTCGAGCCGCTCGATGCGCTTCTCGTAGCTGGGCGCACCGGATTTTCGCTGCGCGTCCTTGAGACGCGTCAGGATCGCGCCGAGCTCGTCGGGTGACGTGGGCGCGTGCTGTTCTTCGTGCTCGAGCGGGTTCGCGGTGGCCATGGCGGGAGCATAGTCCCGATTTGGCGCGCGCCAAGTCACTCCCCGACGATCGTCACCGTGACCTTTCGGTCGTGCCCCGCGCGGCGGTGCTCCCACACGTAAATCGCCTGCCACGTGCCGAGCGCGAGGCGGCCGCCCGCGATCGGGACGGTCTCGCTCGTCTTCGTGATCGAGGCGCGGAGGTGCGAGGGCATGTCGTCCGGGCCCTCGGCGTCGTGCTCGTACCGGTCGCTCTCGGGCGCGACGCCCTCCATCCATCGCTCGAGGTCGCGCAGCACGGCCGGGTCGGCGTTCTCCTGCGTGACGAGCGAGGCGCTCGTGTGCGCGAGGAACACGCTGCAGATCCCCGCGCGAACGCCGCTCGCGGCGACCGCGGACTCGACCTCGCGCGTCACGTCGTAGAGCCCGCGCCCGCGCGTGTGGACCTGGAACGTCTTCGAGGAGACCGTCACGCGTCCTTGCGTAGCACGGCCTCGAAGAAGGTGGAGAGTGCGTCGAGGACGGGCGCGGGGATTTCGTGGCCGCCGCGGAACGGGACGAACGTGACCTTGGCGCCGGCGCGCGCGAGCTCGCGCTGGAGCTCGGTCGCGAGCGCCAGCGGCAAGATGGGATCGTGCGAGCCGTGGCTCTGGAAGACGGGCTTGCCCGCGAGGGTCGGCATGCGCGGCACCCACACGTCGCGTGCGAGGAGCGTGCCCGAGAGGATGACGACGGCGTCGAAGGCGTCCGGAAATCGGAGCGCGGTGTCGACCGCGAGCATCGAGCCCTGCGAGAAGCCGCCGACGACGAGCGCGCTCGGCCGGAGCTCGGCGCGCATCGCGTCGAGCGCGGCGTCGAGCTTGGCGCGCGCCTCGTCGAGCCCTTCGGGCACCTCGGTGGAGAGATCGCGCAGCTCCCCGCGCTCCATGGCGCTCTGGAGGCGGAACATGTCGATGTTCCACCACGCGCGCGAGTCCAGGCCGGGCATCATGTCCAACTCGATGGGCGCGGCGGGGAAGGCGAAGCGCGTCCCGCGCGGCACGCGGAGCACGCGGTGGAGCGGCACGAGGTCCTCGCCCGGCGCGCCGAAGCCGTGGAGCAGGACGACGAGCGGGCCGTCGCCGCCGCCTTCGCGGTCCGTACCGCCGGCGAGCACGACGTCGAGGTCTCCGAAGCGCGCGCGTCTCATTCGCTCGAGGGAGGGTTTTCGCACGCGGACGCCGCGCACGCGCCGCAGCTCTCGCACGTCGACGAGCACCCGGCGTTGCAGCTCGTGAGGCTCTTGTCGCACTTGTTCTGGCAGCCTGGGTTGCAGCTGCCGCTCACGCACGACGCGTGGGTCGCCTCGCATCCGTCGAGGCACGAGCGCGCGGCGCCGAGGCACGACGTCGGGCAAACGCTGCTCTCCCCACCGCCGTCGTCGCCTTTCACGTAACCGTCCGCGCCGTCGATCGCGTTGCACGCGATCGCGAACGTGACGACGACGAGCGCGAGCAGGCGCATCACGGCCGATCCTGCCTCAAAACGATCCCTCGAGCGACACGAATCCGAGGCTCGGCACGACGCGCACCGACGCGACCGTCTCGCGACGCCCCGAGAGCGCGAACGTCACGACGCTCGCGATCGCGCCCGCGCCCGCCACGGCGAAGCCGATCGTCGAGACCCAACCCATCGCGCGCGCGCCGTCGAGGTCGCCGTACGCCGAGGGCGGGCACGTCTTGCTCGGGCACTCGCCCGCGAGGTTGCCGGTCATCGCGAGCGCCGCCGCGCCCGTGCCGATGCCCACGGCGAGGCCCGCGCCCGTCGCGATCACGCTCACCCAGAAAGGCGCGCCCGGACGGAAGCGCATCACGGTGCGCGGCGGCGCGGGCGGGCGATCGTCGTGATCGGCGGCGACGTGGATCTGCTGCGCCTCGCCGGGCGCGAGGTCGAGCTCCGCGCGCCCCGACTTGCCGTCTTCGTGGACGACGATCACGTGGTGCCCCGGATCGAGGACGCGCGCCGTCGCGCGCGCGTCGCTCGGGATGACGACGTCGTCGATGGTCACCGCGGCCTTCGGGTCGGTGTCGACGGTCAGCGTCGCGAGCTTGGCGCGCGCCTTCTCGGCGAGGTCCTCGGCCTCGTGCCGCGCCTCGCCGGCCTTCTCCGACTCGTCGGGGGTCTTCGGCATGTGCGCGACCTCGAGGAGCAGCGCGCGTCCGGCGATCACGTGGCCGGTCGCGACGAGCGACCGCCCGACCTCGAGGCCCGTGATCGGCGTCGGCACCAGCGCGTACGCGGCGCGGAATTTCGCCAGCGCGCCGGCGTCGTCGCCCTTGTCGCGTAGCTCGAGGCCTTCGGTGTACGCGGCCTTCGCGCTCTCCACGTCGGCCGCCGTCGGCGCGCGGCCCTGGGCGAGCGCCGGGACGCTGCACAGGAGCGCGACGGCCAAGCTACTGAATGACGACCTCGTGACGAACGTGCGCGACATGTCTGGGCGGCGGATGCCCTCGGAAGGGCCGCACCGGCGATGCGATGATGGTAGCGGACGCGGAGGGTGGAGGTGGAGGGTTCGTCGCGATCGGCGCGGCGCTGCTCGGCGCGGGGACCTCGGGCGCGCTCGACGGCGCGGGCGGCGCGGGCGGCGCGGCGGTCGCGGCGATCGCGTTGGTGCTGCGCTTGCCGTGCAGCGCGAGACCCAGCGCCAAAGAAATGAGCAGGACCGCCACCCCCGCGGCGACGAAGAGCCCGACGCGGCGACGCGGCGGCGCGACGGGCTCGGCCCCCTCGTGCAGCGACGCCGAGAACGCCGGCGGCACCACGCTCTCCGGGGGCGGCTCCGGCGCGCGCGCGGGCACCGGCGACGCGTCCGGCATCGAGCCCTCGCGCGCGACGGTGTCGTGCGACACGACCTCCTTCAGGCGCTCGCGCTCGCCCGCCGCGTCGACGGCGACCTTCACCACGCCCTTTCGCTCCGCGATGCGCTCGCCGGTGTTCGCGACCACGAACGCGGCGACGTCGTCGGCCGAGGCGCGCACCTTGAGCATCACCATCGCGTCCTCGACCGCGATGCGCATTTCGTTGGCGGTCTGGAAGCGCGCGTCGGGCTCGCGCGCGAGTGCCTTCACGACGAGCTTCTCCACCGCGGGGTGCGGCGCGTGCGCGACCTTCGTGATCTCGGCGCCGGTGATGAGCGCGTGGAGGCGCGCCATGTCGTTCGGTCCGTCGTACGGCGCGCTGCCCTCGAAGATCTCGTACGCCATGGCGCCGACCGCGAACACGTCAGCGCGCCGGTCGACGGGCTTGGCGATCGCCTGCTCGGGGGACATGTACCGGCTCTTGCCCTTCGCGAACCCCGCGGTCGTCTCCTCGCCGAGGCGATGGCGCGCCTTGGCCACGCCGAAGTCGATGAGCTTCGCGACGCCGTTCGTCGGCACGAGCACGTTCTGCGGCGACACGTCGCGGTGCACGACGTGGAGCAGCGCGCCGTCCTCGCCGCGGAGCTCGTGCGCCGCGTGGAGCCCGGCGCACACGTCGGCGAGGATGCGCAGCGAGACGGGCACCGGCACCTTGTCGCCGCGCTTCTCCACCGAGCGGCGCGTTCGCGAGAGCGAGTCGCCGTCGACGTACTCCATCACGAGGTACAGGCAGTCGCGCCACTCGCCGAGGTCGAGGATCTTCGCGACGTTCGGGTGCTCGATGCCGCTCGCGATGCGCGCCTCGTCGAGGAACATGTTGCGGAAGTGCGCGTCGAGCGCGTGCTCGGGGAGAATCGTCTTCACCGCGACGAGCTTCTCGAAGCCGTGCTTGCCCTTGAAGCGCCCGAGCCAGACGTGCGCCATCCCGCCGCGCGCGATGGTGCACAGGAGCTCGTAGCGATCGAGCACCGTGCCGGGCTCGAGCGTCACGCTGGGCGGCGGAACGGAGTCCGGCACCTGTCAGTGCGGAACGACGGGCTGCTGCGTGTCGTTTTGCACGCAGGACGCGAGGTCGAAGAAGAGGAACTCGAGGAGGAGCTCGTTCGGCGCGTGGTCGCCCGCGTTCGGGTCGGTCGCGCAGTAGCTCGGGAAGGCGCCGTACGGCGACTCGGCGAGGTGCACGTCGCTGAAGACGGCGCGCCCGCACTGGTTCGTCGTGTTGGTCCCGACCGGCGTGTTGAAGCTGAAGTAGTACGCGTCGTAGTTGGTCGGGAACGTGTTCGCGCCGTGCGCGTAGAGCCACGGCGTCGCCGAGCCCGCGTTGAGGAGGTTCGGGTCGAGCTTGCCCATGTCCTCGCGGATGTCGGTGAGGCCGCAATATCCGTACGCCTCGCCGCCGCCGACGGTGAGCTTGCCGTTGTTCGCCTTGTACCAATCGGCGAGCGCCTTGCCCTTCGGCACCGCGGTGTCGATGTTGAGGCAGGTGCCGCCGTAGAGGAGGCTCGAGTCCTTCGGGCAGTTGGCCGGCGTGTCGGCGAGGAACTGGTTTCCGTACCAGGCGCCGACGGTCGGCAGCGGGTTCTGGCCCGCGCACGCCTCGAAGCTCGAGTTGCCGCACTGCGCGTCGCTCGCGAAGAAGTTGTAGAAATAGTGCGTCGCGAACGTCCGGCCGCCCGCGTTGAGGTACGCGAGGTAGTTCTTGTAGCCCGTGTCCGCGCCGCCGTAGCCGCCGCGGTCGTACGTGCTGCACTCGCACGCGTCGAAGACGATGTCGTATTTGAGCATCTCGCCCGGCGTGCTCCAGAGCTGCTGCGCGGTGAGCGCGCCGCTCTTCACGTTCGCGAACGTCTGCCCGTCGTCGTCGGCGCTCTTGTAGACGCGGACGCGGCCGGTGCCGTTCGAGCCCGTGAACTCGCTCTGGTCGATGCCGACGCGGCTCATGAAGAAGCACTCGGCGCCGTCGCAACCGGTCGTGAGCGCGATGAGCGGGATGTTGTCGTCCGGCGAGCTCTCGTGCTGCTTCTTCGGCAGGCGCAGCGACTTGTCCGCTTGCGGGTTGTCGACGCACGCGGTGACGTGCGGGATGGTCAGGTGACGCCGCCACTTGCCGAGCTGGAGGACGATCGGGATGTTGTCGCCGTCGGGCGCGTTCGGGATGGTGAACTTGCCGTTCGCGTCGGTCGACGCGCTCACGACGGGGTTGCCGGACGCGGGTGCCTGGCACTGCGTGCACGTCGGGCCGTCGGCGATGGGATCGAGCGGCGCGTTCGGCACGTAGACGAACACGTTGTAGAGGCCGTTGCCGCCCGCGGGGTCGTAGACCGTTCCGCTGATCGTCGTCGTCGAGCAGGTCTGCTGGCACTGGAGGCCCACGCATCCGCCCTCGGCGGTGCCCGAGTCGGGGAACTGGAAGACCTGGCCGTCACCGGTGGTCGCGTCGCCGTTGTCGCCGCCGTCTTTGCCGAAACCGGTGCCGCCGCCGCCGCAACCGACGAGCAACGTCAGCGCGAAGCTCATGACGATGGAAAGGATGAAAAGGCGCATGCTCGCTCCCGCAGTCCGAGAAGGACCGCCTCCCGCGTCGGATTCTAGCGGAACCCGCGGCCTACGCAACGGGACGCGCGCAATTGACGCACGCGGTCACGTTCGTTACGTCAAACGCCATGCGCTCCAAAGAGATCCGCGTCGCGGCTGGGCTGTGCCTCGTCGGGGCGCTCCTCGGCATCGTCTTCGCGGCGTACTCCACCGGTGACTACGCCGCGCACCTCGACCGGCAAATGCACGCGGTCCACTGCTCGTTCATCCCCGGCGCCGACGTGAGCTCGGACGACGCGAACCCCTGCAAGGCCGCGCTCTTCAGCCCGTACTCGGCGATCTTCCGGCAGACGTTCTGGGGCGGCATCCCGATCTCGCTCGGCGCGCTCGGGTGCTTCACGTTCTTCGCCGGGCTCGCGCTCTACTTGCTCCTCGGCCCGGCGCGCGCTTCGCGTCGGGCGATCGAGCTCCTCGCGGTCGCGGCGCTCGCGCCGGTCGTCGCGTCCATCGTGATGTTCGGCATCTCGCTCTCGCAGCTCCATGCATTCTGCAAGCTCTGCGTCGGCATCTACACGTCGTCGGGCCTCGTCGCGCTCGCGGCGATCCTCGGCCTGCGCGCGCTCGCGACCGAGAAGCGCGACGCGGGCGAGGCGCGCCCGCGCGGGGGCTTCCTCGTGCTCGCGGCGGGGCTCGTCGCGTTCGGCGTCGCGTCGCTCCTTCCCGCGGCGGTCTACGCGTCGTCGCTGCCCGATTATCGCCCGTACCTCACGAGCTGCGGCGCGCTCGCGCAAAAGACCGAGGCGCACGGCGCGCTCCTCAAGATCCCGACGACGTCGCCGAAGCGCGAGGT
>Ga0335082_10004117_pt1 | contig 15828 bp, 14 predicted proteins | sample Lox_Sample_41_FD_206718 | JGI IMG/M metagenome (GOLD analysis project Ga0335082, IMG submission 206718) | Soil microbial communities from Loxahatchee National Wildlife Refuge, Florida, United States - Lox_Sample_4.1 | ecosystem: Environmental > Terrestrial > Soil > Wetlands | place: USA...
GACTTAGGTGGCCGCCCGCTTTCACGGCGGTAACACGGGTTCAAATCCCGTCGGGGACGCCAAATCTTATCAACGGCTTAGAGGAAATCGTCCTGTTTCCCGCAGGCACAAAAAGGCACAAATTTCACCCGAATTCCGCCGCGCTCCTCCGGAATCACCAATGTTTTCGCGGGTGTCGAGCCTATTCCTACAGGCACAAAAAGGCACAGCTCAAGACCGCGCCTTCAGCCGCCGATTCCATTTGCGCGAATCAGACGGACTACATCACTTTGCGCCTTGCGCTTGTGAAGTGTGACTGCCTGGGTGTAAGTGTCCAAAGTGACGCGGCTCGACGCGTGCCGGAGCAGTTCCTGCATCACTTTGATATCCGCCCTCGTTGCCCTCAACAGTGACGAATAGGTGTGGCGGAACGTATGCCATCCAATGTGTTGGGTGATTCCGACCTTTGCTGCGGCAGGACGGATGAATCTCCGCATGATGCACTGCCCCCAATATGGCTGTCGGCCACGAGTGGCTGGGCTTGCGAATACCCAATCATCCGGCGCCCTATACCGCGTATGCTGTCGCCATGTCAGGAGAGCTTCCGCCAGATAGGGATCGAGCGGAATCGGTTTCTGTGATGCTTCGGTCTTGCATGGCCCAACTACCTGGAAGACGATTGACCTAGTGACGCTGATCTCGTTCGTGAGAAAGTTGATGTCTCGCCACTTGAGGGCAAAGAGTTCGCTCATCCGCAAACCGGTGCCGAAGTCGAGCAGTACAAGAGTTCGTTCGCGGACGGCGAGAACTCCAATCAATTGGCGCACTTCGACTGCACTCAGCACGGTTGGGATCTTCTTTCGCTTCGCGCTTTGCCGTACCAATCGGATTGGATTGCAGCCGCAGATGTCATGGCGCATCCCGTGGTTGAAAAGGACGCTCATGAGATTTCTGATCTTGGCACAACTCGACCGTGCCAGCGCCTGCGATCTCAGCCATAGTTCGACTTCTCCGGCCCGGACTTCCGTGACAAAATAGCTTCCCCAGCGCGGTAAGATCCATTTTCTTAAATATCCTTCGTAAGTCACCTTCGTTGAATGAGTTTTCCATGTAGTGTCTGGTTTCAATTCCCGCTGGCGATAATGATCCGTCAGCTCGGACACCGTTATTGGCCCAGCTTTCACCCTTGCATCACGAGGGTTGATATCAAGCCGCAGGCCAACGATCGCCTGCCGAGCTGCAAGTTCATTAGTGAATTCATCAACGGAACCGACGACCATCCTGCGATGTTTACGCCTTCCATCCGGGCTTGGCTCTCGCCACCTGAACTCCCATACGTCCGGTCCTCGTTGGCGCTCAGTTCGGATCATGCTTCCGTGTTGCATGTTCTCCTCGCTTTCTTGCTGACTACGGTATTTTGCCCCGTTCGTCCAGGCAGATCGAAGCGGTTGGCGAGAAGGGTGTTGAGGGCAGGCAAAGAACCCGAAGAGTGTGCGCCGGTTATTGCTTTCCTGCGGCGATGTCCCAGCGGTGTTTCTCGGTGAGAACGGTCATTACCTCACTTGCAGGGCCCGCCTTCTCAATCGGCTTGCCGCAACCTCCCCGACAAGAGCATGCAATTGCCGTTGACCTGTAGCTATCGCGTGATCGACATCGCCTGAATCATGCTTTGTCTTCCTGTCGAACTCAGCAATGCGGCCCCTGGTTCGAGTCAACTGCAACGCTGCCGCCAATGGCAAGGAGGCCGCGCCGCCAGAACAGCGTGGAGTCCGGCAATGTGCGATCATTTGGGCGCCAAGTAACGGCGCGTACGGGTAGGAGCTTTGAGTTGACCAAAGTTGACAGTGAGTTTCCGAACCTTGAGGCATCCCTGGCGGAGGTAAGACGCCTGCGTGAAGAAAATGCCCGGCTACGCAGCTTTTTAATCGAGCACAGTGTACGAATTCCTGAGATTCCGTCTACAACTGCAGTTTCTCAGACCCCTCGGACCATAAGCGCAGCGCCAGACGTTCGCAGGTCCGCATTGGGTACGGCGGAACAGCGGATCGAACTGTTTCGCAGCCTCTTCCGTGGACGTGACGATGTTTACGCCATTCGCTGGGAGAGCGCCGACGGACGATCTGGATACATGCCGAAGGCAGATCGTGATTGGAAATCGTATTTACGCGCCAAAGACAAGGACCGCAAGAGGGTCGATCGCCAAACAAGAAGGTTCAGGCCCCTAACCCAAGACGTTGTGCGTGGTCATCTTGTCGGGGATCATACCGTCGGGATCTATCCTCTTTTGCAGGACGAGACCTGCTGGCTCCTGGCGGTGGATTTCGATAAGAAGACCTGGCAGAAGGACGCCGCCGCGTTCCTCACGTCCTGTCGCGAGATGAATGTGCCAGCGGTTTTGGAACGTTCTCGGTCGGGGAACGGTGGCCATGTGTGGATATTCTTCAATCGGGCAATTCCTGCGACCTCCGCGCGAAAACTGGGCTGCGCAATTCTCACTCGAACCATGGAGTTCCGCCACCAAGTGGGTCTGGAGTCCTACGACCGATTCTTCCCCAACCAGGACACGATGCCCAAGGGAGGTCTTGGCAACCTGATCGCTCTGCCTCTGCAAAAGATTCCGCGTGCAGAGGGAAACAGTGTTTTTGTCGATTCGGAATTCCGTCCGTACCAAGATCAGTGGGCATTTCTGGCAGGCGTCGAAAGAATGTCGGCTGACGCTGTCGAGGCAGTCGTGCGGGAAGCTCAAAACCGAGGAGATCTCATTGGTGTCAGGGTCAGCACTATAGCCGACGCCCCGCAAGATCCCTGGGCGCTGCCGCCATCACAAAAGAGAGTGGAACGTCCAATACCAGGACCGTTTCCACCTGCGGTTCAAATCGTTCGCGCAAACCTTCTGTATATCGAGAAGAATGGGCTGCCTCCGGCGATGCTGAACCGTCTGCTCCGGCTGGCCGCATTTCAGAATCCTGAATTCTATAAGGCACAAGCAATGCGGCTTCCCACATTTAACAAGCCGCGAATAATCGCGTGCGGCGAGGATCTCGCCAACCACATTGCTTTGCCCCGTGGGTGTCTGGCCGAGGTAATGGAGCTGTTTGAAGCACATCACATCAAGCCAAACATCCGTGACGAGCGGTGCGCGGGACATTCAATTGACGTGAAGTTTTGCGGCCAATTGCGCCCATCGCAGCAAGACGCTGTTTCGATGATGGCTGAACACGACGAAGGGATCCTCTGCGCACCTACTGCTTTCGGCAAGACCGCAGTGGCCGCATGGCTGATCGCGGCGCGAAAGGTGAATACCCTAGTACTGGTTCACCGCCAACAGCTGCTGGATCAGTGGCATGCGAGATTGGCGATGTTTCTCAATCTTTCAGCCAAGTCTATCGGCCAGGTTGGGGGCGGAAAGAGCGACCGTAGCGGCACGGTGGACATCGCCATCATCCAAAGCACCCACGGCAGAGAGGGAGTCAAAGACTTCGTCGCAGAATACGGGCACGTCATTGTCGATGAATGCCACCACTTGTCGGCATTCACCTTTGAGCAGGTGATGAAGCAAGTAAAGGCGAGGTACATCCTCGGCCTGACGGCAACCCCTGAGCGCAAAGATGGACACCACCCGATCATCTATATGCAGTGCGGTCCGATACGACACAAGCTCAACGCACGCTTGATGACCGCAGTCACACCATTCGAACATGAAGTGGTTCCTCGGTTGACCGAGTTTTGCCTGCCGCCCGAGCAGATCGATACAACGATTCAGGAGGTGTACGCTGCACTTGCAGATGACCGTGCTCGCAATGAACTGATTCTGGCCGATCTGCTACGCGCAGTCGGAGATCGACGCTCACCGCTGCTCCTCACTGGCAGGACCAATCACTTGAAGTATTTCGAGGCGGCGCTCTCTGGCAAAGTGAGCAACGTGTTTGTGCTAAAAGGCGGCATGGGCAAGAAACAGCGCAGAACGATTGCGGAAGCCATTGCGGCTGTTTCGGAGAGCGAGCCAAGAGTCATCCTGGCAACTGGCAGTTACATTGGCGAGGGTTTTGACGACGCTCGTTTGGACACGCTGTTCTTGGCGATGCCGATCTCCTGGAAGGGAACGTTGCAACAGTATGTTGGCCGTCTCCATCGGCTTCACGATGCTAAGCATGTCGTTCGCGTCTACGACTATGTCGATTCTCAGGTGCCGATGCTGGCGCGCATGTACGCCCGGCGGCTAAAAGGCTACGGCGCCATCGGCTATAGAATTGGCGCTGCGACCGCCGATGGGCCATCGTCCCGCGATTGAACGTTTCGGAGGGCATGAAGGGATATGACGCACCAGAACAACAAGCTAGTTGTGGTCCACATGGATGCGGGCAAGCTGAAGCGCGAACCCGACACCAATTTTCCGTCATTCAGCAAGGCGAAACTGGAGAAACTGATTGAGAAAGCGGTCGTGGATGCGTATACCGAAGAGGAGCAGGCTGTCGGTTTCCTCACGATGCTGCAGGAGCATCTTGCCCTGCCTTTTTCCACAAATGTCCTCGGTATTGACGTTGTTGTGGAGAAAGTGGACATGACACGAGGTGGCCAGATTGTCGCGATTTGCCGCCGTGGCCAAACCTGGCAGAGGATCGGTGTCCTCGATCTGCCGTTCCCGACGCCAGCGCCCGCCGGCGTGGAATGGATCGCGGCCTACCGCTACTGGCTTAGAGGATTCTGAATGAGCGAATACCAGTACTACGATTTTCGGGCAATCGACCGGGCGCTGACAAGAGCTGAGATCGCCGAATTGCGATCCATCTCCACGCGCGCCGCGATTACTTCAGCGAGTTTCACGAACCAGTACGAATGGGGAGACCTGAAAGCAGATCCTCTCAAACTTCTGGAGAAGTACTTCGACGCGTTTCTTTACGTTGCAAACTGGGGAACCCGTGAGTTTTATCTTCGTCTTCCGCAGGAATTCGTCGACTACAAAGCGCTCAGGGCCATGCTTCACGGCGAAGCTGCTCAAGTGCGAAAAGCCGGAAACTCTGTGATCGTCGCGTTTGAAAATCAGTTCGAGGACGATGACTGGGACGACGGGACAGGATGGATGGGCTCGCTGATGTCGCTGCGCTCGGAGCTTCTGCGCGGAGACAGCCGTTGCCTTTATCTCGGATGGCTGCTTTGCGCCCAGAATGAAGAGTTCGCCAAGGACGAACTGGAGCCAGCGGCGCCTGCTGGTCTTGGCGAATTGTCCGCTCCGCTCCGTTCTTTGATCGAGTTTCTTGGAATAGACGAGGATCTCGTTGAAGTTGCTGCATCGGCTTCGGCGCCGCTGAAAGCTGGCCCGGATCGGGAAGAACTGGCGGCTTGGATTCAGAGCATGCCCGAAAAGGAAAAGAACAATTTGCTCGTTGCCGCAGTCTCGGAACCCGGTGAACGGTGGAAGATCCGACTGCGGCGGCGTTTCGAGCAACAGAACGCGCGGCGCATGTTGCCCGTGCCTAACCCAATTCAGCGGCGCACTGCCGGTGATCTTTTGACATTGGCCCATGCCCGTGCGGAAGAAAGGGACCGGTTATTGGAGGCGAAGCGAGCGGCAGAAGCGCGGCGGCGGAAAGCGGAGGACGAGGCCAACCGCGCTCGCTATCTAGACCAACTGGAGAACCGCGAAGATACGACTTGGAATCAGATTGCAGCGCACATCCAAAAACGGCAACGTAATGAATACGACAAGGCCGTCGCTCTGCTGGCGGACCTGCGCGATCTCGCGGTCCAGCAAGGGCGAGCGACTGCATTCCAGTCCGCCCTGGGGGAACTCCGCCGAACGCACGCCGCCAAGGAGAGTCTTCTGCGCCGGCTGACTAAGGCAAAGTTGTAACGACCGGGGGACGATGAAGAAAGCAGATCAGAGATGTTGGCTCGGCTCGATCCGCGAAGAACGCCCAGGCAGAAACCGCCACCCACACAAGCTGAAATGAGTCCCGGCACCGTCCAGCTTCCGTTCCGGATCAGACGAGTCTATAATCCGAAATAGACGCAACATTAATCCGAATTGGACGGAGCCTCCACCCGGCATGGACGACACTGAGCACGTGCTCTTTCCTCGCTTTTCTGCTGAACTGGTGACCACCGCGCTCAAGGACACTCCGGTTGTCATGGTTACAGGCCCGCGTCAGTGTGGCAAGACCACACTGGTCCGTGATTTGCTCGCGGGCAATCGCGAGTTCATCACCATGGACGACGACACGGTGCTGGCTGCGGCACGCAGCGATCCAACTGGGTTGGTGCGCGCTCTTGATCGGACGACCATTGATGAAGTGCAGCGAGTGCCCGACCTCCTCCGGGCCATCAAGAAGTCAGTGGATGATGATCGCCGCGCCGGCCGGTTTCTGTTGACGGGCTCAGCCAATATTCTCACTCTGCCTCAAGTCTCGGAGAGTCTAGCTGGCCGCATGGAGATCGTGAGCCTCCTGCCTCTCTCGCGGGCTGAAATTCGAGGTAAGAAGCCGCATTTCCTAAGAGCCGTGTTCGATAGCAAACTCGGCAAACCCGCGGAGTTGATGATAGGCGAGGATCTGATACAAGCCGTGCTGACCGGCGGCTACCCCGAAATGCTGCGGCGCGGAGATCCAAAGCGACGCCAGGCATGGGCACGCGATTACATAAGAGCCATCGTGCAGCGGGATGTGCGCGAAGTTGCCGACGTGGAAAAGCTTGACCATATGCCGCGGCTGCTGCAGGTTCTCGCACACCACTCTGGCCAGCTCACCAATTTTACGCAGATGGGCGGCCAAGTTGGGTTTGACGACAAGACCACCCGGAAGTATGTCGCCATCTTGGAGCAGTTGTTTCTCGTTCGTCGGGTGGAACCTTGGTTTCGGAACCAGTTGAAGCGTTTGGTAAAGACGCCCAAGTTGCATTTCCTTGACTCTGGCCTGCTCGGCGCACTCTTGGGGGCCACAGCGGAGCGGATTGCGAAAGACCGTTCGATCTTCGGACCCCTGCTGGAGACATTTGTTTTCTCTGAAGTGTTGAAACAGGCGTCTTGGTTTGGTGAGAGCTGCGCTTTGTATCACTACCGGGACAAAGACCAGGACGAGGTTGACCTTGTGATTGAAACTGGGAGTGGTGCGTTGGTCGGTATCGAGGTCAAGGCCGGTGCTACCGTGAATACGGGTGACTTCAAGGGGCTCCGGAAGTTGGCGGACGCCTGCGGCGATAACTTCAAGCTGGGAGTGGTGCTCTATGATGGTGGGAGAACCGTCCCCTTTGGCGACCATCTTTTTGCTGCGCCAATTTCTTGTTTGTGGGGTTGAATCAATTCTCGCCTTCGATCTGCTTCCAATCTTGGACCCAGGCCTGCGACTGGCATTCGGACACACTCACAAACACCTTGAATGAGCTGATCGAGTAGGAATGAGACAGTTGAAGCACCACCGCAAGAGATCGAAATCGTTCAGTGCTACTCCGGAATCCCAAATTCGAGACCAAGGGGCCAATCTTCTCAAGCGCCGAAACTACATTTCGAAGTTTCCCGTCTACGGGGAAGCACCCAGGCAGCTTTCAGGCTGTGCCCAATCTCGCGCTGGGGACACATCGGGGACACAATAAGGTGTTTCTTGCTGCTCCTAGAACGCCATCCAGTGCGTCCGTGTTCCTGTAGTTTATTAGAGTTACGTTTAGTGCTCCCGCTTTCACGGCGCAAACGCGGGTTCAAATCCCGCCGGGGACGCCAATTGTTTTAACAACTTGCACTGACTTGAAGTTCAGTGCCCTACGGTGATCCGTAATCAAAACGGTATCACCCCCAAAGAATCCAACGGATTGCCGACGCGAAAGACGGTGAATTTGAAGGGGATGAACAAAGGCCGAAAGCAATTTTAAGTGAATGTCACCGCCGCTTTTGGACTGCTTCCAGGTGGTTACGAGCGCCTGCCTGTCACGCAGGGGGCCGAGGGTTCGAGTCCCCGTCGCTCCCGACAATTTCGGTCGCCGGATTTACCAGGATGTCTCCCGTGCTGATTTTCTTACCTTCTTCGGGTCTTCTGAGCAGCTGTGGACGTCGAACTTCTCGGACAAATACTGCTCGGCTCCGCCAGGGTCGTTGTAATAGGTGTTCGGCGTGAAGAACTTTCGGTGGCACTTAGTGCAGGAAGCCAAAGAGGGAGTCTTGTTGACGTACTTCAGCACGATGAAAGACGTTCGCTCCGTCATGGCGGGAAATAGTGTGGCACACTCCAAGGGGCTACGCCACTGCATATCAGGGGTGCCATGCAGCGGTATGGACGTGAAGGCCGCCTGACGCATCTCCGACCTCGCACTCTCTGATCTTCCGGTGCGGGCTACGAAACGGAATCCGATTATGCCAGGGAGCGCGCAATCACAAGAGTGATGTCATCCTGCTGTTCGTTACCGCCGCTGAATTGTTGGACGGCGCTCACAACGTTTTGAAGAAGGGACTTCACCGGAAGATTCGAATGGCCTTCAAATGTCTGGACCAAATGGGACTCACCGAACTCTTCTCCGTCCGCGTTCGTCGCTTCGGTCACTCCATCGGTGTAAAGGACGAGCGTGTCACCTGGAGCAAGCTCCACATCCGCAATCTCGCAACGCCAGGCTTCAAACAATCCCATCACTGTGCAGGTGGAACGCAGCCACTCCGCTTTCGGCGGCTTCGAAGTCTGATCCGGCGAAATTTGGCGGGCTCGCAGCAGGAGTGGGGAAAGATGTCCGCAATTCGCGTAACGGAGCTTGCGGCTTGAGTCATCGTAGTCTGCGAAGAACAGCGTGGCGTAACTCGCATCGTCGGTACTCTCATAGAACAAGCGGTTGACCGAGGCGAGCAGTCGCGGCAGGTCATCGACCGCCATCGCGTATTGACTGCGCAAGTTGGCTTGCAGATTGGCCATCAGCAGGGCGCCAGATACTCCTTTGCCAGCAATGTCTGCCAGTATTAGCCCCAAACGGCCGGGGCGAAGTTCCAGAAAATCGTAGTAGTCTCCACCCACCTTTCGAGCCTGGATGCAGGCGCCGGTGTATTCGAGCGTCTTCATCGCGGGCAGCTTTTGCGGAAAGAGCCTCGCCTGCACCTGTCGGGCAATATCCATTTCCTGAGCCGTGCGACGATCTGCCTCCATTCGCTCCGCCATCTTCTCCGCGAGGCGTATGTTTTCCAAAGCAATGCCCACATGGGACGCCACTGAACCGAGCAAATGCTTGTCCTCGCTGGAATAAGGTTCCTCGGAAAGCCGCGGGCCAAGAACGAGCAGACCGATAAGGTTGTTCTCGCGCCCGAGGATGGGGACTAGACATTCCGGCGCGAGGGAACTGAGTGCGGCTAGGTCGTCCACGCCGGGAGAACCGGAAGGCAGTACTTCCCATGGCTTCCCCCGACGCGCAAGATCGACGAACATGGGGGCGCTTGATTCGAGCGTTTCAATCGTCGCAGGGAATGTTCGAGAGACTGCGGATAGTCGGTTATCGCTTGATTCGAGGTAACACGCGAGTGCTTTTGGGTGCAGCGCTTCGGTCACGTGTAGTTCGAGGAGATTCGCCAGTTGCAGACGGTCGCCCACGGTCCGCGTCTTTTCCGCGAGGTCGTTCAAGATGATGCGAGAGTCATAAGCGCTGCGAAAGAAGGCTCGGTCGATGCGCACGGTTCCCCGCCTGACCAATGGGGCCGATGTCCAAACCAGGACAATTCCAAATGCCGCGCTCAGAGCCATCCCTGTATTCGTATTGGCATGGACCAGTCGCGAAAAAACGTGAGTGAAGATCCCGATTGCGGAAGCCGCAACGACCAGCATCAAAACGATGAAGCCTCTCTGTACAAGAACGTACCGCGCACTGCGCCGCAGCAGCAGCGGAATTTCCATCACGCGATGCTTCACGACGGCGTACCCGAAGGACAAGGGCACTAGAAACAAGGCCAGGACGCAAAGGGCATAGGGCCAGAACGGAGCGTCTTGAAACCTCGCTCCGCTGATCGAGATGGCCATCCCTAACACCATGATCGGGAGCAAGCCGCAGGCAATGCCCCATACGATCACGCGCGCCTTGCGCTGAGCTTCCGGCGTGACGGCCCAAAAGCTATTGAGGACCAGCGAAACCACCGCCAGACTCTCTGCTCCGAGCCCATAAACGCTGCCGAAGAAGCGTAGCGATGGCGTCACCCACGAGGGTCCGCCATACTCAAGCGGAAGCCAGATGGTCCAGTAGGTGCTTGCCGCCGCGATCGTCCACAGCCCTGCTGCAATAGAGATTCCGGCGCCAGACAAGAACAGCCACTTCAGCCACGGTACTCGCCGTTCAAGAGGGGATGTCGCGGGAAAGACCGCCAGGAAACCGTAGAGGGCGGCGGGCGCAAGCCCGGCCAACACCACGTGATAAGTCATGCAGAACCCACGGAGTGTCCGAGGGAACATACCCGGCGGAAGGTCGGGTAGGGCGATGAAGCCGGCAAAGAAAACAGCTAAGAGCCACGCGTTGCGGTCCGTCACTTTCAGGAATAAGACCGCCAGCCCAACCACGAGAAACAGAATGGGATAAACCAACATGACTCTGACAGCGGCGATCCTGCCAGGGGTCAGATTTCGATACATTTCGAGCGGAAGCGGCGATTCCAAAACTACGGGAACAATGCGGGCGGAAACCTCGCCGGGCGGACGAAGGGAGAAGTTGACGGTGTCGCCCGTGTTTCCGCGACCCACCGCTTCGTAATAGGGTGTTAGAGTGTCGAGTCTCGCGTTGTTGATGCCCAGGATTTCGTCTCCGGCACGCAGCCCAGCTTGGTCAGCGTTTCGCCCCGGAAAGACGCGAATGACTCGGAGAGCTCGCGATTTCATGGAATAAGCAAATTCGGCGCCGATCCTGGTCGCTCCACCCTGCGGTGCGTAATACATCCAAAAGATGCTGTAAAAGGCAGTAGCACCGCCGAACAGCACGGCCGCGAGATAGAGTAGCGCGCGACGACGGGATGGAATCACAGGCTCCCTGCGTGGGCAATTATAAGCCCAGGTCTGCGACGAGTCCTGAGGCTCGCCGGCGATGAATGTTTGCACTGTCCGACGCTAAGTTGTGAATGAGGCTCCGAATCGCGTTATTGGCCTGTCGGCTCCCTTGCTTGTACCATCGGCTCCTCCGAAGTTTGTCCCTGTTGTGCGATGGGGAGCGTTCAATGATTTATCGCAAGGTGACTGTCCGCAGCCTGGCTGTTCTCGAATTTTTAATTGGCGTCGGTGCTGTGCTTGGCGGCGCAGCCTTGACCGCGACTCCGAGCGGGGCATTGCTGAGAATGCCTCTCGAAATACTGCATGGCTCGCCTTTCCATACCTTTCTGATTCCAGGCCTGCTGCTGTGCTTCGTCGTCGGAGGCAGCAACGTCGTCGCGGGATGGCTCGCACTTCGCGAGAGTCGAGCAACGGCAATTACTGCCGTTATCGCCGGTGGAGTTCTTGTCGGCTGGATGACGACACAGATAGTACTACTCGGCTACCGCCATCCTGTTCAACTGCTGTATTTAGTCTGCGGGGTTGCAACTCTTCTTACAGGAGTCGTGCTGGCTGCGTTCGACCGCGGCTGAACGAGTGCCAGTAGACGGCTGCGACCGATTATTAAGCTAATTCTTGGAACTCATCGTGAGGACTCTCTCTTCGGAGGAGATGGCTGGCGGAGATTGGCAATCGTCCTGACGAACCTCCCGACAAGAGAGGGTTCGCTCGTAACCGACTAGGGACGAGTGAGCGGAACCCGCACCAGGATCGCGTCATCCACCCGCACAATTAGCTTCGAGAACTTCTCCTTCCCTGCATTTTGCATAGCCTCGTAGCGCGGGTTAAGAGTCTCCACGATCACGCGCAGAGGCGTCTTGGCGTCCTTGGGCACATCAAAGCTCACGCGGATATCGGGCTGCCCATCACCATCCACGTCCACTAATTCGGACACGTGGGGTGGCAACGCTCTCACGGGCCTCCAATCGAGCTGCACAAATGGTTTTTCGGTTTGCAGCATGTGAGGATGTACAGGCCGGTGAATGTCGATGGAGTAGGCGCCACTCTGAACCGTGCGCACCTTCGGGCCCCCGGAGTACACTTCGTCCACGTGCAAGCCCAGAGCGGCGAACCCCTTTGTGAAGAACCCGAATAGAAGAAAAGGTACCAACAGCGCCGCGAACACCGTCAGTCCTGCCGCCGTGTAGCCCAGTTTTTCTCGCGGTTTCATCGGTCCTTCTAAACCTCCCCCTTCCTAAACGAAGACATGCAGTATGGTGGCCAGGCCTTGAGCAATGATGCTACCTCCGAACAAGATGGCCATCCCCCAGGCTGCGTAAAGAAACATGAGTCGCGCCCGCTCAGGCGTCTGAGCAACTTCCGTCCCCTTGATATGCCAAACCGCAGCGTGTTTGGGACACACATCCACACAAGCGCCGCACTTCATGCAGGACATCAGAGTCTCGCCATGCGCAATAGATTCCTTCGTGAGAGACATCGTCGGGCAAGCGTTCAGACAAAGTACGCAGGGCGAACAACGCGTCTGGTCGATCTTCACATCGAACACGCTTGTCTTATTGAAGATCGATTGGAATGCGCCAAACGGGCAGAAGAATGAGCATTGCGTTCTTTTCTTCGTTAACAACGGCAGCACGACGACTAATCCCGCAAACAGCACGACGAAGATTCCGTTTTGTATCAGCCCCACTGTGTTACGGGCAGCTACATATTCCGATACTGCCTTGAAAGGGCAGAGCCACATGCAGTACGCGGGTTCGAACAAGGCCAGCGACAGCAACACCATCGCCAGTAGCACAGCCCAGGGGCCGTACCGCCAGCGCGGGTCGATCTTCCGCAGCTTCGCGCGCGTGGGAACCGATGCCACGCCTTCCTCAATTCCCCCGAAGAAGCACGCATAACTGCACCAGCCTTTGCCGACTACGATCGTGATCGCGAGCCACAAGCCCGCCATGGCCGCCATTCCTGCCCCAGACATGCCTCCGTTAGGCAAGATTGAACCGGGGAACACCAGCGTTTTGGTGAATGCTGCCGGCAAAATGAGCAGGGGAATGGGCAGGTAGCAGAATGGGGTCCGGCCGGCAATCATCTCCTCGATCGGGATGCCCATCGTTCCCCGCATCACCATAACGTTGTGAATGAAGCCCACCGGGAACAGGAGCCCCAGTGCCACAAAGAACCATCGTCGCCATCGGTAGGTGCTCCACGTTCGCATCATCATGAAAAACAGCGTGATCATGAAAATCGCTGTAACGATGGTGGCGATCTTCCCCGATCGGCCTAGTTGCCCCGAATGGGAAAACATGAGGAAGGACCAAATTGCAATCGGCAGGGTGAGCAATAGGGATCGGCCCACAGTCCGCGGTGCCGTCTCACCGAGTTTCAAGACTCGAGCCTCAGTAGCCATATACCTTTCTCCCGAGCAGGATGGTCATTCCCAGATAGGCGTAATAGAGAGCAATCAGCACCATTGCCATCCGTGCGACAGTGGTTACGGCTTCGGTGCGTGCAACACAACCCAACCCTACAAAGGGCACAAACCAGACGGAAGTTCCGATAAAAAACACAGCAAAGAAAAGGAGAGCCGCAGCCACGCTACCCAACTCGGCCGCTCTAACCCCGGCCGCGACAAACGGAGGGCAGAGACTCAATCCAGTCAGAAAGCCTAGTGCTGCGGCACCAGGCACGCCGCGTTTTCTGGTCACTCCAATGCTCACCAGTCTTGAACCTGAACACGACTGCGCACAAGCATGCCCGGCAACGTATGCGCACCAAAGCAGCACTCCAGCCAGCAAGACATGAATCGCGCCAATCAGGACCATACGTGGGCCTGGCGGGAGCGATACCAGGGCGCCAAGTTCCCAAGCCACGGCAGCAAACAGCAAGTATCCGAGAAACCGCGCTCCCAGAAAGGTAGAGAGGTAGCGAGTATTCAGTCGGATGCCCGCGTGCTCGGCCAGCAAAGAAGGGACCACCACGGGTCCACAAGAAGCGATGCAGGCAGGTCCAGAAGCCAGCCCCAAGATTAACGCTTCACTGAGTATGAGAGGCCCCGCCATGCGGGGAAGTTAGCATCATTCAGTCTGCCCGTCTGTGACGGGCGACACTTGCTCTAAGAACGGCCGCGCGGCGGCCGCATCTGCCGCACGGTCCGGCCCGTGTTCCTGGCCTTGTGCTGCGGGGGGTGTAGGCGTAAACTAAGCTGTTAAGAGCACTCTTTTCGTTCCGAACCAAGCCACACTATTTAACCTGCGTTGGATTTGTGTCGAAATCATAGGGAACCCATCATGGCAATCCAAAGCAATAGAGACGGTGAAGTCGCCGAAAGACTCAAGGTACTCGGTTACGCACACCCCAACCGGATACGGATGTACGGAGAGGAGTTCGATTTGACCTCCAATCCGATTCCCGAGGAAAACGGCTTTGCAGTGGAAGCGATTTCGCGAAAGTCGGGACTTGCGAGAAGACTGCGGATTCCATTGTCAATTGTGCAGATGATAACAAAGGATCTTGCGGCGAGTAGTTCGCTTCGCAGGGCTGCCTAGCAGCAGGGCGTTCCGTTCCGCTTGCGCAACATTGTTAGCCCAGAACCCGGGATTTGCGACGCTCATCCTGCGGCCAGCAAGCGTTCCATCATCACGTGCCACTGCGTGGCCTGCGTCTGAGTCGTGCCAATCACCAGGCTGGGCGAAGATTGGGTTTCGGTTCGCTTGCGACCGATCTCTCTTATGTACTGCGGCGCTCCCACGAGAAGGGCAATCCGCTGTTTGGGCTTGCTTTTCTTAAGCTCACTGCACAGCGCGGCAGCTTCCTCCGAGTTCTCTTGTGCAGCTAGCAAGACCAGATCGTAGGCGTGTGCCCTCCATAAGCGACTGGCATCGGCGGCGTCGCTGGCAGTGTGAACTTCGACTTCGCAGTTCCGGAGAGCGGCGGCTCGCAACTTTTGCTTCATTGAATCACAATCGATGAGAAGAACTTTCCGATGGTCGTTCTTAAAGAAGTTCATCTGTCGGCACTCCTCGTCAGGCTTGATGGCACCTTACAACCCTAGCAGGACGACATTTCAAAGGTCCTCTGTGGTTGTTAATTCTTGGTGAATTCAGATGCCGAGGCCGCAACAGTTCGCACGATGCTCCGCGCCCGTCTCCGCGTTTCCCCTATTACCACGAAAATCGTTGCGCCCACTCGCTCACGGAGGGCTAGTATTCTCTTGTACAAGAGATGCAGGCGTAAGACTCACCCACCACTGACACCTTTGCTCCGAACTCTCTTTTGTGGGCAGGAGGTGGACGATGAATGTCAGTGTCGAGAAAACTGAAAAGAACCACTACCATCGAGGGCCTAAGGGCACGAAGGACGCCCGTTCACGCCATCACGTCGAAGAAGTGATGTCTCGAATTCTGGCGAAACAAAGAACGAACTCAAAGACAGTCCCACTCGGGCCGATTGATCAAGAAGGTGCGGACACCGACGACCACTGGCACTGCTTTCGCAACTAGTCGATACTACGACTTCTCCCGTCCTGAAGAGTTCCTGCTTTCTGAAGATGGAATGGAAATCTCCTGGCCTGTCGCGGTCGACTGTGGATTAGTCGGAGACGAGTCACACGAATTCGGCGGCTCATCCTCCTCCAAGAGCCGCATCAATTCCAATATGAACTGATGATTGGGATGTGGGCGACGCCAAGGCATTGCTGCCAAGAGGACGACAAATACAGCCAGCAGCGCAAATGGGAGCGCCTCTGTGCTGGCGCGCTCGTAGCGGCGCATCACGATCTCCAGCAGTTCCTCGGCGACGGTGACGGGCAACTTGCGCATGCCCAGATCGTCGATGATCAGCAGCGGCACCGAAGCCAGCAGTTCCATGTGCT
>Ga0335082_10004120_pt1 | contig 15827 bp, 15 predicted proteins | sample Lox_Sample_41_FD_206718 | JGI IMG/M metagenome (GOLD analysis project Ga0335082, IMG submission 206718) | Soil microbial communities from Loxahatchee National Wildlife Refuge, Florida, United States - Lox_Sample_4.1 | ecosystem: Environmental > Terrestrial > Soil > Wetlands | place: USA...
GGGTGAGCGGCGTCTTGGCGAGGATGCGCTTGACGGTCGCGTGGGTACGCTCGCGCGTCGAGCCGCCGGCGCCGTAGGTGACCGAGACGAACTTCGGCGCCAGCGGCGCCAGCCGCTCGATCGATTCCCAGAGAATCGTCTCCATCTCCGCCGTCTGCGGCGGGAAGAATTCGAATGAGACGTCGATGCGGCGGCCCTCGCCGCGCGCAAACCGACTGGCGCGCTCGCTCATCACGCCACCTCGCGCTTGGTCGAGGCCATCAGCGCGCGGGCGTCGCGCGCGAGCCAGAGCGACACCGCAATCTTGCCTTCGGGCCCCGGCCCGAGACTCTTGTGCAGCAGCGGCTCGAGCCCGGATGCGGTCATCCAATGCGTTACGGTCTCCGGCGCGAAGCCGAGCCGGCGGTGCGCGAACTGCTCGCGCAGGAATTCCTGTTCGTGCGGCGCGAAATCGACCACCAGCAGCCGCCCGCCGGGCCGCAGTACGCGCGCCGCCTCGTGAATCGCGCGCGCGCCGTCATCGAGGAAGTGCAGCACCTGGTGCAAAATGACGACGTCGAAAGAATCGTTGGCGAGCGGCAGGTCGTAGATGTCGCCCTGCCGGACGCTGCAATGTTTGAGCCCCGCGCGCTCCAGCCGGTCGCGCGCCAAGAGCAGCATGTCGAGCGACAGGTCGAGGCCGAGCCCGCGCTCGATTCCCGCGCCGAACAGTTCGAGCATCCGCCCGGTGCCGGTGCCGAGATCGAGGAGCGAGCGGAACGGCTTGTCGCCGAGCGCCGACCGGATCGCGTCCTCAACCGCGTCGTCGGCGACGTGCAGCTTGCGGATGCGGTCCCACTCGGCGGCATGCGCGCGGAAATAGGCCTGCGCCGCGGCGGCGCGCGCCGCCCGCACCGAGGCGAGCCGGGCGCGGTCACGGGCGATGGTCTGATCGGCAGGGTCGAGCCGATCGAGCAGCGCCCGCGCGAGGTCGGCACCGCCGCCATGCTCGGCCAGCCGGAAGAAGGCCCAGGTGCCCTCGCGGAAGCGCTCGATCAGGCCGGCCTCAGCCAGGAGTTTGAGATGGCGCGAGATGCGCGGCTGCGACTGGCGCAGGATGTCAGTGAGGTCCGAGACCGTCAGCTCGGCTTCGGCCAACAGTGCCAGCACGCGTAGGCGCGTCTCCTCGCCCGCGGCCTTGAGGGCCGCGTTCAGGGCATCAAACCGCAATCGGACACTGCCGCTCATCAGAACCTGCCGACGGCCCCATTGGGGCCACTTCCCACTATATAAAGATATCTTTATACGTTGAAACAGCATTGGGCAAGGCCGATGCGTAAGGCATTTTCCTGAGTGGTTAGAATTCCGTAGCAATGGCACCATGCTACCGGCGCGGGGGCCGGGAGGAACGACAATGGCCGGCAGCGAATTTGGCGTGCGCGACGGCGAAGTCACGGCGGACCTTCCCGAGGGCTACGACGCCGGCCTTTATTTCATCGGCCGCATCCACACCCCCTGGAAGCACCGCAAGGATTGCCCGAAGAACGCCCGCGAATCCGACGCGGTCTGCACCGTCGAGCTCGATCCGCGCTGGCAGCCGGCTCTCAAGGACGCCGAGACCTGTACGCATCTGGTGCTGCTCTATTGGATGAACCATTCGCAGCGCGACCTGGTGCTGCAGGTGCCGAGCCACTACGGCACGCAACACGGTACCTTCGCGCTGCGCTCGCCGGCGCGCCCCAACCCCATCGCCATGAGCGTGGTGAAGCTGTTGGGCATCAAGGACGGCAGGCTTTCGGTGGTGGGGCTCGACTGCCTGGACGGCACGCCGCTCGTCGACATCAAGCCCTATTACGCCTCCACCGACAGCGTGCCCGAGGCGGTCGTCGGCTGGCGCAAGCGGAAAGAATAGTCGGCGCTTACGCCGTAATTGCCGCAATCGTCCGCCAAGGCGTCGGTTGTTGCGCCACCGCGACTCCTATAAGGAGATTCTCGGCCGCTTCGATCGAATCGAGATTCGCTAAATGAATACCGCAGATATCAGGAAGCTGGCGGCGGCGAAGACCCCGGACGTCAAAATCAGAATTGAAAAAAGCTTTTATCGGCACAACGTCATCGATTCCCTGACCGGAACCGACAACGTCGGGATCGAGCTCGGAGTCGCCGGCGGCGATTTCTCGAAACGGATGGTCGACAGCGGAAAATTCAAGATCTTCTACGGCGTCGATCTCTATGGCGATCACCACAACACCGACGAGTACAAGCATGCCTTGAAATTCGTCGGCATCGAACGGAATTACCGGTTGCTGCGCATGTCCTTCGACGAGGCGCTGACGCTTTTCGACGACGACTATTTCAATTTCATCTACTTCGACGGCTACGCGCATACCGGCGAGGAAGGCGGCAAGACCTTCGTCGACTGGTACCGCAAGGTGAAGATCGGGGGCGTTATCGCCGGTGACGACTATCACGACGATTGGCCGCTGGTGAAATGGGCTGTTAATTCCTTCGTAAAAGCGCTCGATCTCGAATTGGCAATCACAGGCCAGACCGAAACCACCAATCTGTCTCGTTATCCGTCGTGGTTCTTCACCAAGACGCGCAATGTCGGCCTCAGCGGCCTGCTCGATGAAAAACTGTTTTCCATCGGGCAACAGGAAAAGCAAAAAAGCTCGGCCAACAAGACGCCCCGGGCGGACGGCGACGTCACGCTCAGCACCGAACAGATCCTGCAGTTTTGCGATTTGTTGTGTCAGAGATTTCCCGACAGGATCCCCGAACTGCTCGCCATCGTTCAGCGCAACGTCAGCGAGTCGGGATGATGTCTTGCCCGAGGCGGAGCCGGCTGGCGCAGGCGTAGGGAACGACCGTTGTGCTCGCGATCATTTCTTGCCGCGCGTTCTGATTTCAAGAAATCCGCCCGACATTTGTAAATCGAAACGCGACAGGAAGCTCATGCCGAGCAGCCCGTCGACGCCGGAGCCATATGATGTATCATCGACGTTCTGCACGACCACCGGCACATTGGCCGCGCGCAATCGGCCGAGCGCAACCGCGTCGGCGTGGGTGAGCCTGCCCTTCGCGCGGCCGTTCGCCGTCGACAGCGTAATCTCGCTCGCGCCGACCAGAGAAACCTTGGCGCGCTCCGCAAAGGCAAGCTTCAACGACACATAGCTTGCGCCGGTGTCGATAATAAAAGTGCCTCGCACGCCGTTGACCTCGCCTTTGGCGAGGATCACCCGGCCGCCGCGCGCGGCAAATCGCTCTTTCTGGGATTCGCGCGTGACCGCGCAATTTCCCTGCTGTTCGTAGTCTTCGACGATTTTTCGGGTCTTGCTGGTGTCGCGGCCGATCGGGTCCAAAGCGATCCAGGTCATGATCGGGCTCGCCGCCTCGCAAAAGCGCTCGAGTTTGGCATAGCAATTCGCCATGCGCAGGAAAACGCGAGAGGAAATGTTCCTCTTATCGTTGAACAACTCGACCGCGTCGGCGTAGTCGACCAGCGCCCGTTTGTAGTCGCCAATTGCTTCAAGCGCGACGCCGCGCAGATAGTGCGCATTGAAATTGGTCGGTGCGCGGCGCATGAACTCATCGGCGACTTCGAGCGCCAGTGCATAGTCCGATAGCTTGAGCAACAGGTCGATCGACTTGTGCAGCGCCAGCACCGGTTGGCCGCATCGTTTGACGAAATTGTATGGTGCCAGCGCCGCTTCGCGGCGGTAGCCGAGCCGGTCGAGCAATAGGGCAAGATCGCCGATGCTCTTCTGATCGCAAGATTCGCGTTTCAACTGATCCAGCGTCGCCCAAACGTCCGGCTCGCGCGCCACTTGAACCGGCAATTTGATGCCAAGCTGGCTGTAAACGCCGGCGAAAACTTCGTCGGGGTTTTCGTCCAGATAAGAGGCGCCGCGACTCTCGATCGACCCGGCAAAAACTGCCAGCCAGCAAACAAGCCAAAACCGCAACACGGGCGCCCCCAAACCGCGTAGGCCTCCGTGCCGACCCTAGCAATTTCTTGTCAGAGTTGCATGGCGGTTTCCAAGCCCGACACCAAACCTCATAAAACATGCCTGTTTTCAATTAGTTCCGTAAGAATTCGCGGATTTGAACAGCCATATTTTCGGAACCTTTGAACCCTCCCGGCGCTTGCTCCGACGAATGATTGACGACGGAGTTCATCGGGGAGGCTCACATGTCCGCCAAGTCCATCACCACCGGTTCGCTGGCCGCGCTGATCGCTGCCGCCGCTTTGTCGTGCGCCACCGCGCAGGCCGCGCCGCTGTTTGCCTATAACTCGCCGGCCGCGCCGCAATATGCCCCGGTCGAAGACAACGACCAGGCCGCCGACGCCAAGCTCGACCCGCGCCTGCAGCGCCAGGTCGTCAACTACGCCACCGCCGAGGCACCCGGCAGCGTGATCGTCGATACCCCGCACACCGTCCTCTATTTCGTGCTCGGCAACGGCAAGGCCATCCGCTACGGCATCGGCGTCGGCCGTCAGGGTTTCACCTGGTCGGGCGTCAAGCAGGTCGCGCGCAAGGCCGAGTGGCCGGACTGGTATCCGCCGGCCGAGATGATCGCGCGTCAGCCTTATCTGCCGCGCGTGGTCGCCGGCGGCCCGGGCAATCCGCTCGGCGCGCGCGCCATGTATCTCGGCGGCTCAGAATACCGCATCCACGGCACCAACGACCCGACCACCATCGGCAAGCACGTGTCGTCGGGCTGCATCCGCCTCACCAACGAAGACGTCGAGGATCTCTATAGCCGCGTGCAGGTCGGCGCCAAGGTGATCGTGCTGCCGCAGACCCCGCCGGCGCAGACCGCAGAGCATGCGCCGAAGCCCGCTCCTGCCGAACGGATGTCGATGAACGTCGACCGCGCGTCCAGCCTGTACTGACTTTTCGCGAACCTCCAACAACTTTGCCCGGCCATCGCGCCGGGCAATTTTTTGCGCGATGAGCCGTTTTTGATCTGAGTCATCTCCGGCCGATCGCCGCCGCTCTAGCCAGATTGGGCGATAATGGTACGCCTGCGCCCTATCCGGCGCTGGGCGGCGCAACTCACCGAAGGACTTTTCGTATGCAACAGCCCAAGGCGCGGCCCAGCATGGGGCGCTGGTACATCCTGGTTCTGATCAGCCTGATGTATCTAATTACTTACCTCGACCGCGTGAACATCTCGACCGCGGCGCCGGCGATCAGCAAGGAATTCGGCTTCGACAAGATCACCATGGGCGTGATCTTCAGCGCCTTCGTCTGGGCCTATGCGCTGTTCCAGGTTCCCGGCGGCTGGATCGGCGACCGCTTCGGGCCGCGCAAGGTGCTCACCGTCATCGTCGGCTATTGGTCGGTGATGACCGCGGCGACGGCGTGGGCGACCGGCGCGACCTCCTTCGTGGTGCTGCGCTTCCTGTTCGGCATCGGCGAAGGCGGCGCCTTCCCCGGCGCGACGCGCGCCATGCAGCTTTGGTATCCCAAGCACGAGCGCGGCTTTGTGCAGGGCATCACCCACAGCGCCAGCCGTTTGGGCGCCGCCATCGCGCCGCCGCTGGTGGTGCTGATCGTGACCACGCTCGGCTGGCGCTCGGTGTTCTACATCTGCGGCGCGGTCGGCCTGGTTTGGGCGCTGCTGTGGTATTTCGCCTACCGCGATCTCCCGGAAGACCACGCCCTGGTCAACGCCGAGGAACTCAAAACCATCCGCGGCACCGATGCGCAGGGCAATCCGCTCAAAGCCAACATCAGCAAGAAGCCGACCGTGCCGTGGGGCACGATGCTGCGCTCGCCCAACATGTGGGCGATCATGTGCGCCTACTTCACCTACGTCTATTGCCTGTGGATCTTCCTCAGCTGGCTGCCGTCCTACCTCGTCGAATTCCGCCACTTCACCCTGATCAAGGTCGGCATCTTCGCCTCGCTGCCGCTCTGGGCCGGCGTCATCGGCGACACCGTCGGCGGGCTCGCGACCGACTGGCTGTTGGCGAAGACCGGCAACATCAAGTTCGCGCGCCGCGCGGTCGCCATCACCGGCATGCTCGGCTGCGCCGTGTTCATCGTGCCGGCAGCGATCACCAACAGTGCCTATACCGCGGTCTATTGCCTGACCGCTGCGATGTTCTTCCTCGAATGCACCATCGGCCCGTCCTGGGCGGTGCCGATGGACATCGGCGGCGAACATTCCGGCACGGTGTCGGGCATGATGAACATGGCCGGCAATATCGGCGGCGCGCTGTCGCCGCTGGTGTTCGGCGTGCTGGTGCAGTTCGGCTCGTGGCAGGCGCCGTTCATCGTCGCCGCCAGTCTGCTGGTTCTCGGTTCGGCGGTGTGGGCGTTCTGGCTCGATCCCGGAGAATCGGCGGTCGAAAAGAAAGCCGCGTCGCTGCCTGCTGCAGAAACAGCGGTCACCTGACGCACGACCGCGGCCACGTGTCTATGACATCGTGGCCGCGACCTCCGGAATGTCGCGCAGCGGCACGCCGATTGCCTGCATCAGCGTCACCGGATCGGCTTTGAGCCCCGCGCGCGGCGGATCTTCGAGATAGGCGCCGAGATGGCGCGCGCGCGCCACCAATGCCGTGCCGAAAGCGCGCGCCTTGGCGTCGTAGGCGGCGAGCGCCGCGTCGATATCGGGCGTCGCTTCGAGCGCATCGACGAGCCACTCAGCATTCAACGCCGCCTTGGTGACGCCGGCGCCGACATGCGGCCGTGCGACGAAAGCGGCGTCGCCCAACAGCACGACGCGCCCGGCGACCATTCGCGGCGACTCCAAATCGAAGATCGGCTGGAAGAAGGGCGCCGGCGTCGCCTCGGTCAGCGCGATGAATTGCGGCGGTAGAACCGCGCGTGCGTCCGCCCGGAACGCGGCAATCACATCGGCGCGGATCAGCGGCGGCGGGATGGCGGCGTGATGCCGGCCCTCCGCATCGGTGCATAGGTCGCGCAGTGCCGCTAAGTTTGCCGGATGGTACCAGAGCCAGTTCATGCGCCGTCGTCCCGGCGTGAGGTCGTCGTCAGCGCCCGGCTGCAGATAGGCGAGGAACATTTCGCGCGGCGGCAGATAGAAGGCATAGGATTCAAACAACTCGCCGCGCGCTTCTTGCGGCACGGCGGCCTCGTCGATGACGCCGCGCCAGCCGACATAGCCGGCATAAACCGGCGCCGGCGCGTCCGGGAACGCGCGCGCCCGCACCGTCGAATGGACGCCGTCGGCGCCGATCAGCAGTTCGCCGTCGACGCGCGCGCCGCCGGCGAAAATAGCTGTGATGCCGCCGCCGCGCTGCGCGAAATCGTCGAGCTGCGTGCCCGCGCGGTAGCAATCGTCGGGCAGACGCCGGCGCAGCGCCCGGTACAGCAGCGTCCACGAGGTCAGAATCTTATCGAACGGCAGCCGCGCGATCACCGAGCCGTCGCGGGCGAGGCAGAAGCGCGAGGAAAACGACTGACCGATCGACTCGTCGACGACGATGCCGAGCCGCCGCATGATGTCGAACATCTCGACATGGGTGCCGATGCCGACGCCGCGGCTGGCGAGATCGCCGGCGCTCTTCTCGAACACGGTGACGTCCCAGCCCGCCTGGCGCAGCAGCAGGCCGGCGAACAGCCCGCCGAGCGAGCCGCCGATGATCAGTGCGCGCGCCATCGCGATTCTTGCCGCTCAGACCGGTTCCATTCCTTGTTCTTTGATCACCGGAATGGCCGTCGGGCTCTTGAGGAATTTGAGCAGCGCGCGGGCGGCCTCCGGCGCTTTCGAGCTTGCGCTGACCGCACCGCCGAAGGTCACATAGAAATGAATCTCCGGAGGCAGCGGTCCGGCGATGGCTACTCCTGGCACGGTGTAGCCCTGGGTGATCGCGACGATGGCCATCTCTACCTCGCCTTTGGCAACCAATTCAGCCGAGGTGTCGCTCTTCGGAATCGTCACCTTGCCGGCGACCGCATCCTTGAGCCCGAGCCGCTCGAGCAATTGCGGAACGCCGGGCACCGGAAGGTAGGTGATCGATTTCGCGGCGAGCACCGCCTTCTTGAAGGCCTCGACCGTGCTCACATCCGGCTTTGGCGCGCCGGCCCGCACCAGGATGCCGTTTCCAGAGCGCAACACGAGCGTCTTGGAGTCGGCCGCCAACTTGCCGCTCTTGATCATACTGTCCAACAGCGGCGGCGGCACAGCGAGGATATCGAAGGACTCGCCGGCGTTGATGCGCGGGACAAATTCGCCGCTCAATCCGGTGATCACATTGAGCTTGTTGCCGGTATCCTTTTCGAACTGCGGTCCGATTTTTTCCAGAACCGTTGCGATGGCGCGCGACGCGAAAATCTTCAGCTCGGCGGCGCTGGCCGCGGCCGGGAACGTCAAGGCAATGGCTACAAAAGTGAAAATCAAAGCCCGTGTGCACCGACCGGACATAGGAGCCTCCCAGGACAAATGCGAGGGTCACTATAACATTCGCCGCGGGCGCCGGGCCACGGTTGGCTCCAGGGCTCATCGGGATTATACGTTTCGCTCTGCAAATGGAGCGCGGCCAATGAAAATTGCGGCAATGGCGGCGGGTGCGGTCGGCGGTTATTTCGGCGCGCGCATGGCGGCGGCCGGCCACGACGTCTTCTTCATCGCGCGCGGCGCCAATCTCGCGGCGATGCGGGCGAACGGCCTCAAGGTCGAGAGCGTGCACGGCGACCTGCAACTGCCGAAGCCGAACGTCACCGACGACCCGAAAAGCGTCGGCAACGTCGACATCGTGCTGTTCGCCGTCAAATTGTGGGACACCGAGACCGCCGCCGAAGCGGCGCGGCCGCTGGTCGGGCCGAATACCCGCGTCATCACCTTGCAGAACGGCGTCGACAGCGTCGAGCGGATCAGCAGCGTGCTGGCGCCGGACAACGTCGCGGGCGGCGCGGCCTATATCGCCACCACCATCGCCGCACCCGGCGTCATCAAGCATACCAGCCATTTCGCCAAGATGCGGTACGGGCGCGCCGACAAGAAGCCCGACGCCGTGCTGCAGGCCTTCACCGACGCCGGCAAGGCGGCGAAGATCGATGTCGATATTTCCGCCGATATCAATGTCGAGCTGTGGGAGAAATTCATCTTCCTCACCGCCATGGCGGGCGCGACCGGCAGCACGCGTTCGCCGATCGGCGTGATCCGCAGCGATCCGGAATTGCGCGGTTTCTTCCGCGCGCTGATGCAGGAGGCCTACTCGGTCGGTAAGGCCAAGGGCGTCGCGCTCGCGCCCGATTTCATCGAGGGACGGATGAAATTCTTGGATACGGTCGAGCCGGGCATGAAGGCATCGATGGCGCACGACCTCGACCGCGGCAACCGGCTCGAGCTCGACTGGCTTGCCGGCAAGGTGCGCGCGCTCGGCCGCCAATACAACGTGCCGACGCCGGCGAGCGACACGGTCTATACCGTGCTCAAGCTTTACCGCATGGGATCGCGAGCGTAGCGGCGGCGCGTCATTGCAACCAAGAGGCAAGCCGACACCGTCCGGCGGCCGCTCCCCATACCGACTGCAGATTTTCGGACGTTTCACATTGTGGACAGCGGCCGGCGGTACACATTTCCGCGCCACCGTCGACCCGGCCGGGGCTACGGAAAGGCCCGCCAACATGGCGATCGCCCGCAATGGCTGCGACGAACTTTCGACGGCCGATGAAAGAACCGACCGGGAACGGGGTTTGTTTCGATGGGCCCCGGATTGGCAGCCCCGGCGGTTCATGCGACAAAGTCAAGGCCGAATAAACAGACTTTTACGTGAGCGCCCCGGACATATAGAAAAACGGCCCGCACTAGACTAAAGATAAAGGCATAGCGGCCCGTTGCCCTGAATATAGCGGCCCGTTGCCCTGAATAACGAAAACAAGAATGCCCTGGAGGATACACCCTTGTTCGGCACGCTTCTGAAAAAGCGCGACTTCTACGCCGGCGGTCTGATGACCTTGCTCGGTGCCGCCGTCACGCTCGACTCTCTCACTTATACCCTCGGCACCCTGACCCATATGGGGCCGGGCATGTTTCCCTTGATGCTCGGGGTTACGCTCACTTTCGTCGGCATCCTGATCCTTGGCACCGCGATCGCCACGCCGCTCGGCGACGACGAACGCATTCTGCCGGAAAAGCCCGAATGGTTTGCGTGGGCCTGCATCCTCGCCGGCCCGATCGCGTTCATCATTCTCGGCGAATTCTTCGGCTTGGTGCCGGCGACCTTCGCCTGCGTGTTCATCCCCGCGCTCGGTGACCGCACCGCGACCCTGAAGGGCTCGGCGATCCTCGCCGCCGGCGTCACCGTGGTCGGCGTCGCACTGTTCTCCTACGTGCTGAAGATTCCGTTTCCGCTGTTCAAGTGGGGCTTCTGATGTTCGAAACCGCGCTTACCGACCTCTGGTACGGCTTCGGCGTCGCGCTCGAGCCGCACAACGTGATGTGGTGCTTCATCGGCGTGTTCGTCGGCAACATGGTCGGCGTGCTGCCCGGCATGGGCCCGCTGGCCACCATCTCGATCCTGTTGCCGCTGACCTTCGGCATCAAGCCGGTCGGCGCCATCCTGATGCTCGCCGGCGTGTTCTACGGCGCGCAATACGGCGGCGCCATTTGCTCGATCCTGCTCAATCTGCCGTGCCATCCGCCGCACGCGGTGACGTGTCTCGACGGCTTCCCGCTCACCAAGCAGGGCCGCGGCGGCGCCGCGCTCGGCATCACCGTCATCTCGTCCTTCGTCGGCGCGTCGTGGGGCATCACCGAGATGATCTTCCTGTCACCGATCCTGGTGGTGGTGGCGTTGAAGTTCGGGCCGGCGGAGATATGTTCGCTGATGTTGCTCGGCCTCTTGGCGGGTTCGACATTGGCGCGCGGTTCGCCGCTCAAGGGCGTCGCCATGACCGTTTGCGGCCTGTTGATCGGCATCGTCGGCAGCGACATCGAAACCGGCACGCCGCGCTTCACCTTCGGCATCCCCAATCTGTTCGACGGCGTGGAAATCGTGGCGCTGGCGCTCGGCCTGTTCGGCATCGCCGAGTTCATGAAGAGCGTCAACCAGCTGTCCGAGGTCGACACCAAATACACCAACGTCAAGTTCAAGGACCTGCGGCCGACGCGCGATGAATTCCGCCGCTCGGTGCCGGCCATGTTCCGCGGCACCATCATCGGCAGCCTGTGCGCGCTGATTCCGGGCACCGGGCCGACCATCGCTTCGTTCATCTCCTACGCCACCGAGAAGAAGATCTCCAAGACGCCGGATAAGTTCGGCACCGGCATGATCGAAGGCGTCGCCTGCCCGGAAGCCTCGACGCATTCCTCGGTGCAGGGCGACTTCATCCCGACCATGAGTCTGGGCATCCCGGGCGACGCCGTGATGGCGCTGATCCTCGGCGCCCTGATGATCCAGGGCGTGGTGCCCGGCCCGCAACTGATCAGCGAGCACCCCGACATCTTCTGGGGCCTGATCGCCAGCTTCTGGATCGGCAACATCATCCTGGTCATCCTCAACGTGCCGATGATCGGCCTGTGGGTGAAGCTGCTGACCATCCCGTACAAATATCTCTATCCGGCGGCGATGTTCTTCGTGGCGATCGGCGTCTACTCGACCAACAACGACATGTTCCAGGTCGGCGAAGTCATCCTCGTCGGCATCGTCGGCTACGTGCTGCTGCTGCTCGACTTCCACCCGGCGCCCATCCTGCTCGGCTTCGTGCTCGGGCCGCGCTTCGAGGAGAATTTCCGCCGCGCCATGCTGATCTCGCGCGGCGACATCCTGGTGTTCGTCAAACCCGAGCATTGGATCAGCGCCATCTTCGTCGGCCTGTCCGTGCTGCTGATTGTGTTGCAGGTCGTCGTGCGGCTGCGCGCGCCCAAGGCGCTGCCGACGGAAATGGCCTTGCCGACCGACCACCACAAGGCGGCGGAAGCGGCCGAGTGAGCCTCTAGCCGGACACCAAGGGACTGAGATAGCCATAGGCGAACATCGCGACCAAAAGCGCGATGAACGCCGTGGCTACTCGCCGGCCGATCCGATCGGCCCAATCCTGCTGATCTTCGTTCATCGCTGGACGAGCGCTCCGATGATTTTGCGCCGGGGCCAAAAATGGCCGCCCGCGAGCGGTGCGGCCATAAGTTCAGTTTTGGGTCTATGCCATCCGCTCCAGAGGGGAACCGAACGGCGAGGCTCAGTCTGCCGGCAGGCCGAGGCGGGCGCCTTCAGCCGGATTATTGATTCAAATTATTGAACGGCGCTAGGCTCGCTGATGGTCTTAGCCATGCGCGCGCAAACCCCAGGCAACGGTTTGGATCGGCATCCGTTCGTGGCGCGGCTGTCGCGGCTGGTCGATCTCAAGGCCGCCGGCCTCAAGGGCCTCGACGGCATCATCGACGGCGAGCTGGTGATCCGCAAGCGGCGCGACCTCATCGCCGACGGCTACGAGTATCGCAAACTCTGTTTCGTCAAGGACGGCTACGCCGTGCGCTACAAGCTCCTGCGCAACGGCAAGCGGCAGATCCTCAACGTCGTCGTACCCGGCGACATCGTCGGCCTGCCCGGCAGTTTCTACGAGCGCGCGGTCTATTCGGTCACCGCCATCACTGACCTGCGCATGAACGTCTGCTCGCTCGATGCCTATGTCCAGCTCTGTTACCGGCATCCGCAGTTCGGCCTGGCGCTGAGCTGGATCGCCGTGCAGGAGGCCACCACCTACGCCGAGCACGTCATTGACATCGGCCGGCGCACGCCGGTCGAACGGCTGTCGCATTTCCTGCTCGAACTGCACGCAAGGCTTCGTGCGGTCGGGCGCGCCGAGGACGAGCGGTTTACGCTGCCCTTCTCGCAAGAAGTGATCGCCGATGTGCTCGGCCTCAGCGTGCCGCACGTCAACCGCATGATGCAGCAATTGCGCGGCGAAAAACTGATCGCCGACCGCGACCGCACCATCGAATTTCTCGACGTCGAGGCCATCCAGACGCTGGCCCACTTCCAGCCGCAGGCGTTGGCGCCGATCCCACGCGAGGCCTAGACGAATTTCGGAATCGGCCCGCGCTGCAGCGTGGTGTCCGGTAGGTCGATGAAGGTTTCGTCGACATAGCACCAGCCCCAGCCTTCCGGCGGATCGTAGCCTTCGATGATCGGATGTCCGGTGGCGTGAAAATGCTTGGTCGCGTGCTTGTTGGGCGACGAATCGCAGCAGCCGACGTGGCCGCAGCTGCGGCACAGGCGCAGGTGCACCCAAGGCGAGCCGATCTTCAGGCATTCTTCGCAGCCGAGCGCGCTCGGCGTCACCGTGCGGATGTCGTGGGTATGCGAACACGTCCTGCTCATCGCGCCGTCTGCTTTGTCGCGCGGCGCGGCACGGTCGCCGCCATCACGCCGGCGCCTGCCGCCGAAAGCGCCGCAGCGCCGATCATGCTCGCCGCAAAACCCGAGGCATAAGACGCCAAGCCGGCGGCGAGCGCAACGCCCGCCAGCTGGGCGATGCGGCTCATCGCGTTGTTGATGCCGGAGGCGAGCCCCGCGTCGACATCGGCGACGTTTCCCAGCACGGCGGCGGTGAGCGGCGTGACCAGGACGGCAAAGGCGACGCCGAGCAGGCCCAAAGGCGCCAGCACGCCTGGCGCGAGTTCGGCATCATGGCCGAACGCCAGCCAGACAAATGCGAGCGCTGCTGCGAGCGGCCCTGCAATCAGCATGGCCCGTGCGCCGATCTTGTCTGCCACAGCGCCGAACGGCCGCGACAGCAGGCCGACGCCGAGCGTGAACGGCAGAAAGACGAGGCCGGCGTCCGTCGGCGCCAGATGGCGGCGGTCGATCAGATCGAACGACAACACGAAAAACATGATGGCGAGTCCGCCGTAGATCAGCAGCGTCGCCGCGTTGAGCCCGACGAAGGGACGGTTGGCGATAAGCCGCGGCGGCGTCATCGGCTCGGCGCTGACGCGCTCCCACAACGCATAGCCGGCGAGTGCCGCAAAACCGAGCGCGCCGGCGCCGAATACGACGATGCTGCTCGCCACGCCCATCTTGTTCGGGCCGATCTCGCTCAGGGCCCAGGCGATCAAGGCCAGCGCAGATGCCAAGATCGCCGCGCCTGCAAGATCGAAATGACGGCGCTCGCGCGCATCTGGCGGCGCGTGCAGCGCCAGCAGCGCGACCGCGGCAATCGCCAGCGGCGGATTGATGGCGAACACCCAGCGCCAGTCGAAGGTTTGCGTCAGCCAGCCGCCGAGCACCGGCCCGCCCGCCGTGGTCAGCGCCGAGGCCGCCGCCCACACGCCGATGGCGCCGCCGCGCTCCTCTTTCGGATAAATCGCGCCGATCAGCGCCAGGCTCGCCGGCGTGACGATGGCAGCCGCAGCCCCCTGCATGACGCGGAGCGCGATCAGCCAGCCGATGTCCGGCGCGAACGCGCAGGCTGCCGAAGCAAGACCGAAGCCGGCGCAGCCGCCGGCAAGCATGCGCGCCTTGCCGTAGACGTCGGCGAGTGCGCCGCCGATCAGCGTCAGCGCCGCGAGCGAGAGCACGTAGCCGTTGAGCACCCATTGTACCTGGGCGAGATCGGCGTCGAACGCGGCGCGCAGCCTGGGTAACGCCACGGTCAGCGCCGAGCCGTCGATGAAGGCCATCGATGAGGCGAGCACGCAGGCGATGAGCACCATGCGCCGTTGCCGCGGCGCAATCTCGCGCCCGAGCGCGCGCGGACAAGGCTGTGCGGCGATCACGCCGCTGTCGCAGGGCTCCACGAATGGCTGCGCCATGGCGATCCATGCTTCGCACTTTTCGTCACCGCGCGCTAGGATTCCGCGGCGGGCGAATCAGCGGAACCGGCGATGCAGCGCACGCTCGACATGACGATCTACTGCCTGACGGCGCCGATCCGTCTGTTCGGGCGCTCGCCGCTGTTCCGCTGGACGCTGGCCGGCTTTTGCGTCGTTGCCGCCTGCTTTGCCGCAACGCTGTGGGCGCTCAACCGCTTCATGCCCGCCGACACCGGGCTGGACGCCGCGCTGACCATCATGAACCCGCCGCCGCCGCTGCAGGCCGTCACCCGCACTTCGTATGTGATCGCGCCGGTCGCGGTCGCCCTCGCCGCCCTCCAGCGCAACATGGATGCAGCCGCGCCGCGCGAACTCGCCGGCAAGAACGACAATCCGGTCAGCGGCCTGCTGTCCAAAGCCGACATCGGCATCACCGTCGCGCGCGGCGCCATGACCGTGAGCGGGCAAGCCAACGAGCTTGCCATCAGTACGCCGATCAACGGCACCTTGCGCATCACCGGACAGATCGCAACCCAGGCCGGCAACATTACCGGCTCGCTTACCGGCCTGCTCGACCGCTCGATCGGCAGCGACGTCGGCAAGCTGACCAGCAAGGTGCTCGACCAGCGCGCCGAGCTGCACGGCCAGGTGGTGGTGCGGGCGCGGCCGGCGATCACCGCCAGTTGGCGGCTCGAGCCCAATCTGACGCCGCAGGTCGCGCTCGCCGCGAGCTCGGGGTCGCTCGCCGGCTTCAAGCTCGACGTTTCGAACGAGGCGCGCCCGCTGATCGACCGTGAGGTCAACGCGCAGATCGCCGCTTTGCAGACGCGGCTGCGCAACGATCCCTTCATCGAGCGCGCCGCCCGCGCGCAGTGGGCCAAGATGTGCCGCTCGATCCCGCTCGGCGGCGGCGACACCGGCCTGCCGCGGCTGTGGCTGGAGATGCGCCCGGTGCGCGCCGCCGCGGCGCAGCCGCAGATCGACAGCCGCAACGTCACGCTCACCATCGGCGTGCAGGCGGAGACGCGCATCACGCCGGCGCAGAGCAAGCCCGAGTGCCCGTTCCCGGCGCAACTCGAGCTGGTGCCGCCGATGCAGAATGGCCGTCTCGT
>Ga0335082_10004121_pt1 | contig 15824 bp, 12 predicted proteins | sample Lox_Sample_41_FD_206718 | JGI IMG/M metagenome (GOLD analysis project Ga0335082, IMG submission 206718) | Soil microbial communities from Loxahatchee National Wildlife Refuge, Florida, United States - Lox_Sample_4.1 | ecosystem: Environmental > Terrestrial > Soil > Wetlands | place: USA...
TTTTACATAGATGGCAGTAAGGGCATTGTGCGCTTCCGTATCGTCCTTTTTGAGGCGGAGCACTTCGCGGTACTGCTTCTCTGCCTCGTCATTCATGTTGCTGCGCCGGTAGAGTGTGGCAAGCTCACGGTGGGCCTCAACGTTATCGGGATTGAGACGGATGGTTTCCCGGTATTCTGTCATGGCCTCCTGGTAACGCCTGTTGTTGGCATAGGCCCTGGCCAGCTTGAAATGGATCTGAGCATCGTCCTTCTGGGTTTTCAGGAGTTCCTGATACTGTTCTATGGCTTGGGGGAAACTGCCGCGTTGTGTGTAGATATCTGCAATACGCCGCCGGGCGTCGATGTGTCCGGGTGAATATGTGAGAGACTGGCGGTATTCCACCACCGCTTCATCGAGAAGCCCCTTCTTCTCGTAGAGGGTGCCGATCCTGTAGTGCAGTTCGCCGCTATCCATCTTGATGTGAATCGCTTCCTTCAAGGTGGCAAGGGCATCGTCATCGCGGCCCGCGGCAATCTGGGCATCCCCCAGTTTCTGCAGCGCCTCGGTCCGTTCCGGCTTCTCCTTCACTGCGGCGCCATATTCCTGGATGGCCTTTTCGTAGTTCTTGGCCTTGAGCTCCTCGTCACCACGGATCATGTGCTCAAGATACCGACTCGACGGATTTCTGCCGGCAAGAAGGTTCTCGTACTCAGCCGCCTTCTGGTCTCCCTTTCTTTCGTAAACCTCGGCCAGGAGCCGATGAATTTCCTTGTTCCCCGGATTGGCGAGTTGAGCTTTTTTCAGTTCTTCCAGCGATTCATCGAGCTGATTGTCAGCCATCAGGGTAGTTGCCAGTCCGAGTCGGGCGGTTTCATTTTCCGGCTGCAGGGTCAGAGCCTTTTTGAATTCATCCGTGGCCTTTTCTGTCTGCCCCATGCTGACGTAAATCTGGGCGAGCCCCGCATGAAGGGAGGCGTCGCCGGGAGACGCCGCAATTGCCTCGCCGTAATGGTAGCGGGCGAGGGTATACAGTTTCCGTTCAGAAAAGATCCGGGCAAGTCCCTGATGGTACGTGGAGGAAGGACTGGATTTCACGGCCCTCGTCAGTTCTGCCGCCGCCTCGTCCAGCTTGCCTCTTCCCAGGTAGAGAAGTCCGAGATTGCCGTGGGCTTGAGGGAGGTCTGCGTCGCTTGCCAGTGCTTGCTGGTATTCGATCATGGCCCCGTCTGTCTTGCCGGCCCGTTCTAGTTCAAGCCCTTTGACGAAGTGGGCTGCGGCACCGTCAGGGCACATGCTGCGAATTTTGGTCTCGGCTTCCTCCCGCTCGGCTTTGTTCCGGATGGTGTCAAGCTTCATGATCATTTTTTTTGCCTCGCCGCACGGGTCCTTTGCGGCGAAGCCCCAGTCGAAGGCCGAGACAGTGTGGGGAGCAAGGAGATGGCAGAGCATGGAGAATTGTATAAGCAAACCGGCTTTTTTCATCTAGTGCCTCGTAGCGTGCATGTGGTTGTTGTGAGCAAGGAGTGCGGATTATACACGGAGGGAGATGAAAATTCAATTCTAATCCGGCACAGTGGACCGGGTCCGGGCGATACCATCCGCGGGAGGCTTTCCGTCGCGCAAAGGCCCCAGGCTGCGCAGTGCCCGTATTGCCTTGACTTTCCCGGCAAAGATGATTAAATCAACAACAAACCTCCCTTTCGACGGAACCGCAGCTGTGCCCGAATAGTATCGGTGCGGGCCTATCCGGAGATGTTCGATATGGCCATCAATCCCAAGCACGTGGCGTGGCCACCCTGTAACTCCCCCCAAAGCGTCAATGTTTCCTTTCATTTTTCGACGTCCGGCGGGAAGTCGCAGGGTAACGAGTATGCTTTCACCCCGCCGACGGACATCTATGAGACTTCGGGTGAATTTGTCGTGGAAATCGAGGCCCCCGGTCTCGACCCTGCCGATTTTTTTCTGACCATGTGCGAAGGTGTGCTGACAATCGAGGGTTACCGGCAGGAAAAGGGTCGCACAAACGGGATCAGTTACCTCTGTTTTGAACGTCACTTCGGACGTTTTTTCCGGGCTATCGAGATCCCCTCCGCTTTCGATCCTGCGGGAATTGTCGCTCGGTATGAGAACGGCGTGCTGGTGGTAGTGGTTCCTCGGAACCGGGAAAACCGGGTGATGAACAGGGAGATACCGAATGAATAAGGAGATGGAGATGGAAGCCAGATTGGAGAACGAAGAACTCAGGATCCCCGATGTCCTGCCGCTCCTGCCGGTACGGGACGTGGTGGTCTTTCCTTACATGATACTCCCGCTTTTTGTGGGGAGAGAGATATCTATTGCGGCGGTTGATCACGCTCTGTCGAAGGACAGGCTCATTTTCCTCGCCACGCAACGGGATGTGAGCGATGAGGACCCGGCTCCGGATGCCATATATACGGTCGGCACCGTGGCGATGATCATGCGCATGCTGAAACTCCCCGACGGGAGGGTGAAAATCCTCGTGCAGGGCCTCTCCAAGGCGCGCATCGTCGAATTTACCGGGGTGAAGCCCTTCTATTCCGTTCAAATCGATCGGATCGCCGAGCCCTCCCTGCCGGATGAATCACTGGAGATCGAGGCGCTCATGCGCACGGTCAAGGAGCAGCTCTCCAAGATTGTCTCCCTCGGGAAGGTCATATCACCCGAAGTCATGGTGATTGTGGAAAACATGCAGGAGCCTGGCAGCCTTGCCGACCTCATCGCCAGTAACATCGGTCTCAAGGTTGAGGAGGCCCAGCAACTCCTGGAGATCGTCGATCCTCTCGAGAGGCTGAAGAGGGTGAACGAGCTCCTCAACAAGGAAAACGAGCTCCTTGCCATGCAGGCCCGCATCCAATCGGCGGCCAAAGAAGAGATGGGGAGAAGCCAGCGGGAGTATTTCCTCAGGGAGCAATTGCGGGCGATCCAGCAGGAACTTGGCGAAACCGATGCCCGTTCCGAAGAAATGGCGGAACTGCGCAAGGCCATCGATAGTGTCAGGATGCCGCCAGCCGTGGAGAAAGAGGCGCTGAAGCAACTGGGGAGACTGGAGCAGATGCACCCCGACGCGGCTGAATCGGGGATGCTGCGCACCTATCTCGACTGGCTCGTGGAGCTCCCCTGGAGCAAATCCACGAAGGATGTCCTCGACATCAGGCGCGCACGGGAAATCCTCGACGAGGACCATTATTACCTGGAGAAGATCAAGGACCGGATCCTTGAATTCCTCGCCGTTCGCAAACTGAAGAAGAAGATGAAGGGACCGATCCTCTGCTTTGTGGGGCCGCCGGGAGTCGGCAAGACCTCGCTCGGCAAATCGATCGCCCGGGCCATGGGGCGCAAATTCGTGCGCATTTCCCTCGGAGGGGTGAGGGACGAGGCGGAAATCAGGGGACACCGCCGGACATACGTGGGAGCGATGCCGGGGCGGATTATCCAGGGGCTCAAGCAGGCAGGGTCCAACAACCCGGTCTTCATGCTGGACGAGCTCGACAAGATCGGCGCCGACTTCCGTGGCGACCCCTCTTCGGCCCTCCTCGAAGTCCTCGATCCCGAGCAGAACCATGCCTTTTCCGACCACTACATCAATCTTCCCTTCAGTCTGGCCAATGTCATGTTCATTGCCACGGCAAACCAGATTGATACCGTGCCGGGGCCTCTCCAGGACAGAATGGAGGTCATTCACCTCTCCGGCTACACCGAAGAGGAGAAACTGCAGATCGCCAAGCGCTACCTGCTTCCCCGGCAGATCAGGGAAAACGGCATTTCGGACAAGATCCTCTCCCTTTCCGACGAAGCGGTCAAGGCGATCATTAGCAGGTATACGCGGGAAGCCGGGCTCAGAAACCTGGAACGTGAAATCGGCGCCATTTGTCGCAAAGTCGCCCGTCGTGTTGCCGAAGGCGAAACGAAGCACTTCATGGTGAACGCTGCTGCGGTGGCTAAATACCTCGGTCCGCCGAAATTTCTGCGGGAAGGGGAGATGGAGCAGAACGAGGTGGGGGTGGTAACCGGTCTCGCATGGACACCGGTTGGCGGGGAAATCCTGTACGTCGAGGCGACCGTCATGAAAGGGAAGGGGGGACTGACCCTGACCGGCCACCTCGGAGAAGTCATGAAGGAATCGGTACAGGCTGCTCTTTCCTACATCCGTTCCAAGGCTTCGGACCTCGGTCTTGCCGAGGACTTTCTCGGAAATCTCGATATCCACGTTCATGTTCCCGCCGGCGCCATTCCGAAAGACGGGCCGTCAGCGGGAATTACCATGGCCACTGCCCTTGTTTCGTCCCTGGCGAAGATCCCCGTCAGGAAGGATGTGGCCATGACCGGGGAAATCACTCTGCGGGGGAAGGTGCTCCCCATCGGCGGGCTGAAGGAGAAGATGCTTGCCGCCATCAGGGCGGGGATTACGACCATTGTCATCCCTGAGCAGAACAGGAAGGACCTGGAAGAAATACCGCGTCACATCCTGAAAAAGGTAACGGTAATCACCGCCACGAATATCGACGAGGTACTGAAGGTGGCCCTCGAAAATTTTCCGCCTCTGCCGCCGGTTATCGCCAAAACTCCGGCGAAGGCCACTCCGCGCCGGGTTGTGGTGACGCCGCGGAAAGGGGTGGTGGCGGGGGCAAAGGAATGAGGCTTGCGGAAGTAGGGGAATTCGGCCTCATCGGCCGGATTGCCCGAAGGGTTGCTCCCGGTGCCGGGGTCATGGTCGGTATCGGGGATGATGCGGCGGCAGTGGAACCCACGGGGGGATGCGTAACTCTTGTCACGTCGGACATGCTCGTGGAAGGGGTGCACTTTGACCTCTCCCTGTGCGATCCCGCAACCCTCGGACGGAAGGCGCTGGCAGTGAACCTTTCCGATATTGCCGCCATGGGTGGTAAACCTCGCCATTTCCTCCTTTCTCTGGCAATTCCGCCGGCCCTCCCGGTGGAGTTCCTCGACAGCATGGTAACCGGCCTTCTGGAAAGGGCCGAAGAATTCGGGGTCGTTCTTATCGGTGGCGATACCTGTTCCACCAGGGATGGGCTGGTCGTATCGGTAACCGTCATGGGGGAACAGCTTCCGGGGCTGGTGGTGCGGCGGGGCGGCGCTGCGGCAGGTGATCTCGTATTTGTCACCGGGACTCTCGGCGACTCTGCATTGGGATTCGAACTCCTGAAAATGGGTGAGCGGGAAGGAGAGGCGGTTGAACGGCATCTCGATCCCGCGCCGAGGGTCCGGGAGGGGATGGCCCTTGCCTGCGCCGGCCTTCCCAGTGCCATGATCGACGTGAGCGACGGTCTCCTTGCCGATCTCAGCCATATCCTCGATCTGTCCGGTGTCGGCGCCAGGCTGGAGCTGGCAAGACTCCCTCTCTCCCGGTCTTTCAGGCTCAAAGCACCGGCAGTCGCTCCCGATCCTTTTACTTTCCCCCTCGCCGGCGGTGAGGACTACGAACTCCTTTTCACTGCACCAGCCGCAAGGGAAGAAGCGGTTCGGGAGCTTTTTCGCGAGCTTGGCAGCGGGGTCTCGCTGATCGGCGAGATAACCAGCGATCGTCGACTTGTTGTGCTCGACGATGACGGGAGTGAATGCCGGATTGAGGCACACGGATATAATCATTTCCAAGGTACGTGAATCAATTGACTTTTGAGAGGTAATTTGTTATGTAACTCAGCACAACCACCATACATCCGCCGGTTTTCCCGCAAAGGTCTGCCATGTTTGAACCAATGCCTGCCATGCAGCCGTACAATTCCGGCCCCGTACAGTCCCTCGCCCGTTGGATTTCAGCCCGCGCAGTCTGTGAACAGTCGCCATGTTGTTTCCTTCCGTGAATACTCATCAGTCATTGACTGACGTCCCTTCGATCGATGCATCGGCCGTCTCCGCCGAGGCATTCGAGATCATCCGCCGGATATTGAGAAGCAGCAAGGGATTCAGTCTCGACAGCTACAAGAACAAGTGTATCAGGAGACGAATAGCCATCAGGGTCAGGGCGACCCGCTGCACTTCGGCCGACGAGTATTGTGACCTGCTTTTCCGCGATACCGGTGAACTGGATCATCTGCTCAAAGTCCTTACCATTCATGTCAGTCATTTTTTCCGGAATCCGCCGACATTTGCCAAGTTGAGGGGGGAAATCATCCCCTATCTCTTTGCCCGCGCCAAAAGCGAGAAGAAGTTGGATCTGAATTTCTGGAGCGTCGGTTGCGCCAGCGGCGAAGAGCCGTATTCCCTGGCGCTGATCCTGAAAGAATCGTTTGCCGGCGAATTGGAACGGCATAACGTTTCCGTGCTGGCGACCGATGTGGATGCGGAGGTCCTGGTGAAGGCGCGGGAAGGGATGTATGGTGAGGAGCGCCTGGCGGAAATACCCCCGGCAGTGAAGAAACGATGGTTCAAGTATGCCGGTGGGAAATATCATCTGGCTCCTGAAATTCGGAACATGGTCGATTTTCGCCACGGTGACCTCTCCGACCACGCCTCCTCCCCGGCGGCTGACCTCATCCTCTGCCGGAATGTGTTGATCTATTTCGAGCGGAAGGAGCAGGAAAAGATCATCTCGGGGTTTGCCGATTCCCTGGGCTGCGGAGGAATGCTGGTTCTCGGCAAGGCTGAAACGCTGGTGGGTGAGTCCCGCAGGCGATTCCAGACGGTCTGTCCAGTGGAACGTATTTATAAAGTACTCTAGCCCCTGAAGAGTGTAATGAGCATAAAGGAGAATTCTATGCGGTTCCCGATTGGCTACAAATTCATCCTGGGCGTTGGCGTGGTGGTGGCTGTTGTCGGTTTCGTGCCGGACATGGTGATAAAGCATCTTGGGTACGCGCCGGAACAGAGTATTGTTTTTACCTCCGTTGTGGCGATGACCATCGGCCTCATCCTGGGCTGGCTCTTTTCCAAGGCATTTTCCAGGAATATCGCGCTCCTTACCGCTGCCACGGAGTCGGTGAGCCAGGGTGACCTGACCAGGGACGTCGTGATCAGATCCTCGCTGTTTCCGGACGAAACCCGCGACATGGCAGTTTCCATCAACCTGATGGTGGAGAATCTCCGCGAGCTTGTCAGGCACATCCGGGAAACCTCGGAAAAAGTCTCCGAGTCTGCGCGCACCCTCTCCTCATCGGCTTTGGAGATCAATGCCTCAACCGAGGAGGTGGTTCAGGCCGTCGAACAGATCTCCCGGGGAGCCGAGACCCAGTCGGAAATGGTGGGAAGGAGCTCTACATTCATTCACGAAATGGCAATCTCCGTGGAGCTGGTGGCGAAAAGGGCCAAGGAGACCGCCAAGGCGGCCCGCGATACGAGCATGACCGCCCAGAAGGGGGGGGAAATGGCCAATGAATCCCTCTCCCGAATGAAAAGTTTTTTTGACAATGTGGAATTGATCGGCCGGCAGTTCCGGGAGTTAAACACTCGGCTGCAGCAGGTGGGGAAAATAGCCGATTTTATCGGTGAAATTGCCAGGCAAACGAACCTTCTGGCGCTCAATGCCTCTATCGAGGCGGCCCGGGCAGGAGAATACGGCAAAGGATTCGCCGTGGTCGCCGATGAGGTGAGAAAGCTCGCCGACGGTACCGGCAAATCTGCTGCGGATATCATCGATCTGATCAGCATCATCAAGGAAGAGAGCAGCAAGGTCCACGATACCATTTCCGACTGTTCGCGGCAGATCGGTGAGGGGAAGAAGAATGTCGATGTCACGGCCTCGTCGTTCCGGGAAATCCTTACAACGGTCGTGGAGACCGAACGCAAGGCCAACAGCATCGCCGATCTTTCCCAGATGCAGACGGAGGGCGCCGAGAAGATGGTGCGCGCCATCGACGAAATAGCCAAGGTTGCCGAGGACAACGCCGCCTCCTCGGAGGAAGTTTCAGCGGCAACGGAAGAGCAATCCGCAGCCATGCAGGAGATGGTGTACGCGACCCAGGAACTGGCGAAACTCGCTGCGGAACTCTTCCAGGTGGTGGAGAGGTTCAGGATTGAGAGCAATGAGGCGAATGCCTGATGAACGAAGGATTCCGACGTCTTCTCGTCTTCACTCTTCGGGATGAAAAATATGCCCTCGATCTGCGGGAGGTGGCGGAGGTCCTGGAGCCGACTCCCACCTTTCCGATTCCCCGCGCTCCACGGTTTTTCTCGGGGATCATTAATTTCCATGGCTCACTGGTTGCCGTTCTCGACCTGGCGATGTTCTTCGGCGGAAAACCCGGCACTGCTGCAGGGAAAATCCTCGTCGCGGACAGAAACATCGCCAATCTCGCCTTCCAGGTGGATGCGGTGGAGAACATCGTCTCCGAAGAGGTACTTCTCGAGGAGAGGGAAGGTGATGACGACATGACGGCGAGGCATCTCGTCATGGCTGATGGAGAAATAAGGGAATTGTCGGTGAACAGAATTCTTGAGAGCCTGGAAGCCATTATCAGCGGAGAGGGAATGTAGTGCCCGGTGCTATGAAGTAAGGGGAGCCTGACCTGTGGACATGTCCCAATACCGAAATCTGTTCATCTCCGAGTCACGGGAGCATCTACGGGCGATTGGCGAGCGTATCGTCGCCATGGAGAGCGAGGCCGCCGACCGGGAGAAAATCGATGCCCTGTTCCGCTCCGCCCATTCCCTCAAGGGAATGGCATCTTCCATGGGGTACAGCCGGATTGCGGAACTGGCCCACAAGCTGGAAGACTTCATGGACCGATTCCGTCGGGAATCTATCGATTTCACTGCCGATTCCGCCGATCTCCTCCTGGAGGGTGCTGATCTCATCGAGGCGATGATCCGGGATATTGAAGAAGGTCTTCCCGGCGAGAGAGACGTAACCGGACTTCTGGAAAAACTGGCCGGTTATTCACCCAACCTGGCGGCTGACGCACCAACGCCGGCGGGGGACGAAGGGGGTGCGGTGCTCCTTCCTGAGATCGGGGAGGAGCAGGCACCCGGCGCGAAGCCGGTCACGAGAACGGAAGGGCTGAAAGGAAAGGCTGAGCCCCAGCAGACCGTCAGGGTAAAAACGGAAATCCTTGATAATCTCATCAACATAACCGGCGAGCTGATTACGGCCAAGCACCGTTTAATGACCATCGGCAAAGACCTGGGTCTGACCAGCCTCGATGACGCAGTAACCGACCTGACACGGCAGTTGCGTGAACTGCACAATGAAGTGATGCTTGTGCGGATGCTGCCGTTCTCAGCTGCTTCCGACCGCTTTCCCCGGATGCTCAGGGACCTGGCACGCAAGGCGGGGAAGGATATCGCCTTCGAGATCGTGGGGAGGGAGATTGAACTCGATCGGGGAATCCTGGAAGGACTCGCCGATCCGCTGACCCACATTCTGCGCAATGCCGTGGATCACGGGGTGGAGAGCGAAGCGGAACGCCTTTCCTGTGGTAAGCCGGCTCAAGGCAAGATTACCCTCTCGGTAAGTCGGGAAAAGGATATTTTGGTCATCGCCATCGAGGATGACGGGAGGGGAATGGACCCGGAGAAGCTGGTTGAGGCTGCTGTCGCCAAGGGTCTTGTCGATACAGAAGAGGGAAAGAGCATGTCGCAGCGGGAAGCGTTCCTGCTTACCTGTCTTCCGGGGTTTTCCACCGCGAAAGAGGTGACCGACGTATCCGGCAGAGGAGTGGGGATGGATGCGGTCCGGACAACCGTCCGCTCACTCGGCGGCAGTCTGGCTATCGAATCGGAAGTCGGTCGGGGCAGCCGCTTCCTTCTCAAACTGCCCCTTACCATCGCCATCATCAACGTGCTTCTGGCGGAAACGGGCAATCTCACCGTCGCCATTCCCGTTTCAACGGTCTTGCGTACCCTGGAAGTGCGGCGAACGATGGTCGAAGTCTGTGGCAGGCAACACGTGGTTCATCTCGACGAGGAAACCCTGCCGTTTCTGAACCTGACCGGCATCTTCGGTTTGCCGATGCGGACGCCGATTGCAGCCACTATCCCGCTTTTTGTGAGCGAAGTGAAGGGGCACCGGGTTGGGGTGGCGGTTGACCGCTTTCTCGGGCAGCAGGAAGTATTCGTCAAGTCCCTGGGGAGGCCCCTTGCCACGCTGAAAGGTCTGGCCGGAGGGGCGATTCTGGGGAATGGTCAGGTGGTCTTCATCCTCGATGTTGCGAACCTCGTCTAGACGCGTTGCGGTTGGCCCGGAACCAACTGATTGCAGAGGGAGAATCATGGGAAAACGATGCAACGTACTGGTGACGTGGGGTGTCGCAATGATAGCCGTGCTCGTTGCGGCCCTGCCGGGAAACGCCGGTTCCGGCGCTCAGCTTGCCGAGGTAGTCGCCACCCTGGAACAAGGGTACCGCCACCTGACGGACCTCCAGGCTGACTTTGCCCAGCGCACCAGCATTGCCTCCGTGAAGCGGGAAGAGAAAGGATTTGGCGAGCTGTTCATGAAAAGAACGACGAATGGCACGGCCATGTTCCGGTTCAATTATACCAAGCCACACCAGCAGATCATCGCCAACGGCAAGAAGGTCTGGTACTATCTCCCCGACAACCGGCAGGTGATGGTGACCGACATGGCAGCCCTCTTTGAAGGCGGCAACAGTGTCGCCCTCAACTATCTCACCGGCTTGGGGAATGTCTCGTCGGACTTCACCGTCGCCTTTGCCGGAGACGGCCGTGATCCTCGGGGAAACTACGTGCTGGAGCTTGTGCCGAAAAAGCCGAGTCAGGCGCTCGCCAAGCTCCGCCTCACCATTTCCGCCAAGGCGGTGGACGGGCTCAGGGATTCCGGAGCAGTGCGGGAACCCTTCCCCATCCTGTCATCGGTGGTCTACGACCAACTCGGGAATACGACAAGCATCGAGTACAGCAGGGTCAAGGTCAACCACGGCATGGCAACCGAGCAGTTCACGTTCAAGATCCCGAAAGGGGTTGAGGTAATAAAACCGTGATGCGGTGAGGGAGAAGAAAGGCGTCTCCAGGAACCCCATCTCATACTTCGTCTCAACCTAGCTAAATCAAGGAGGGCTTCATGCCGTCATTCGACATCGTTTCGAAAGTCGATATGCAGGAGGTCGACAATGCCGTCAACCAGACCGTCAAGGAAATTGCCCAGCGCTATGACTTCAAGGGGAGCAAATGCGAGGTGGCACTGGAAAAGGATGCTGTCCGGGTCCTGGCGGATGACGATTTCCGTCTCAAGGCGGTTATCGACATCCTTCAGTCCAAGTGCGTGAAAAGAGGGGTGTCGCTCAAGACCCTGCAATACGGGATAGCAGAGACCGCGTCCGGCGGCATGGTGCGCCAGCTCATCACAATTCAGCAGGGGGTTTCCAAGGAAAAGGGGAAGGAAATCATCGCGGTCATCAAGGATACCAAGCTGAAGGTGCAGGGACAGATCCAGGATGATCAGGTGCGTGTGACCGGCAAGAACATCGATGACCTGCAGGAAGTCATCCAGCTTCTGAAGGGGAAGGACCTGGGGATAGAGCTGCAGTATATTAATTTCAGGTCGTGAATTCACGCCTGCAAGGGGTAAATTTGCAAACAACCACAAAGGATAAAGTGAGTCTCGTCAGCCTGGGCTGTCCGAAGAACCTGGTGGACGCCGAGGTGATGCTTGGCTATCTTGCCCGGGAGGGATATGAAGTTACCACCGACGAGCGCGAGGCGGACATTATCATCGTCAATACCTGCTCGTTCATCAAAGAGGCGAAGCAGGAGAGCATCGACACCATTCTCGATCTGGCCGACCGCAAGCATGATGCCCGCTGCCGTCTCCTGATCGTGACCGGCTGTCTTCCCCAACGCTATCAGGAGGAACTGGCCGGAGAACTCCCGGAAGTGGACATCTTCGTCGGGACGGGAGATTATCCCCGGATTGCCGAGATCATCGCGGAGAAGCATGGATCGTCATCCCAGCTTCGCTATACGGGTGATCCCAATTTTCTCTACGATGAACACCTCCCCCGGCTCAAATCTTCCCCCTACTATTCGGCGTATCTGAAGATCGCCGAGGGATGCTCGAACCGCTGCTCCTACTGTGTGATCCCGAGCCTGCGCGGTGCTTTCCGGTCCCGACCGACGGCTCTCCTCCTTGACGAGGCGCGGGAACTGGTGGCGGGCGGCGTGAAAGAGCTGAACCTGATAGCCCAGGATATTACCGCCTACGGCCGGGACCTCGCTGCCGGGGCAGCCCTTGCGGGATTGGTTCGGGAGCTGGCGAAGCTTGACGGCCTGCAGTGGATAAGGCTTCTCTATGCATACCCGGACGGCATCGATGACGGTCTCATCCAGGTAATCCGGGAAGAACCGAAGGTGTGCAAATATCTCGACATCCCCCTCCAGCATATCAGCGACCCGATCCTCGGCAGGATGAACCGGCGGAGCAGCGAGGCGGAGATCCGCACGCTCATCACCCGGCTGCGGGAGGAAATCCCCGGGATCGCCCTCCGTACGTCCCTGATCGTCGGATTTCCCGGAGAAACTGAAGAGGATTTCAAGAAACTCCTCCATTTTGTGGAAGAAGTCCAGTTCGACAGGCTCGGTGTCTTCTGTTACTCCCGCGAGGAGGGTACCCCTGCCGCATCCATGCCCGATCAGGTTTCCGAGCGTCTCAAGCGGGAACGCCACCGCAAATTGATGCGGGCTCAGGCGCGGGTTTCCTTCAAGAGGAACCGGCGCCTGATCGATACCGTCGAGCAGGTGATCGTCGAGGGGTATAGCGAAGAAACCGATCTCCTCATCAAGGGGCGCTCATCCCGTCAGGCCCCTGACATTGACGGTCAGGTATACATAACCGCAGGGAATGCCGATGTGGGCGACGTTGTCAATATCCGCATAACCGATTCATCCGATTACGACCTGATCGGCGAGATAGTCTCCTAGCATCCGGGAGGGACCGACGCCGAGTTTTTTTATTGACAAAAGGGCAAATTGCTGTATTCTTTCGTGGCCCAAACGGGCAGATCATGCACATGGAGTGGATTAAATGGTTGAAAAGCTGGACGAAATAAAGCAGATGCTCCTCAAGATGAAGGAGGAGACCCTCAAGGAGATCAACAAAGCGGTTAAATCCGGGGCCGACCTTCCGACCGGCGAGCCGAGCGGCGATATCTACGATCAGGCATCCTCGGAACGGGACCGTGAACTGGGGCTCATCCTGGGGGACCGTGAACGGGAAAAACTCCACAACATCGATGAGGCCCTGATGAAGATTGAAGAGGGTGAATATGGCATCTGCGAGGAGTGCGAGGAGGAGATTCCCGTCGGCCGCCTGAAAGTGATGCCCTTTGCTCGGTACTGCGTCAAATGCAAGGCGGATATCGAGAAGCAGCAGGCGCAGACGAAACGTTTCGAGGAGGATCGGGTCTATCGGGAGATATCCCTGGGCGAGGAGGAGGAGGTCTGAGTAAGGGGGATATCTGATTGATTGGCGAGCCTGAAACCGGGGCGCTCTTTGTGAGAGGAGCGCCCTGTTTTGTTGGCCGCCTCGGGAATCACCAGGCACCTTTTTTCTCTGATGGACTCAGCAGATGATGGAAAACAAAAAAGGGCCGCATCATCAGATGCGGCCCTTTGTGCAGCAAAGAAGGTGTTATTACTTCGCAGCCGGGGCGGCCGGAGCAGCAGCAGGAGCTTCTTCTTTCTTCTCGGCTTTCTTGGCTTTCTTGGCTTTCTTCTTCTTGGCCGGCTTCTTCTCTTCTTTCTTCATTTCACCAGCGGCCGGAGCGGCCGGAGCAGCCGGAGCGGCTTCTTTCATCGGCTCAGCAGCGAAAACAACGCCAGCGAAAGCAACGGCAACGAGAGCGGACACGAGGGTAGCAAGAACTTTTTTCATCGGTACTTCCTCCTTACGGAAATTGGTTATGCCGTTATATTAGCAGGTGGCGTGCCAAAACCCCAACGAAGTGCAATGTGTTAATTTTGCAGCGATTGCCGTTTTCGGCGGCGCCACGTCGAAAAAATGTTCACCGTAAATGAGTCGTCGGATGCCTCATTTGCGGTACGGGCTTTCGGAGGAGCAAATTACATGCAGCGGAGCAGGAAAGGACGTACCCCTTGTCAAAAGAAGCGATATATACTACTGTATGACTACAAAAGGTCGTGGCGGCAAGCCCCCGCCAGGACTTTTTTTTGTGAATGGTCGGCGTGACGGAAATGAGGTGCCTGCCGTCCATCTGGGGAGATTGGGTGCACGAAACGGAATTACTAAAAATTGAAAAGCCGGCCCGCTACATGGGGGGCGAGTTCGGAGCGCGGTGCAATCCCGGGGCGGAAGTGCGATTTGTCCTGGCGTTTCCCGATGTGTACGAAGTGGGCATGAGCCATCTCGGGCTGCAGGTCCTCTATGATGCCCTGAACCGGCATGACTGGCTTGGCGCAGAGCGCGCCTACGCCCCCTGGCCGGATCGCGAAGCGCAGCTGCGGGAGAGCGGCACGCCCCTTTCATCCCTGGAAAGCGGCTTGCCCCTGCGGGAGGCGGACATTCTCGGATTTACCCTCCAGTACGAGCTCTCCTATACCAATATCCTCAATATGCTGGAACTGGCGGGTATCCCTCCCCTTGCCGCCTCCCGAGGGGACGATGTGCCCCTCATCGTGGGCGGAGGCCCCTGTGCCTACAATCCGGAGCCACTCGCCGACTTTTTCGACGCATTTCTCCTGGGGGATGGTGAAGAGGCGATCGTGGAGATCGCCGAGGTCTTTCGCCAATGGCGACAGACGCGGGGCGCGAAAGAAGAACTCCTCCGCCGACTGGCAGATATAGACGGCGTGTACGTCCCCTCCTTCTTTGCCGTTTCCTACGACGAGGCCGGTTGCGTGTCGGCACTGCAGCCGTTGCGGCCCGAGTATGCCCGGGTGCGTCGCCGCTTCGTCGCCGACCTTGATACATCTCCCTATCCAAACGCGCCGGTCGTCCCCTTTATGAAGACGGTCCATGACAGGGTGAGCGTGGAGATCGCCCGCGGCTGCACGAGGGGGTGCCGTTTCTGCCAGGCGGGGTATGTGTACCGGCCGGTGCGGGAGCGGAGTCCGGAGAGAGTGCTGCAGTTGGTGGAGGAGAGCCTTCGCAACACAGGCTACGATGAAATCTCGCTCCTCTCCCTTTCCAGCGGAGATTACGGCTGTATTGCCCCGCTGGTCTCGGCGCTCATGTCCAGGTATGCCGATGAGCGGGTCGCCGTCTCCCTCCCGTCACTGCGGGTTGGTACCCTCACCCGGGAACTGGTGGAAGAAGTCAGAAAAGTCAGGAAGACCGGATTCACCCTCGCTCCGGAAGCGGGAAGCGAGAGGATGCGAGGCGCTATCAACAAAGGGATCACCGAAGAGGACCTCCTGGCAACCGCCTTTGCCGTGTACAGCGCAGGCTGGCGACTGATCAAGCTCTATTTCATGATCGGTCTTCCCGGTGAAACCATGGACGACGTGGCCGGCATCGCCGAGCTGGCCGCACGGGTGAAAAGGGAGGGAAAGCGCGCTGGCTGTGGTGGAGAGGTCAATGTGGCGGTCTCCAGCTTCGTCCCCAAGCCCCATACCCCTTTCCAGTGGGAGGCGCAGATCGGTTACGAGGAAATCCTCACGAAGCAGCAGTTTCTCCGGGGTGAACTGAGGAAGAGGAAGCTGAATTTCAAGTGGCATGACGCGCCGCTCTCCATTCTGGAAGGGGTTTTCGCCCGTGGTGACCGGCGACTCGGACGGGTGCTGCTCAAGGCCCGGGAACTGGGCTGCCGCTTCGACGGCTGGGGGGAGCAGTTCGATTTCTCCGCCTGGCAGGAGGCCTTCCGGGCCACGGGAATCGATCCCCTGTTCTACCTCCGCCGCCGCGATGACGACGAAATCCTCCCGTGGGACCATCTCGACTGCGGGGTGAGCAGGGA
>Ga0335082_10004123_pt1 | contig 15821 bp, 12 predicted proteins | sample Lox_Sample_41_FD_206718 | JGI IMG/M metagenome (GOLD analysis project Ga0335082, IMG submission 206718) | Soil microbial communities from Loxahatchee National Wildlife Refuge, Florida, United States - Lox_Sample_4.1 | ecosystem: Environmental > Terrestrial > Soil > Wetlands | place: USA...
ATTCCTGACCATCGGATCGCTCACCCAGGCCCTGCTAGAATTCGAGCTCGGCAACCTCTACGGAAGGCGAAAAATGGAACGCGAGATCGCGAAGCTTTCCGGCCATTACATCCTGTGCGGCGCGGGTCGAGTGGGACGCAGCGCGGCGCGCGAGCTGGCGCGCAAGCCGGCGCCGTTCGTCATCATCGAGAACAGCCAGGCCAAGATCCAGCAGCTCGATCCCGGGTGGCTGACCATGCCGGGGGACGCCACGCAGGGGAAAGCGCTGCGCGAGGCCCGCATCGAGTCGGCACGCGGGCTGGTGGCGGCCACCACCACCGACGCGACCAACATCTACATCGTGCTCACGGCGCGGAGCCTGAATCCCAAGCTGCGCATCATCGCGCGCGCCAGCGAGGAAGACGCGGAGAAGCACCTGTTGACGGCGGGTGCCGACTCCGTGATCTCGCCGTACTCGTTCGCCGGGCACCGCATCGCGCAATCGTTCCTGCGGCCGAACGTGCTCAACTTCCTGGATATCGCCACCGCACGGCAGGGGCACGTCGGCCTCGAGATCGAGGAGGTCCACATCGACGCGGGCTCTTCGGTGGCGGGCACGACCATCGGCAGCTCGAAGATCCGGCAGGAGCTGGGGGTGATCGTGCTGGCCATCAAGCGCGATTCGTCGATGATGTTCAATCCCGAGCCGGGCGACCGCATCGAGGCCGGCGACTACCTGATCGCGATGGGCGAACCCGCCAGCTTGCGACGGCTGGAGGAGAACGCCGGCGGCGCGCGAGGCTGATCCGACCATGAAGATCGTCACCGCCGCCGAGATGCGCGAGATCGACCGCGTCACCAGCGAGCGCTACGGCGTGCCCTCGCTTGCGCTCATGGAGAATGCGGGTAATGCCGTGGCCCACTTCGCCGTCGGACGGCATCCGAACGCGGAGCGGGTGACCATCGTCTGCGGCAAGGGAAACAATGGCGGAGACGGGTTCGTGGCCGCGCGCAGGCTGCGCGAGTCGGGCAGGGAAGTGACGGTGCTGTTGCTGGCCGATCCGGCGGAGATCAAGGGCGATGCCGCCGAGATGTTCGGGCGCATGGGGCTGCAGCCGGTGGTGGTGAAGTCGGCTGAGCAGCTTAAGAGTGAGCCGGCAAGGAAGACATTCGCCACTGATCTGCTGATCGACGCAGTCCTAGGCACGGGATTCAAGCCACCGGTATCGGGGCTTTACGCGGACGCGATACGCGCGATGAATGAGGCCGGGCGGCCGGTGCTGGCGGTCGATATCCCCTCGGGCGCGGATGCGGACGCGATGGTGTTCGATCCTACCCTGTCGGCTAACAACGGGCCGACAAGGGTGGGCCACCCAATGGTTCACGCGGATTCGGTGGTGACCTTCACCGCGCCGCGCCCGGCGCACGTCCTGGGAGTGCTGACGGCAGGACCGATCGTGTGCTCGCCCATCGGGTCGCCGGATGAGGCGATCACGTCCTCGCTCAACCTGGAGGTCACCACCCCGGCGGACATCGCGCGCTTCGCGGCACACCGCAAGCCGGACGCCCACAAGGGCAGCTTCGGGCACGTGCTGGTGGTGGGCGGCTCGACCGGCAAGGCAGGCGCGGCGGCGATGGCCGGTATGGCGGCGCTGCGGGTTGGAGCAGGACTGTCGACGGTGGCGACCGCCAAGTCGGTGCTACCAACGGTGGCGGGCTTCGCGCCCGAAGTGATGACCGAGCCGCTGGTGGAGACCGACACCGGCGCCATCTCGATCCGGGCTCTGGAGTACGGCAAGTTCGACGCGCTGGTCGAAGGCAAGACGGTCATCGCGCTGGGGCCGGGCTTCTCGCGGCATACCGAGGCGGCGCAGTTTGCCCGCTCGATGTTCGATCTGCACGATCTGCCGCTGGTCATCGACGCGGACGGCCTCAACGCATTTGAAGGCTGCGCACAGAGGCTGGATGGCAGGCGGCGGCCGCTGGTGCTGACGCCCCATCCGGGCGAAATGGCACGACTGACGGGGCTCTCCACGAGCGATGTCCAGAAGGACCGGATCGAGGTGGCGCGTAGGGTTGCTAAGGAACACCACGCGATCGTGGTGCTCAAAGGGCATCGGACGGTGATCGCGCAGCCCGATGGGTCGACGTGGCTCAATCCGACCGGCAATCCGGGGATGGCGACCGGGGGGACGGGCGACGTGCTCACCGGCATGATCGCCGGGTTCATCGCGCAAAGTCCAAAAGATGTCCTCGGAGCGGTGCTGGCGGGAGTGTATCTGCACGGGCTGGGCGGGGACATCGCGCGCAACCTGGTGGGCGAACACTCGCTGGTGGCGACCGACATCCTGGCTATGCTGCCGCTGGGGTTCGAGCGGGTGCGGCAGCGGGCGAAGGAAAAGCTGGTCTTAATATCGGAGTAGAAAGGCCTACCACGGGTTTTCACGGATGACACGGATCAGAAGAAGATGGTAATGAATCCGTGTTATCCGTGTTGATCTGTGGTTCAGCTTTTTCTACTGATGGAGTTCACGACCAACTCGGCGGAGGAGACCACTGCGCTGGGGCGGAAGCTGGTGGACCAGCTAAAACCGCCCAAATTGGTGCTGCTGCGCGGCGACCTGGGCGCGGGCAAGACCACGCTCATCAAGGGCATTGCCGAGGGCTTCCAGGCCGCGGCGCAGGACGACGTCACCAGCCCTACGTTCACGCTGATCCACGAGTATCGCGGGCCGGAGGTCGCGGTCTACCACATCGATCTGTACCGCGTGGACACGGCGCGCGAGCTGATGACGCTGGGCATCGACGACCTGTTCGACGACCACGCCGTCCTGCTGATCGAGTGGGGCGACAAGTTCGAGCGCTTCCGCCGCGAACGCGACGTGGAGATCGCCATCGAGCGCACCGGAGAAACCTCGCGCCGCATTCTCCTAATGACCTAGCTATTTGGCCGGCGCCATCGCAGCAGCCCGCCGCTCCATCTCCTCCTGCGACACGTCCTCTTTATGCGTGGCGAGGTACCAGAGATGGCCGTAAGGGTCCTCGACGCCGCCTACGCGGTCGCCGTAGAACTGGTCGGCGACGGCGCGCTTCACCTTGGCTCCCGCCGCGATGGCCTGGTCAAAGCTGCGATCGACATCGGGGACGTAGACCAGAAAGCTGACCGGAGTGGCGCCGATGGTCTTCGGTCCCTTGATGTCCATTTCTGGGTGCTCGTCGGCCAGGCAGACGCGCGAGTCGCCGATCGTGATCTCGGCATGGCCGATCCGGCCCCGCGGATCGGTGAAGCGCATGACTTCCCTGGCGCCAAATGCCTTCTTGTAGAACTCGATGGCGGCCGCTCCGTCGTGCACGATCAGGTACGGGTTGACGCTGTGATAGCCCTCAGGCTGGTAGTTCACTGGCATAAACACCCCCAGAAGAGTCGTTGGTCTTTGGTCGTCGTTCGTCGGCCAAGAATCCCAAACCAAAACCTAGCCGAAGACGAAGACTCAGAAGCCCATGATGTTGTAGCCGCAATCGACGTAGATGACCTCGCCGGTGATGGCGGCGGCGCCGTCGGAAGCGAGGAATGCGGCGGTCTCCCCGACCTCCAGAGCGTCGACATTGCGCTTGAGCGGAGCGCGGTCGGCGTGCGATTTGAGCATGTCGCCCAGGCCCGAGATCCCGCGCGCAGCCAGGGTCTTGATGGGTCCGGCGGAGATGGCGTTGACCCGGATCCGCTTCGGCCCGAGGTCGTTGGCCAGATAGCGCACGGTCGCTTCCAGTGCGGCCTTGGCCACGCCCATGACGTTGTAGTGGGGCACCACCTTCTCCGCGCCGTAGTAGGTCATGGTGATGACGCTGCCGCCATCCTCCATCAGCGGGGCGGCGGCGCGGGTGACGGCGATCAGGGAATACACGCTGACGTCGTGGGCGACGCGGAAGCCCTCGCGCGTGGTGTTGATGAAGTCTCCTTTGATCTCGTCGGCGGGCGCGTAGGCGACGCTGTGCACCACGGTGTGCAGCTTGCCGTAGCGGGATTTCAACCGCTCAAAGAGCCGGGTGATCTCTTCGTCCTTGGAGACGTCGCACATGAAGGCTTCGGCGCCGGGCAGCGACTGGATGAGGTCCTTGGCTTCCTGCTCCAGGCGCTCGTTCTGATAGGTGATGGCGAGCGTGGCGCCGGCGGCCTGGAGCTTCTGCGCGATCGCCCAGGCGATGGAGCGCTTGTTGGCGACCCCGAAGACGACGGCAGTGCGGCCTTGCATGCTGGACATGCGGACTCCTGTGAAATTGAAGAGGATAACAGAAGAGCAGTATCAAGCACCCGGTACCAGGCACCAAGCGAGGTCGGGTTCAGGCCTCGGCGGACTCGGCGACGGGTTCGGGTGGCACCTTGGCAGGCAAGGCGACCGGCCAGGCGGCGGTGAGGGCGGCGACGGCGTACATCAGTCCGATGATGGCGAAGCCCAGCGCCAGGGAGATGTGGTGGGCGACCGCGCCGACGCTGATGCTGGTCACCAGTTGCAGCAGCGTGCCGATGAAGTAGAAGGTGTTCTGCACGCGTCCCATGAAGTGCTTGGGGACCATCTCCATCATGCTGGAGGAGATGGCGACGCCGCCGATGCCGCGTCCGGAGCCCATGACGATGTAGCAGAGGACCGCGACCGGCACGATGCGGGAGTGGGGCGCGAGCGTCAGGCTACCGGCGAGCAACGCCATCGACCATGCGACGGCACGCCTGGAGTGCAGCGAGCGGATGACCAGGGGCGCGTACAGGGCGCTGCTGAAGGCGCCGATGGCCCAGCCCATGTTGAGCCAGCCGTAGCCCTTGGCTCCGGCGTGGAGGATGCGGTCGCTCAGCGGCGCGGTGGTCACGCCCTGGGTCAGCATGCCGGCGATGAACAGGGCCCAGGAGATCCCGAGGAGAATGATGTAGCGCTTGCCGCGCAGATAGCGGATCCCTTCTCCAAGCTCGTGCAGGAAGCGTCCCCAGGAGCCCTCGGCCACCCCGGGCGGCGGCTCGGGTTGCGCCACCGTGACCTTGCCTTTGCGCACGGCGAAGTAGCAGAGGAACGAGATCACGTAGGTGGCGACGTCGATGGTCAGCACGCCGCTGAGGTGGATGTGCTCGTAGACGAAACCGACCAAGGCGCCGGCGATCATCCATCCGCCTTGCAGGCCGGCCAGCAGCATGGTGTTGGCGCCGACGAACTCGGTCTCCGGCGTCAGCTCCTGGATGAGCGCGGTGATGGTGGGCCAGAACATCCAGAAGCCGGCGGCGACCAGCACGCCCATGGCGTAGAGGTGCCAGACCTGCACGCGGTTCATGAAGGCCAGCACGGCGACGATGGCGATGACGAGGCCGCGGCCGGCGTCGAGCAGCATGACCAGGCGGCGGCGGTCCTCGCGGTCGATGATCACGCCGGTGAAGGGAAGCATGAGCATGGCGGGGATGGTCTGGAGGACGACCAGCGTGCCCAGGCTCACCTCCGAATGCGTGGCCTGGAGGATGAACCAGGTGACCGCGGCGGTGTTCATGCCGCTGCCGATCATCGAGACCAGGTTGGCCACGAAGATGAGCTTCAATCCCCGATGTTGCAGGACGCGGCGCATGTCATTTCAATCTACCCGAAAATGCTGGAAGGCGGAACTTGACGCTGGCGACGGTGAGTGTCCTTTGGAGTGGGGTGCGCGGTCTGATTTTCATGGCGCGGGCGCCGATCCATCCGATAATAGGCGACGCAAAATATGGCGAGCCGGGCTCAAATCGCATGCGCCTTGGTATGCGCCGCGGCCGCACTGTCGGCGGCCCCAGCAGCGCCCCGGCAGCCGGTCCCGACCGCGTATCACGATTCCGAGACCGTCCAGCTCAGCCTGCAGCCGGCGGCCAAAGGGCAGCGCGTGCTGGACTTCGGCCCATGGCAACTCGGGGCCGCACCACGCGACGAGCGCCCCCGCGACCGCCGCCTGAACCTGTATGTGGTTGTGCCCGGCAAGCAGCACCATGTCGAGGGCTGGGACGACTACGACCACAACCTGATCCTGAATGCCGTGCCGGAGGGCGACGAAGCCAGCGAGTGGGACGTCTACTGGGTGCTGGCGGTCGATCCGCAGATGCGCGAAGACCTGCGCAGCGAACGGGACCTGCTGCTCCGCGCCCAGGAGCGGTTCCTTCCCGGCGACCTGTTCGAATTCGACGACATCCCCGGCGACACCGTGCTCCGCCAGTATCTGCACACCGATTCCCTGGACGGTCTGAAGAAATACCGGCACCCGGACGGCACGCTGCCGCGGCTGCTGGTGTTGCCCGCCGGCTACGTGGTGCGGATGAAGGTGAAGGAGCCGGCGTCCGCGGCGGCGAAGTAAGCCTCATCCATCGCCAGGCGGTGATCGCCGTGTTGCGCGCCAGCCCTGTTGGTACTACGATTCGCGCAGATCCCCAGTCCGGAGGCAGGCGATGACCCGCAGGCTCTGCGAGATGTTGCTTCTCGTCCTATGCACTTTTTCCGCCGCGGCACAGGTGCAGTCGATCTCCATCGCGGCGGGCACGCCGGAAGACGTGGCGATCCAGGAGATCGGCAAGCAGGCCGACGACGCCAAGCGCATACCCATGTGGGAGGAGTTTGTGACCAAGTTCGCCTCCAATCCGGCAGCGGTGGCGTACGGGAACTCGCAGATCGCGCAGATCTATCTCGCGTCCAGCGATGCGGCGAAGGCGATGGCCGCCGGCGAGAAGGCGCTGGCCGCGATGCCCGCCAACCTCGACGTCATGATGACGTTGACCACGGCCGCACAGCAGGCCAAGGACAGCGCCAAGATCGTGCGCTACGCGACCATGGGGGGGAAGGCGATCAATGGGATCGAGAAGACGCCGAAACCTGAAGGCTATGGAGACGCCGACTGGGCGGCGAACCTCAAGGAGGAGCGGCGGCGCGCGCAGCAGCAGTATCAGTTCCTGGATGCGGCAACCTACAGCGCGATCGCCGAGGAAGGTGACGCCAAGAAGCGCGTCGGACTAGCGGAGCAGTACGATGCCACGTTTCCCGACGGCCAATATCTCGACCAGGTACATCAGTTCGCCATCAGCTCGCTGCTACAGGCGAAGGATTTCGCCACCCTCGCCAAGTACGGGGAGAAGGCGCTGGCCGCCAGCCCGGACAACGTGAGCACGCTGGCGTTGCTGGGCTATGCGCTGGTCGAGGACGGCGATCCGAAGAACCCGTACATCGCGAAAGCCATGGAGTACGCGCGCAAGGCGGTGGAGCTGGGCACCCCCAACGCCACCGAGGCGAATCGCCCGGTGCGACTCTCGGTCGGGCTGGCGCACGAGGCGCTGGGATACGCCCTGATGAAGCAGGAAAAGACGGCGGCGTCGATCCCGGAGTTCAAGAGCGCCAGCGCGCTGCTGAAGGACGATCCGGGATCGCACGAGGTGACGCTGTTCCGTATGGGCTATGCCTACGCCAAGCTGAAGCGTGCGGCGGAAGCGCGCCAGACGCTGAATGAAGTCATCGCCATGAAGGGTCCCTTCGAGGAGCCGGCGAAGAAGGTGCTGGCGCAGATGGCCGGCGGAAAGAAAGAGTGAAGCGGATCACCGCTTGACCAGCTCGTCGGAGAGCAGGTGCGCTTTCAGCGCCAGGTTGTGGGCGCGCACCAGGTCGTTCTGCGCGGTGGCGGCACGCGATTGTTCCTCGTAGTCCCTGATCTGGGCGACCATCGCCTTCTCGTCAGCGGTCAGGGTCCGATTCAGGCTGCGCAGATTGGCGTCGGTGGAGTCCAGCAACTGGGCGGTCGTCTGGCGGCGGTGCGAGGCCTCGTCGTGCCCGGTGGCCGCCGAGATGTCTCCCTGGGGCTGAGTCGCGCCGCCTTCCTGGATGATGATCCTGGGAGGCGGAACGGCGCTGGCTTGCTGCTGGGGCTTCGGCTCGGGCTTTTCCTCCGGCTTGGGCGCCGGCCTTTCCGCTGCCTGAGTCGGAGTCGGAGTAGGAGCCGGGGGAGTGGGCTTCTTCTTCGGCCGCGGCTTCGGTCTGGGCTTGGCGGGCGCTTCCTGCTCCTCCGGCTTGGGAGCGGGGGGCGGTGCCGGACTGGGTGTTGGGGTCGGAGTCGGCGTCGGCTGTGGCGCCGGTTCCGTGGTCGGCGCCTGGGCGCTGGGCTGGGGGACTTGCGGCTTCTTCTTCTTGAAGGGGCAGCCGCTCAGCCCAAGCGTCAGCGCCAATACGAGGGCGACCGAAGTGGCCTGGAGGGGAGTCTTCACTTTCTACAGCCTACCTTTTCTCCGGCTGTGCCGCCAATTCCGCCGGCGGCTGTTCGTGAGTGAGCGAGAGCGGCAGATGCAGGCGGAACGTCGTTCCTGCTCCGGCGCGCGATTCGAACTCGACGGAGCCGTTGTGCAGCTGCATGACCCGGTAGGTCATGGCCAGTCCGATGCCGCTTCCGCCCTTCTTGGTGGTGAAGTAGAGGTTGAAGATCTTGTCGCGGACCTCGGGCGGGATCCCGCCGCCCTGGTCCTGCACCTCGAGCAGGGCCTCAGCGTCGCGGCGCGACGCGCGCACTCTCAGCGCGCCCCCCTGGGGCATGGCCTGCACGCCATTGAGCACGATGTTGAGGACCGCCTGCTTGACCAGGTCGGCGTCCACCTTCACCGGCAACGGGCCGGCGGCGATGTCGGAGACGATCTTGACGGCGTGGCGCTCGGCCTCCGGCGATGCCAGCAGCAGCACGTCGTCGACGATGAGGCGCATATCCAGGTCGACCAGGCGGAGCTCCACCGGGCGGGTAAAGTCCACCAGGGTCTGCACCACCCGGTCGAGCCGCTGGATCTCGCTGCCGATGACATCGAGGTGGCGCCGGGCATCGGGATCGGCCTCGCGCAGTTTCTGGCTGAGGACTTCCAGATGCACCACGATGGCGTTGATGGGGTTCTTGACCTCGTGGGCGACGCCGGAGGTGAGCCGGCCGATGGCGGCCAGGCGGCGCGAGAGCTCGATCTCGTCCTCGATGCGGCGCACCGATTCCGCGTCGCGCATGGTGACCAGCGCGCCGATGCGCTCGCCGCGCTCCTCGATGAAGTCGACCGTGACCTGCACCCGGCGTCCCTGCTCGGTCTCGATCTCCTTGAGGCCGACGTCCCGGCGCGCGTTGAAGGCGTCCAGGATCACTTCTCCGAGGCGGGTCGATCCGTCGAAGATCCCGTGCACGTCGTGACCGAGCATCTGGTGCCGAGGCTTGCCCACGAAGCGCTCGACCGCGGCGCTGACCAGGACGGCGCGCCAGTCGCGGGTGAACAGCATCAGGCCGTCCTCGAGGTTGGCCATGATCTGGTCGAGGTTCTCTTTTAAGGCGGAGAAGACCTCCTTCACGTCGCGCATCTCACGGCCGAGGCGGTCGATCTTGTTGGTGACCACACCGTACTCGTCGGGTTGGGCCGTCTCCTTGTCCGGGATGGGCTGTCCGGCGCTGAGCAGGTCGAGACGGCGGCTGATGCCTTCCAGAGGCTTCAGCGCCAGGTTGGAGAGCCCCGCGGCCAGCGCCAGCGACAGCAGGATGGCGATGCCGGAGAACATCAGGGCGGTCCGCAGCTGGGGCTGCAGCGAGTTCTTCAGGAAAACGGTGGAGATACCGATGCGGATGGCGCCGAACGGCTTGCCGTCGCGCTCCAGCGGGATGCGGATCTCGTACACCCTGGCGCCGCCATAGACCACCTTGAGCTGCTGGCGGATGTCGCCGTCCCGCACGGGGGCAAAGTCGTCGCGCGCCGGGATGGGCTTGCCGATCTTGTCGGAGTCGGTGTGCAGCAGGGCGCGACCCTCGACGTCGACGATGGCCACATCGTAGATGGTCGGGGCGTAGCCGATGACCGACTGGAGCAGCGAGTTCAGCCCGGGATCGGTGGCCAGAGTCTCTTCCACCGCGGCGTGCACCGCTTGCGGGTCGGAGAGATCGATCCTGGTGTTGCGGAGATCGACTTCCAGGGCCTCGCGGGTGGCATGGAAGATCTCATGTCCGACGAACTCCGCGCCCTGATAGGTCTCCTCCACCCGCTGGTGCACCAGTTGCGAGACGTAGATGGTCGACAAGGTGGCAACCAGCGCCACCACCATGAGGGTGATGGCCAGGACCAGCTTCGTCTTGAGTCGGATGCGGGCCATCAAAGAAGTCGTGGGTCGGAGGTCGTGGGTCGTGGGCCCAAGCTAGGTCCCAGTCTCGGTCGTGGCTACGCCATTCGGAACCGCATTGCCGTACTCCTTGAGCTTGTTGTGCAGCGTCTTCAGGCTGATGCCGAGGACCTCGGCGGCGCGGGTCTTGTTATTGTTGGTCGCTTCCAGGGTCTTGAGGATCAGCGCCTTCTCCGCATCCTCGACCGTGGTCCCGACACTGACGCGAACGGCATTGCCTTCGGCCACCGGAGGCTTGGGGACCAGGCTGCCAAAGCCGGGCGGCAAGTGTTTCTGCTCGATCACCGCGCCGTCGCACACGATCACGGCGCGCTCCAGAGCATTGCGCATCTCGCGCACGTTCCCGGGCCATGGATACCGGGTGAAGATCTCGCTCACTGCGTCGTTCACTCCCGGTACCGCGCGGCCATGCTTGCGGTTGACGTCGGCAAGCAGCCTGTCGACCAGTTGCGGGATGTCTTCCTTGTGCTCGCGCAACGGTGGCATGTGGATGTTGAAGACGTTCAGGCGGTAATAAAGGTCGTTGCGCAGCTCGCCCTTGGCGACGGCTTCCTCGGGGACCTTGTTGGTGGCTGCCAGGACGCGGACATCTACCTCGGTCTCGACCTTGCTGCCCAGGCGGCGGAGCTTGCGGTCTTCCAGGACGCGCAGGAGCTTGGCCTGGGTGGCGATGGGCATCTCGCCGATCTCGTCCAGCAGCAGCGTGCCCTCTTCGGCGAGCTCGAAGCATCCGGCACGGCGTTCCAAAGCGCCGGTGAAGGCGCCCTTCTCGTGGCCGAAGATCTCGCTCTCGATCAGCGTCTCGGGGATGGCCGAGCAGTTGATGGCGACGAAGGGCTTGCCTTTGCGCGGGCTCAATTCGTGGATGGTGCGCGCCACCAGCTCCTTGCCGGTGCCGCTCTCGCCGGTGACGAGCACCGAGGCGGTGCTGGGGGCGACCAGCTCGATTAGGCGAAAGATCTCCTGCATCTTGCGGGAGGAGCCGACCAGCGATCCCAGCTCGCCGGTGTCGCGCAGCTTGCGGCGCGTGACCTCCAGTTCGACGTCCGTATCGTGCTGCCGGGTGGCGTTGGCCAGCAGATTGCGCAGGCGGGAAGGCTGGATCGGCTTCTCGATGTAGCTGTAGGCGCCCAGCTGTCCGGCCTGAAATCCCACTTCGCCCGAGCCCTGCGCGGTGACCACGATGGCCATGATGGGCACGGGGAGGTCGGAAAGACGCTCCAGCAGATCCATGCCGTCCATGCGGGGCATCTTGATGTCGGTGATGACGATGGCCGGGGACCAGGAGGCGACCTTCTCCAACGCTTCAAGACCGTCACGGGCGGTCTCGGTCCGATAGCCCCAGGCCGCCACCATCTCGGCCAGGCCGGTGCGGGCATTGTCCTCGTCTTCGACGATGAGTACTTTCTCCTGGCTCATGTGTGCGTTGACCCCCATTATCAAAGCTTGGGTGGGAAGCTGCAACCGCCGGAGAAGCGGATCTCTGGTCAGATGCGTTCCACCACCCTGAAGTCACTTACCGTGAAGCAGATGCGCACCGCTGCGGCCGAGGGACTAGTCCTTCGGTAATGCCGTCTGCGGCGAGAGTGTACTAAATGGTAAATATAAGGTTTGGCAAACGCGGCATCTGAAGTGAGGAAGATCGGGCTCCGGGTCACCCCCTGTTCCGGCAGGAGCAGCTCTATACGCAGGACCCTTTGAGGAGGGCAGATGAGCAGCAAGTGGTTGATAGCAGCAGGACTGGCATTGACGGTAGTCGTGGGCGCCGCGTCCGCCCAGACGTCGGCTGGAGCGAACATGTCGGGTTCGGCCTCGAATCAGACATCAGCGTCGGCGGGACAGTCGGGCGCACAAGCGAACTCGCAGACATCGGCGGGCGCGAGCGCCGGGATGAGTGAGTCGAAGGGCGCGCAGAAGAGCGGCGCGACGGCTAAAGGGAATGCGAGCAACGCAACCTCGGCGTCCGCGAACCCGGGTAGCGCGCAGCTGGCCGGCGGCAGCACCATCAACGCCACGCTCAACAAGTCGGTGGACGCCAGGAAGAACAAGGCTGGCGACGAAGTGTCGGCCAGAGTCACGCAGGATGTGAAGTCCTCGGCCAACGGGCAGGTGGTGATCCCGAAGGGCTCGCGGCTGGTGGGACATCTCACCGAGTGCAAGCCGCACGAGAAAGGGAAGAAGGGTTCGGAGAAAGGCGAGTCCGGCGCCCGCGGCTCGGCGGATTCGGTGCTGGGCATCGCGTTCGACAAGGCGGTGCTGAAGAACGGCCGGGAAGTGCCGTTCAGCGCCGTGATCCAGGCGGTGGGCGCGGTGCAGCAGAACCTGAATGCCGATGCCGCCGGGGCCGACATCATGGACAGTACCTCGACCATGGGTGCGGGCAGCGTCAGTGGCGGCCGCGCTCCGAGTGCTCCGAGTGGCGGTGGCTTGCTGGGAAGCGCGGGCTCGACGGTCGGTTCCACGGTGGGCGCGACCACGGGCGCCGTGGGCAATACGGCCGGCGGAGTGGTGAACAGCGCCGCGAACACGACCTCCAATGCCGCGGGTACGGTGCGGACGGCAGGCGCGGCGACCACGGCCGGCGGCCAGCTCACCTCCAATGCCCGCGGCGTGGTCGGACTGCAAGGGCTGCGACTGAGCTCCGTGGCCTCGGGCGCGACCCAGGCGCAAGGGTCCTTGATCTCGTCCAGCAGCCGCGATGTGCGCCTGGACGGCGGCACGCAGATGGTGCTCCAGGTCACCGGTTCGGCCCGGTAGCCGGCAGCAAAACTCGGTTCATTTCCTTTCGCTCCGGTCGCTCGAACTGCTACAATTCGCGGTTCGCGACCGGAGTCCTTTCTGCTCTGCGCCGCGCCGGCCCCGCAGCTTCGTCAAGCGACTTCATTTCTTGAGCCAGATCATTCGGAGGGTGCACCCATGCAACAACCTGCCCGTTGGTTGCTAACGCTGCTTGTGGCAGTCTTGCTGGCCGGCATGGCCGGCGCACAGGACCAGTCCTATCCCAAGGTCGAGATCTTCGGCGGATACTCCTACCTGCACGTCGGGGACATCAACGCCCCCGACAACAATATCGGGACAGGCTGGGGATCGAACGTCACCTACAACTTCCGGAAGGGGATCGGTATTGGCGCCGATTTCGGCGGGCATTATTCCGATACGTCGGACATCGGCACCATCCTGTTCGGGCCGAAGTTCACCTACGAGGCGGGGAAAGTCCGGCCCTTTGCCAGCGCTCTGTTTGGCCTGGCACGGGTCTCGCCCACGGGCCTGGGCACCAGCAATACCTTCGGGCTGGCACTGGGCGGGGGCATCGACGTCAAGCTCCACCCCATCGTTTCCTGGCGAGTGATCGAGGCGGACTGGCTTCGTGCCGCTCCCGAATTCCTGGGTGTGTCCGAGACCATTAACGCCGCCCGCATCCGTTCGGGCTTGAACTTCACGCTGGGCGGCGGCCCGCCCCCCGCTCCGCCGACGGCCAGCTGCTCGGTACAGCCGAACGCAGTCTTTGCCGGCGAAGGGGTGCGGGCGACGGTCACGCCCGGAGGCTTCAATCCCAAGCACACCGTGGAGATCGCCTGGACCGCGACCGGCAACGCCAAGGTCGAGGGCAAGGAGACCGCCAACGTCGACACCAAGGGCCTGAACCCGGGGGCCTACACCCTGACCGCGAACGTCAGCGATCCCAAGAACAAGAAAGCGACGGCAAGCTGCAAGGCCAGCTTCACGGTGAAGGAGCGTCCGAAGAATCCGCCGCAGGCCTCGTGCTCGGCGAATCCGACGACGGTGCAATCGGGCACGCCGTCCACGGTGACCTGCGCCTGCAGCAGCCCGGACAACAGCGCCGATTACCCGGTCAGCGTCAGCTTCACGAACTGGTCGTCGAGCGGCGGCAAGGTAGCGGGCAGCGGCGACAGCGCCACGCTGGATACAGCGGGAGCGTCGGCCGGTCCCATCACCGTCACCGCCACCTGCACCGACAGCCGGGGGCTGACCAGCAACGGCACGGCGAACGTCAATGTGGAGAATCCGCCGCCTCCGCCGCAGGCCAGCAAACTGAACGAGTGCACGTACGTCAACAAGGCGAAACCGGCCCGGGTGGACAACGCCTGCAAGGCCGCTTTGGACGACTACGCGCTCCGCTTGCAGCGCGAGGCTGACTCCAAGGGCGTCATCGTGGGCAACAAGACCGCCAAGGAGAAGGGCAAGGACCTGGCCGGGCAGCGTGCCGCCAACGTCAAGGACTACATGACGAAGGAGAAGGGCATCGATCCGGCGCGGCTGGAAACCCGCTCCGGCGGAGCCGACGCCAACACCACCGAGCAGTGGATCGTGCCCGCGGGCGCCACCTTCAACCAGGCCGGGACCATGGTGACCAGCGAGAAGGCCACGCCCGACAAGCCTAAGAAGAAGGCGGCGAAGAAAGCTGCAGCGCCCAAGAAACAATAGCTAAGTCGCTGATTCTGTGGCCGGTGGGATGAGCCCCACCGGCCCTTTTCATTGGGCCTTCGGTAACTTGCCGCTGGGGGCGGGCCGGGGCAAAGTTTGGGGGACGCGATGACATCAAATCCCACTACGCTGGCCGGAAGGAACCTTGATATGATTCACAGGTTTCCCATGCTTCGGCGAAACATCATGGCGATCGGGGTCGTGCTGGCACTGGCGGTCAGTGTCCAGGCGGCGAATTGGCGCGCCTTGGGCCCCAATGGCGGCGACGTACGCAGCCTGACTTTCGACCCGCGCAACCCGGACCGCATCCTGCTGGGCACCAGCTCCAGCAAGCTGTTCGTGTCTCCGGACAACGGGGCCAACTGGTCGCGCTTCGCGCAATTGGGCGACGGCGACGACCTGGTGCTGGACCACGTGGTGTTCGATCCCGCCGGGCCCGGCACCATCTACGTGGCAGCCTGGAGCGTGGAGACCAACGAACGCGGCGAGCTGTTCCGTTCCCGCGACGACGGCAGGACGTGGGAGACCATCCCGGCCATGCATAACAAGAGCATCCGGGCGTTCGCCTTGGCGGCATCCGATCCCAGGGTCATGGTGGCGGGCGCGCTCGACGGCGTCTACCGCAGTGATGACGCCGGGCAGTCGTGGCGCAAGATCACTCCCGAGCGCCATGCCGAGCTGAAGAACTTCGAGTCGGTGGCCATCGACCCCACCAACCCCGACATCATCTACGCCGGCACCTGGCACCTGCCCTGGAAGACCACCAACGGCGGCGCCACCTGGACCCAGATCAAGAAGGGGGTCATCGACGATTCCGACGTCTTCTCCATCATTATCGACCCGCAGGACCCGACGGTGGTCTTCGCCAGCGCCTGCTCGGGGATCTACAAGAGCGAGAACGCGGGCGAGCTGTTCCACAAGATCCAGGGCATCCCGTTCTCGGCGCGGCGTACCCGGGTGCTGAAACAGGACCCCATCAATCGCAACGTGGTGTATGCGGGCACGACCGAGGGCCTGTGGAAGACCGGCGATTTCGGCAAGACCTGGAAGCGAGTCAGCGCCGCCAACATCATCGTCAATGACGTGCTGGTGGATCCGCGTCGTCCGGCGCGCGTGCTGCTGGCCACCGACCGGGGCGGGGTGCTGGCCAGTGACGATGCGGCCCAGAACTTCATGGCGTCGAACCACGGCTTTGCCCACCGCCAGGTCGCGGCCTTGCTGCTGGGCGCCAAGGAG
>Ga0335082_10004125_pt1 | contig 15816 bp, 11 predicted proteins | sample Lox_Sample_41_FD_206718 | JGI IMG/M metagenome (GOLD analysis project Ga0335082, IMG submission 206718) | Soil microbial communities from Loxahatchee National Wildlife Refuge, Florida, United States - Lox_Sample_4.1 | ecosystem: Environmental > Terrestrial > Soil > Wetlands | place: USA...
GGGGGGCGCGCCTGCTCTGCGGCGGGCGGCGCATGACCGAGCTGGGTCCTAACTTCTACGCCCCCACCGTGCTGGCCGACGTGACGCCCGGCCTGCGTCTCATGCGGGAGGAGACTTTCGGGCCGGTACTGCCGGTCGCGCCCTTCGATACCGACGAGGAAGCCGTGCGCCTGGCCAACGACTCCGACTTCGGCCTGGCCGCCACCGTGTGGACGCGCGACCGCGCCCGCGGCGAGGCCCTGGCCGCGCGCCTCGAGGCCGGGGTGGTCATGGTCAACGACGTGGTTTCCTGCTTCGGCATCAGCGAGGCCCCGCACGGCGGGGTGAAGTCGAGCGGGCTGGGCCGCACCCACGGCCGCCTGGGCCTGGAGGAGATGGTGCGCATCAAGTACCTCGACTCCGACCGCATGCCGGGCGTGCGCAAGCCCTGGTGGTACGGCTACGGCGCCGAGTTCACCCGCCAGATGGAGGGCTTCCTGGACCTGCTGTTCTCGCGGCGCCTGCTGCGGCGGCTGGGCGGCGGGCTGAAGTCCCTGGGCGCCTACCGCAAGCTGCGGCGGCTGTGAGCGCTTATCTGGAACGCCTCCAGCGCTTCGGTTAGAATGCAGCCTCAGGGGCAACCACTTGGCGAGCACATCGGAGATCATGCAGGTGTCAGAACATTCCCTCCCACAGCTTCCCCACCACAAGGTCAAGCTCAAGAAGCCGAAGCAGCGCTCCTGCAACGAGAAGGACGACAAAGGCAAGATCTGCGGCGGCCATCTGAAGCGCTGGTACTACCTGGCCGACGTGCTGGAGCAGCAGTGCGGCGACATCGAGCGGACGCTGGGCCGCGATGCCGAGATCTACCGCTGCGAGCACTGCAAGACGCTCTACTTCCCCAACCCGGAAGACCCGCGCGGCCGGAACGTGGCCGGCAAGGGCAGCGTCTCCGACTTCGGGCTCACCCTGCCGCCCAAGGACGCCGACAAGAAAGAGCCGGAGAAGCCGGCCGAGGCGCCCAAGCCGTAGTCGAAGGTATTCCTTGGAGCTCAAGCACTCGCATCTCATCTACGACTGGAACCAGCAGGGAGCGGCCTTCCGCCCCGCGGCGCGGGTGCTGCTGAACGACGAGAGCCTGCGCGACGGCCTGCAGTCGCCCTCGGTCCGCGATCCCGCCATCGACGAGAAGATCCGGATCCTCCACCTGATGGAGGCGCTGGGCATCAACTATCTGGACCTGGGGCTGCCGGGCGCGGGCCCGCGCGCCTTTGAGCACGTGGAGCGGCTGGCCCAGGAGATCGCGCGCTCCCGCCTGAAGATCCGCGGCAACTGCGCCGCTCGCACCCACCAGAACGATATCCGCCCCGTCGCCGAGATCCAGCAGAAGACGGGGGTGAAGATCGAGTGCGCCACCTTCATCGGCTCCAGCCCCATCCGCCGCTACACCGAGGACTGGACCGACGACTTCCTGCTGCGCACCACGGAAGAGGCGGTCACCTTCGCCCGCTCCCTCGGCCTGGACGTCATGTACGTCACCGAGGACACCACCCGCTGCGATCCGGAGACGGTGAAGCGCCTGTATAAGACCGCCATCGAGTGCGGGGCGCGCGCCATCGTGCTGTGCGACACCTGCGGCCACGTCACCCCCATGGGGGTGCACGCGCTCATCCGCTTCGTGCTGGAGGAGGTGGTGAAGCCCTCGGGGGAGGCGATCCGCGTGGACTGGCACGGGCACTGCGACCGCGGCCTGGCGGTGGCCAACTCGCTGGCCGCACTCTCCGCCGGCGCCGATTGCGTGCACGCCTGCGCCATCGGCATCGGCGAGCGCGTGGGCAACACCCAGATGGACCTCATGCTGGTCAACCTGAAGCTGATGGGGGTGGAGCCCTGGGCCGGCCAGGACCTTACCCGGCTGAAGGACTACTGCGAAGCCGTTTCCCAGGCGACCGGCGTGCCCATCCCGCGCAATTATCCGGTGGTGGGCGGCGACGCCTTCCGCACCGCCACCGGGGTGCACGCCGCCGCCGTCATCAAGGCCTTCCGCAAGAACGACCTGGAACTGGCCAACAGCGTGTACTCGGGCGTGCCCTCGCACTACTTCGGCCTGGAGCAGACCATCGAGATCGGCCCCATGAGCGGCAAGTCGAACATCCTGTTCTGGCTGGAGCGCAAGGGCATCCCCGCCGCCGAAGAGGTGGTAGACCGCATCTACAAGCGCGCCAAGGCCAGCGACCGCGTGCTCACCGAGGCCGAGATCCTGGAGTGCTGCCAGGGCGCCTAGCGGCCCGGCCCGCGGCCATTCCCCCGGCGCACGCCGCCGTTATAGTATGGGCGGTCGCTCCGATGGCTCTTCCCGCCAAAGCCCCGGCCGAACCGATCACACCCCAGCAGGAGGTGACGCGCATCGCCGAGTTGCGGCCGGTGCACGCCGCCTTCGCGTGGTTCCGCGCCCACGAGCGCGAGATCGCAGAGCGCCAGATCGAGTTGGCGCGCATCCCGGCGCCGCCCTTCGGTGAGCAGGCGCGGGCGGTGTGGCTGCGCGACCGCTTCGCTGAACTCGGCCTGGAAGACGCCCACGTGGACGAGGCCGGCAACGTGCTCGCCGTGCGTCCCGGCAGCGACGCGGAGGCCAAGTATCTCGCCCTGGCCGCGCACATCGACACCGTCTTTCCCGCGGGCACGCCCCTCGACATCCGCCGCGAAGGCTCGCGGCTGCTCGGCCCCGGCATCTCCGACAACGGCGCCGGGGTGGTGGCGCTGCTGGCCCTGGCGGGCGCGCTCGAGACGGCGGAGATCCGCCACGCCGCTCCCATCCTCTTCCTCGGCGACGTGGGCGAAGAAGGCGAAGGCGACCTGCGCGGCATGCGCCACCTCTTCTCCGATGCGCGCTGGAAGGAAGCCATCGCGTACACCCTGGTGCTCGACGGCGCCGCCACCGACACCGTGGTCACCGAAGGCCTGGGCAGCCGCCGCTTCGAGGTCACGCTGCACGGCCCCGGCGGCCACTCCTGGAGCGACTTCGGGGCGCCCAACCCGGTGGTCATCCTGGCGCGCGCCATCAGCCTGTTCAGCGGCGTGCACGTGCCCGCCGAGCCCAGGACCGCCTACAACGTCGGCAATATCCGCGGCGGCACCTCGGTGAACTCCATTCCCGAGTCGGCCAGCATGAAGGTGGACCTGCGCTCCCTCTCCGCCGCCGAGATCGACCGGCTGGAGCGGGCGCTGCGCGAGGCGGTGGGCGAGGCCGTGGCCGAGGCCAAAAAGAGCGCGGGGCGGCGCGGCGGCGAGATCGCCTGCGAGATCAGGCTCATCGGCAGCCGCCCCGCCGCCGAGCTCAAGCCCGGGGCCCGCATCCTGGAGGTGGTGGAGGCGGTGGACGCCCATCTGGGCAACGCCTCGCGGGTGCATCGCGCCTCCACCGACGCCAACATCCCGCTCTCGCTGGGGCGGGAGGCGGTGGGGCTGGGCGCGGGCGGCGCGGGCGGCGGCGCTCACACCCTGCACGAGTGGTACGACCCCTCCGGCCGCGACTTCGGTCTGAAGCGCATCCTGCTGGCCGCACTGACTCTAAGCGGAGTGAGCGAATGAGATTCCTTCTTGCTGCGGATCCCCGTGTAGCAACGCGGGCGCTGCTCCTCCTGTCGTTCCTAATGGTGACGATCGTGGCTGCTACTAGACCATCTGCCGCACAGAAAAAGAAAGCGCCGGAAAATCCTCCCGACGCAATCTACCTGAATGGGAGTGTGTATGTGGGGGCAACCACGAACGACAAGGGGACGTTCGTGATGGAAGTTCCGAACGAAGTCGTGGCACAGCAAATGGCGACCGAATTCCGAGCGCAAAAGGTCCTTGCGACTGGGCGGCCTGAGGGCTCTCAGGGGCAATCTCAGGGACACCGCCCCCAAGCGATCGCGGTCAGGGGTGGTCGCATCGTGGCGACAGGCTCCAATAACGACATCCGTAAGCTGGCCGGCCCCAACACTCAGATCATCGACCTGGGCGGGCACTTCGTCCTCCCCGGCCTCAACGACGCGCACGTGCACCTGGCCAACGCCGGCTTCGAGAAGCTCAACGTGGACCTGGTGGGTGCCAAGTCGCTCGAGGAGATGCTGGCGCGAATCGCCGAGCGCGCCAAGAGCACGCCCGCGGGCGAGTGGCTGCTCGGCCGCGGCTGGGACCACACCCTGTGGCCGGACCAGAAGCTGCCCACGCGCCAAGACCTGGACACGGTGACCGGCGGCCATCCCGCCATCTTCACCCGCGTGGATGGCCACATCTCGGTGGCCAACACGGCGGCGCTCAAGTGGGCGGGCATCACCCGCGAAACCCCCGATCCCCCCGGCGGCAAGATCGATCGCGACACAAGTGGCGAGCCCACCGGCATCCTGCGCGAGACGGTGAAGGACGACCTGCTGGCGCGCCTGCCCAAGCCCTCGCGGGAGCAGCGCAAGCGTGCGCTCGAACTGGCCCTCGCCGACGCCGCCCAGCACGGCCTCACCTCGGTGCAGGACAACTCCAACTGGGACGACTTCCTGGCGATGGAAGAATTGGAGCGGGAAGGGAAGCTGCCCATCCGCGTCTCGGAGTGGCTGCGCTTCGATCTTCCGCTGGAGGAGCTGGAGGCGCGGCGCGCCCACCATCCCGCGAACGATCCCATGCTGCACACGGGGATGCTCAAGGGCTTCATGGACGGCTCGCTGGGCTCGCGCACGGCGGCGCTGCTGGCCCCCTACAGCGATGATCCCTCCAACTCCGGCCTGCCGCGCTACCAGGAGGACAAGCTCATCCAGATGACGGTGGAGCGGGCGCGCGCCGGCTTCCAGATCGGCTTCCACGCCATCGGCGACCGCGCCGCGCAGATGGCGCTCGACGCCTTCGCCGCCGCCGAAAAGGAGCTGAGCAAGGAAGGCAAGAATCCCACCGCGCTGCGCTTCCGCATCGAGCACGACCAGGTGATCACCCCGGCGCAGTTCGCCCAGTACAAGCAACTGGGCGTGATCGCCTCCGTCCAGCCCAACCACCTGCTCACCGACATGCACTGGGCGATGGAGCGCATCGGGCCGGAGCGCGCCAAGACCTCGTATCCGTGGCACCGGTTTCTTAAGAACGACGTGCCCCTGGCCTTCGGCACCGACTATCCGGTCGAGCCGGTCACGCCCTTCCGCGGCCTCTACGCGGCGGTGACGCGCAAGGACGAAGCGGGCGCGCACAGCTGGTATCCCGAACAGAAGCTGAGCATCGACGAAGCCATCGCCGCCTACACCACCGGCAGCGCTTACGCCGAATTCACCGATCGCGACAAGGGCATGCTTATCCTTGGCCAAGTCGCCGACTTCGTGGTACTGGACCGCGACCTCACCATGGCGTCGCCTGCCGAGATCCTGAAGACCCGCGTGCTGCGCACCGTGGTCGGCGGCAAGACGGTGTACGAAGCCAAGTGAGCGTGCTGCCTCGGGTGTTTCCCTCAGGGGCTAAAGCCCAGGTTCCTCGCATGCCTTAGCGGCACGGCTGAAGCCGTGCCCTCCCGAGGCCAATTGAGATTGCTCCTAGCTCCCTCCGTGTCCTCTGTGTCCTCTGTGGTTAAATGACCGAATGTCCCGGAGCGCGAAGGCCCACATCCTGCTGGTGCTGGTGACGCTGGCTTGGGGCGTCACCTTCGTGGTCATCAAGGACGCTTTGCAGGACATCACCCCGCTGCTCTTCAACACCGTGCGCATGGTGCTGGCCGCGCTGTGCCTCGCCGCCTTCTACTTCCGGCGGTTGCGGAAGGTCTCGGGCGCCACCCTGCGCGCCGGGCTGCTGGTGGGCGCCTTCCTGTGGCTGGGTTATGAGTTCCAGACTACCGGGCTGGTGCTGACCACGCCCTCCAAATCGGCTTTCATCACCGGACTCTCGGTGGTGCTGGTGCCGGTCTTCCTGGCCATCGGCTGGCGGCGCATGGTGAACCGGTGGACGGCGGCGGGCGTGGCGGCAGCCTTCGCGGGACTCTATCTGCTGACCGTGCCCGCGGACGGCCGGCACCTGCTCAGCCTGGAGGGCGTCAACCGCGGCGACCTGCTGACCCTGGGCTGCGCCGTGGCCTTCGCCTTCCAGATCATCTTCCTGGGCCGGGCGATGCGCGCTCACCACTACCAGCAGGTGGCGGTGCTGCAGGCCGCGACCGCGGCCGTGCTGATGGCCGCCACCGCGCCCCTGCTCGAGCATCCCCACGCGGTGTGGTCGGGACGGGTGATCGTGGCGATCGCGGTGACGGCGCTGTTCTGCACCGCCGCCGCCTTCACCATCCAGGCGTGGGCGCAGCAGTTCACGCCGCCCACCCACACCGCGCTCATCTTTTCGCTGGAGCCGGTCTTCGCCTGGCTGACCTCCTACGTAGTGCTGGGCGAGCGCCTGGGCTTGCGCGCCGGGCTGGGCGCCGCCCTCATCCTGGGCGGAGTCCTGCTCTCCGAACTGAAGGGCAGCGCCGCGCAGCCCGCCACCGAAGTAGGGCCCGAGCTGCCCGAGGCCCCCTCGGAGGAGGCGTAGGCGCACCCCGGGCTTGCAGCTAACGTTCTCGGGCTTTTCTGCGTCTAAGGAAGAGACGGCATTTCAGCCCATGTGCAAATCCACCTGCAGTTCCCCAGCATCAAACCGCAAAGGTATAATTGGCCATTCGACCCCGGGGGAGGATTCCGTATGAACGCCCGCCTGACCCAGCTCTTGGAGCGCCTGAAGGCGCGCCGCCTGGCTTACACCCTGACGATCGCTCTGACCCTGGCTGTTGGCATCCTGATCGGCACAGTGATCTCGCACGGCGTGAAAGGAAGAGCCCTCGCCGGCACGGATCCGGCGCCGCTGACGGTGCCGCCGGTGCAGAGGCAGAGCTCGCAGTTCGGACAGATCGCCAAGGCGGTGGAGCCCTCGGTGGTCAACATCAACACCGACTCCGTGATCAAGGCGCCCAAGCGGCGCCGCGCTCCCGGCGGCGGGGGCGGGGACGACGATCCCTTCCACGACTTCTTCGACCGCTTTTTCGGCGCGCCCGACGGCGGCGACGGCTCCGTGCGCGAGCGCTCCCTGGGCTCGGGCGTGATCGTGGATTCGAGCGGCTACATCATCACCAACCAGCACGTCATCGACAACGCCACCCGGGTGCGGGTGAAGCTGATGGATGATCCTCCGGGGGTGCTGCACGACGCCGAGATCGTCGGCAGCGACAAGGAGACCGACCTGGCCGTCATCAAGGTCAACGTGGGCCACCCGCTGAAGGCCGCCAAGATCGGCAACTCCGAATCCGTGGAAGTGGGCGACTGGGTGCTGGCTATCGGCAGCCCCTTCAACCTGGAGGAGACGGTCACCGCCGGCATCATCTCGGCCAAGGGACGCAACATCGTCTCCCAGCGCCAGTTCCAGAGCTTCCTGCAGACCGATGCGGCCATCAATCCCGGCAACTCCGGTGGCCCGCTGGTCAACATGAGCGGCGAGGTCATCGGCATCAACACCGCCATCTATACCGAGTCCGCCGGCTACGAGGGCGTGGGTTTCGCCATGCCTTCCAACACCGTGGCCGAAGTCTACAACCAGCTGGTGCAGGGGCCGGACCACCGCGTGGTGCGCGGCTCCATCGGAGTGGAGTTCAACGCCCAGCCCAGCCCCGCCATCGCGCGCGTGTACGGCGGCGGCGCGGGTGGGGGCGTGACCATCGCCAACGTGACCCCGGGCGGGCCCGCCGACTCCGCCGGACTGAGGACCGGCGACACCATCGTCTCGGTGAACGGCAAGGAGGTCAGGACGGGCGACGAGCTGGTGAATGAGATCTCCCTGCTGAAGCCGGGCACCAAAGCGAAGCTGGGCTATTTCCGCGACGGCAAGGAGCGGGACGCCGAGGTCACCATCGCCGACCGCGCCAAGCTCTTCGCCGCCCGCTTGGGCGACGACAACTCCGGCGACGAGGAGTCCAAGCCCACCGACAGCAAGCTGGGACTCAGCGTGCGCACTCTGACCCCCGACCTCGCCGACCGCCTGGAGGTGCCCGCGGGAAAGGGCGTGGTGGTGCAGGACGTGAAGCCCGGCTCCTTCGCCGACGACCTTAACTTCAGCCGCGGCGACATCATTCTGCAGATCAACAAGCAGCCGATAAACAGCGAAGAGGACTTCCGCCGCCAGCAGGCGCAGCTCAAGAGCGGGCAGGACGTGGTCTTCCTGGTGCTGCCGCGCGCCGGCGGCCGCAATGGCGGGACCATCTTCCTGGCCGGTACACTTCCGTAACCCGCGCGGGGGCCGTTTTACGCTGGCGCTGGGACCGGGGCCGTGAAATGATGGTCGCAGCCCGGTCCCCAACCGGGTCCTCTGAGCCACTCCGATTTTCGAGGTGCGGTTTGCAGTTCCAGCCTTCCCAGCGGTCGCGGATCACCGGCGCCCTTTGCGCCGCGGTGCTTTCCGCCGGCCTGCTCTGCGCCCGGCCGGCGCCGGCGGGCGCGGCTCCGCCGCCGTCCAAGAGCAAGACGGCGAAGCAGAAAAGCGGAAGTTCTCGGCGCAGCCGGCATGCCTGGCGCGCCCGCGGCCAGAAGAGCATCGATGAGGCGCGCGCCCGCGAGATCCAGCAAGCCCTGATCCGCGAAGGGTACCTGGACGGCCAGGCCAGCGGGCAGTGGGACGCACCCAGCAAGGACGCCATGACCCGCTACCAGGCCGACCACGGCTGGCAGACCCGCATCGTCCCGGATGCGCGCGCGCTCATCAAGCTGGGCTTGGGACCGGCGGACGTGACCACCGTCCCCCCGGGCTCCCCACCCGCGCCCGCCGCGACACCCTCCAGCGCCGAGAAGTCGCCTTCCACCGCCGCGCGCCGGCGCTGAACCCTCGCCCCCGGCGTTCCGCGGCTGCCTACGCTTTCTTCTCCGTGTCCAGCACCGCCCGCACTTTGCGGGCCAGCGCCTCGGTGGTGAAGGGCTTCTGCAGGAAGGCGGTGCCGGGCTCGAGCACGCCATGGTGCACGATGGCTTCGTCGGTGTAGCCCGACATGTAGAGCACTTTCATGTCGGAGCGGAGGGCGGAGAGGCGGAGCGCCAGCTCGTGGCCGCTCATCTGGGCCAGGACCACGTCGGTGAGCAGCAGGTGGATGGTTCCGGCGTGCCGCTCGCACAGTAGCAGGGCCTCGCCGCCATGCCGGGCCTGCAGCACGGTGTATCCGTTCTTGCGGAGGACCTCGTGCACCAGGGCGCGCACGCCGTCCTCATCTTCCACCAGCAGGATGGTCTCGTTCCCGCGCTGGGTGCGTGGGCTGGCGCGGTCGGGGATCTGCTCGGCGGGCTGGTCGACCCGCGGCAGGTAGACCTTGAAGGTGGTGCCCAGGCCCAGCTCGCTGTACACCCAGATGTAGCCGCCGCTTTGTTTGATGATGCCGTAGACGGTGGAGAGGCCGAGCCCCGTGCCCTTGCCCTGCTCCTTGGTCGTAAAGAAGGGTTCGAAGACGCGGGCGCAGGTGTCGGCGTCCATGCCCATCCCGGTGTCGCTCACCGCGATGACCACGTAGGCCCCGGGCTTCGCGGCCACGTGCTCGCGGGCGTAGTCCTTGTCGAGCACGACGTTGCTGGTCTCCAGGGTCAGCTTGCCGCCCTTGGGCATGGCGTCGCGGGCGTTGACCGCCAGGTTCATGATGACCTGCTCGACCTGGCCGGGATCGGCCTTCACCCGGCCGATGGCGGGGTCGAGCACGGTGACCAGGTCGATGTCCTCTCCCAGCAGCCGGCGCAGCAGCTTGTCCATGTTGCTGAGCACGGCATTGAGGTCGAGCACGCGCGGCTCCAGCACCTGCTGGCGGCTGAAGGCGAGGAGCTGGTTGGTGAGGGAAGCGGCGCGGTCGGCGGCCTTCTGCACCTCCTCCACCTCGACGCGCATGGGGTCGGTGCCCTGGAGCTCCTTGAGCATGAGCTCGCTGTATCCCTTGATGACGGTGAGCAGGTTGTTGAAGTCGTGGGCCACGCCCCCGGCCAGGCGGCCCACCGCTTCCATCTTCTGGGCCTGGCGCAACTGCTCTTCCAGGAGATGGCGCTCGGTGATGTCCACCATGGTGCCTTCCACGATCTCGTTACCGTGCTCGTCGCGGAGCAGGGCCATGTTCTGGATGGCCCACATCAGGCTCCCGTCCTTGCGGCGATAGCAGAGTTCGTAGTTGGAGTACTGGCGGGCCTGGCGCAGATCGGCGAGACGGCTGTCGCGTTCCGCTTTGCCGCCCGGATAGAGAGCGTGGGTGGACATGTTGAAGAGTTCGTCGCGGGTGTAGCCGAACATCTGCCCAAAGGCCTGATTACAGTCCAGCAGGCGCCCCGCCAGAGTGCTGCGGAAGACCCCGGCCATGTTGCGCTCGAAGAGCGAGCGGTAGCGCGCCTCGGAGAGCTGCAGCGCGGTCTCGCCGCGCTTGTGCTCGATGGCGCTGGCCACCTGCTGGGAGACGAAGGTGAGGATCTCCTTTTCCTTCTCCCCGTAGCGCACCTTCTCGGTGTAGCTCTGCACCACCAGCACGCCGAAGCAGGTGCCGCCCTTCTTCAGCGGGACCCCGAGCCAGTCCAGGGAGGGAGCGCCGACCGATTCCACCTCTCCGCTGGCCAGCAGATTCTCGAAGACCTCGGGGGAGGCCAGCAGCGGCTCCCCGGTGCGCAGCACGTAGCCGGTGAGCCCGCGCCCGATGGCCAGCGGCTGCTCCGGAGGCTCCTTGTCCACCTCGTCCACGAAGTAGGGGAACTCGATGGTCTGCGTGGCGAAGTCGGCGAGCGCGATGTAGAAGTTGCTGGCGTGCATGAGCTCGCCCACGATCTGGTGGATGGAGCGGTAGAGATCCTCCAGGTTGCCGGTGGTGCTGGCCAGGCTGGCGATGCGGTAGAGCGCGCCCTGCAGCACCTCCGCGCGCTTGCGCTCGGTGATGTCCACGGCCGTGCCCAGCACCACCGTGCGGCCGGCGAACTCGATGCGGCTGGCGGCGAAGTCCAGCCAGCGTTCCTCCCCCTGCTGGTTGAGGATCTTGAACTCATAGCGCGCGGGCGTCGGCTCATCGCGCAAGCGCGCCCAGGCGCGCCGCTTGGACTCTTCGCGGAAGTCCGGGTGCACCAGCGTCCAGGGATCCGGGAGGGAGAGCAGCTCCTCCCGGCTGTACCCGGTGATGGCTTCGCAGGTCGGATTCACATAGAGAAAGCGAGTGCCGTCGAAGATGTAGATGAGGGTCGCGGCGGTCTCGGCCACCGCCCGGAAGATGCTCTCGCTCTGCCGGATGGCCTCCTGGCTTCGCTTGTGCACGATGGCGCTGGCGATTTGCTGCGAGACGAAGGTGAGGATCTCCTTTTCCTTCTCCCCGTAGCGGACCTGGGGCTCGTAGCTCTGCAGTACCAGAGCGCCGAAGGCGGTTTCGCCCTCCTTGAGGGGAATACCCATCCAGTCCTGGGAGGGAGCGCCGGCGCGCTCCACCTCGCCGCGGCGGGTGAGGTCGTCGAGCACGTCGGCGGTGGCCAGCAGGGGCTGGCCGCTGCGCAGCACGTACTCGGTCAGGCCCTTGCGGAACTTGTGGGGAGGGAAGGGCGGGTCCTTTTCGTCTACGAAGTAGGGGAAGCTCACCATGCCGCTGGCGGCGTCGTAGAGGGCGATGTAGCAGTTCTTGGCGTACATCAGCTCGCTCAGGATGCCGTGGATGGAGGCGTAGAGCTGCTGCAGGTCCTCAGCCGAGCTGGCGGTCTCGGCGATGCGGTAGAGGGCGGACTGCAGAGCTTCGGCGCGCTTGCGCTCGGTGATGTCGCGGTAGATGGCGTAGTAGGCGACCTGGCCTCCGCCCACGCTCACCGGCGTGCCCAGGATGGAGACCTCGACCCGCATGCCGTCCTTGCGCCGGCGCACGGTCTCGCGGCTGAAGGCCTCGCCCGCCAGCACCTGCTCGGTCAGGGCCACGGCCTCGGCGCGCAGCTCCGGGGGCACGATGAGTTCATCCACGTCCCGGCCGACGGCCTCCCCGGCGGTGTAGCCGAACAGGCGCGTGAACTCACGGTTGACGCGGCTGATGTCGCGGGCCATGTCGAGCACCACGATGGCTTCCGGGGCGCTCTCGATGAGCTGTTCCAGGTGCGCCTTCTGCACCTGCAGGTCGTCGCCGGCCAGCTTCTGGTCGGTAACATCGAAGGCGGTGCCCAGCACCGTGGGCGCCCCCTGGTAGGAAACCAGGCTGGCCGTGAGATCCATCCAGCGGTCTCCGCCGGACTTGCTCACGAACTTGATGAGATAGCGGCTGGGCGCGCTGTCACCCCGCAACCGCGCCTCGGCGCGGGCCACGATGAACTCGCGGAAGTCGGGGTGGACCAGTTGCCAGACGTCCATGGTCATGAGTTCCTGCTCGCTGTAGCCGGTGAGCCGGCAGCAGGCGGGGTTCACGTACGCGAAGTGAGTGCCGCGGAAAAGGAAGATGGCGGAGTGGGCGGCGTCGGCCATCTGGCGGAAGCGGCTCTCGCTCTCCTGCAGCGCGCTCTCGACCTGGCGGCGCTCGCTGATGTCGCGGGCGAAGCCCTGCACCCCCACCGGCTTTCCCCGCGCGAAGATCAGTCGCGTGCTGACCTCCACGGTGAGTCGCCTTCCACTCCGGGTCATCACATCGATCTCGTAAGGGGTTTGGCTGAGCTCGCCGGCCAGCTTGCGCTGCAGGGCGTGCTGCGCGATCCCGCGGTGCTCGGGGACGATGAGATCGGCGACGTTCATCCCCAGGGCTTCTTCGCGGGTGTACCCGAACAGTCTCACCGCGGCCTCATTGACGAAGGTGAAGTTCCCCTGCAGGTCCTGGCTGTACACCAGGTCGCTGGCGCTCTCGGCGATCTCCTGCGCGCGCTGCTCGCTGAGTCGCAGCGCCTCCTCGATGCGTTTGCGCTCGCTGATGTCGTGTACCGTGGCCAGGCGGCAGGTGTGCCCTTCGCTCTTGACGTCGGCGCTGGTGACCTCCACCAGCAGCCGCCGGCCGTCCTTGGTGACATGCCGGAACTCGGCGCTGGCCCCGGCCAGCGCGCCGTGCACCCGCTGCCTCACCTTGTCCTGCTCGTCCTCCGGGTGCAGGTCGAGCACCGTCATGCGCAGGAATTCGTCGCGCGAGTAGCCGTAGCGCCGCACCGCGGCCTGGTTGCAGTCCAGGAAGCGCAGACTCTCCCGGTCCACCAGGAACACCGGGTCGGGAAACTGCTGGAAGAGGGAGCGATAACGCTCCTCCCCCGGGGAGGGAGGCCTTGCCTTGGCCCGATGTTGGGTCCCTGCTGCTTTCACGCCCGGTTCACCCCGAGACCGAAGGGCGGCAAGCGCCGCCTTCGCCAGGATCGCGTAGGGGGGAGACTTTTTATATCCCAACTTCGGGCGGGCGCGAAGACATTTTTGTGCGGCGGAGCGGACAGCCTGCGGTCTAGGAGCGCAGCGCGGGCTTGGGGAAGTAGGGCAGGCCCTGGCCAGCGACGATGGCGCGCGGGTTGTCGAGCACCAGGGCGCGGGCGACGTCGCCGCCCACGTGCTGGGCGGCCGCGTCGCGGGCGGCGGAGAGTCGCGGCGGGCGGTGCTTGGCGCTGTGCGCGTCCGAGGCCAGTGCGTGCACCGCGTCGTGCTCCAGCAGCCACAGCGCGGCCTGCCGCGCCGCCTCCCCCCAATTGCCGGTCAGCGCCGAGGCCGTGACCTGCACCGGGCAGCCGCCTTCCACCAGCCGCAACACCTCGCCCGGGCTTCTCTGCAACAGCAGGTTGCGCTCCGGGTGGGTGATCACGGGGAGCAGGCCGGCGGCCCGCAGGCGGGCGATCACCTCCAGCACCACCGGCGACAGCCCGAAGTCGCTGAACTCCAGCAGCAGGTAGGGCGTCTCCCCGATGGTGTAGCGAGCGGGATGGGCCAGCGCGTCCTGGACGTTGTCGTAGGAAAAGTGGAAGTCGCAGCCCAGGGTGAGCTTCAGGGACTTGCCCGCGATCTCCTGCAGGCGCTCCAGGGAGGCGGCGCAGCGCGCGCGGTCGAAGCTGTACTGCTCGTCGGCATGGGGGGTGGCCACGATGTGCTCGATGCCGTCGGCCACGGCGATGCGCACCATCTCGGTGGCCATCTCCCAGGTGGCGGGACCGTCATCGATCGCGGGCAGGATGTGGCAGTGGATGTCGATCATCGCTCTGCCCGTATTCTAGCGGTGCCGGCGGGAGACCAGGGGAACAATCGCGCCCCAGCGGGGCGGGCGGGCAGCCGATCCGGGAAGGCTCCCGCCGTGGGAAGCCGGTCCGTCCTCACAGGGCGGCGCTGATGCGTCCGGCGAAGGAGGGCTTCTGCGCGCGGCTGAGGCGGCCCACGGCGTCGGTGAGCCGCTGGTAGCGGTCGAGCAGGGGGGCCGCGGAAAGCCGCGCCCCCGGCAGCAGCAGGCGCGCCCGCAGCTTGACCCCCGCCAGCAGAGCGTAGAGCCGGAGGCGCAGGGCGTCGTCCACCAGTTCGCGGGCCGCCTCGGCGACCTCAGGCTCGGGGCTGCGCCGCGCCGCCTCCCCCAGGCGCACCAGCAGGGCGGCATTCTGGGCGGCGCGCCCCACGTACTCCAGGGCGGCGCGCATGCGCTCCCGCTGCAAGCGGCGGAAGTCTCCCGGCGCCAATTGCGCGCGCAGGTACTCTTCCTCGGCCGGGTCGGTGAGGTTGCGGAAGGCGGCCAGGTCGACGGGCTGGGTCTTCCCCGGCAGCTCCTCCAAGTCCAGCACGGCCGCGCCGTGGCCGCGCGCGGCCCACAGCAGCAACACCACCGCCGCCAGCGCCGCCACCAAGAACAGCGGCACCATCACTGCTGCAGCAGATGCGATAAGGCCTGGTTCCATCGCTCCACTTCCTCCTTGCCCTGGGGCACGAGCCACACCGGCTGCGCTGCCGGCTGCGGCAACAGGATGTATGCCGCCCAGATCATCACCGCGCAGGTATAGGCCGTGCCTGATACCAGGCCCAGGGCGTAGTAGGCCAGCAGGCCGTTCTGCGCCTGCAGGGCCAGGCACACCATCGACGTGCCGGCGTACAGGCCCAGCCCCACGGCCACGCCCAGGATGTCGCGCCGCCACGAGATCCTCATGTAGCGCACCGCCACCAGGACGACCAGCAGCAGTCCCACCTCGACCACGCGCACAGTGCGCTCCACGACCAGGAGGCCGGCGGTCAGCTGCACGAAGGTCTGGTCCGGGCGGTGAGGCGAGGACAGCAGAGACACCACCGACCCCAGCAGCAACAATCCCACACCGCACCACCGGAATACCGCCTTGCCCACGCGGTGAAAGGTCTCGTAGGGTTGGAACACCTGGGTGAACACCTCATAGACCACGGCGAATCCCAGAGCCACGCTGACCGCGTCTTCACACCAACCGACGTAGTACCAGATCGGCTGAAAGCCGGGATCGACCCGTACCCGCAGGTAGAAGGAGAGCATGACGATGGAAAACGTCATGACCCAGAGGGTGTAGGCGAAGAACCAGGGCATGCGCCGGTAGAGCCCGCGGCGGCGCATCGTCAGCGCGATCGCCAACTGCAGCGAAGCGGAGACCAGCGTGGTGCCGACGATGTCCGCAAAGCCCAGGGACATAAGGGGGCAGGCCCAGAGCATACCCCCTGTCTGTTGTCCTCCGCAACGTTCCGCCGGTCATCAGCGGGCGGCCGGCGGGGGCGGGCAGACCTGGCCCGTCGGGCAGGGCGGCTGTCCCGTGCCCCCCGGTCCGTCGGCCAGAGAAACGGTGGACAAAGTTCCCGTCAGCAGCAAAGCGGCGAGTACAATACGAAGCAGCGTTTTCACGGTGCAACTCCTTTCTGTGCGGTCGGCACCGTGACAGGATGAGGTTCGTAGGGCGGGCG
>Ga0335082_10004126_pt1 | contig 15815 bp, 12 predicted proteins | sample Lox_Sample_41_FD_206718 | JGI IMG/M metagenome (GOLD analysis project Ga0335082, IMG submission 206718) | Soil microbial communities from Loxahatchee National Wildlife Refuge, Florida, United States - Lox_Sample_4.1 | ecosystem: Environmental > Terrestrial > Soil > Wetlands | place: USA...
TCGCGCAGGAACCAGGCGCGGTCGATGCCGTAGGAGACCACCTCCCAGGGCAGCGCCTCGGCCTCCTCCCGCGCCCGGAAGGCGTCGTCCTGCGATCCTCGCGTCGCCTCCAGCGCGTCGCGCCAGGCATCCATGCGGAGCTGCTCGGTCCATCCGTCGAACCGCGCCCCGCGCCGCCACGCGCCCTCGATCAGGTCGGCCGTCTCGCGACCACCGCGCGACACGAGCCCCTCGATGGCGGTCCCGTCGAGGTCGTGGTACTTGACCTGCACGCCGCGGCCCGACACCCGCTGCTTGATCCAGCGCAGCTTGGCGCGCGTTTCCTCCAGCGAGTCCTGCCGCTCGAACTGGAACGGCGTGTGCGGACGGGGGACGAACGGCGAGATGCTGAGCACCACGCCGCGCCCCGTCCCCGGATGGCGCTTCACGACGTCGCGGATGCGCTCCACCAGCGACGCCAGCTCCTCGAGGTCCGCCTGACACTCGGTAGGATGCCCGACCATCACGTACAGTTTCACGCTGGGCCAGCCGGCGTCCATCGCGCGCTCGACCGCGAGCAGGATCTCGGCTTCCGACAGCCCCTTGTTGATCACCCTTCGCAAGCGCTCGGAGCCCGCCTCCGGCGCGAAGGTGAAGCCCGTCCGGCGGACTCGCGAGGCCGCCGCGGCCAGCCCGACGGAGAACGCGTCGGCCCTGAGGCTCGGGAGAGCCACCGCCACGCCCCGGCGCTCGGCCAGACGACTCACCCCATCCACCAGGGCTTCGACCTCCGAGTGGTCGGCCGTGGACAGCGAAAGCAGGGAGATCTCCTCGTTGCCGCCGTGGCGGAGGCCTTCCTCGGCGATGGCGACGCAGTCGGCGACCTCCCGCTCGCGCACCGGCCGGTACAGGTAACCGGCCTGGCAGAACCGGCAGCCCCGCACGCAACCGCGTTGCACCTCGATCGGGAGCCGCTCGTGGGCGACCTCCGTCATCGGGACGAGCATGCGGTGCGGATGATCCTCGGGCCTCAGCACCGGGACGGTGCGAGCGAGAACCGGGAACGGCAGCCGCTGGTCGATCGGACCAGCCGTCCCGCCGTCGGGCGGGACCCGGTAGAGGCCAGGGACGTACACCCCGGCGATCTCGGTGGCAAGACGCCACAGGAGCCGCTCTCGCTGCCCCCGCTTCCCGGCCGCGATGATTTCCAGCATCTCGGGCAACGCGTCCTCGGCGTCCCCGATGAGGAACGCGTCGAAGAACGCCGCGAGCGGCTCGGGGTTGCTGGCGCACGGACCGCCGCCCAGGACCAGCGGGTCGCCGGGACCTCGATCCGACGCGCGCAACGGCACGGCCGCCAGATCGAGCATCGTGAGGACGTTGGTGTACGTCAGCTCCGACTGGAGCGTGAAGCCGATGACGTCGAACTCCCGCGCCGGCCGCTTGCTCTCGAGCGAGAACAGCGGGATCCCGCGCTCCCGCATCAGCCGCTCCATGTCCGGCCACGGCGCGTACGCCCGCTCCATGACCCAGGCCGGCCGCCGGTTCACGACGTGGTACAGGACCTGGGTCCCCACGTGGCTCATCCCGACCTCGTACACGTCCGGAAAGCAGAGCAGCACGCGGGCCTCCGCGGCGTCCCAGGGCTTGCGGACGACGCCGAGTTCGTGGCCGACGTAGCGGTGTGGCTTGGCGACCAGCGGCAGGACCTCGCGCTCCAGGAGGGAGCCCAAGGCTGAGGCGGCTTCTGAAACCATCTTTGTTAACGTACTGCCACTCTTGTACTTAGTCAATCCTCCAACAAATCGCGTAGAATCTGCCGCGCAATGACCAGCCGCTGGATCTCGCTGGTGCCCTCTCCGATCTCCCCCACCTTGGCGTCGCGCATCATCCGCTCGACCGGGTACTCGGTGGTGTAGCCGTACCCCCCGTGGAGCTGGACCGCCTTGATGGTCGTCCGCATCGCCAGCTCCGAGCAGTAGAGCTTGGCCATCGCCGCTTCCAGCTTGTGCGGCTTCCCGTTCTGCTTCAGCCAGGCGGCGTGGTAGGTGAGGTGCCGGCCGGCCTCGATCTCGGTCGCCATGTCGGCCAGGGCGAAATGGACGCCCTGGAAACGGGCGATGTGCTTCCCGAACTGCTTCCGCCCGCTGGTGTACCGGACCGCCTCCTCGTACGCGCCCTCGGCGAGACCCAGGGACAGGGCGGCGACGCCGATCCGGCCCGAGTCGAGCGTCTTCAGGAACTGCACGAAGCCCTCGCCCGGACGGCCCAGCAGGTTCTCCTTCGGCACGACGGCGTCGGCGAAGTGCAGCTCGCGCGTGTCCGAGGCGCGCCAGCCCATCTTGTCTTCCTTCTTGCCCGCGCTCACGCCCTTCGTGTACGCCAGGCCCGGCTCGTGCCCCATCCCCACCTGCTTCGCCTCGGCCTTGTCCGTCGTCTCCTTGGTCACGATGAAGGCGGTGATGCCGCGGTTGGTGTGTCCGGGCGTCGTCCGCGCCGTGCACACGAAGATCTCGCCCACCCCGGCGTGGGTGATGAAGACCTTGGAGCCGTTGAGCAGGTAGTGGTCGCCCCTGTCGACCGCCGTCGTCGCGGTCCCGCCCGCGTCGGATCCCGCGCCGGGCTCGGTGAGCCCGAAGCCGCCGAGCACCTTCCCCGCGGCGAGGAACGGCACGAAGCGCCGCTTCTGCTCGTCGGTGCCGAAGTCCACGATGGGCGAGGTGCCGAGGGTGGTGTGGGCCGAGACCGTGATGGCGTGGGACGCGTCGACCTTGGCCAGCTCGTGGACGGTGATGATGTACGACAGATAGTCCATGCCCGACCCGCCCAGCGCCTCGGGCCACGGCACGCCGAGCATGCCGAGGTCGGCCATCTTCTTCACCGTCGGCCACGGGAACCGCGACTCCGCGTCGTATTGCCGCGCGACCGGCGCGATCTCCGCGCGCGCGAACGCCCGCACGGTTTCGCGGACCTGCAGGTTCTGGTCGGTGAAGAACAGGGCGTCGTCCATCCATCAATCTAGGCGCTGGCGGGCGGGTGACGGTAGCGGCTTCGGGCACGGCCCGGGCCGCCGGTGCGGCTGGGTGGTGGCCGGCGGCGGGCGGGTGGTAGGTTGTAGCCCGTGACGACCACCGTGGCCCACGGCATCCCACGCCACTCCGAGGCTCGCAGCGCGCTGGCCGCGACGCCGCGCGACCAGCTGGACGCGGCGATCCGCGCCCTCGACGGCAGGCGTGCCGCCTGGCGCGCCGTGGGCCCCGGCGAGCGCGCCGTCATCCTCGACGGCGTGCTGGCGGACTTCGCCGCGGTGAGCGCCGAGTGGGTGGATGCGTCGCTGCTGCACAAGGGCATCGAGCCCGGCGCGGCGGCGAGCGCCGAGGAGTGGATCGCCGGGCCCATGATCGCGCTCCGGAACATCCGCCTGCTGCGGAACGCCGTGGCCGACGTCGCGCGGCACGGCGCGCCGCGGATCCCGGGCCCCGTGTGGACGCGTCCCGACGGCCGGGCGGTCGCCGAAGTCTTCCCCGCCAGCGTCTGGGACCGGTTGTTCTATACCGGCGTCACGGCCGAGGTGTGGATGCAGCCGGGCGTCGCGGCCACCGACCTGGCACGGACCCAGGCCGTGGCCTACCGGGACGGCGGGAGGGACGGCCGCGTCGCGCTGGTCCTCGGCGCGGGCAACGTGTCGTCGATCGGCCCGCTCGACGCCATGTACAAGCTGTTCGTCGAGAACCACGTGGTGCTGTACAAGGCGCACCCGGTGAACGACTACCTCGGCCCGCTCATGGAGCGCGGCTTCCGCCGGCTGGTGGATCTCGGGGTGCTGCGGATCGTCTACGGCGGCGCGGCCGAAGGCTCCTACCTCTGCCATCACGCCGGCATCGGCGAGATCCACATCACCGGCTCCGACAAGACGTACGAAGCGATCGTGTTCGGCGACGGGCCCGACGGCGCGGGGCGGCTCGCCGAGGGTCGGCCGCTCCTGGCCAAGCCGGTGACGGCCGAGCTGGGGAACGTGAGCCCGGTGATCGTGGTGCCCGGCCCGTGGAGCGCCGGCGACCTGCGCTACCACGCCGCGAACGTCGTCACCCAGTTGGCCAACAACGCGGGCTTCAACTGCAACGCGGCCCGCGTGATCGTCCAGCACGCGGCGTGGCCGCTGCGCGGCGCCCTGGTGGAGGCGGTGCGGCGCCGACTCGACGCGGTGCCGGCGCGGCGGCCCTACTACCCCGGCGCGGCGAAGCGCGACGCCGAGTTCCGCGCGGCGCACCCGCAGGCCGAGCGGCACGGCGCCGCGGGCGACGGCGACGCGCCCTGGACGCTGATCCCCGGCCTCGACCCGCGCGCCGCCGACGACATGTGCTTCCACACCGAGGCCTTCTGCGGCCTCATGGCCGAGACGGCGCTCGAGGCCGCGACCGTGCCGCAGTATCTCGAGCGCGCGGTGCGGTTCTGCAACGAGACGCTGTGGGGCACCCTCAACGCCACGATCATCGTCCATCCGCGCTCGCTGGCCGAGCCCGCGGTGCGCGACGCCGTCGAGCGGGCGGTGAAGGACCTGCGCTACGGATCGGTCAGCATCAACCACTGGTCGGCGATCAGCTACGCGCTCGGGGTGACGACCTGGGGCGCCTACCCCGGCCATACGCCCGACGACATCCAGTCCGGCGCCGGCGTGGTGCACAACACCCTGATGTTCTCGCGGCCGGAGAAGAGCGTGGCGCGCGCGCCGTTCCGGGTGTGGCCGACCCCGCCGTGGTTCGTGACCAACCGGGCCGCCGCGGCGCTGGGGCCGAAGCTCGCCCGCTTCGAGGCGGCCCCGTCGGCGTGGAAGGCGGTCGGGATCCTGGCGGCGGCCCTGCGGGGCTAGTCGGCTGCCGCCGCCTACCCCTCGATCTTGTAGACCTCGCGCCGGCCGTCCTCCACCAGCTCGTGGTAGTCCTTCATGATCGCCTCCATCTGCTTCATCGCCTCAACCGCCTCTGCGCTCTGCCCGCCGCCCTGCATCATCTGCTCGAACTCCGCCATGCTCTGGACCTCCATCTCGGCCACCAGGGTCCAGTAGCGGTCGGCCACGAAGTCCGTCATCACGCGCATCTTCGGCATGCCCGCCTTCTTCCCGAGCTTGTCCATGGCGAGGAACTTGTCCACCAGCGCCCGGACCTTGCCCGGCTTGCAGTGGAAGACTTCGCGAACGAGGAGCATGGGAGTCTCCGGAGGAGAGGGTGCAGGGTGCAGGGGTGTAGGGTGTGGACGCGTCCTCACCACCAGACGAGGCGCGACTCGGCGGTGTGGGTGAACGTCACGGCGACCCCGTCACCCGAGGACTGCAGCGTGACCGGTTGGCCGTTCAGAGTCGCGTGGCGAGGGCGCTGGAAGCGCCACACGACGGTCACGCGGGCGCGGGCTCCGGTGAGGTCGAGGGCCGAGCGCTCGCCGTTCCCGGTGATGTCGAGGCGGCGGCCCTCGAAGTCCTGGAGACTGCTCGCCGGGCCCGGATAGATCTCGAAGACCCGCCGGTCGTCCAGGGTCGGGACCGGCGCCGAACCCGTCCCCGTCCACGGGACCAGGGTCATGACGTCCTCGGGGATCTTCGGCAGGATCGTCCCCGCCTTCACGAACAGCGGAATGCGGTCCAGCGGCGCCTCCACGACCAGGTCCGCCGGCCCTGCGTGGCGCGCACCGCTCCAGTAGTCCACCCATTCGCCCTCGGGAAGGTGGACGCTGCGCTGCGTGCCCGGCGTGACCACCGGCGCGACCAGGAGATCCGGACCGAAGTAGTACTCGTCCTCGGCGCGCCGGGCCTCGGCGTCGAGCGGGTGGAGCAGCACCAGCGCGCGCATCATCGGCATCCCGCTGCGGGCGCTCTCCTGGGCCGCCGCGTAGCGGTACGGGAACAGGCTCATGTGCAGCCGCGAGTAGCGGCGGAAGATGTCGAGCGCCTGCGGGCCGTAGTCCCAGGGACCCAGGTTGATGCCGGAGTGCACTTCCATCACGGGAGAGAACGCGGAGAACTCGGTCCAGCGCTCGAACAGCACCTCGTCGCCCGGCGTCCGCGAGAGCTTCACGTAGCCGCCGAGGTCGCTGGTCCACAGGGAGATGCCGGACATGCCGGCGTTGAGGCCCGCCCGCACCACGCCCGGGAGCCCGTTCTCCTGGCCGAAGTTGGCTTCGTTGTCGCCGGCCCAGATGAACGGCAGGTTGTGACTGCCCACCGAGCCGCTGCGGCTGAACAGCACACCGTCGCCGTGCAGGTCGCTGTCGATCAGCGACTGCAGCGTCCGGTTGTACAGCACGGAGTACCGCGTGCGCATCACGGCCGGATCGTCGCCGCTGGCGAACCGCCCGTCGCCGACGAAGCTCCCCTCGCCCCCGTCGGCCTTGAACGCGTCCGCGCCGAGGCGGATCACCTGGCGCACCTGGTTCTTCCACCAGGTCACGGCGGCGGAATCGGTGAAGTCGATCAGGCCGCCCCGCCCCTTCCACCACCGGGACTGGTAGACGGCGCCCGAATCGTCCTGGAGGAAGTAGCCGGCCCGGCGTGCCTCCTCGTAGTTCGAGGCCGCCGTGAGCGGGATCTTGCCCACGAGCTCGGGCTCGATCGGCGTCCACGTCGTGTCGTTGACGAACGCCGTCAGCCACAGGCACAGCTTGAACCCCGCATCGTGGATGCGCCGGATCATCGCGGGGGGATCGTCGAACTGGAGGGTGTTGAACTGGAACGTGTTGTAGTTCGTCGCCCAGGGGCTGTCGATCACCAGCACGGACGCCGGCAGGCCGAGCTGCCGGTAGCGATCGATGTCCTCGTACACCGCCGCCGCGTTGGGATGCCAGTTGCGGCTCTTCCAGGGCGCGAAGGCCCAGTAGGGCGGGAGCTTCGCGCGCCCGACCATCCCCGTGAAGCGCTGCAGCACGAGCGGCAGCCCGGGGCCCTCGAAGAAGACGATGCGCAGCCGCGTGTCCCGGAGCCGGACGACGAACGCGTCGTGGTCGGTGACCCCCAGGTCGAAGACCGCCTCCGAGTAGGTGTCCAGCCACAAGCCGTAGCCCCTGAGGCTCATGAAGAACGGGATCGGCACGTAGGTCCCCGATCCCTTGGCCCACGGCAGGTCGCTCGACGCGTTGACGAGGATCCGGCGGACCTGGTCGAGCGCGTCGAACCGCTCGCCGAAGCCGTAGACCGGTGCGTCCTCCGTGAGGCGGAATTCCCAGCCGGCCAGGCCCGGGCCGGAGGCCGTCACCTCGGTCACGCCCTCTCCCAGGCGGCGCACCTGGATGTCGGTCTGGTCGACGGGGCGCCCGTCCCTGAGGAAGCGCCCGATCACCAGCGAGTCCGGCCGTCCGGCGGCATTCGTGAAGGGGAGGCGCACGGTCACCGGTCCCTGCGTCGCTCCCAGGGGCGCCGACGACAACGCGAGCAGAACCAACGGCAGCATGGGCCGCATCCTCACATTCCTTTCCCGGTGTGCCCCGTGTGCCCTCCCAGGCGACGCGCCGGCAGGGGCCGTCCGGCCCGGCGGCCGGTCAACGACGCTTGCGCAGGACGAGGTGGGTGGCGCGCGCGCCCGCGATCTGATCCGTGCACTCGTAGCCCAGCGCCCGCAGGTCGATGCCGTGCAGCAGGTGCTCGCCCGCTCCCAGCAGGACCGGCGCCAACGCGAGGTGCAGCTCGTCGACGAGCGCGGCGCGCAGGTACTGCCGGATCGTCGCGACCCCGCCACCGAGGCGGACGTCCTTTCCGCCGGCCGCGTCCATCGCCTGCTGCAGCGCCGCCTCGATGCCGTCGGTGACGAACCGGAACTCCGTGCCCCCGGCCATCCGCAGCGGTGCGCGCGGATGATGGGTGAGCACGAACACCGGCGCGTGATACGGCGGATCGTCGCCCCACCAGCCCTTCCAGCGGTCGTCCGGCCAGGGTCCCCTGACGGGGCCGAACATGTTCCGGCCGAGGATCCACGCGCCGATGTTGGCGAAGCTGCGCGCCGCGAAGTCGTCGTCCACGCCCGTCTCCCCGCCGTCCTCCCCGTGCATCCGCCGCCAGAACCGCGTCTGGAACACCCAGTCCATGAGCTCCGGTCCGTGGACGCCGAGCGGATGCTCCAGATCCTGCCGGGGCCCGGCGCCGAAGCCGTCGATGGAAACCGCGAAACAGAGGACGCGCAGTTGCGCCATGTGCTCCTCCGGCGTCACAGCCATCCCTTGCGGATGCCGATGCGCCAGGCCGCGACGAGCGTGAACAGGGTGCCGCCGTCGGCGATCCCGAGACCGCTCCAGAATGCCAGCGTCCCATAGTAGAGACTCGTCGTGTGCATGCTCCACGCGACGAGGAACAGCCCGATCAGCTGACACATCACGCACAACAGGAGAGTGCGCCACCACAGGCGGCGCCGGTCGCGCTCCGCCAGCAACTGCGCGGCGAGGCGTTCCACGCCGATGCGCTCGAGGATCTCCCTGGGCAGCGGCATTCAGCCCTGGCCCGGGGCCCTGCACGTCACGGTGGGCATCGCCGGCGCTCCCGCATCGGGCGGGGACACCGACCAATCTAGCGCACCCGCGTCAGACGGGGGCCAGGTGCCCCCGCGGACCCCCCGCCACCCCCGCCAGACCGGCCAGCCCGTCGGCTTCTTCGACCGCGGCGGCCGAGGCGGGGTGGCGGGCCTCACGGCGGCCGAACCACCGCATCCATTTCTCGCAGCGGTCGCAGCCGCCGCAGTGCCCGACGCGCTCGTCGAAGTGGCGGAGCAGCTCCGCGCGGCGGCAGCCGAAGGCGGTGAGGTAGCGGAGCAGCGGATCGAGTTTCCGGTCGTCCTGCAGGATCATGCGCTGCAGCCGCACGTCGCCCTGGGTCCACAGCACCTCGCAGCGCGCCCGCTTCCCGTCCCGGCCGGCACGGCCGGCCTCCTGGTAGTAGGCCTCGAGGCTGGTGGCGAGGCCGAGGTGCACCACCCGGCGCACGTTGGCCTTGTCGATGCCGAGCCCGAACGCGGTGGTCGCGACGACGCACTCGATGCGGTCCGCCGTGAACCGGTCCTGCAGGGCGCGGCGCACCATGTGCTCGAGCCCCGCGTGGTAGGGGACGGCGTCCACGCCGGCGTGGAGGAGGCTGCGCGACCAGCGCTCGGCGAGGCGGCGCGTCGGCACGTAGACGATCGAGGGCCCGCGATACGGCCGCAACAGCGCGAGCAGCTCGTGCCGCCGCTCCTCCTCGTCCCGCACCCGGCGCGCGGCGAAGAACAGGTTGGGGCGATCGAAGCTGCCGACGATCCGCTCGATCGGGCCGAGCCGCAGCGAAGCGACGACGTCGTCGCGCACGGCGCGCGTGGCGGTGGCGGTCAGGGCGAGGGTGGGCGGCTTGCCCAGCGCGAGGCGCGCCAGGCCGATCTTCCGGTAGGCGGGACGGAAGTCCTGGCCCCACTCGGAGACGCAGTGGGCTTCGTCCACCGCGAGCAGGCACGGGCGGATGCGCCTGAGCGCGCCGATGATCTCGCCCGTCATCAGCCGCTCGGGGGCGAGGTACAGCAGCTTGAGTCCGCCGCGCTCGGCGTCGGCGAGCGTCCGGGCCCGGTCGGCGGGTCCCGAGGCGCTGGTGAGCGAGGCGGCCCAGATGCCGCGCGCGCGGGCCGCGTCCACCTGGTCCTGCATCAGCGAGATCAGCGGCGACACGACGACCGTGAGGCCGTCGAGGACCAGGGCCGGGATCTGGTAGCAGAGCGACTTCCCGCCCCCGGTCGGCAGCACCACGAGCGCGCTCCGCCCCGCGAGGGCGGCGCGCACGGCCCGGAGCTGGCCCGGCCGGAAGTCCCGGAAGCCGAACCGGGCCCGGAGGACGTCCCGGGCCTGGTCGATGCGGACGGCGAGCGGCGTCACGCCGCGGCAAGCTAGGCCCCGCAGCTAGGCGGGCGGGCTCGATCCGTTGCGCGGGTGAGCCTTCGGGCGCTGCCAGAAGCGGAGGAAGAACGCGGCGAGCACCAGGCCCAGGCCGACCCACCCGAGGGTCGGGACGCCGAACCGGTCCGCCAGGATCACGAGCAGGACCCCGCCGAGGGCGAGGACGTACTTGGCCAGGGTCAGGCCGCTCACTGCTCGAGGAACGTCTGGAGCGACTTCCGGAACTCCGGGGTCGCCCGCGCGATCGAGTTGACGCGGGCGCCCAGCGTCACTCCGGCCTCGAAGCCCAGGTCCTCGACCTGGTGCAGCTGGCGCTTGGTCAGGGCGAGCGCCGACGGCGAGGACATGGCGAGCTGCGCGAGGAACGCCGTGACCCGGACGTCGAAGTCGTCCGCGGGCAGCAGGCGCGAGATCAGGCCCAGCCGCTCCGCCTCCTCCGCGGTCACCAGCCGCCCCGTGGCCGCGAGGTCGAAGGCCACCTTCTCCCCCACCGACCGCCGCAGCATGGTCATCACCATCGCCGGGACGAAGCCGCGCTGGATCTCGGGGTAGCCGAGCTGCGCGCCGGCCCTGGCCACGACGATGTCGCACGCGGTCGCGAGGCCGCAGCCGCCCGCCAGCGCGCGCCCCGACACCACCGCCACCGACACCTTGGGCATTTCCCGCAGCATCACGAACAGCTCGCCGAGCTCCATCGAGCGGCGCTCGTTCTCCGCCGGCGTCAGGTCGGCCGAGGCGAGCAGCTCCTCGAGGTCGAGCCCGGCGCAGAAGTCCTTGCCCGTGGCGCGGAGGGCGACGACCCGGACGTCGGCGGAGAGGTCGCACCGGGTGAGCGCCGCCTTCAGCTCGCCGATCATCCGCCGGTCGATCGCGTTGCGCTTCTCGGGCCGGTTCAGCGTGAGCGTCGCGATGCCGTCGCGCACCTCCACCACGACGCGCGGCGCCGCGTCCCCCGCCCCGATCGGCCGTGTCTTCCGGTTCTTCGGCTCAGACGGTGCCATCGGGAACCTCCAGCTCGAGTCGCAGCAGCGCGGTGCTGAGCGTCTTGCCCTGCGCGTCGGTCTTGAGCGACAGCGTGCCCCCGCCGCCCAGCGCCCCGTGCAGGAGGAAGTTGAGCGCGTGGAGATTGGGCAGCTCGAAGCGCTCGACCGGTCCGGTGATCATCCCGGCGAAGTGCCGGGCGACGCGTTCGGTCGTCAGTTCCCTCGCCAGGAGCGGGTAGACCTCGGGCCGGCGGGCGATGACGCCGACGTTGGCCGTGTCGCCCTTGTCGCCGCTCCGGGCGTGGGCGAGCTCGAGCAGCCGGACCTTCACGCGCCCTCCGTCCCGGCCAGCCGCCGCTCCAGCTCGGCCGCGCGCCGGCTGACGGAGCGCGACAGCTGGAGGCCGAGGATCGCGAGGGCCAGGAACACCAGGCCGAACACGATCCAGCCGCGCCGCACGGCCAGCGCCGCGATCACCAGCAGCAGGACGCTGCGCACCAGCCAGCGCCGCGACTGCGACCGCGCGCGGGCGACGAGCCGGCGCTGATCGTCGAGCCCCGGCAGCCGCGGCACCACGGGCGCCGCCGGCCCGCCGGGCGGGGCCGGGATGCCGAACAGCTTCACGCGCTCACCAGCTTCACCTCCGGCCGGATCTCGGCCTTCGGCACCAGCGCCGGCCAGTACGCCACGATCTCCTCGACCTTGGGACGCCCGCCGGCGAAGCCCGTCACGCTCGGCGGGCCGTTGAGGATCAGCGGCGCCAGCTCGCGGGTGAACCGCTCCACCGGCCCCCTGGCGGAGGCGCGCACCCCGAAGCGCAGCTGCACCTCGGGGAGGTCCGGCGCCGGGGCGCCGGACAGCGGGCCGTGGGTCGCGTTCCAGCCGACGAACTCGGTGAGCGTCTCGTCGAAGGCGAGGCCGAGGCGATCGAGCCGCGCCCGCAGGACCCGGTCCGCCTCCTGCGCCTTGGCCAGCGCGTCCGGCCAGGCGTACACCAGCGTCCCCACGGCCTTGTACCCCGCCGCGTAGGCGATCGACACCTTCAACATGTCCGTCGCGGGCCGGCCGCGCACCCCGCTCACCCGGACCCGGTCCGGCCCCTCCTGCGCGAGGCGGATGGTGGTGAAGTCGGCGACGCAGTCCGGGGTGATGTACTCCCGCGGGTCGCCCATCTCGTACACCAGCTGCTCGGTCACGCTCGCCACGGTCACCGCGCCGCCCGTGCCGGGGTGCTTGGTGACGACGAACGAGCCGTCGGCGTCCGCCTCGACGATCGGGTAGCCCACGTCCTCCAGCGCGGGAACGCCCGGCCACCCGGCCAGGTAGTTGCCGCCCGAGCACTGGGCGCCGCACTCGATGACGTGGCCCGCGATCGTGCCGGCGGCCAGGAGATCCCAGGCCCGGGCGCCCCAGCCGAACCGGTGGATCAGCGGGGCCAGCGTGAGCCCCGTGTCCGTCACGCGCCCGGTCACCACGACCTGCGCCCCCTCGGTGAGTGCGCGCACGACCGGCCACGCGCCCAGGTAGGCGTTGGCCGACAGCACGTCGCGCCGGACCGCGCCCAGGGGCCGGCCGCTGTCCATGTCGGCGAGCGGAATGCCCCTGGCCAGCAGCTCGTCCAGGCGCGGCAGTATGTCGTCCCCCGTCACCACGCCGATCCTGAGCTTCCCGCCGAGTCCCAGCCTGCGCCCCACCTCGGCGATCGCCGCGGCGCACGCGTCCGGGTTCACACCGCCCGCGTTGGTCGTCACCCGGATGCCGCGCGCCATGACGGCGGGGAGGATGCGCTCCAGCATCGGCACCACGTCGCGCGCGTAGCCCAGCGCCGGGTCGCGGGCCTTCTGCTTCTGGAGGATGGACATCGTCACTTCGGCGAGGAAGTCCATCATCAGACAGTCGATCGGCCCGCCCTCGACCTGCCGGACGGGCGCCTCGAGCCAGTCGCCCCAGAAGCCCTGGCCCGACGCGACTCGGAGAGTCATGGAGGGAAGAGGGTCGGAGGACCGGGGAGTTGCCAGACGGCAAGGTGCGCAGTGGTTGCCGGTTCCAGGGTCACGGGCGGGAGATTCCCATCGTCCGCTCCAACCCCTGCCAGTCGTCCTTGCCGCCCGACACGCGGATGCGGACCAGGTCGCGCCACTCGGCCGACGACGCGAGGCGCGGGAAGGCGGGGATCGCGACCTCGCGGGAGCCGCCAGCCGGCACCGTCACCTGCGCCGCCGCCTCCGCTCCGCCCAGGGGTATCGCGCTCGCCGGCCCGACGAAAGCGACACGCAGCCGCGCCGGGAAGGCGGCGGGCGGCTCGGGCCTCGCGAAGGCGGGGGTCAGCTCCAGCGTGACCGGGAAGCCCGGACCGCGCTTGGGCGGCAGATCCACCGTGACGCGGTCGAAGTCGAAGTTCATCGGGCCCTGCCCGAGCTGCGCGCCGTGGCGGTCGAACAGCGTGACGCCGAAGTCCGTCACGGCGTTCCATACCTCGGGGGTCACCCGGACCTCGACCACGGCCCCGGTCGCCCACTCGGGCGCCGCGAAGGTCCGGGTGTAGGGGCCGCCGCGCTCGATCGTGGCCTCCCACTCCGTGACGACGCCCATCCGGTCCGCGGTCACCCGTACGCTGGTGTCGCGGCCGGCCATCGACACGAGCGAGAAGCCGGGCGGTGGGCCCGAGTCGAGGCGCGCCAGGGCGATGGGGGAAACGCCCGCGGTGAAGCTGTACCTCAGGGTGTCGCCCGGCATCGCCTGCACCACGGCCTCCCACACGCCGGGGCTGACGTCGTCGCCCGTCACCGCGAGCACGCCGCTGGCGCCGCCGCCGCCGCCGACGTCCACGTGATCCTCGGTACGCGACGGGCGCCCGGAGGGCTCGAACAGCCACAACGACGCGCGCTCGCCGGTGTCGGGCAGCACCAGGCGCGCCGCGAGTCCCGACGCGCCCGGCGGCACGGTGAGGTAGTAGCGGTACGCGCGACCCGGCGCGAGGCGGCGGGCATCCGGCCCCACGGTCGTCCAGCCGGCGTCCTCGGGAACGATGATCCCGCTGACGAGACGGAAGGCGGATCCCGCCGCGGTGTCGGCCTCGCTCACGGCCTCGACGGCGCCGACGTACCGCCCGGGCTGGGCGAGCAGCGCGGCGTCGTAGTGCACCTCCACCACCGCCGTGCCGCCGGGGGCCAGCGTCACGGTCGCGCTGTCCGGCCGCAGCCAGCGGCGGTTGGAGGCGAGACGGTACGTCGCCCGCGGCGCGCCCGCGTCGCCGAGGCGGGTGACGGAGAAGCGCTGCACGGTGTCGGCGGGACCGGCGAGCCCGGAGCGGCGGTAGGCGGCGCTCGGCCGGTCGAGGGGACGGGCGACGGCCACGCGGAGTCCGGGCGGGCCCCCCGCAGGCCGCGGCTCCGGCGGCATCGCCCGCACGTCGAACCGGCTCGCGGCGTGCCCGGCGGCGAGCCACTGCCAGGCGGCCTCGATCCGCGGGACGCCGTAGCCCTCGTCGGTCTCCGTCTCGCCGGTCAGGTGCGCGGTGGTGGCGCGCAGCGCCGCGACCAGCTGCGCGGCGCCGGCCTCGCGGCCCTGCGCGCGCAGCGCGGAGACCAGCAGGGCCACGAGCCCCGCGGCGTGGGGCGAGGCCATCGAGGTGCCGCCCTTGATCTCCTCACCCGTGTTCCAGGCCGGCACCGTGGAGTAGGCGAGGTCCGGCGTCACCACGTCCGGCTTGTCCGTCTCGCCGCCGCGCGAGCTCCACCAGTGGAGCACCTCGCGGCTGCCGGTGCCGAACTGCAGCGGCGCGAACGCGGGCGGGTACACGCCGCCGACGGTGAGCGCGAACCGCGCCGTCGCCGGCAGGCCCATGGTCTCGGTGCCGGGACCGTCGTTGCCGGCGCTGACCGCGAACACCACGTCGGGATGGGCGAGCAGGAACGCGTCCACCAGCGAGTCCATGACCGCGGCGCCCGGTGCGTCGTTGCCGATGCCGAACGACAGGTTGAGCACCAGCGGCAGGCGGCGCTCGGCCGCGAACCGGGCGGCGTACTCCATCGCGCGGATCATCGAGCCCGTGGTCGAGAGGCCGCCGCGGGCGTCGTCGGCGATCTTCAGGGCCAGGATCTGCGCGCCCGGCGCCACGCCGTCGAACCCGCGCACGCCGTCGATGTCGTGGCCCGCCGCGATCCCGGCGACGTGCGTGCCGTGGCCACCGGTGTCCAGCACCAGCGTCAGGCGCGGGCGGCCGGCGGCGTCGGCCGCGAGGTTCACCGCCCCGGTGATCGGGCCGCGGGCTCGCGGACCCGGGCGCGCGGAGAACGTGAAGGTCTGGCTGTTCGCCAGGTAGTCGGCGAGCGGCGTCTCGTCGGCCAGCGAGCCGTTGCCGTTGGCATCGATGAACGCCACCCAGCCGGCGGCGGTCCGCACCACCACCACGCCGAAGCGGTCGCGGTTGGAGCCGTTGCCGTTGAAATCGGCGGCCGGCGCGTCGCCGAACGGCAGCTCGCGGATCACGCCGCCGTACCAGGCGGAGTCCGCCGCGACCGCGCGCACGGCGTCCGCGCCCTCGAGGGTCGGCCCCCCGGGGAGCACGATGAGGTCCCGCGCGTCGGGCCGCACCCGCTCGAGCGCGACCTCGCCTTCACCGGAGAAGTCGCGCTCGTCGAGGACCTTGGGCTGGCCGGTCGAGGTGACCTGCAGCCCCGCCACCGACGGATCCACGCCGGTGTCGAGGATGCCGATGAGGACGCCCCGCCCGTCCCAGCTCGGGTGCGCCGCGTGCCACGCCGCGACGCCGGTGACGTCCAGCGGCATCAGGCCCAGCATCAGCGCGGTGGCGGGCGGGGCCACCGGCCGCCGGAGCTTCGGGGCCGCCTCGGGAACGGCAGCGCCCGGCAGCGAAGCGGACGGGGCCGCGGGGGCGGCGCCGGGTGCCGCGGCCGCGGGCGCGGGGGGCCCGGGCGGCCGCACCGACGCGGAGCACGCCGC
>Ga0335082_10004127_pt1 | contig 15814 bp, 14 predicted proteins | sample Lox_Sample_41_FD_206718 | JGI IMG/M metagenome (GOLD analysis project Ga0335082, IMG submission 206718) | Soil microbial communities from Loxahatchee National Wildlife Refuge, Florida, United States - Lox_Sample_4.1 | ecosystem: Environmental > Terrestrial > Soil > Wetlands | place: USA...
TAGTTAGCGATCCGAAATTTGAGATCGGATGTCCAGACTGGTGATCTCTGATTCGCTCAGCCCGACGAGCCTGAAACTCCGTATACGTGACCGCAACGATTACAGAAGATCACTTGGAATGGACTCGTTACAAACTGTTTGCCTCGCGACGGCCCACTGCCGGACTTTCGTGAGGTAACGTGATCTATGCCCACCGCGGAGCATTGGGGGCACCGAGGTTCTGGTTCCAACTTTTGCTTGAATTCATAGGAAAAGCGAGACCCGTTGCCAGAGGCGTCGGCCTGACTCTTGTTGTCTTCCCCAAACGGCATCCAGGTCGCTCCGTCATACAAAGTTCTCTTCTCTGTATTGGAAAGGACGTCATACGCTTCCATGATCTGTTTGAGCTTGTCCGCCGCTTCTTGGTTATTGGGGTTTCGATCCGGATGGTATCGAAAGACCAATTTTCGATAGGCGCGTTTGATCTCATCCGCACTCGCCTTTCGCTTTATCCCTAAAAGGGCATAGTAGTTCACCCTGTCATCCAATGGTGTGTCCTCTATCCAGCTTTAGATTCATCGGATTTCGCGATCCGCGATAATTCAGCGACGCGGGCGAGCAGAGTTAGCAGTGCCGCCGTTCATTTTGCCTCTCTGCTTGTACATATGAACACCAATATCGTAGATGGCTGCCGCCGAACGGTCATCGACTAACAAGTCTCCCTCCGCCGTCTCGTATTCAATTCTGAATATAGGTTCTGTCCCGGGCAGATCGTTGTTACAAATCCGCACCATAGAGGCTTTCTTATTGTCTAGATAGCCGCCAATGGTTCTCAGACTCTGTGATAGGGTTGAAAAATCTAGAGTCTGCGGAATATCGGAACGAGTCCCTTGCCCGCGCAAATCTATCTCCTTGATCTCATCAAGACCGTATTCCAAAGTAAGAGGGGTCGGGGCTGGAGGGCATTGGTAGCCGCATTGCACAACGTAGCGATCCTCACGCTTCCGAATATCAAAGGCCTTGAGGTCGCGCATTTCTAGGTCTTCTCCAATAACACGAAGGATCTTGGAGTAGGTGAATGAACGCATTTAACATGGCCCCCCGTGAATCTGTACCTCGGCCGTCCCTGGCCATGCGCAAAATAGTCCTATTATAAGGGGGGTCGCGACCGCTGTCAAAACAAGATTCGTAGGACCGGCGGGGGAGCGTTTTATTAGTCCATTCCGGGTGGCAATGCACCGAGCGGAAACAAAATAGAGCTGGTATTGCGTGTACTAGGGGTTAGACACCGGGGGGAGAGCATCCATCACACCGATCATGCTGTCCCGTGTAACGATGGGACCGGCCCCGGGAAGCCCTCCGATGTCGTGACGCACTCTCGCCATTGCAGCACGTCGCCGATTAAGCCTTGAGCCGGCCGGCGAGAGCGTTGTGTTCTTCCTTGATGCCTGCCGGCAAATGATCGCCAAACTTGTCAAAATACTCGCTCTGGCTCTTGAGGTTGTTCATCCAACCCTCGCGATCAATCGTCACCAACTGGTTTAGTTCCGACTTCGAGATCTTGAGGTCGCCACCGTTCAGACTTGAAGCCTTGGGCACATAACCGATAGCTGTTTCTTCCGCTTCGCCGCCGCCCTTAGAACGCTCTATGACCCAGCGAAGGACGCGCAGATTCTCGCCGAAACCCGGCCACAGAAACTTGCCTTTTTCATTTCGTTGAAACCAGTTGACGCGAAAGATCTTTGGTGGATTGGTGGCTCGTTTTGCCATCGCGAGCCAGTGCGCCCAGTAGTCGCCCATGTTGTAGCCGCAGAAGGGCAACATGGCCATCGGATCGCGGCGCACGACGCCCACCGCGCCGGTGGCGGCCGCCGTAGTTTCAGACGCCAGTGTGGCGCCTAGGAAAGTTCCGTGTTGCCAGTTGAACGATTGATAAACCAGCGGTACCAGTTTCTGTCGTCGTGCTCCGAACAGAATAGCGCTAATGGGCACACCTTCCGGCTTCTCCCACTCGGAAGAATAAGTGGGACTTTGTTTGATCGACACAGTAAACCGGGAATTGGGATGGGCTGCCGGATGGCCGCTCTTGGGATCCCACGGCTTGCCGCGCCAGTCCTCGGCGTTGGCCGGCGCTGGATCATCGTGTCCCTCCCACCAAACCGTGCCATCCGATCTCAGTGCTACGTTGGTGAAGATCGTGTCTTTCTTGATGGTTTGCACCGCGTTTGAATTGGTCTTCGATCCGGTTCCCGGCGCGACGCCGAAAAATCCCGCCTCCGGATTGATGGCCCACAGTCTTCCGTCAGAACCGACCCGGAGCCAAGAGATGTCGTCGCCGATGGTGTGGATCTTCCAGCCCTTCATTCTCGCCGGCGGCACCAGCATCGCAAGATTGGTTTTGCCGCAAGCGCTCGGGAAAGCGCCGCAGACGTAATGAGTTTCGCCATCGGGACTTTCGACGCCGACGATAAGCATATGTTCGGCAAGCCAGCCTTCGCGTTGACCTAGCTTGCTCGCGATTCTCAAAGCCAAACATTTTTTCGCGAGCAGCGCATTACCGCCGTAACCCGAGCCGACGCTCCAAATCGTATTGTCTTGAGGATAATGACAAATGAAGCGGCGTTCCATATCGAGATCGGCCTTGGAATGCAGACAGCGCGTGAAATCGTCAGAATTTCCCAGGTGATCCAGGGCCACCTTTCCCATACGAGTCATGATGCGCATGTTGAGCACCACGTAAACACTGTCGGTCACTTGGATTCCGACTTTACTGAAGGGTGAACCCTGAGGGCCCATGAGGAAGGGAATAACGTACATCGTCCTGCCGCGCATCGAGCCTGCGAAGATTTTCCCCAACTTTTCGTAGGACTCCGCCGGCGCCATCCAATTGTTATTGGGGCCCGCATCCTCCTGCTGGTCCGTGCAAACAAATGTCAGGTTTTCCGTTCGCGCCACGTCGTTGAGGGCGCTACGATGTAGATAACTGCCGGGTAATTTCTTTTGATTCAGTGGTATAAGATCGCCACATTGCACGGCGACCTGCGTCAATCGTTCTCGCTCTTCCTCAGAGCCGTCGCACCAGAAAACATCATCGGGTTGGCACATCGCCTCGACTTCCTTGACCCATTTCTGGATAAACATGTTTGAGGGGACGGTTCCTGCTGTGCTACTCATGAGCCACCTATTCTTCCTTTTCCAACATATTAAGATTTTCGATTTTTGCCTAGCCTCTCGGAGTATAAGAAGTTTTGTCTGAAAGCCAGCAACATGAATACGACTCTCAGACCAATAAAAATATCTAATTAATCACGGCGATGTCAACCGGCTGCCGAAGTCTCGATAACAGCGGTTATTTCATTCCAATGGTCTTTAAAAAACCCGACTTTTCCAAAGCTTCGACAAAAGAGTTATCGATGAATTCCTTGGGGTCGGCATTCCTGGCGTTGGGAAATTCTTTTTCATCCAAATAGTCGAACTGCGCCCGGATGGCCTCGGGTCTAACGGCTAGGCTCATGGCCCAATAGGGTGCAAACGCGTCGTAGGTGCCGTCCAAGGTCGGTCCGTCTTCGATGCTGGCGTATTTGCTGATCGCTTTCTTCGCCGCCGACGCATCTTTCTTGGACAGCGCCACTCCTTCACCTATCGCTTTCAGAAAGGCGTAGACCGTGTTCGGATTGCTCCTGAGATATTTTTCAGTGCTCCCATAGGCAACCTGAAGGCCGGGAATATTCAACTGTCCAATGTCAGCCAGCAATACCAGGCCGCCATCCTTCGCCTTCAACGTATTCGGCGCCGATAAGGTGCCCGCTTCCGTTTTGCCGCCCAGAATCGCGGACAGAATCGCCGGCACCGTTTGCAGGTAGACCACCTTCACATCCTTGTCCGGCACCAGGCCGTTTTTCTTGAGCGCCTCACGCGTGGCCGTATCCAGTGCCGCCCGGGGGGTGCTTGCTGCGACCGTCTTTCCCTTGAGATCTCTTATTGTCGGTATCTCTTTCGCGCCCCACATTTGAAAAACCAACTGTTGCATGGTGCCGCCGAAATACTTTACCCGCCCGCCATGCAACCGCGCATTGATGAGATCGGGCCCATCAGTATAAAAATCTGCCTCATCGGCGATCACCGCCTGAGCTGAAACCTGCGGCGTAAGGAGCTGAAGCTTGGCGTTCAAACCGTACTTTTTAAACAGGCCGGCTTCAAAAGCCACCCATATCGGCGTGAACGCGCCGCTGGCCTGAGCGTATGTGACAACGACATCGGTTTTTTCCGGTTTGCCGCCAACTTCCGCGGCAAGGGATTTCCCGGCCGCGAGAGCTACTAGAATAGTGGCCAGAATCATCCATTCTCCAAGCTTCCCTGGCTTTGATTGAATCATAGTATTCTCCCTCGGGAACTATGAAAGTCCGCCGCTGGCCGCGCGTTGACAATCTTCAGTTCCACGGCGGTCGTTCCATTCCATTCATTTTCGTTGAGCCGATAGGCCACGTCGAGGTTTGTTCCTGGGGCGCCGGGAAAATCTTCACCGACTCCGAACGCCACGCCACCGATCACGCGCCCCGCTTGGCGCAAGCGGAAGCGAGCGCCACCAGGAAAGACTTTCCGCTCGCAAACTTCGACGGCCTCGCTCATGAAAAGCGGCTCAGGATTGCCAACCCCATAAGGTTTCAGAGACTCAAGCTCGCGTATCAACCGCAGACCAATATCGGAAAATTTCAATTGCGCGTCGATCTCAAGCAGCGGCAAAAGGTCCTCGGGCGCCAGGAATTCTCGCGCCACATCCTCGAAAGCTTCAGCAAACCGTTCCAATTTTGCCCCTCGGATCGATAAGCCGCCGGCGTATTCATGGCCACCGAACTTTTCGAGATGATCCGCGCAGCGGCGAAATCCCTCCACCATATGAAAGCCGCGAATGCTGCGAGCCGAACCTTTGCCCTGTCCTTCCTGAAAACCGATCACCACCGTGGGACGGTAAAATCGCTCGACGATCCGTGACGCGACGATGCCTAAAACGCCGGGGTGCCAGCCCTCTCCGCCTAATACCAGCGAGTAGCGCGCTCCGCCATTTGCATGTGCCGCAGCCTGGATCAGCGCCTGATCCAAGACTTCAGCTTCGATCACGCGTCGCTCGCGGTTGTGCTCGTCCAGTTCCTTGGCGATGCGCAGCGCGTTTTCACTTGAATCCGTCGTGAGCAACTCCACGACTTTGATTCCGTAATCCACCCGACCCGCCGCGTTGATGCGTGGGCCCAACTGAAATCCCACCTGACCCGCGCTCACCTCACCTTCGGCAATATGGGCTACTTGCTTGAGTGCAACAACCCCCGGCCGCAGGGAGCCGCTCAGTTCGATCAGGCCGCGACGAATCAGCGTCCGGTTGACGCCCTTGAGTGGCACCATATCGGCGATGGTCCCGAGCGTCACGATATCGAGATAGGAGCGAATGTCGGGGTCACCGGAGCGCGCAAACCAACCCGCGTCGCGCAACTTTGCGCGCAGACCGATGACGAAGTAAAAGGCTAGACCCGCCGCACAAAGCCCCTTATCTGGAAATGCACAATCACGGCGGTGCGGATTGATGACTGCCACGGCGGGAGGAATCTCTTCTGGCGGCTGGTGGTGGTCCACTACGACGACGTCGAGCCCCATCGCTCCAGCCGCGTCGATTTCACTCGCATTCGAAATGCCACAGTCCACGGTCACAACCAGACTCACTCCACGCTCCTTGAGTCGTCGTAGTCCCTCGACATTCAGGCCGTAGCCTTCCTCGATGCGATGAGGCACGTGATAGATCGGCTGCGCGCCGACCGCCCTCAAGAAAGAAACGAGAACGGACGCGCCGGTCGTGCCATCGACATCGTAGTCGCCCCAAATACCGATGAGCTCTTGTCTCTTGATGGCATCCACAACGCGCTGCACGGCGGGTTCCATGTCCGCCATCTCAAAGGGCGAAGGAAGATCCGAGCGGAGACTCGAAGAGAGATAGCGCTTTGCGGAGTCCGGGTCGGCAATGCCACGCAAAACTAGGAGGCGAGCCAACAGAGAAGGGATTCTTAGCTGCTCGGATTGACGCGCGACGACTCCTTCATCGGCTTGCTTGAAAACCCAACGTTTGGCGAGACCAGTTGGCATCTGATTAACAGAGATCAGAAGTCAGAGGTCGGAGGGTTAGACCTCGAAAGGCGCGGTCTGTGTCTCTGTCCGTCATTTTGCCGGCGTATTTTTCGCTCTGACTTCTGACTTCTGGCTTCTGACTTCTGCTGTCTGATTTCTGCTTTCGGCAATCTGCGATCGCTTCCTCGTCCCCTTTTCCCACAACAGGATGACGGGAGTGGCGATAAAGATGGTCGAGTAAACGCCGGAGAAAAAACCAACGAGCAGAGCAAAGGCGAAGGGCCGAATGACTCCTCCGCCAAGAACAAACAGCGCCAGGAGGACCAAGATAGCAGTGCCTGTGCTGATGATCGTGCGGCTCAAGGTTTCATTGATGCTCGTATTGATAACGCTTTCCAGGCTTTCTCGCTTGACCTTGCGCATATTCTCCCGAACGCGATCGCATACAATAACCGTGTCATTAACCGAGTAGCCGACCACGGTGAGCAGAGCCGCGAGAATCGTGAGATCGAACTCATAACCCGCCAGCATCAGCGCTCCAACCGTAACGAGCACATCATGGATCAACGCGATGACCGCCCCCAGGCCAAAGCGCAGCTGGAACCGAAACCAGATGTAAACTCCCATCATGATCGTGGCAGCAATAATTGACCAAGTCCCTTTCTGGCGCAGCTCGCTTCCGACCTTCGGACCCACAGATTCAATGCGGCGGATTTCAAAACCCTTCGGACCAAACCGATGGCTGAGGTTGGCGCGAAGTTGCTCTCCGAAAGCGCCGAGCTCAACCGATGTCTTCTCTAAGCGCACCAGGAATTCATTGGAACCCTCTTGGCCGAAGTCTTGAATCACGGTATCTCCGGTGCCCAATGGTCCCAATGCTTGGCGCACATCAGGGATGGACACTTTCTGGAGAAACCTAAGTTGCACCACGGTCCCTCCGGCAAAATCAACACCCAGGTTAGGACCTCTGATCAAGAGAAAGGCGAGAACGGCGAGATTGACTACGCTGGATAGCGCAACGGCGATGTGACGGTATTTCGTAAACGGGATATTGGTTCCCGGCTTGATGAGCTCCATAGTTTTCCCTTAGATGCTAACGCGCTCCAGTTTCCGTGTACTCATGCGCCAGTCGTAATAGATCCGCGTCATAAAAACCGCCGTCACCACCGTTGTAAGAATACCGATGCAAAGAGTTACGGCAAAACCTTTGATCGGCCCGGTGCCGAATTGAAAAAGGATCAATCCGGAGAGAAAAGTAGTGACGTTCGTATCGATAATGGCCGGCAGCGCCCGGTCATAGCCGGCTTCTATTGCTGCACGAGGTAAGCGTCCCAATCTCAGCTCCTCCCGAATCCGTTCATTGATCAAAACGTTCGCATCGACCGCCATACCCGCGATGAGCACGATTCCCGCGATACCCGGTAAGGTCAGGACAGCCCTGAAGGCCGCGAGGATGGCCAGCAAGAATAGAATGTGAAAGATCAAGGCAACGTCGGCTAGCACGCCCGCTCCTTTGTAGTAAACCATCATGAAAAGAATAACGAGGGAACTGCCCACAACAAACGAGATGATTCCCTGCTGAATCGAATCGCTCCCCAACGACGGGCCGACGGTGCGTTCTTCAGCAATCTCTACCGGTGCTGGAAGCGCGCCGGCGCGGAGAATGATCGCAAGATCCCGCGCCTCTTTGATGTCGAAACTGCCGGTAATGGATGCCCTGCCTCCGGCGATTCGCTCCTGAATCACAGGCGCGGAGTAAACTCGGTTATCAAGCACAATGGCGAGACGCCGTTTGACGTTGGCGGCGGTGATCTGTTCGAAAAGCCGGGCGCCGGTGGAGTTCAAAATCAATTCCACGTACGGCCCTTGTAGTTGCTGGCTCGGTCGCACGCGTGCATCCTGGATATACTCACCGGTCATCAACGTCCGCGCTTCCAACACGTAGGGGGTTTGACCCGCTCCGGTGCCCACTTCTCCCTTTGCGGCATGGCCATACAGGATTTGGCGGCCCGGCGGCGGACCGTTGCGTACCGCCTCTTCCACGTTGGCCGTGTCATCAACCAACTTGAATTCCAGTAACGCCGTCTTGCCGATGATCTCCTTGGCCCTTTCAGGGTCCTGAATCCCGGGAAGCTGTATTAAAATCTCCTGCTGCCCTTCCCGCACGATAACCGGCTCGCTGACGCCGAATTGGTCGATGCGATTGCGAATGGTCTCCAGAGACTGGTCAACCGCGTAGTCCCGTAGCGAACGCATCTCTTCTTTGCTCAGAGTCAAGAAGAAATCCGTCGTTCCAGTACCGGTCTGTGTATTGACCACTTCGAGGTTGGCGAAGTCGCTTTTTAACAGTCCCCGCACGGCCTCCACGCTCGCCGTGGGCACTTTTACCTGCAGCTGCGTCCCCTGCACCCGTTCCACCGAAACTCCGGAAATTCCTCTCTCGCGCAGCACATTCGTAAGATCACCCTTTATCCGCTCGACGTTGTTCTCTATAGCCTTATCTACCTTCACTTCGAGAACCAGATGGCTTCCGCCTTGAAGATCCAATCCCAGGTGAATCCGATCCATGGGCAAATATTCGCTCCACCAAGAAGGCAGGTTGTGGATAAAAGTGGGCGCCAGATACACCAAAGCTACCAGGGTCGCGACAATAAACAACGCCAATCGAATCGCAACACTACGTCGCATTCCGCTACTCCTTCGTTTCTTTGCTCGGACCTTTGTCGCCGGTGACGACTTCAGAAATCTGGGGCCGGTGAACGCGGACCCTCACGTTGGGAGCCACCTCCAAAGTCACCACGTTATCGGCCAGTGCGACCACCTTACCGTAAATTCCGCCCGAGGTCATCACCTCGTCATTTTTTTTGAGCTTATTCACCATTTCCTGATGATCTTTCGTCTTTTTTTGCTGCGGCCGAATCAGCAAGAAATAAAAGATAACGAAAACCAACACCAGAGGTAAAAAGCTCAGCATCTGGCCTGGCCCGCCTATGCCCGGTACGGCTTGCGCCCATGCTATATCCATCGTGTTTCCTCCTTTTCCGTAGCCTCACGGAATGACACCGAGCCCAGACTCTCTGGCCCAGGAGTCGAACCGTTCTTCTCGGATCGCTTCACGACACCTTTCCATGAGGCGATGGTAAAAGTAAAGGTTATGCAGGCTATTTAATTGAGATGCCAACATTTCTCCGGCCATGTAGAGATGCCGCAGATAGGCGCGCGAAAAATTGTGGCAAACGTAACAGCCGCAAGTTTCCTCGGCCGGTCGCGGATCATTGGCGAATTCCGCGCGTTTGATACTCAGTTTGCCCTGGAACGTAAACAGCGTCCCATTGCGCGCATTACGCGTCGGGATTACGCAGTCGAACATGTCAAAGCCCGCGCGCACGGCATTGACGATATCCTCGGGGCGCCCCACGCCCATGAGGTAATGCGGTCGATCTTCCGGTAGAAGTCCCACCGTGAAAGCGCCGATAGAATGAAGCAGGTCCTCTCCCTCGCCGACGCCCAGTCCCCCGACGGCGAAGCCATCGAAGGACATTCGCGCCATTGCTTCAACACACCAGCGGCGTAAATCTTTATGCATGCCGCCTTGAATGATACCGAACATCAACTGGTTTTTACTGCTGCGCGCCCTTAAACACCGCTCCGCCCAACGAACCGTACGCTCCGTCGAAGTCTGAACATAGTCGCGTGTCGCGTCGTGCGCGATGCATTCATCCAACACCATCACGATGTCACTCCCGAGCGCTTCTTGAATCTCCACCACCTTTTCGGGCGTCAGCAGGTGAGTGGAGCCATCCAAGTGAGATTGAAAACGCGCCCCGTCTTCGGAAATTTTACGCATCGCCCCAAGGCTGAAAACTTGATAGCCGCCGCTGTCGGTCAAGATCGGCCCGTCCCAACCCATGAAGCGGTGCAAGCCGCCCAAGTCTCGAATCAATTCCGCCCCAGGACGCAGATAGAGATGATAGGTATTGGCGAGTAAGATTTGGCAACCTAATTCCTTCAAGTCTCTGGGCAACGTCGCCTTCACCGTCCCCTGCGTCCCCACAGGCATAAAGGCCGGAGTTTCCACGACGCCGTGCGGGGTTATTAGACGGGCGCTGCGCGCCCGAGAAGTCGGGTCCGTTTTCAGGACTGTGAAATAGGAAACCATCCGATGGGGTCAGTTTCAAGTTTCGGGTTTCAGGTTAGGAGTGGAACTCGAAACTATAATATGAGCATCGCGTCCCCGTAACTGTAAAACCGATATTGCATCTTGATCGCTTCCGCGTACGCGCGCCGCACTAATTCTATTCCGGCGAACGCCGCAACCAGAATCAGCGGCGTGGAATTTGGCAGATGAAAGTTGGTGATCAAAGCGTCGATAACACGGAAACGATCACCGGGACGTATAAAAAGACGCGCGATGCCCTCATCCGCCTCCACTTTTCCTTTCTGCCGCGCAACCCACTCCAAGGCTCGCGTGCTGGTCGAGCCTACAGCCACAACTCGATGGCCGCTTTCCTTCGTCCGGTGGATCTTCTTTGCGGTTTCTGCTGTCAGAACGTAGCGCTCTCCTTCCATGCGGTGTTTTTCGATCCGCGTATCCCGCACCGGTTGAAAAGTACCCGGCCCTACATGCAGCGTCAACAGAGCCCTGCCGATTCCCTTGGTCTGTAACTTCTCAAGCAATTGCGCCGTGAAATGGAATCCCGCCGTCGGCGCGGCAATGGCGCCGGGATTGGCCGCATAGACCGTTTGGTATCGGTCCCAATCCAATGAAGCTGTATCGCGGACGCGCCGAATATAAGGGGGCAGCGGCGGCTCACCGAGCGCTTCCAGCCGCTGGTCAAAGTTCCCGGCGTGATCAAATTCCAGCCCGAAACGGGCTCGCCCCATGTCGCCAATAACCTCCGCCATCAAATCCTGACCGAAGCGAATACGGCTTCCAACTTGTGGCTTTTTGGCGGCGTCGATCAGCGCGATCCAGAGACTGCGTGTGCCAGGGAATCGCTCGAGCAATAAAACTTCCGCTTTGCCGCCGCTTTCCTTCGTGCCGCGCAAGCGAGCCGGGAAAACCTTGGTATCGTTCAAGACCAGCACGTCTCCGGGGTCGAGAAAATTTTCCAGCTCAGAAAATACGCTGTGGATCAGCTCGCCGGTGTCCCGCCGAATCACGAGCAGCCGCGATGCCTGGCGATCACGGCTTGGATACGCCGCGATCAGAGATTCGGGCAACTCATAATGGAATTCCTTCAGATCCATGATGTATCATTCAAACCGCCGTCGACCTCGTGGGTCTGGCCCCCAATTGAAGGATCATGAGTCCCGCACACGCCGGGTGAGAAACCGTTACCTCGTGCAAACTGGGTTCTAATCTCCACCCCCTTGAGAGACTACGTCGCTATTAGAAAGAACATCGCGCAAAGTTTCGTTTAAGGTTGATTTGATCGGAGATCTGAAACCTGGGCGACTGCGGAAATCTCCCCTGACCCTCTTTTCCGAAGGGAGAAAATCCTGATCTTGCCCTTTGCGAGAAGACAAGGATGAGAAATATCCTTTCCCGTGTCTAGGTCTGATCCTTCTTCAGAAACGGAGTTAGCAAATCGATGGGCACAGGAAAGATAGTAGTAGAGTTTTTCTCCGACGCTATCTCAACAAGGCTTTGCAAAAAGCGAAGTTGCAAAGCCATAGGTTGCCTGCCGATGACCTCGGCCGCATCCGCGAGCTTCTGGGAAGCTTGAAACTCGCCATCGGCATGAATGACCTTCGCCCGTCTTTCGCGCTCCGCCTCCGCCTGTTTGGCCATGGCTCGCTGCATTTCCTGCGGTAGGTCGATATGCTTAAGCTCCACGAGCACCACTTTAATACCCCAGGGATCGGTCTGGGCGTCCAGAATCTCCTGAATGCGGGCGTTGATCTTTTCCCTCTCGGCCAAGAGCTCGTCTAATTCCCCTTGACCGCAAACACTGCGCAACGTGACTTGAGCAAGCTGAGAAGTCGCGAACAAGTAATTCTCCACTTCACGTACCGCTTTGTTGGGCTCCAAGACTCTGAAGTAAAGCACGGCGTTCACTTTCACTGACACGTTATCGCGCGTGATCACGTCTTGCGGCGGAATGTCCATAGTGACCGTTCGCAGGTCCATTTTCACCATTTTCTCGACAGCAGGGATGATGTACACCATTCCCGGTCCTCGGGCGCCCACCATTCGGCCCAGCCGGAACACCACCGCTCGTTCATATTCCTTTAGAATTTTTATTCCGCTGATAATGAAGGCGACGACAATAATTAAAAAAGTCGCAAATGGACCGATCCCAAACATGGTTTCCTCCTCTCAACTGCCGCGCCCACTTTCTGTCAGCCGACTCACTTTGAGGCACATGCCATCGTAACCCACCACTTTAACCTTTTCGCCAACCGGGATCTCTCCCTCAGCTTGCGCGTTCCAATACTCACCGTGAACGAAAACTTTCCCCGTCGGACTCAACGTGCCGCGCACTTCGCCCACCTCGCCGAGCAGTCCTTCATATCCCAATGTCGCTTTCGACTTCTGCGAATGAAAGACCAAATAACTAATGGCAAGAACAAAAGTTCCCAGAGTCGCGACTGCGGTAAAGACAATCGAGCGATCGACACCAAAATCCGCATTTTTGGTATCGAACAGCAGTAACGAGCCGAGTGCCAACGAAATTATGCCTCCGACCCCCAACACGCCGAAAGTCGGGAAGAATGCTTCGCTGACCAAGAGCGCCACGCCTAAAAGCATCAAGATGAGCCCGGTATAATTGATCGGCAATAGCTGAAAGGATGCAAAAGCGAGCAGCAGGCAAATTGCACCCGCGATTCCTGGAAACATCACCCCGGGATGAGAAAACTCCATGTACAATCCGAGGATACCAGCCATCAGCAAGAGATAAGATATGTTCGGATCGGCAATCACGTTAATGATCTTCTGCTTTAAGCTCATCTCGTAGCGATCCACGCGAGCGCCTTTGACGGCCAGCGCTTGTTTGCGGCCGTCGAGATCCACTTTGCGGCCGTCGGCTTGATTGAGCAGATCGTCGATATCCTTTGCCACGATGTCGATGACGTTTTTCTTGAGCGCATCCTGCTCTGTGATAGAGACGCTTTTCCGAACGGCTTGAATCGCCCACTCCGCATTTCTGCCCCGCTGCCGGGCGATGGTCTCGCTGAACGACGCCGTAAAATTTTCGATCTTTTCCCCCATGACGCCTTTGACTTCCTGACCGCCGCCTGCCACCGGATGCGCCGCGCCGATGTTAGTCCCTGGCGCCATGGCCGCAATATGTGCCGCCATAGTAATAAATACGCCCGCCGATCCGGCACCCGCCCCGCTCGGGGCTACATACACCATCACCGGCACGGGAGAGCCTAACATTTCCTTAACGATGGTGCGCGTAGAGCTTAGCAGTCCACCGGGCGTGTCGAGCTGGATAATGAGCGCGCGGGCGCCGTTGAGCTTTGCCCGAGCGATACTCTCCCTGATGAAGTCGTCTACCGCGGGATTGATGCTGCCATCGATGAAAATCCAGTCGACGTGAGCCGAGGACGAGTCCTTCGACTGCGCCATCACAGTCAGTCCGGCCGCCATCAGAACGAGAAAGAAAAGAATCCTAAACGCTTTCACCGCTCATCTCTTTCATGACTTGCTTGATGTCTTCCCAAACCAATTTTTTGTCCGCCGGATTGCGCAGCAAATAGGCTGGGTGAAGTGTCGGCATCAGCCTGATGCCGTGGTAACTATGCCAGCTGCCGCGTATCTTGGTAATCGGAACTTTGCTCTGCAACAGCGTCTGCACGGCGAATTTCCCTAGCGCGACAATAATCTCCGGTTTGACTAAATCGATCTGTTTTTTGAGGAAAGGCTCGCAAGATGCAACTTCGTCGGGCTCCGGATTGCGATTCTCAGGAGGGCGGCATTTTACCACATTCGCGATATATACATCTTCACGCCTGAGTCCCATGCCCTTTGTAATAATATCCGTAAGTAGCTGTCCTGCCCGCCCGACGAACGGCTCGCCTTGCAAATCTTCATCTCGCCCCGGCCCCTCCCCAACAAACATCAGTTTCGCCTTGGGGTTGCCGACGCCAAAAACCAAATGCGTCCGGCCAGACCACAGCTTACAGCGCCGGCAATCGCCAATCGCATCGCGCAATTCTTCGAGATTCTTGGCCTGATACATAGCGGACGAATCCGCGAAAAGATCCCCATCTCTCCCACTCAAAAGGTTCGTGCCGCCCTCTCTGACTGCTGCAGTCTCTCTGAGAAGATCGCCTTTCGGAATAAACCGAATACCAACGCATTGCTGCCGTTGCAAGTGTCGCCGCAGAGAGGTCGCTAAAACAGCCAGCTCCTCAGTGTCACTTGGTCGGGTCATTCAGGGTATCCTTGGGTGTCCTTTATGAGAGGATCTTAGCACCGGACCGCGAGCCGTAGCAATAACAAGTTCCGCTAATTCGCCGCTACATGCCCGCTGAACTGGATCGCCTCAATTGGTCGAGGTACAAGGCTCGAAGGGAGGTTAAAAAAGCCATTGTCTCGGGCCAAAGATAATCCGGATAACTGTACGGATAGCCATGGAACTCACCGTCATAAAACTGCAGAGTTGCTTCCGCATAGACGCCGGAGTGAAGATAGACGCGATGGCTTGCGTTCTTGGTCGAGGCGAGAACGACTTTGCCGCTTTCAACGTAGCCCGGGTCGAGGTTTACTCTTCTCCCCAACCCGTTCTCCGTTGCTCTGCGGTATTTTTCTTCTATCTGCTGCGTCGCCAGTTTAATGTCAGTAAGCTTTCCAGGAGAAGCTAAAGATTCAAAAGAAACGAATCGGCGTAGCAACCCGGGACCCATTTCTTTTTCATAGAACTTGGAGACGGTCCACGCCAAGATTTCGCTGCGGGCATCAATCGTTCCGAGGATGACCGTGAGCGCGCCCTCGACGGCGCTTAGCAGATCGCGTTCAGCTGACAGGAGCGCAGCAAAGTACTTGGCAGGTTTGGGTTCCTTGGGGATACCCATTTCAGCGCTGGTCTCTCAAAGCCAGAAGATGATCGTAAATGCGATCGGCCAATTCGTCTTTACTCATGAGAGGCAGGGAACGGGCAGCGCCACTCCGATCTACAATCGTTGCGATGTTAGTGTCGCCGTCAAAACCACTGCCTTTTTGCGTGATGTCGTTGGCCACGATCATATCAAGGTTCTTCTCGCGCAGTTTTTTGGCGGCGTTGGCGGTTAAATCTTCTGTTTCCGCGGCAAAGCCCACCAGCAGCTTACCATTTTTCTGCGCTCCGAGTTCCTTAAGAATATCTGGATTCGGTTCGAGGCGCAGATCCAATGGCCCCTTTCCTCGTTTCATTTTTCGCATGGAAATTTCCGCCGGGTGATAGTCCGCAACGGCTGCGGCCATGATCACAGCGGTGCACTTGGTAAACTCTTCCAGGACGGCGCGGCGCATCTCTGCCGCGGTGGTGACCGAGATCATACGCGCGCCCAAGGGCGGCTCGAGTGCCGTAGGACCGCTGACAAGCACGACCGCCGCTCCTCTTTGTAGCCCGACCCGAGCCAGCGCATAACCCATTTTTCCGGAAGAGCGATTGGAAATATAACGAACCGGATCTAACAGCTCACGACTGGGGCCGGCGGTGATTAAGAGCCTTTCATCGCCCAGGTCCTTTTTTTTTAGCAGGCGCAGAATGTTTTCAAAAATCCTTTCTGG
>Ga0335082_10004129_pt1 | contig 15797 bp, 17 predicted proteins | sample Lox_Sample_41_FD_206718 | JGI IMG/M metagenome (GOLD analysis project Ga0335082, IMG submission 206718) | Soil microbial communities from Loxahatchee National Wildlife Refuge, Florida, United States - Lox_Sample_4.1 | ecosystem: Environmental > Terrestrial > Soil > Wetlands | place: USA...
GTCCGCTCGACCTGCATGGTGCCGACCATGTTCCGCCACCTGCTCGCGCTGCCCGCGGCGCGCCGCCGTGCCTTCCGCGCCCCCGCGCTGCGCGCCGTGCTGCACGGCGGCGAGTCATGCCCACAGGCGGTCAAGCGGCAGATGATGGACTGGCTGGGGCCCATCCTGGTCGAGTACTACGGCATGACCGAGGGAGGGCTGACGATCGCGACCGCCGAGGACTGGCTGGCGCGGCCGGGCACCGTCGGCAAACCGGCGTTCGGCATGCAGGTGCTCATCCTCGGTCCGGACGGCGAGCGTCTCGGACCCGGCGCCGAGGGTACCATCTACTTCCTGCCCCCCAGCGGCAGGCTGTTCGAGTACCGCCGGGCGCCCGAGAAGACCGCGGCGGCGCACACGCGCGACGGCGCGTTCACCGTCGGGGACATCGGCTACGTCGACGCGGACGGGTACCTGTTCATCTCCGGGCGGACCTCCGACGTGATCGTCTCCGGTGGGGTGAACGTCTACCCGGCGGAGATCGAGGAGGTGCTCGCCACGCAGCCGGGTGTGCGCGACCTCTGCGTGGTGGGCGGTCCCGACGACGTCCGCGGCGAGACGCCGGTGGCGTTCGTGGTGCTCGATCCGGAGGCCCGCCGCGATCCGGCCGCGGAGCAGGCGGCACTCGACGCGCTCGCCGTCGCGTGCGAGGCGCGCCTGGCGGGCTACCAGCGGCCGCGCCGGCTGATCGTCCGCGACGAGCTGCCGCGCGATCCCACCGGCAAGCTCCTGCGCCACGCGCTGCGCGCCGAGCTCTGGGAGGGACACGGGAGCAACTTCGCCGCACCGTCCCGCTGACTGCTGATCATCCCCGCGGGGGCGTACAATGGCACAGGAGGCATTCGTATGAGTCATCTCGAACCGGGGGATTCCCTCGCCCAGCGGGTCCGGCGTCTCGAAGACCTCATGGCGATCCATCAGTTGTTCGTCGACTACGGCCGCTACCTCGACGCCGGCGACATCGACGCCTACGCGTCGCTCTTCGCCGAGGACGGCGAGGTGCTGCTCGGACCGATCGGGCGAGCGAAGGGACGCGCCGCGATCAAAGACCTGATGACCCGAGTGCTGGCGGGGCGGGCGGGCAGCTCGTACCACATCATCAGCAGCCCCCAGGTCGTCCTCGACGGCGATCGCGCGACCGCGACCGTCATGTGGACCGTGATTGCCCGGACGGCGGAGGGCGGCGCGGCGCTGACGATGGTCGGGCGCCACGCTGACGACCTGCGGCGCGAGCGCGACGGCTGGCGCTTCGTGCGCCGCATGGGGTACGTCGACCTTCCCTCGACGATGCCGCGACCGCCGTCGGCCTGACGCCGCCGGTCCGGCGACGACCCCGGCGTACGCTGGCTGGCTCCGCAACGGAAGAAGATCTATACATTTCTTTCCGGTTCCTATTCGCTGTGTGAGGAGCGAGGAGGGCATGCAGCCGTATCGCGCTATCTCGACCGACGATCACCTGATGGAGGCCGCCGACGGCTACACCGCGCGCATGTCCGCCGGGTGGGGCGACAAGATCCCGCAGGTCCGGGACGCCGGCGACGGCACCGATGCCTGGTACGTCTTCGGCCGCCGGATCAGCGCGCTCACCGGGTTCTCCTTCGTGCAGGGCGTCACGCCCGACCGCGGCGTCGTCACCCGCTGGGCGGACGTGCCGCCCAGCGCCTACGTGCCGTCCGAGCGGGTGAAGGCGATGGACGCCGACGGCATCGATGCGCACTCCTTCTATCCGAACGTCGGCAACGTCCAGACCCTGAACCACCCCGGCGAGCCCGAGGCGCTGCGCCTCGAGGCCCTGCGCGCCTGCAACCGGATCCAGATCGAGGAGTACGTGCAACCCTTCCCGGGGCGCTTCATCGGCCTCGCCGTGGTGCCGCTCTGGGACCCGGTCAAGGCGGTCGACGAGTTCCAGTGGGCCGCGGGGCAGGGCTTGAAGGGCGTCTCCTTCGCCTTCCCGCAGCAGTTCCGCTTTCCCGACATCTGCGATGGCGCGTGGGACGTGCTGTGGGGCGCGCTCCAGGAGGCCGACCTGCCGCTGCACCTGCACATCGGCAGCGGCGGCAGCATGGGCATGGGGGCGCAGGTGTGGGCGGGGCACACCGACCCGATGCTGCGGCTGAGCGAGACCTCGGTGAAGGCGATCTCGGCCAACACCAGCGTCGCCGCCACGCTGCTCTTCTCGGGAATCCTCGAGCGCTTCCCGCGTTTGAACGTGGTCTTCGCCGAGTCGGGCGTGGGCTGGATTCCGTACCTGCTCGACGTCGCCGACCATCAGTGGGAACGCCAGCGCATGTGGCAGCACGGCATGCCGACCCGCCCGAGCGAGCTGTTTCGCCGGCAGTGCTACTCGAACTTCTGGTTCGAGCACATCGGCGAGGAAGTGCGCCGCGCGCCCGGCCTCGCCAACGTCACCTGGCTGTCGGATTTCCCGCACCCGACCTCGACCTACCCCACCTCGTGGGAGTACATCGAGCGCGCGCTCGCCGACTGCACGGACGAGGAACGGCGGATGATCCTCGTCGAGACGCCGCGGCGCCTCTACCACCTGCCCGAAGGCTACTGAAGAGATGAGGGAGCGACGATGAAGGACGTGGCCGACAAGACGGCGGGCACGGGGCCGAATCGACCGTCGATCGGTGCGCGGTTGCATGGCCCTGTTCCAGGCGATCCCTTTCTGGTGGTGGGCAGCCTCGACCTGAGCACGCACGGATACGTGCGCGAAGAATGGTTCCTCGAGGGGACGGCGAATGCCTATGGCCTCGACGGCGAGCGGCGTGCGGACGGCCGTTGGCAGGCGACGCGGGCGAGCCGCGCGCCCTTCAGGACCCGCGTGCTCGTCTATCGACCGCAAGATCCCTTGCGTTTCAACGGCACCGTGGTGGTCGAGTGGCACAACGTGAGCGGGGGGGTCGACGCGTCTCCAGACTGGCTGTTTCTGCACCGCCACTTGATGCGCAACGGTGCCGCTTGGGTCGGCGTCTCGGCGCAGAAGGCCGGCATCGACGGCGGCGGACTGGTGCCGGGAATGCCGCTCAAGGCGGCGAATGCCGAGCGCTACGCGAGCCTCGTGCACCCGGGCGACGCCTTCGCGTTCGACATCTTCAGCGCGGTCGGGCGCGCCCTGCGCATGTCCGGCTCGGGTCCTCTCGGGCCCCTCGAGGCGCAGCGGATCATCGCCATCGGAGAGTCCCAGTCCGCGGGCTTCCTGGTCACCTACGTCAACGCCGTCGATCCGATCGAGCGGTGCTTCGACGCCTTCCTGATCCACGGCCGCCCCGGCGCGGCGGCCGGTCTGGACGGCGTCTACCTCCGCGCGCTACGAGACGGCGATCTCTCTCAACTGAGCAACGTGGGCTCCATCTCGTCGGATGGTCACCGCATCCGCGAGGATGTCCGCGTCCCCGTGCTCACCCTGCAGAGCGAAACCGACGTCGTGCTGCTGGGAGGGGGCCGCGCGCGGCAACCCGACTTCGAGCGCTTTCGCCTCTGGGAGCTGGCGGGCGCCGCCCACTTCGACACCTACGGGCTCGTCGCCACGCACTTCGATCGCGACGGCATCCCCATCGAAGAGCTCGCCCAACATCTGGCCCCCACCGATGAGTTCTTGGGCATGCAGGCCGGAGCACCGGTGAACTCGGGGCCGCAGCAGCACTACGTGCTCAATGCGGCCCTGACGCATGTCGATCGCTGGGTGCGAGAAGGCGTGCCGCCGCCGCAGGCGCCGCGCCTGGACACCGCCGACGCAGCGGCGACGCAGCTGGTGCGCGACCACGTCGGCATCGTCCGCGGCGGCATCCGCACGCCGTGGGTCGAGGCGCCGAGCGCGGTCCTCTCCGGCGAATCTCCCGGGGGTGACGGCTTCCTGTTCCTGTTCGGCAAGACCCTCGCCCTCGACGAGCCGACGCTGGCGCGGCTCTACCCCGGCGGGCCCGCTGAACACCGCAGGCGCTTCGAAGCAGCGACTGGGGACGCCGTACGCGCCGGATACCTGCTGCCGGAGGACGCCGACGAGATCGCCGCGCTGGCGCGCCACGGGCGGCAGCCCTCCGGCTGGAAGACCTTCTAGGGAACATCTGCACGCGTGTCAGTTCAAGCGACCTTCCACGGGGTCGGAATCGGCATCGGCGGTGCTGTCCGCCGATCGCCGCCGGTTCCTGGCACCGGGCGACGACGAGATCGGCTGGACGGCGCGGCGCGGCCGCGTGCCGCTCGGGTATCTCGGCGACCGCAAGAAGACCGAGGAGACCTTCCCGATCATCGACGGCGAGCGCGTCGCCGTCCCCGGCGACCGCGCGCGCCTCACCCGCGATCAAGAAATCGTCCTCCTTGGACGCGACGCGCTGGTGGTGAACAGCGGCGGCGAGAAGATCTTCGTCGCCCTGAACCCACGGCGACCGCCCGCTTCCTCTCGGTGGGCAGACGCCCACAGTCCAACAGCATCTGCCCGCGGTCTGGCCTCTCGAGTCGCCCGATGCGGCGACGGAGCGCGCCGATCGCTCACCCAACCGGGACACCGATCGCTCGAAGCACCGCCTTCTCGATCTCCAACATGCGCTGGCTGGAGAGCCCTCCGCCCAGCGGTCTCGCGCTCAGGCGATCTCTCCGCAACGTGGTGATCTGCTCGCACTTCGCCATCGAGGCGCGCGGGAGTCCCCCCTCCCGCCGGCGCAGTCGGACGTGTGTCGGCGCCTCGCGCAGTACCGTCGACAGCGGCACGACCAGCACATCGCCGGCCAGGCGGTTGCGAACGTCGGGCGACACGACCAGCCCCGGCCGTCGCTTGCCCTCCGGCTCGTCCGGTACCCGCACCCAGTGGACGTGTCCGCGGCGCGGGAAGGTGTCCGTCTGTGTCACCGTGACCACTCCTTGCGGACGGTCTCGTCACCGGCTGCACTCCATGCTTCGTCTTCCCGCTCCTCGTCGGCGCCCCGGGCGCGGTAGTACGCTTCGATCGCTTGGTCGAGCGCGACGCGCGATCGCGCTTGGACCCACGCGCTGAGCGCCCGCTCGAAGATCTCACTTCTCGTGGCGCCCGCGGACAGGCGCTCGGCGTCCCGCAGTACCCGCCGGTCGATGCTGACCGACACCTTCATCTTCGCCGCCACGGTCGGACCGATTATCCTACCGATCGGCCTACCGCAACGGCATCATCGCCTGCCGTCTCTACGCCGTGCGTCCTCGTGCACGACGGAGGGGCCGGATCGAGCTGGCGATCGCGGCCGCGATCCGAGATCCTCTCGCCTACGCGACCAGCTGCGTCCCGACCACGTAGGGCGAGAGCGTCAGCACGGAGTGGGTGACGCCGACGGCGAACCCCTGGCGTGAGCAACTCCGAGAAACAGGTGTTCAGTGCCCCGAGGTACTGGGTGAACGCCGTGCCGTCGGGAGCGACACCAGGCGCATCGTCAAGCCAGAAGTGGCTCGCGTCACCGGCCGGACTACGCGTGGGCGCGCGCGGTGCGGCGCAGGCGCGACCGCGACGGCGGCTGCCTAAGTCGGGGCTACCGCCCGAGGACGGTCCACCCGAGCGAGCGCGCCGCCTGTGCCTGACGCACGTCGTAGGTGAGGAATGGCAGCGATCCTGCCCCGGCGCGCTCGGCGGCGGCGAGGTGCAGCGCGTCGAGGGTGCGAAGCTCTAGCGTCTCCGCCAGATCGCCCGCCCGTTCACAGGTGGTGGCGTCGAGCTCCACCACCAGCATGCGGGCCCAGTCGACGCGGAACGTCTGGCGCATGCGAGCGCGGTCGGGGCCGCGCAGCAGCCGCGCGAGGTTGCGCAGGACCTCCACCCAGGTATGCCTGGCCGTCACCCAGGAAGGATCCGCCACCAGCAGCCGCTCGCACGCGACGCTCTCGTCCTCCTCCACATACCGCTTGAGCAGGGCGCTGGTGTCGACATACAGGCTCATTCGCCCCGGTCCTCCGCCAGGGCTTCGTCGACCCGCATGCGGGCGCGCGCGCGGCGGACACGGGCTGGGGGACGCCCCGGTCCGGACGGGGCGGAGATCCAGCCCTGGCTGATCCCCTCCTCGAGACGCGGCGCGGCTGGAAGGGGAGCCAGGATGGCCTTGGGCACACCCCGGTCCGTAACACGGATCGTCTCGCCGCGTGCGACGCGCTCGAGGTAGCGGGACAGCTGCTGCTTCAGCTCACGAACCCCGACGTCCATGTATCCACAATAAGCAATCTATGTGGACACATCAAGTCCAGTGCATGCCGGCACGAGTATCGTCAAGCCGAGGTAACCGATCTCGCACTGGTGATGGCTCACGGCACTCGCCCGCGGGCCAGCGGGTCGTGGCGCGCGGGCAAGAGCAGCATCTCCTCCGAGCGCTCGGCGGTGGCGGCGCGGTAGGCGGTCCACGCCGCCAGCTGTGGGTCGCGCTGTGCGGCGGACAGCGTCTCGGTGAGCTGGCGCCACTGCGGGGCGCCGATGATGGTCAGCACCTGACGGGGGCGCATCGCGACCCGGAAGGCGCCGATCAACACCAGACCGAGGCGGTCGAGCGCCGGCAGGAGCTCGCTTCCGACGAGGTCCAGGTATTTCAGCGGCTCGCCGAACGGCAGCCAGGCGATCTCGTGCCAGCACACCTCGCATCGCACGCCCCGCGAGACGAGGTCGGCGTGTGCGGGCGAGAACGCCGCGGGCACCAGCAGGCGGTCGTATCCTCCCCGCCGCAGATGGAGGTTCCGGTTCCACCACTCCTCCATCGCCACGTCACGACGGGTGTCGCGAAACTGGCCGACGAGGTCCTCGGTCTGGCCGGCCCAGGTGTTCTCCCAGATGTTGACCGCGCACGGCCACGGCCCCGACGTCTGCGCCGAGCGGAACTGGGCGAAGGCCGCGCGGCCCTTGCGGTCGCCGCGCTTCGGGTCGCGGTGAAGGGAGAGCACGCTCGCCAGGTACGGCTCCTCGCGCCCGGGAACGGTGCGGATGATCTCGTGCAGGTAGATGCGATCGTTCACGTGCGCAGCGCCTCGGCCGGTGGAGCGGCGACGAGGAAACCGTCGATGTCGGCCAGCCACTCGCCTTGGCGCAGCGTCCAGGTCGCGAGCTCGCGGTCGTCCGGCTCCGCTTCCATGAGCGAGCGCCAGTGCTCCCAGCTCGGCAGCGCCCAGAGGTTGATGCCGGTGTTGGGGACCAGCGCGTGCGCGTACGCGCCGAGCAGGCGGAGCCCGCGCGCCTGCGCGAGCGGCACGCATTCGTCGCGCAGGGCGGCGTGGTAGTCCGCCATGCGGCCGGGCCGCGAGCGCACGTCCTCGTGGAGGATGAGCTCGCCGGCGATGCGCTCGGCCTGCATCGTTGCCAGGTCGGGCGAGAACGGCGCCGGCCGCAGCAGCTGCGAGCGCCCGCCCTGGCGATAGTCCAGCGCCTGGTTCCAGAGCTCGGTCAGGTACACGTCGCGCTCCTCCATCGGGTACTGGCCCCGCTGGGCGCGCGCGAAGTGCTCCCAGTCGTCCATCTCCCAGTGCACGCGGATCTCGGGCCACGCGGCGGTGCTGCCGACGGTGGCCCACACGCCGACCAGACGCACGCCGTAGTCGCGCTGCAGGTGCGGCGCCCAGCGGCTGCGGATGAGCTCGATCATGCGACCGCGTCCCCCACCCTCGATCGCGATGCAGTCGTGGACGTAGACCCGTTCGTTCATCTCGCCCCGACCCGTGCGCTCACGCGCCGCGCGGCGCGCGCGCTTCCGACAGGATCTCCCAGACGTTGCCTTCCGGATCCGCAATCAACGCCATGCGCGCGCCGGGGCGGTGGCTTGCAGGCTCCTGGAGCACGCGCCCCGCGGAGCCCCGCACCGCGCCGGCGAGCGCATCGACATCGTCGAGCTCGTCGAGGTACAGCGCCGCGTAGCGCCAGCCGCCCGGCCGGAACCACGGCAGCGCCTCGGCCGGCCGATCGATCGTCTCGGCGCTGAAGAAGATCTTGAGCCGGGCCGCGTCGCGCTGGAACTTGTCGACCGTTCCCACCTCGAAGTGGAGCTGCTCGACCAGCCGGAATCCCATGACGGACGTGTAGAACGCGCGGAGCGGCTCCCGCTCGCGTCCCACCAGTCCCGCCTCGAGTGCGACGGTCATGCTCGATGGCACGCGGCGACCGATCGCACCGGATCAGGTCTCCGGCACATCGAAGTGGTCCTTGCAGAGCTCGAAGGCCTTCTTCGCGCCGTGCTCGGCGCGGCTCTTCACGAAATTGAACTCGCCCTCGTCGAACTGCAGGTTGGTGCCGAAGGCGTGGAAGAGGTAGCTCGCCACCTCCTCGCCCTGGTAACCCTGCAACTGCTCCACCAGGCGGAACGCCTCCTTCGCCATGACGATGCCGTCGGCGGGCATGCGGGCGACCTTCCGCGCCCACCAGTCGGCGCGCTTCTCGATCTTGTCGTCGTCGAGGACCTCGGTGAAGATCCCGAGGTGCTCGAGCGTGCCCGCCGGGATGGTGTCTCCGGTGAGGAGCAGACGGCGCGCCAGGACCGGACCGAGGCGGTAGAAGAACATGTGCAGGGATCCCAGCGCCGGCCCGAGGAAGCGCGTCGCGGGCATGCCGACCACGGTGTCGCGCGCGACGACCGAGATGTCGGACATGAGCGCCATCTCGAGGCCGCCGCCGAGCGCATAGCCGCGGACCTCCGCGACGATCACCTTCGGGTAGCCGAGGAAGCCATGGTAGAAGTCGAACGTCTTGCGGTCGACCGTGAGCCGCCTCCGCTGGCTCGGGCGCCGCGGACGGCGCGCCGCACCGTCGCTCGACGCGGCGGTGTTGTACCACGTGTAGGAGTGCGCCATGTCGGCGCCGGTGCTGAACACGCCGCCCGCCCCGCGCAGCAGCACGACCTTGACGTCGTCGTCGGCCGCCAGCTCGTCGAGCATCCGGCCGAGTTGCTCGCGCATCGCCGTATCGTAGGCGTTCCGGCGCTCGGGGTTGTTGAGGGTGACCCGGGCGATGCCCGTGCCAGCGTCCCGTTCCATCAGCACGCAATTGTCGTTCACGACGTCGTCCTCCCGGGGTGCGCGGTGATTCGGGTTTGATCCTAAAAGAACATTTAGATATTTTCCAGCCGCAACGACACCGTCCAATGGACTTCCGCCTCGACGAAGCGCAGCTCGAGCTCCGGGACACGGTCCGCCGGTTGTGCGCGGACCGGTTCGGGCGCGAGGACCTGACGCGTCGCTCTGGGGGGCGGGTCGACCGCGACGCCTGGCGCGCGCTCGCCGACCTCGGCCTCTTCGCCGTCTTGCTGCCGGCGCGCTCCGGCGGGTCCGGCTTCGGCGCTGTCGGCGCCGCGATCGTCTTCGAACAGCTCGGGGCGCATCTCGTCGGGGGACCGGTCCTGTGGACGACCCTCGCCGCGTCGTGGCTCGCCGGCGCGGCGCGCGGCGAGCTGCTCGTCGGCGGCATCGAACCCTCGAACCGGCCGGGCGATCCGCTCCTGGTCGAGCACGCCGCCGAGATCGACGCGCTTATCGTGCTGCGCGACGACGGCGTGTTCCTCTGCGCGGGAGACGAGCTCCCCGCGTTCGAAACGGTCGCTCCGCTCGACCCCCTGACGCCGGTCGGGCTCGCGGACCGGCTGCCGCGCGGGGCGCGCGTCGGCGACGCACCCGCGGCGCTCGACACCCGTCGCACCGGCACGGTCCTCGCGGCGGCCATGCTGCTCGGCGTGTCCGACGCCGCGCTCGACGCGTCGCGCCGCTGGGCGCTGGAGCGCGAGCAGTTCGGCGTGCCCATCGGCTCGTTCCAGGCGGTGCAGCACCTGCTCGCCGACATGTATGTCCGCACCGCCCTCGCCCGCGGCGCGACCTACGGCGCGGCGGCTACGCTCGACGATCCTGGCATCGGCGATCCGGGGCGCGCGAGCGCCGCCGCCAAGCTGCTCGCGGGCGAGGCGGCGCTCGAGAACGCGCGCGCCGCGATCCAGATTCACGGCGGCATGGGCTTCACCTGGGAGATGCCGCCGCACTTCCTGCTCAAGCGTGCCTGGGTGCTGGAGCACGCGTTCGGCGACGGCGATGCGCATGCCCTGGCGCTCGGCGCCGCAATCGAGGACGGTCTGCAATGACGACATCCCCTGCCTCGGAAGGCGTTGTGATCGAGCGCCGCGACGGCGTGCTGCGCATCGTGCTCGATCGTCCGTCGCGCAAGAATGCCCTGGACCTGCCGTCGGTACGGCGCATCCTCGAAGCCCTCGAGGGGGCCGCCACCGACGACGCGCTGCGCGTGGTGGTGCTGGCGAGCAACGGACCGGACTTCTGCGCCGGCGCGGAGTTGGCCGCTCCGGACGCGGCCGACGCGCGGCCGCGCGTGGGCAGCCTGCAGCGGCGAACCCCGTTCCAGGCGCACCGGCTCGTCGAGCTGCTGGCGACGACGCAGTTGCCCGTGGTCTGCGCCGTGCGCGGCTGGGCCGCCGGTCTCGGCTTCCAGCTGGCCCTGGCGGCCGACTTCACCATCGCGGCGGAATCGGCGTGCTTCTGGGAGCCGTTCCTCGAGCGCGGCTTCAGCGCCGACAGCGGCTCCACGTGGATGCTGCCGCGGCTGGTCGGCGTCGCGCGCGCGAAGGAGATCCTGCTGCTCGGTCGCAAGCTGTCCGGCGCGGAAGCGGCGGCGTGGGGGCTGATCCACCGCGCCGTTCCGGACCAGGAGCTCGAGCCCGCGACGTCTGCGCTGGTCGACCGGCTCGCCGCCGCGCCCACCGTGGCCGTCGGGCTCACCAAGCAGTGCATGCACCGCTCGTTCGAGACCGGGCTCGTCGAGGCGATGCGAAGCGAATCGTTCGCGGTCGAGCTCACCTCGCGCACGGCGGATTTCCGGGAAGGCCTGCTCGCGTTCAAGGAGCGGCGACCGCCGCGCTTCACGGGGCAGTGATGATGAAGGCGCGTAACCGGTGACCAGTGACCAGTGACCGGTGGGTGGCGGGGACCGGTCACCGGCCACGTATCTTCCAGCGAGGTAAGCCATGCAGTTCGAAACCATTCTCTACGAGGTCGGCGACCGCATCGCGACGATCACACTGAACCGTCCCGACCGGCTGAACGCGGTGAGCCCACTGATGGTGCGCGAGCTGCGCGCGGCGTACGCGGCGGCCGAGGCCGACGAAGCGGTGTGGATCCTCCTCGTCACCGGTGCCGGCCGCGCGTTCTGCGCCGGAGCCGACGTGACGGAGATCCCCGACGACGGCCGGGTGATCTACGACGAGCCCTACCTGACGACCTACGCGCAGTGGGAAGCGCCGCAAGAAGCGACGCCGCCGTTCCGGTCGATGACGAAGCCGCTCCTGACCGCCGTCAACGGGCTCTGTTGTGGGGCCGGGCTCGACCTGGTCACCACCGGCGACATCGCCATCGCCTCGGACCGCGCCGAATTCTTCGACCCCCATGCCAGCATCGGTCTGGTGTCGGGGCGCGAGATGGTACGCCTGGCGCGTGTGCTGCCGCTCAACGTCGCGATGCGCGTGGCGCTCACTGGCCGACACGAGCGGCTCAGCGCGCAGCGCGCCTACGACCTCGGGCTCATCTCCGAGGTGGTGCCGCACGAGCAGCTCCTCGAGCGAGCGCGCGACGTCGCGGCGATCGTCAACCGCAACGCCCCGCTCGCGGTGCGCGGCACGCGCCTGGCGATCCGCAAGGGCCTCGACCTGCCGTTGCACGAGGCGGAGATCCTCGCCGAAGCCTTCCGCGAGCGCGTGGTCCGCACCGAGGACGCCCGCGAAGGGCCGCGCGCCTTCGTCGAGAAGCGCGCGCCGCGCTGGAAGTGCCGATGAGCACGACCGACTCGACCATCCGCTACGAAGCGACGTCCGACCGCGTTGCCACGATCACGCTGAACCGGCCCGAGTCGCTCAACGCCTTCGACCGGCAGATGTGCGAGGAGGTCCGCTCCGCCTGGCGGCGGATCAAGGACGATGCGTCGGTCAACGCGGTGGTCTTGCGCGCCGCCGGCGATCGGGCGTTCTGCGCCGGGCTCGACGTCAAGAAGGCGTACGGCCAGCCCGACGACGTGTGGAACCACGAGGATCCGGGCGAGCTGCTCAGCCCAAAGTGGCAGAAGGTCTGGAAGCCGGTCGTCTGCGCCGTGCAGGGCATGTGCACGGCGGGAGCCTTCTACTTCGTCAACGAGGCCGACATCGTCATCTGCTCGACCGACGCGACGTTCTTCGACTCGCACGTGACCTACGGGATGGTATCGGCGCTGGAGCCGGTCGGCCTCATGCGCCGGATCGGCCTCGGCGAGACGCTGCGCATCGCGCTGTCCGGCAACGACGAGCGCGTCTCGGCCGACACGGCGCTGCGCATCGGGCTGGTGAGCGAGGTCGTCGCGCGCGACGCGCTCTGGCCGCGGGCGCACGAGATCGCCGCCGCGATCGCGAGCAAGCCCACCGCGGCCACGCAGGGCACGGTGCGCGCGATCTGGGAATCGCTCGACCGTCCCTATCGCGCCGCGATGGAGCAGGGGCTGATCTACACCCGGCTCGGCAATCCGCTCGGCAAGGCCGAGGTGGAGCGCGCCCCGCAGCCGCGCCGTCCGCCCAGGATCCGCTGATGCGGATCACCACGCATGCGCTTGGCGACCGCATCGCCGCCGTGATGGCACTCGACCCCGCGGCGCCGGCGATCGAGTTCGAACGGCGGTGGCGGACGTGGGGCGCGCTCGCGGCCACCGTCGAGTCGGTGGCCGCGGCCCTGCCGATCCCCGGCACGCGCATCGGCATCCTGCTCCGCAACCGGCCGGCCCCGGTGGCCTTCCTGCTCGGCGCGCTGCGCGCCGGCGCGTGCGTCGTCGCCATCGACCCGCAGCGCGGCGTCGAGCGCACCCGTCGCGAGATCGCGTCGCTGGCGTTGCCCTGCGTCGCCGGCGAGCCGCAGGACCTGGAGCAGCTCGTCGGCCCCGAGGTCCCATCGAGCACGCTCGCCGCGCCCGACGCCGGGGCAGCGGTCGCGATCGGGCGGCGCGCCCCTGCCGCCGATGCGGCGCCGCGCCCGGGGGTCGCCGTGCAGATGCTGACGAGCGGCACCACCGGTCCGCCGAAGCGCGTCGATCTGGCGTACGAGATGCTGCGCCGCGTCCTCGTCGGCGCCAAGCACTACGAGTCGAATCGCGAGGAGGCTCTGCGCCTGCGCACCGGCGTGGCGGTGGTCAATTCGCCGCTCGTCCACCTCGGCGGCTTGTTCCGCGTCCTGCAGTGCGTCAGCGACGGGCGCTCGTTCGCGCTCCTCGAACGCTTCACGGTCGACGCCTGGGTGGATGCGGTCCGGCGCCACCGGCCGGCGACCGCGAGCCTGGTGCCGGCCGCGCTGCGCATGGTGCTCGAGGCCGACATCGATCCCGCCGACCTGGGCAGCATCCGCTCGGTGATCTCGGGCACCGCGCCGCTGTCGCCCGACGACGCCGATGCCTTCACGGCCAAGTACGGCGTTCCCGTGCTCGGATCGTATGCCGCGACCGAGTTCGGCGGCGGTGTGGCCGGCTGGAATCTGGCCGATTACCAGCGCTTCTGGTCGGCGAAGCGCGGCAGCGTCGGCCGCGCCCACGCGGGGTGCGCCTTGCGCGTCGTCGATCCCGACGGCGGCCGCGTCCTCGGCCCCGACGCCGAAGGCCTGCTCGAGGTGAAGGCCGCGCAGCTCGGCGAAGACGCCGCGTGGATCCGCACCACCGACCTGGCGCGCATCGACGCCGATGGCTTCCTCTGGATCGTGGGGCGCGCCGACCGCGTCATCATTCGCGGCGGCTTCAAGGTGCACCCGGACCACGTGCGTGCGGCCCTCGAGGGGCATCCCGGCGTGCGCGGGGCGGCGGTGGTGGGCCGCGCCGATGCCCGCCTCGGCGCCGTGCCGGTCGCCGTCGTCGAGCTGCGCGACGGCCGCGAGCCGGTCACGGCGGACGATCTCCTCGCCCACGCCGCCGCGACGCTGGCGCGCTACGAGCTGCCGGCCGAGATCCGCATCGTCGACGCGCTGCCGCGCACGCCGTCGGCGAAGGTCGACCTCGCGGCGGTCAGCGCGCTGCTGGCGGATTTCACCACGGAGGCACGGAGACACGGAGAGGACTGACCTCGAGAGCACTCTTCACTGACAATGGACCTGAAGAAGACCGTCGTGGTCGCAGCCCAGCATCGAGCTCTCCGTGTCCCCGTGCCTCCGTGGTGAAGATCGTCCTGCCACCGGAAGGCTGACCATGGATCTGCGCTACACCCGCGAAGACGAAGCGTTCCGAGCTGAAATCCGCGCCTGGCTCGCGGTCGAGGTGCCGGCGCACGGCCCCCCGCCGCCGCCCGACGACTGGCCGGCACGGCGCGCGTACGACGCCGGGTGGCAGCGCAAGCTGCACGACGCCGGCGTCGCCGGTATCGCCTGGCCGCGCGCCTTCGGCGGCCGCGGACTGCCGGTCAGCCAGCAGCTCGTCTACCTCGAGGAATACGCGCGCGCCGGCGCGCCGTACGTCGGGGTCAACTTCGTTGGCCTGATGCACGCCGGGCCGACGCTGATTGCGGAGGGCAGCGACGCGCAGCGCGCCTTCCACCTGCCGCGCATCCTGGCCGGCGAGAGCGTGTGGTGCCAGGGCTTCTCGGAGCCGCAGGCCGGATCGGATCTCGCCTCCCTGCGCACTCGCGCCGAGCGCCGCGGCGACGAGTACGTCGTCAGCGGACAGAAGATCTGGAGCACGCGCGCCCACGTTGCCGACTACTGCGAGCTGCTCGTGCGCACCGACCCGCAGGCGCCGAAGCACGCGGGGATCACCTGGCTCATCCTCGACATGCGCCAGCCCGGCGTGACCGTGCGGCCGATGCGGACCATCGACGGCGAGCGCCACTTCTGCGAGGTCTTCCTCGAGGAGGCGCGCGTGCCGCTCGAAAACCGGGTCGGCGAGGAGAACGACGGGTGGCGCGTGGCCAACGTCACGCTGCGCTTCGAGCGCGGCACCGCCTTCGCGCAGCACATCATCACGCTGCGCTCGCAGGTCGCGCGCCTCGCCGTGTTGGCCATGGCGCGCGCGGGCGCGCAGGGGACGGCGCGCGACGAGCTGCGCCGCAGGATCGGACGCCTCGATGCGAATGTCGAGGCGCTGTGGAGGATGACGCAGATGTGCGTATCGGAAGCCGAACGGACCGGCATGCCCTCCCCACTCGGGTCGGCCGTCAAGCTGCGCTACAGCGAGCTCAGCCAGGCGATCGCCGAGCTCGCCGTGCGCGCGGTCGGACGGCCGATGCTCGGTGCGGTCGAGCTCGACGGTGTGCGGACCGACGAGCTGACACGCGAGTACCTGTGGTCGCTGCAGGCGACGATCGCGGCGGGCACGTCGCAGATCCAGCGCAACCTGATCGCCCAGCGCGTCCTCGGGATGCCGAAGGGGCGCTGAGATGGCCGAGACGCGGTGGACCTTTGGGGTCGCCGCTGACGTCAGCGCCAGTTGCCCGTCACGTCGCCGATCAGAATGGCTTGAAAGTTCTCGCCAGTCGCGTCGCCGACAAGTGGAGGAAAGGCGAGTGCGCCGGGCTGGCAGGTGCTACCGGTCAGTGACGGTGCGATCGGGGTTGCTGGCGGCACGGGCGCCGGCACGAACAACCAATCGGAGGCACAGAGTTCGGCGGCGGGGAGCTGTGGCAGGAGGCCGACACTGTACTGGAGGATGCGTTGCACGTCGGACTCGTCCAGAATGCCGTCGCCGGTAACATCGGCGGCCAGCGTCTGCTGTGGATCGAGCTGCCGGTGTCCCGCCAATGCTTCGAGGACGTACGCGGCATCGAGCGCGGTGATTGCTGCGCCTTGAT
>Ga0335082_10004130_pt1 | contig 15795 bp, 17 predicted proteins | sample Lox_Sample_41_FD_206718 | JGI IMG/M metagenome (GOLD analysis project Ga0335082, IMG submission 206718) | Soil microbial communities from Loxahatchee National Wildlife Refuge, Florida, United States - Lox_Sample_4.1 | ecosystem: Environmental > Terrestrial > Soil > Wetlands | place: USA...
GTGATTTGTGGTCATTGACCAGTGAGTGATGAAGCCCGCTCGCGCGGGCTTTTTCCTTTTGCACCCTGCGGACGTGCGCCTTGCGAATCCAGTAGCTGGGATCTATGACTCGCTCCGGCTGATGATTCCTGGGGAGTTTTTGGGTGCCGGGCTGGTGTGTTCAGTTCTGCAGTTCGCACGCTCGCTTCGCGAGTGGGGCGGACGAGGCGTCCGCACCTACACGAAGTTAGGCGCAAGCTTCCCGCACTCGCTCGCAGATACGCGAAATCGAACGCTCTACGCAGGCAGTAAGCCACTCCTGCAGGGCTGCCCTTTGGGTGTCGGGAATGTATCCGAATCGCACCCCGCAAGCGTCCGCAGTTGCCCAGACTACCGTGCCCGGAACGTCGAGCATTTGCTCTGTGCCTGGAAGAACAAATCTTAGATTCAACTCATCTGCGGCGCTGAGCGAGACGCCCGCAACAAAGTCGTGCGCGCTGGTCCGAAGCTTGACGCCGCCTTCGCTTACGTTAACGACCGTCGCCTCTCCGAACGCCTGGGTACGCGTGCTCACAGAAGCCAGTACGACGACCGCCTCCCGATGATGTTTGCGGCGGCGGGCCACCGTCGCGGAATAGGCCGCCCGCAGGCAGCGCTCGATCTGGACGGCCGAGGCAGGTTTGTGAATCAGCAGGTGCACGCCGGCGGCAAAGGCCTGCTTCAGATCCAGCAGATCACGGACGATGGCCACCAACACGCAATCCTGGTTCAGTTTCGAGCGCCGTACCGCCGTCAGGAACTCGGCGATATTGTCCATCTCGCGCCAGTCCACCGCGATGACATCAAACTCGTATTCCTGAATCATGGCCACGGCCGCCGCAGAGGTATTCACCATCCGGGGTGTGACCTGCAACTGATGCAGGACGCTGCGCGTGATGCCGAGGAAGGCAACGTCGTTACACAGCAGCAGGGTATGCATCTGCACTTTGGGTTTCGGCGTGTTTTCCATGGCGGTCTCCATTGACTTGTGACTTGCTACTGGTTCAATCGGCGGGCATGTCCTGAAGTTGAATCCGACTCTTGCACGAGAGAGAATGGACTTATTACCTTCGTTCCCCACAGAGTCTAAAGTCGTGCCCACACCGGACTTTAGCTGGTCAATCGAAAGGTCGGAAGGTGTGCTATGACGATCCCGATCCGAGGCACATCCGCGGTGGTGGTTGCTGCAGCGATTGTGGCTGCGACCGCGATCAGGCTTCCCGCATACCGCTGGTTCCTGCTGATCAGTATCGGAATTGGCTCGGGGGTGGCCGCAGGACTGTACTTCTGGCATAAGCTGCGGCCTGTCAAAGACGACGACGTGGAAAATAAACGTCCACTGGGACTGAGTTGAACCCGGCTTGTAATTAGCAGCGGGACTTCAGAAATTTCAAGACGGATGGGTTCGTGATGTCGAAGAACGTGGGCTCGATGTACGAGACGATCGCACTTGGCCTAGGGGCTGAGCTTTTTGACAGGTTGCGCCCAAGCTCTCATGGCCGTATGCTTGTTTAAATTACAGTCCTCCACACTGGTCTGCGGAACGGTTGGTGTCACATGCTTGCCCCTACTGCGAAACGCCCCGATGCAAGTCTTCTTCCCCTCTGGAATGCCGTTTTCTGTCTTGATTGCGAGGTAATCAGCAATAGCCAGGGAGACGAATGCCCGGCCTGCAGAGGTCGCGCGCTAGTGAGTCTGGGTCGGATGCTCGGCGGCACTCTGGTCGCCCATCGCAAACAGCAAGCGCAACAATCCGAAAGCGGATTGTTCGACATCGCCATTACAGTCGAATTGCTGCAGATGCACGCCAAAGAGGTAACGACGGTCCTGGAACGACTGACGAACGTGATCGCAGCGCAATTAGCACGGGATCGAGCAACGTTTCACATCGACGTGAAGCCGGCAACAAACAGACTCAATTCCCAAGGCTCACTCTGCTTCCCAGAGAGAGAAGCTGCCTAGCAGCATTCGGTCGTGCAACTCCACCGCATGAGGAACAACAGCATCTGCAGGCTAGCCATTTTCGTGTTCGCACTCCACCCACTAATGGCTGCACAGACGGAGGATCCAGTAAGCGCTCAGCCAAAGTCTGGGAAACTGCAGCGAACGATTGACAATCTCTTCAACTACCTGAATATGGCGGGAGCTGAAAAGGCCAGTAATTTCCAGCCCTTGACCCAACGGCAGCGCACGCAGATCTATTTCAAGACGATGGTCAATCCTCTGGGCTACTTGAAAGCGGGATTCTCGGCGGGAATCGACCAGTGGAACGACAAGCCGGTCGAGTGGGAGCAAGGAGCGTCAGGATACGGGAAGCGATTTGCGAATATCGTGGGCCAATATACTATTCAGCGCACTGTGACATTTGGTCTCAGCAGCGCTTTGCATGAAGACAATCGATACTTCAATTCTGGCAAGAAGGGCTTTTGGTCTCGCACAGGATATGCGGTCGCGAGTGGAATATTGGCGCGGCACGATGACGGAACTCTTCATGTGTCCATCTCCCAACTGAGCGGGGTCGCAGCCGGAGCTTTTCTATCGCGGACTTGGCTGCCCCCGAGCCAGAATTCGCCGGGGGATGCAGCCGTCAGCTTCGGGATTACGATGGCGAGCAATATGGGATTCGGCGTGGTGAAGGAATTGCTTCCCGACCTAGGACGCGCGATCAGCAAGAAGAGGAAACCTCCTGAGTCGCGTTGACGGCAGGGCTTTCTTTCAACGACTCAAACCTCCATCAAACGATTCCAGCACACTTCATGCGTTTGCGCAGAATGGGCCTTTGTCCTAATCAGAGGCAGCGTTCCTTTAGCAGTTCCAGACAGTCCTGGTGAGGTCACAAATAGCTGAGCCACGTCCAATCCCGATGCCGGCTTCTGAGTTCCATAAACCAGCGGCAGGGTAAGTAAAGAATGGTTACGGCCGCGAGCCACATGGCATAAATGAAAAGCAGACCGTGACCATAGCCGACGGGTCGCTGAGGGAAGTCGGCGATTACGGTTCCGTGCCAAATCGGCTGGTGAAATGCGATTGAGGAGGCGCGGGCCAGGATGTTCAGCAAATAGATATGCAACAAGTAGTAGAACAGCGGCACTCGGCCGAACACCATCAGAGTGTGAGTCAGCCATCCCCGGGCCGTAGTTCCGTCCAACAAACCAAGCAGGATCAGCGCCGGCCCCAGTGTCATCAGCAAATAGTCGAGCGAGGGCGGATATTTCAGGGTGTTGAAGAATGAGATCACAGACATCGACAACGAGGGCTGCGGGCTCCACGGGCCAGCAGAATGCGCGTACCGTTCGGGCACTCCAGCCAGACCGTTTCCATAAAGATTGATTCCACGCAGCACGAAGAAAAGCATTGTGGCGGAGATGCCCATTCCGAGAATCCACTTGCGGCGGTCTGGCCGAGACAGCAAAGCGCCAAAGGCAAAACCGGCCGCCATGACGCCGACCCACGGAATCAGGATGTAGCGGACCGAGAGCGCGAAATGGGCCGTGATCGGAATGCGGCCGGGAGAGTGCAGAAGGATCCACAGCCAGTAGAACGTTCCGAATGAAGCTGTGGTAATCGGATCGAGCAGGTTATGCGTGGCAATCATCCCGACTCCCAAAACGGCGATCCAGCGCGTTGGAAGCCAAACGATGGCGGCCATCAGGATCATGCTCCAGCCTAATACCCAAATCACGCCGGCGTGGGTCCAAGGGACAAAGCCCCATCCGAAACCGACGACGGTGAATTCAAGCAGCAGGAGCCAAAGCCCACGAGTCAGAAAGAACCGAGAGACCTGCTTCAAAGACTTACCGCGGCGCGTGGAGAGAAAGGCGCCCGTGCCCGCCAGGAACGCAAATACTGGTGCACAGAAATGGGTGATGAAGCGAGTGAAAAAGAGCGCGGCGGATGTGTGTGCCACGTCCTCGGGAGCTGATCGCGCATAAGTGAGGAAGTCGCGGGCGTGATCTAAGGCCATGATGACCATCACGAGACCACGCAGCACATCGATAGAGACCAACCGATGGGCTTTGGCGGGAAGAAGTGAAGGTCTTGAGATTTCAGTTGTGGTTAGTGGAGAGGCCGCCGTTACCATGCCGCACCTGCGGCAGCGCAAGTCAACCTGTAGCTCATTATTCGATCGTACCGACGGAAACACCTGTGGGGTGTCTGCTCGATGTCAATAATTTGCAAAATCGATTTTTGTGCTCTGCACCGCGGGCGCCGCAGTATGCATAGAATTGACGCAACTTCCCCTTGCTTGCCAACGAGTGCATCAGCGTTGCAAACTTGGATATGAGGGTCTTATCCCGATTTGTCGCAGCGGCCACCGATGTCTCCCACTTCCCTGCCCCGTCCGTCCCTGAAGTGGCTTTCTTAGGGCGATCCAATGTCGGCAAGTCCAGTGTGATTAATTCACTGGTTGGCACCAAGCTGGCCCGTACGAGCTCCACTCCGGGACGCACCCGAAGCATCAATTTTTTCGAAATCCGCTGGCCGGGAAAGCCGCGTCCCGAGCTGATTTTCGCCGACCTCCCGGGCTATGGATATGCCAAGGTGTCGCGGGAAGTCTCGCAGGAATGGCCCAAGTTTATCGAGCCTTATCTCAATGAACGAACCACTCTGGCGTTATGCGTTGCGTTGATCGACGTTAATGTTCCAGCGCAGCAGGGTGACCGGCAGTTGCTCGACTTCCTGGCCGCCTCCGGACGCCAAGTTCTGGTAGTCGGAACCAAGAGCGATCGGCTCTCGAACAATCAGCTCAATCATGTTTTACGGACGTTGGGACAGGAGTATCCGGCTGTACGCCTGCTTCCCTTCTCATCGAAAACAGGTGCCGGGCGGGACGAACTCTGGAAACAAATTCGCGAGGTCTGCCAGGCAGTTGCAAATGGAGCCTCGTCCGCTGCCGCTCTGCATTAGAACAACCCGGCATTAGTTAGAGAGATCTAATCCTGCAACTCCATAACGTCCTAAGGAAGAGTTCCTTACCCCTTACGGAATGCGATTCCCGGAGCTAAAGCCGTACTCAATCGAAATGACTTACCCGACCCTGAAGGGCCGCCGTTCCAGGGTGGTACCAACGATCTTGGTTTTTCCGCAACCTGCTAAACCGTGGCCCCATTTCTCCGATAGACAAGAAGGAAATTGTCGAAGGGGACAGCAGACTCTCCGGCACAGTCTTCCCGCTGCGGGAACTGGTTATGGCGCAGGAACTCAATGACGGAATCGCCTATCTGATGGCATTGAAACAGGCCACCGGTTCGCAACCGGGAGCGGCTGCCGCGCCTGCGCGTGAGCAAGAACAGATGGTTGAGACTTCATCTGCGGCGCAAAGTTCGGAAAGCTTCGGGGGAACTGAGAAACGACGCAGCCCCCGCTACAAGTGCGAAGGCAGCGCCGAGGTGCGCGAGGAAGGCTGCGACGTTCGCACCTGGGTGACGTTTACTGACGTCAGTCTGCATGGCTGTTACGTCGAGGCGCAGGCCACCTATCCAGCGGGCACGCTGCTGCACATGAAACTGGAAGTCAACGGCATACGGTTCGAGTCGAAAGGGAGGGTGCGCATCTCGTATCCTTACCTGGGGATGGGAATCGCGTTCGAGGACATATCGGAGGAGAATCTGGTCCGATTGAAACAATTGCTGGCCAGCCTCTCCCGGCCGAGCGTGATCGTGGGGCCGGGCGCAAACGCGCCGCACCCTACTACCGGCCCCATGGAGGGCCTGCCTGCGGTGGCCAACCCTGAGGCCGCGGTGCGCGCCGTAATTGAGTACTTTGAAATGCATCAGGTGCTGATGCGGGATGACTTTTTGAAGCTGTTGAAGAAGAGTCAGAAGTAACAGATTCCAAAGTCGCAGAATCCAAGGTTGTTAGTTCTCCCGTTCCTCAGATTTCAGGTCCTTCGATTCATTGCAGCTGTTCTCGGGCAGGCTCTGCGGGTTTGTTGGTGTGATGGCAGTGCCTTGACGGCGATTCCCGGCGCACCAGCTTTGAAACATTGAAACCCTGAAACTTTCGTTATGATGATCTGTCATGTCTCAATACCTAATCACTGGCATTGCTGGATTCATTGGATCATCCATTGCGCGCGCGCTTCTCTCGCGGGGGGAGCGGGTGCGCGGCGTCGATAACTTCGCCACGGGCAAGCGTGAGAATATCGCTGAAATTCTGAATCGCATCGACTTCCGACAGGCCGACATCACCGACCTGGATGCGATGCGCGAGGTCTGCGGCGGAATCGATTTTGTGTTGCATCAGGCCGCGATTCCCTCTGTGCCCAAATCCGTTCTTGATCCGCTAGGCAGCAACCGCGCCAACGTCGATGGAACAGTAAATGTGCTGGTGGCAGCACGCGATGCCAAGGTCAAGCGCGTGGTGTACGCGGCTTCGTCCTCCGCATACGGGGACACACCCACGCTGCCCAAGCGCGAAGAGATGAGACCCGATCCCATTTCGCCTTACGCGGTCGCCAAGCTGGCCAGCGAGAATTACATGATTTCGTTCTACCGCTGTTATGGGCTGGAGACGGTGTGCCTGCGCTACTTCAATATCTTCGGGCCACGGCAGGATCCGTCGTCGCCCTACTCCGGCGTGCTGGCGAAGTTCACGACACAGATGCTGCGTGGAGAACAGCCCACTATCAATGGAGACGGCGAGCAGAGCCGCGATTTCACTTATATCGACAACGCGGTTGAAGCGAATCTGCTGGCGTGTACGGCTCCCGCACAGAAGGTGGGGGGGCAGATGTTTAACGTAGCGACCGGGCGCCGTGTGTCGCTCAACGAAACGTTCAAAGTGCTCCAGAAACTGACGGGTTACGAGGGCCAACCGAAATACGGGCCGGTGCGCGAAGGGGATGTTAAGCACTCACTGGCGGATATCTCGAAAGCCGAGTCTGGGCTGCAGTATCGCCCCCTCGTGGATTTCGAAGAAGGATTGCGTCGGACGGTGGAGTGGTATCGCGAGTCAGGCGTTGGTGTACATACCTCGGCCGGCCTAAGGTAGGTCTCCCGGGGGCACATGAGATAGGGATCGTGGGCCTGCGGCAGCTCGGGATGGCAAGCCTATGTCAACCGGGATCACTCGTGCCGGAGAGATTCGATTGGATCCAGTCTGGATGCTCTTAGCGCTGGAATCATGCCGCTGATCAGGCCTACCGTTCCTAGAATCACTGTTGAGGCAATTATAGTCGCGGGTTGAATGACCAAGCGGATGTCTCCGGCTTCGCCGTTTTTTGCGAATGCACTGTAGAGGGTGAGGCGGCCTACCGAAAGGGCGACTATATAGGCCAGCAGCACGCCTAGTACTCCGCCTATAAAGGTAATCGTTAGGGCCTCGGCCAGGAACTGCATCAGGATGTAGCGGCGGCGCGCGCCCAGGGCTTTCTGCACGCCGATTTCGCGTGTGCGCTGGGTTACCGAGACCAACATGATGTTCATCAGGCCTACGCCGCCGATGCCTAGCGTCAGTGTTCCAATGAAACCCATCAGAATCTTCAGACCCAGCGTGATGATTTCGAATTGGTGAAGCTGATTCTGTAGATTAAAAACACGCACCGCCTCCCGGTCCGCTTCGTTGAACTTGTGCTGTCCGGCGAGGATCGATCTCACGGCAGGCTCGATTTTCTGGTATTCGGGGGTTTGGTAATTAAACCAGATGGTGTCGAGGTAATGCGTGCTCTTCAGGTCGCTCATGGTGCTGAAGGGGATGTAGACAACGCGGTTGATGTCGTCGTTGCCCTCCTGCATCTTCGCGGCGAGCACACCGACTACCTCGAAGCTGATGCCGTCCAAGCGAATGCGTTCGCCGAGAGCATTGCGCCCGGAGAACAACTTGTCTTTTGCTTCTGAGCCGATCACCGCCACACGGCCGCGCTGCACCTGGTCTTCCATGTTGTAGAAACGGCCCACATCCATTTTGAGGGAGCGGATGTCATAGACGGTGGGGTCGTTTCCGCTTACCGGAAAAGTGAATGCCCTGTTCTCATACTGCACGTTGGTGCTTTGCTTCCCGACTTCGCCGGTGAGATGCGTGATCTGCGGAAGATTGGTGGCAAGGATCTCGACGTCTTCCTGAGTGAAACGAACCGGGGCTCCCGATTTCTGGCCGCCAGCCTGCATGGAAGTCTTGCCCGGGACTACAATGACCAGCTTGGTCCCGAAGTTGGCGAAAATATTGGCGCAGGCCTGCCCGAAACCATCACCATAGGCGAGCAACATGACGACGGTCGCGATGCCCCATGCCATGCCGAGCATGGTGAGAGCGGTGCGGCGCCGGTTGTGGCGCATCGCAGTGTAGGCTTCCTGAAGCAGATCGCGAATGATCATTTTCCAGTTACTCCGCCCGCAACGCTTCCACGGGCTGCAACATAGCAGCTTTTCGGGCTGGATAGAGACCGGCAATGACTCCTGCCAGAGTCAGGCAACCGATGGCCAGCATGGCGGACATCGGCACCAGTTTTGGTGGATCAAATCCCTGCGGCCCTTGAACACCGCCCATCATCCCCATCAGACCACCGGCAAACGCGAGGCCGAGCAGGCCGCTGCCCAGGGTCAGCAGCAAACCTTCGAGGAAAAAATGGAACAGGATGTTCCGGTTGGTCGCACCCAGGGCCTTTCGCAAACCGATCTCTTGCGTACGTTCGCTGACTGCCACCAGCATGATATTGATTACTCCGATGGCACCCAGGGCTAGGGTAACCAGGCCAACCGCCCCGAGGAACATGTTCATCACATCGAAGATCGTTCCGACCATTTTTGACTCTTGTATCGAGTCCCATTCGTCGAAGGCATTTTCGTCGCTGGAGTCGAACCCGTGGTTGTGGCCGACGATCTTGTGCACCGCTTGTCGAGCAATCTGGTGCTCGGCGGTCACGTGGGGTTGATACTCGATGAACGAGATTGAATTCTCGTGGTTCTCGCCCTTCAGCGGAAAATTGGCCGCCATCACGGTAAACGGAATGTAAGCCCGGTTATTGAGCCACATGTTGTCGCCACGGCCGAGGTGAGGCGTGCGCCCGATCACTTCAAAACGCAAGCCGTTGATGAGAATGAATGCTCCTAGAGCGGGACGACCAGGAAACAGGGTCTTCGCCAACTGATCACCCAGCACCACCACGTTCCGCCGCTGAGCCACGTCCATATCATTCAGCCAGCGTCCCTCCTGTAGAGGCAGAAAGCTGATCTCGTTCAGCTGCGGCTCAGTCCCCAGAACCTCGCCGCTCCCGTTAGAGAACTCGCTGACCTCGTGGAGGTCGTTGCGGGAGATCAGCGGAACCGCGTTGCGCACTTCTGGCGCATGACGGATGTCGAGGTAGTCCTGGTAGGTCAGAAGATAGGACCTCGCCGAGGTCATGTTGCCCGCAACCGCCGGGGCGCGGCCGGGGAACAAAAACATGATGTCTTTACCGAACTCCGACAGTTCGCGCTTGTTGCCCGATCGAAAACCTTCGCCCACGCCCACCAGAAGGAGCAGGGATCCCACACCCCAAGCGATCCCGAACATGGTCAGGAAAGAGCGCAATTTGTGTGCCCACAGGTTGCGCAAGATCTGTCCGAAAATGTCTGCGACGGTCCGCATAAGTCCATCTCTCCGTGGATGCGCCTGGCGGTTCTGGGTCCCCAATCAATGAAGACGGCAAAAAGACGCCCGGATTACAAGAAAATGAGTTCTTTCCCACTGTGATGCAGAAAACGGGACGGGTGAACCAATTGCCGCACTCAAAAAGGCACACGGCCCCGGCCACCTACCCCTATGGTGAAAGACGGCCTTCTCTGTAAAAGGTTACGTGGAGGGAGACGCTAAAGTTCCCTGATACTGGCGTTTGCGCACGGCCGCAGGCCTTAGGGCTTGATCTTCGGGAGGCTTGGGGTCGGGCCTTTGCTGATCTGGAGCCCCCCGGACCCGGGAACTGCTCCAAGCGGTCATTACGTTAGTGATCTAGGGCTTGATTACGTAGGTCGCTAGAGTGAGGGAGCCATGACTCTTTCCTCGATGGTTGTCTCGCGCGACTGGCAGGAAATCAGCGTTCTGGAGTGCATTCTCGGCGGTCTCCATATGGAAGTCTCGGTCGAAGGGGACGTGCAGGCCGCCTTGGCGCGGCTCTCGCATTCGAAAATCGACGCACTTATTGTTGATTGCGACCTGAACGGCAGTTCCGAATTATTTCGCGAATTGCAGGCCGCAGAGAGGCAGTGGAATACCGTCCCACTAGTCATCATGGGCAGACGCCAGGGCATCGACAACGCAAAGCAAGCGGGAGCCTTGTTCGCGTTTGAAAAGCCGATCTCGGTGGAGCAGGCGGTACGGACACTTTCCGCTGCGCGCTGCATGATCCTCGACGGACGACTGCGCTATCAACGCATTGGCCTGGAAGTACCCATCTCATTGAAGGCCAAGAATCACACCGTCGCCGATGCGCACCTGATTAACGTAAGCCAGGGAGGGATGCGGATTTTCACCGATCAGCCCATCGATGCTGACGCCCTGCAGATCTCATGCGAACTACCCGGATCAGGACCAGCTCTGGACGCACAGGCACAGGTGGTCTGGCATGACGACAGCGGGAACATTGGAGTTCGTTTCGTAAAGGTGCCCGCGCAGCATCACAAGGCGCTTCAGATCTGGCTCGCGCAGCAGTTCCTGACAAACTAACGCAGGGTCAGGCCTCAGCGGAAGCGACTTGCCTGTGGGTTGCTACCTGTGTCCGCGTCGGCGATCCGGGCCAGCTTTGTCCCTAGACTTGCTCCCGCAAAGAGAGAAAAGAAAAGCCAGTACATCCCCGACATCATGAGCACGGCTAGGGCTGCGATTGCCAGGGGCCATGGCGGCGCCTCGCGGGTGACCGAGAGGAAGATGAGAGTGAACAGCAACACGGATGCTACGACGACAAGCACGTCCACAGTCCAGGCCAACGCACGGCCGGAAAGGGGCTGCGACAACCAATCGAGTTGATTAGAAACATCGAGGGAACCAGCCTTCGGTACCGCCATGTCTTCTTCCTGAACGATGGCCGGCATCGGCGGTTCCCGGCGCATGGGCAGCGCAATTACTTTCATCGGGGTTGGTGAAACCAACAGCCCGTCCTCTTGCTCAACCTCACCTGAACTCGCAATGGCTGGCTTCGAACCATTGCCCGGACTGGGGGCGAATATGGATTGGGAGTGCTCCGTGTGCAGGCAGATCCCTTCCAGCAGATTGCCGAAAATCCACTGATTGATTTGATGCTGCAACTGGGGGGGCATATCGAGGAAACGGATTCCGCACTGCCCGGAGAACGTTGCCCATACCACCTCGGCCCGAGTCTCAACCTGCAAGCGTGGATAGCGGAGCTCAAAGCGCACGCGGAGCTGCTGTTTTGGCCGCACAGCGGCCACGACCTGGACGCCGATGCCACCATTGGTCAAATTTCGAACGATCCCACCGTTCGCCTGGTCGAGCGTGACATAAGCGAGCGTACGAAGTTCGTGGCGATGCTGTGCTCGTGCCTGACGCGCGGGAGTGAGTCCTGCGTCCATGTTCACCGTTTCGCTTGCCGGCCAGAGGGTGTTTACCAGAATGTTATCCGTGATTGCAGGGGGAGCTTAGTAACCGCGGTGGTTCCGAGGGTAGGGACAGTGGGCCAGTTGCCAGACCGGGCACTGGTCAATGATCACTGTTCTCCTAGAAAGGCTCGCCGCGCTCTTCGTCCGGATGCTTGCCAGATCTTTATCGCCTCGAAGAGAATTACTGTGCCGTAAGTCACTGCCAGCCAGACCACTACAGCCTCGATCGGCAAATCGGACCACGCGCCGATGAATATGCCTACCATCGCGGGATGCTGATAATTCCACCAGCCGTAGGGCAGGGCCAGCGTTGCTTCCCAGAGCATACTGATCAGCAGAATCAGGAACATCGTCAGGCTCAGTGCGCGCCAGTTGATGAATCTTCGCGTGACCGGGTAGAGACTCGACGAGGGGATCAAGCCACCCACGACCAGCACGATGAAATATCCAGGAAATCCGTTATGCACGGGCGAAAACCATTTTTTGTAGATGATGGCAGCGGCAATCAGACCAACTCCGAGCAATAGCGACATGGGATGAAATTTCAGCAGTCTCGGGAAGGCCTCCGCCTCACCGCGATAGTCGCGCACTGTATAGGCGGCCAACCAATATTCGCTCAGCCATACGTAGAGCAACAGAATCACTATGAAGCCGGTGAAATAGAAGATATATTCCTCGACCGGCACCCAATGGCCGAATGCCGGCGCAACGATTCCAAGAGTGGCTCGGGGATTCGGGTAGGAGAAGAACCATTGCGCGAAGATCACATCCAGCAGACACCCAATCGGTACCAGTAGTCCGATGGTCCGCCAGAAAGCGCGCTGGGGAATCTCCAATCCTGCACTCGGCAAGAACCAGACGGCGATAACAATGATGGGCACGATGAACAGCAGAAGGGACCAAGTGTATCCATGGGGCGAGGCGTCGGGCAGAACCTGCAGGTTGGCCGGGCTTTTTACAGAATGGAGAGCGATCGCAGCCGGAATCACCATCATGGCCAACATGCCGACCACTAGTCCGGCCCCAACGGCCGTCGGCGGGGATCCCTGGGTCTGCGGCTGGGAACCCTGAGTTTTCGCCTCACGCATGTGTATCCTCCGCTGTTGGTGGATTCGCCGGATTCTACGCCGAACAGATTTTCTGTAGCGAACTTTCGCCAATTATTGGAAAATGCCGCATCCGAGGGTCTCCCGACACGGAAGTACATGTCCAAAGGGTCACCGGCAGTAATTGAAAGTCGGTGCGATCCCCGATAAGTTAAGCTTTGAGTTTGTCCCAGGATGGCTACAACGACCACGAAGCCCGATATTGAAGTGGCGGACTCCCCTGCTGGTGGCAGTCTGCCAGCGTGGCCGCACGCCCCGCTGAATGAACCGGGCGAGAGTGACATCAACAAGCCATCGCAGCGAGACGCATTGCAGGCGCTGCTTGCGTTTTCCGCTCTACATGAACAGGTCCGGCGTCGCAAAGCTCTAGCGAGCCGCCAAACCGGATTTGACTCTCCAGCCCCAACTTCCGAGTTCGAAACTACCGAGCTTTTTGTTCTCGACGAGGTGCTGCAACTGGTCGCTGAGCGCGCGGTAGCCATCACGGGAGCGGACGGGCTGGCCATCGCTTTGGCGGAGAACAATGAGATCGTACTGCGTGCTGCGGCAGGTACGATTCGTCCTGATCCGGGCACGCGGATCGACCGCGACTCGGCGTTCTCCGGAGCTTGCTTCCGCACGGCACAGGTCATCAACTGCGACGACACTGAGACCGACTCACGGGTAAATGTTGAGGCGTGCCGCAAGATGGGAGCGCGCTCGATGGTTGCGGTGCCGCTCTGCGGACGCCGCCGCGTGATTGGGTTGCTGGAGGCATTCTCTTCGTGGCCCTTCGCCTTTAACGAAATTGATATCCGGAACCTCACCTTGTTGGCAGAACTCGTCTTGGGCGCGTTGAAGCCCGAGGACGAAGACCGCTTTGCGGAATCGGCCCAAGCCGCAGCGACGAGACTTGAGACACCCAAGCCAGAACCGCCGAAAGCGGATCCGAAACCGGCCACAGTGGCGGCGGTGCCTCCGGCACCGGTACCTCTGAAGCCAGCGCCCGCAACGTCTGTGCCCGATCAGCCTGCAATAGCTGCACAAGTTCAGTCGGCACCGCCCGCGAAGATAGCTGCACCCCCTGCGCCGCCTGCTGCCGCGCCGTATGCCGCTTCGATCAAGGCGGCAGCCGTACCTCCAGCGCCCAAGCCCCTGGTGCCGCAAATTGCCGAAGCTCCGACCTCGGCTCTGGTTCCACCGAAGTCATTCGAAGCTCCCGCCGCGGCGGCTGCTGCATCCTTAGCGGCCAAGGTCGAATCCGCGCCCGAACCAGCGCTAACCTTCGGTCAACTTGAGAGGGAGAAATCAGAACGCCCCTGGATGGTATTCATGTTGGTCGGCATAATCATCGCCGCCGCATTTTCCGTTGGCGTCTGGTGGAAGCTGAAGAATGCGCAGATCGGCGGGGAGATGGTACAGAATCAGGCGGCCACACAGCCATCACAGACGGATCCAGTGCAGGCGCCTGCGGAAGCGGCCACGGATTCCGGTGCTGAGACGGCCGCAATTCCCGACTCCAATCAGCCGGAAAATACTCCCGCGACTCCGCAGGAGTTGTTGAAGTTCCCGCGCGTTACCGGGGTGCGTCACTGGTCGTCGGGAGATTCAAGTACGGTCGTTCTCGACCTGGAAGATCAGGTGCAATATGAGCCCGGTCACCTTTCGAATCCCGAACGTTTTTACTTCGATCTCCGCGACACTCAGCTTGCGTCGGAATTGCAGGGCAAATCGTATGAAGGAGACACGCTGCTTAGCCGCATTCGCGTGGCACAGCCGGTCTCTGGCATGACGCGTGTCGTGCTGGAAGCAAAAAACAGCGCCACGGTCTCAGCCCCGCAAGTCAGCCTTGAACGCGATCCCTACCGACTGGTCATTCAGGTCAACAAGGTCGGCGCCGCGCCTAAGACCGCGGTCAATCTCTTTCCCAAAACTCCGGAGGCCGAGAAAAACCAGATGGCGATCGTCGTTCCGCCTCCCACAAGAGAAGACCTGCAGTGGCGCGCGAAGGTAGCGAAAATGCGTGTCGTGATCGATGCAGGCCATGGCGGATGGGACCTGGGTACAGTAGGACGGCGAGGATTGCTGGAGAAGGACCTTGTACTCGAGATCTCGCAGAGACTGGGCAAGCTGCTCGAATCGCGGCTGGGAGCCGAGGTGATTTACACGCGCCCGGACGACAATTACATTCCGCTCGACCAGCGCGCGATTGTCGCCAATACGGCGCAAGCCGACCTGTTCGTCTCGGTGCACGCCAACTACAGCGATACGCCTTCCGCCCGCGGCGTCGAGACTTACTACACGAATCTTTTCTCCGCGCCCGGGACGCAGGACCTCAGCAATCCTGCCGGGCCCAAACAAGCTGCGATGCGTTCCGCCGCACCGAAAAATCTGCCAATCCTGACTCTGACGTCTGCTGAATTACGCGATCGGATCGAGCAGTCGCGGCGTCTGGCTTCAAGCGTACAGCGATCTCTCTACGGGACGCTGTCGGTGCAGAATCCGGGGCTGCGCGACCGCGGCATCAAAGAAGCTGGCTTTGTTGTGCTCACCGAAAGCGCAATGCCGGGAATTCTGGCGGAAGTTTCTTTCATGTCGAGTCCTACCGACGAGCAGAAACTCCGCAGCGACGGCTACCGCGAACAGATCGCGGAAGCGTTATATCGTGGAATCGCCCGCTACGCGGTTTCTTCCAAGGGCGTGAAAATGGCCAGCGCCGTGAAGTAGAAATCCGTTCTCATTTTCCGGTTCCAGTCGCCTTGTTCAGCCTCGTTCGCAAGCGGAGGCCTTCTGCCTTGGCAAACGCTTCTCGATTGAACTTCCTCCGGGCTCCCGATAACATCTGTCGATGCAGTCTGGGGATAGTTTGCCAACTTCCGCTGAGCACTTCGACGTTGTCATCATTGGCGCCGGACTCTCGGGCATTGGCGCGGGATATCGTCTGCAAACGCGCTGTCCTCGCAAGCGCTACGTGATTCTTGAGGCGCGTGCGGACATCGGCGGGACATGGGACCTGTTCCGTTATCCAGGCATCCGCTCCGACTCCGACATGGCGACCTTCAGTTATCCATTCCGTCCGTGGAAACAGTCGCAGGTCATCGCGGACGGCGCAAGCATCCTGCAGTATTTGCGCGAGACCGCGGGGGAATTCGGGATCGACC